>Ga0207422_1000103_pt1 | contig 327849 bp, 262 predicted proteins | sample MarCyaLeptolynsp_FD_187757 | JGI IMG/M metagenome (GOLD analysis project Ga0207422, IMG submission 187757) | Marine cyanobacterial communities from Panama - species 1 Leptolyngbya sp. (SPAdes) | ecosystem: Environmental > Aquatic > Marine > Unclassified | place: Panama: Panama City | collected...
AAGCATCAACGGTAAAGTTGTCATTGTCATTCTGCATACGAATACCCCATGCATCTTGAGTTCCGCTATGCGCGAAGGTGATGCCCTTAAAGGTAACGTAGTCCGCACCGTCCATTAGAACGATAGAGTTTTGACCACTAGTTGCATCCCAGTTAAGGGTTACACTAGCACTATCTGTTCCATCAAACATAATGGTGTTTGTGGCACTGCTTCCCATGATGGCGGGTAGGTACATGGTGTCGGTGTAGGTACCAGCAGCAACATTAAACGTTACTGGGCCAGAAACACCAAGGCTTACTAGATCAGCAGCTGCAGCCGAGAAGCTAGCGTAGTTTCTCGCTCCAGAACCGGCGGCATCAATGGTGTAAATACCCGACATAGCCGTTGAGATGGTGCCATAAACAACATCGTCAACATAGTATGCTTTAGCACCTGCGGTATTACCATCTGTTCCGAAGTTAGGGAAGATGGAAATTAAGTCATAGGTGTTAGCAAAGTTGATGGCCAAAGCATTTGGCGCAGGATTGTTATAGTCGAAGCTTAGTACTTCCCAGGCACCTGCCATGGTAGTCGTATCCATCGCTTCCACGAAAATGGCGCCATTGGTTTTATCCTCCACTTTCAACAATACAGGGGTGTTGGCATCAGGAGACCAGAAGCGTACGCTAATCATATTGGCACCTCCAGAAACAAATGGAATTGGATTCGCCAAGCCACCGGTGGTAAGGGTAGTACCCGCCCAAGTAGCACTTCCTGGACCTTTATCTTGCTTCACCACCATGTTGGTTGGATCGGTAGGATCAGCTTTCAAGCTATCTACAATCCCTCCGAAACTGGTGCGAGAATAGTTCACACTTGCGTCATCCCAGGTAATTGGAAAATCAACGGTGTTAAGAACTACACCCGTACAGGCGCTACAAGAGTTAAAGCAATTTACCGGTAAAACGGTGTCTCCGGTGATAATCAAGAAACGGTTGGTAAAACCAGCCGTAGTCTTGGTACAAGGAGCACCAGCGGTAAAGATTTCCTGGTCTGTCCATCCGTCCACGGTAAATTTGAACTCGATGGAGTCTTGCGTTAAGGGAAGAGCCACTTCCCAAACCCCATCCATATCGGGGTCCGCCATTGCATTACAGCCGCCACACCAGCCATTGAAGTCACCGTTAACATTTATCGTAGTGAATGTACCCGTGTAGTCATTCATGTCTACTCTAAACGTAACCGTGTCAGCCTGGCCCTTTAGCAAGGTGCTGAATGCAACTAAAAGAATTAGTTGTATAAAATTTCTCATAAAGTGATTTAGTTACTGATTTAATGCAAAGATTTTTGATCTTCATTTCGCCCATTAAGGGTGGGACAAAACAATTTTAGGGTCCCGAGCGGGACCCGACCGAGCGAATGCTCGGGGGTAGTAATTTCCTCATAGATGTTTTTTAGTTAGTACCTAAGCGTAATTAAGACACTGTATACCAGCCACCTACACATATTCCCTGTAAACTATGTAAGCGCTGTGTTAAAGTATTCCTAATAAAATGCTTCCGAATGTACTAATTTCATTGCGAAACTGTTGGGCATCCCGGGCATTTTTTACTTGGCTTTTTGCTCGTTCCAAGTATCGAAAAGTTTTTCTTGACTGGGGCGGTTAGGCTCAACTTCTCGCAAGGGCTCACAAGCTTTTAAACTAGAAAAAAGCTCACCTGGTAATTCTTGATATAGTTCAGTTCCTTTGCTTTTCCATGCCAGCATTGGATCGCTGACTTCTTTAATCACGCGAGCGGGATTTCCTACTACTAAACTTCGCTCGGGAATTTGGATATCGGCCTTCACAAAACTCAGCGCGCCTACGATTGAACCTGCGCCAATGGAACTTCGGTCCATTACCACGGCATTCATTCCGATAAGTACATTCCGACCCAAATTTGCTCCGTGAATAATTGCTCCATGGCCTACATGAGCTCCTTCCTCGAGGCGAATGCTAACTCCGGGAAACATATGGACCACGCAATTTTCTTGCACATTACAACCATCTTCGATAATTATCTGGCCCCAATCCCCTCGCACCACGGCTCCGGGTCCGATATATACTTTTTCGCCAATGATGACATTTCCAATAATCACCGCAGATTCATGCACATAGGCACTTTCCTTAATCACTGGTTTAAAGCCCTGGAACTCGTAGATCATGCTTTTTATTTGCTCCGAAAATACGAGCTTTCAGCGAATAAGGGGAATGGCGGGATTATAAGCTGGCTCGAGTTTGAAGGAATTTATACTCGTCGATGTAAAAGACTTTCCCTTGCCATAATTTTGTCTCCTTAGCGAAAAGGCCCACCTTTCTGCCTGTTCTTATGCGACGATTCTCGATGGGATGAATGAATACCATACCTCTTTTCTCCTTAAGCGCAAATAGCTCCCCACTTCGATAGTCTTGAATGATTAAGGGGGATTTAAAATCGTCGTCGATTACCAAAGTGAAACGATCAACTTCCTCCGCCATACTATTGAAAATCACTACCTCATCTGTAAATCGATCAAATAACCAGCTTTGTCCTCGATAGTTAAAAATTGGCATCGGCAGGGGTTTCGCATAGTACATGCTGTAGATCTTCTGGGCTTGATCTAAGTCAAACAGCTTTTCATGCTGCCAAACACCAAACTTATCATAAGTAGCCTCCATTCCGGCAGCGATATTAAAGACGTCCATAAAAGCATCATGGGCAAGCAAAACTGCGGCAGTATCCACACTAAAATAAAATTGTACCGGCTCTTCGCCCTTGCGGTAGATGAAAAACTGAACCCCTTGATTGTGAAAGGGAGGAAAGCTTAAGCTCTTACCTTGATTACCGGGCCGCATTTCGCTAACGGGTAAAGGCATTTGCTCTTGTCGATTATTTCTCAAAACTAAGGCGTCGCCAATTTCGGCTGCTAAGGGCTCGATATAAGTTTGGTATTGCTCTCTAGCCACCGGGGGATAAAGAAAAACAAACTCCCCTCTTAAAACCACCTGGGTCGCACTATCCGCGCTAAGCAAGAATAGGTTACCCCGCACGTCGCGCTCGATGGTTTGATAGTCATTATTGTTCCTGATGGACCAATAGGGCTCGAGGTCTAAACCTGCAAGCACCAGGAAATCATAGCCCAAGACTAGCATTAAGGTATCTTGAAAATCAAAATCCGCTACCCTTAAGGTATCTGTAAATGGCACCTTTTCTGCCGTTACCGTGATCTCTTCAAGAGCTATATCATTGGGTTGCAGGACTAATTGCACGGTGTTTTGGGAAGAGTTTTCCCAATCAATTTGCCAGACCTTAATGTAATAGCCTTCTTTAAAAATCTGAACGGTAGAACCTATTTCTCGGGCCAAGTCATAAATGAACCCTCTATCATTACTCGGGCCATACTCTTGTCCGAGGTAACTTATGAGAATTACCCCCTCAATCGCTTCGCCCTGAGGATCTACAAATTGAACATTTAATTGGGCCTGCGCACCAAAACCTAGAACGACAAATACAGTTGCAAAAAGCCAGTTTTTCCACATGCCTTTAGAGACGTAGATGTCTTGTAGAAGTTGCTTAAGCACGCTCCAGGATTACCGCATAACCTTGCCCCACACCAATACACATGGTACAAAGCGCATATCGTTTACCGGTCTTTTGCAATTGAATTGCTGCGGTCTGCAGAATTCTTGCTCCACTCATACCTAAGGGGTGACCCATGGCAATGGCACCACCATTAGGGTTAATTCGTTCATCGGTATCACTGAGGCCCATTTTACGTGTTACCGCCAGGGCTTGAGCAGCAAAGGCCTCATTAAGTTCGATGATATCCATATCATCCAAACTTAAACCCGCTTTATTTAATGCTATTTCAGAAGCATATACTGGACCGATCCCCATAATTCGAGGTTCAACTCCCGCCACTCCCATGGACACCATGCGGGCTAAGGGCTGCAAATTATGATCTTTCAAACCTTGCTCTGAAGCAACTAGTAAAGCGGCCGCTCCATCGTTAAGGCCTGAGGCATTGCCTGCTGTTACCGTACCCCCCTCTTTGCGAAATGCGGGACGGAGCTTGGCTAAGATTTCCAAGCTGGAATTCGGTTTGATGAATTCGTCTTTATCAAAAATCAAATCTTCTTGCTTGCGCCTAGGAATGCGCACCGGAACAATCTCTTCGGCAAATCGCCCATTATCGCGTGCTGCGCTGGCTTTCTGTTGCGACCAAAGGGCAAACTTATCTTGATCCTCCCGGCTAATCCCGAATTGATCAACCAAGTTCTCGGCGGTTTCTCCCATAGCGTCGGTGCCATAGAGCTTAAACATCTGTGGGTTTACAAACCGCCAACCAAAAGAACTATCATGCATTTTGGAATCCGTGCCAAAAGCTTTACTGGGCTTGCTCATCACATAAGGAGCCCGGGTCATTTGCTCCAATCCTCCCGCGACAAACACTTCTCCATCACCATTGCGAACTGCGCGCATAGCATGGGCACCGGCGTTCATGCCACTAGCACAAAGACGGTTTACTGTTTCTCCGGGAACGCTAAAAGGCAAACCGGCTAACAGAGCTGACATGCGCGCCACATTGCGGTTGTCTTCTCCTGCTTGATTAGCACAGCCCATAATTACATCAGCGATACTTTTGGGATCCAATTGGGGATTGCGCTCCATTAAAGTGCGAATAACTAAAGCGCCCATATCATCCGCCCTAACCGCTGATAAACTTCCACCGAAGCTACCAATAGGGGTGCGAATGCCATCAACAATAAATGCTTCTTTCATGAGAGAGGTGATTTAATTCAGCTAAGGCTGAAAAGATGCTGCGAATATCGCAATTGCCGAAGAAACAGCCTACTGATAAACGAAATCGTAACCTTCCAGAGAAAGGGTGCGGTATTTCTTTTCGTCGAAGCGAAAGAGACCCGAAGGACGCTTAGCGCGGGGGGAGCTACGAATGGTTTTTCCGGTATCAATTAGAAGTTCGGATTTTAGCAGCTTCCTACGGAAATTCCGTTTATCTAAATCCTTGCCCAAAGCCGATTCGTACAATCGTTGAATTTGATTGAGAGTAAACTCCCTTGGCAGCAAGCTAAAACCTATCGGGCGTCGCTTTACCCTCCGCTTCAGACGTTCTTTTGAGTACGTCACAATCTCATTGTGATCATAGGCCAATGGTGGGATGTGATCCGCATTTACCCAACGGTACTCGGACTTCTTAAGATTTGTTTCCAAATCCTCATTCAGACGCAAAGTCCCGTAATAAGCTATGTTCACCACTCGTCCTACGGGATTGCGATAGGGGTCGGCAAAGACGTTTAACCTTTCTATAGGCCAATCATCGAAGCCGGTAATCTGACGCATTAATTCCTGAGCTACCTGAATGGGGTCCTCCTTTGGTTTTACCACCATCGATGGTAATACGTCAGCTCCCGCATAGGGATCATTGGCTTTGGTGCCAATTAATAATTTCAGGTCATGACCATCGAAGCCATACAAAACCACGGAGGTGGTTAAGGCTACCTGAAAGTCTTCTGGAGTGAAATCAATATTCATGACCTAATCGTCTTAGTGTCAAAGATACAGGAACTTTTAGTACAAACTACCATTTCTCTTCCTTGCGAAAGACCGTGCCTTTAAAGTGAGCAATTAAATCATCCTGATCATTAAGAACTCTGACTTCATAAATTCCAATGCTACGGCTCTTGCGGATCTCCTTAGCGATGGCCCTAATGCGTTCTCCAGCACGCACTGGTTTGGTGTGAGAAATTGATGTTTCTATAGACAGGGCGTGAGTGCCGTGCCCATTACTAGCAAAGGCAAGAGCACTATCGGCCAGGGAGTAACTAATGCCTCCATGGGCAATTTTAAATCCATTGGTCATCTCGGGGCGCACTTCCATGGATAGCTCACAAAACCCCGCTTCGGTTTTATCGACTCTAATTCCCAGCCATTGGCTGAAGGCGTCGCCATTATACATGATGTTTACGACCTCTGCTGCGGATTTCATTCTTCGTTTTTCTTTTGACCTTGATCGTAGTCCACCATTTTTTCGATGGCGGTAATGAGGATATCTAGGACTACATTATAATTAGCCAGGGCCTCATCGTCGTCAACATTAAGGTCCGCACGAACAATTGCCAAGTTCCGTAGATCCTGAAAAACCTTGGGATTATCAGACACTTCCGGGAGCAGCGGGTCGGCGTCGGCATAGGCCAAGGTCCGTTCTTCAATAACGTCATGAATGGCGGGCCCTGGGATTGAGCCTACCGGCATTCCAGCGGCAATAAAAGCATTGAGTAAGATCATTACCGAGTCCACCAATACTTCGTGCTGTTCATCGCTAAACTCTTCCGCAATATCTGTTAGGAAGCCCATAAGAAAAGGCTGGTCCTCCATAACCCTGGCGACCATTGCCCCTTGCTCTTGGGGCTCCATACCTAAGTATTCGGTAATCGCTTCGCCGACGAAATCTCGTTTATTTTGCATGAGGCAAAGGTAGGCCCAATTTCGACAAGGGCATTAGAGTTAGCGCGATTCTAAGTCTTCCTTTTTTCACCCCAAAAACCTTGATGCTTTCGTACATCCATTGGGCCTCTAAGCTCAAGTTGACAAGCCAGTCGTAATCCCGCCTCTAATTTATGTGGGGGGAAATTTAGCCGCCAGCTTTCTATTTTGGTCATTGGTGAAGGCTCACCTTTAAGCACCTCAACCGCGCAAGTGCCGCAGGTTCCAAGTCCTTTGCAGTTTAACCATCGAGCCTGACCATTGTGAGGGCTACATCCCTGTTCCAGGAGGCCCTTGCGAAGGGTTGTGCCTTCGGGAACTATGAGCTCTATATCGTTAAATTTAATCTTGGGCATATGAAGTATAATCATAAACCCCATTTGCCCAAAGGTGTTCAAAAGCCTAGGCTTCCGAATCTCCTTCGACCACCTCGGGGCTGACCTTAATTTTCTCGATAAAGAATTCTTCAAGCTCCTTAAGGGTCTCCTCATTAGTGTGGATATCCTTTACCACCTGACCGTGGTCGAGAATTACAATGCGTTCACAGAACTCTGCAACGTGCGCCAGATCATGACTGGAAATAAGCAAGGTAATCTCCGTTTCCTCATTCAGTTTCTTCAGTTCAGCTCTCAGACGATACTGGGTGGAAGGGTCTAAATTGGCAAAGGGTTCGTCTAGAACGAGAATATCGGGGTTTCCTAATAAAGCCCCTACGATGCCAACCTTCTTCTGATTACCTTTAGATAGGTCCCGGATATATTTTTTCTTAGCTCGAATCTCGCCGGCGAAGAAATCCTCATACTTGGCCAATACGGCTTCAAGATCTCCATCCGTTAAACCGTGTAGCCGACCAATAAATTGAAAATATTCATCCGGAGTCAGATAATCAATTAAAAAGCCTTCATCAATAAAGCTCCCGGTATAATTTTTCCAATCTTCACTTTTTGCCACATCAGCACCCTTACTGAGGACATTACCGCTATCTGCTTTAATTAAATCAAGCAATAGTCTAAAAAGGGTTGTTTTTCCGGCTCCGTTATTCCCTACCAATCCAAAAGATTGGCCCGCTTTGAATTCCAGGTTAGGAATATCCAATACAGTAAGTCCGTTGTAGGCTTTTTTTAGGTTTTTAATATCTATAATTTCCATGTCTTAATGTTTTAGTCTCGGGCGCGATATCCCGCCGCGCTGATGTATTTTTTCTCTTTAAAGTTTTTAATAGTTGCCCGAATAAAAATCCGGTGCGTAAGGAGGCCAATTATTCCCATAGAGGCTAGAAACCCTAAGCCTATGTAAGGCAGGTCGAAAATATTAAAGGCCTGGAAAATTAGCATGGGCACGAGCATCAGCGGGATGATAATCACGAATTGCGCCGCCCCGGTTCCTTGATAGTTAAAAGCCGAGCCTTTACTAAGGTCTATTGGTTTTTTATTATATGTTGAAGCGAATAAAAGCACCGCAGTATTGATTCCTATATTGTAAAAGAAGGTAGCGGTGTTAATATAAAATGCATGCACTCCAAAGTATACATAAGGCATAGTAAGAAGATACATGGCGATACAACTTAAGATCATCAAGTAGTATTTCGCCCGATAAAACTCTTCCATTTTATAGGCTCTAGTAAGAATACCGTCGAAGTAAGCGCTTTCCCAGCTCACTAAGAACTGCCCGTAATTAATCATGAAAATTCCGGTCATGAAAATGCCCACAAACATGAGCCATACATAGTTATTGGCATACATATCATTACCGTAAAAAATCAAACCGTATAGTGCGAAAAACCCACTCATATAAAGAGCCGTTTTGGTCCGACGATTACGGGTAATCAACTTGAGCTCATTAGCCATCATTAGTCCAAGTGGGCCTCTATCTTCCAAAAAGCTAAAGCGGAAGGAGCTAGCTTGTTTTGCCTTGGTTTTCCAGCGATCCAAATGGGTCATTTCCAAAAGGAAGCGGTAGTTGACCAAATAGATCAGAAGACTAAGGGCTAAAGGCCACCAGGCTAAAACATGGGACTGAGCGAGGGGCAGGTACATGGCTCTGGACACCTCGACCAGATTAATAATCTCAAAGAAGTGTAAAGCGTATACTGCTCCAAGGCCCAAGCTTATCATCCAAAATATAGAAGCCTTTACGGCTAACACTCGCTTCAAATAAATGGCTAAAAAATGGTTGGTCAGAATAGTGGCCAACATGGTTATGGGCCAAATAATTTGATGCATCAAACCATATTCCTCTGGCACCACCCTAATAGCCCAGGGCACGATGAACAATAAGGGTAGTAAATTAAAGAAGCTGAAAACCGAGCTTTGGAGCAGGAAGTGGACAATCTTCTTTTTACTTATGGGCTGGGTTAAATAGTGCTGTACGGTAATAACATTTAAGTCTTGCAGGAAAAAGCGCATGACTAAATCCACCAAGAGGTAGAACAATATTCCGCCAGAAAAAATAGGGGTTAGCTTCTCTGCTTCTGGAAATTGATCGGCCAAAATTTCCTTTAATACAACTCCTAAAAAGCCGAAGGAGGCTAAAAAGTAAATGGCGACTAAGCCTAGCAAAATCTTTACGCCCCATCCTTGACGGAAAAAGGTACTGCGAAAGGTTTTCTGCCAGCGGTGCCGAAATAATGTTAGGTACATGGTGCTGATTTAGGGAGTTAGTAGCAAGTACACCTCCGAAATTACAGCATTATGCTAAAAACTTTCCTAATTAGTTGATTTACTGCTAGAAAAATGTAGCTCCACTCCTAACCATTCGGCGCAAGAGAACCGAGGCCCGGTAGCGATCTTCGCGATAATCATCGTAAAGAGCATCCAGACTATTCAGTACTTTTTCAAGACCAATTTCATCGGCCCAAGCCAAAAGACCCTTAGGATAGTTAACTCCTTTCGTCATGGCTAGGTCAATGTCTTTAGCATTCGCTATTCCCAAATGCAGGGCGTCTACCGCTTCATTGATTAACATCACCAAAACCCGATTAAGGATTTCTTTACCCTTGGTCTCATCCTTATTAGGCTCGCTGGTTATCGCACCATCGCGATAGTCATAAAAGCCTCGTCCTGTTTTACGACCTAATAAACCGGCCTCCACCAGGCGCTTTTGCGAGAAATTTGGCTTATATCGAGGGTCAAAAAAGAAAGCGGTGAAAACACTCTCGGTGACAGCATAATTGACGTCGTGACCGATGAAATCCATCAAAGTGAAGGGGCCCATGCGAAATCCGCCTAGTTCTTTCATCGCCCAGTCAATGGTGGGAATATCCGCCACACCTTCTTCATACAATCGCACTGCTTCACTGTAGAAGGGACGTGCAACGCGATTCACAATGAAACCTGGAGTATCTTTCGCTAATACCGTCACTTTTCCCCAGGCATCAATGGTCCTTTTGGCTGATTCCACCACTTCAGCATCGCTAGTGATTGCAGGAATAATCTCTACCAAAGGCATTAAAGGCGCCGGGTTAAAAAAGTGAATTCCCAATACTCTTTCGGGCTTGGCACATGCAGCGGCGATCGAGGCAATAGATAATGAACTCGTATTGGAAGCAAGAATAGCCTCCTCTCCACAAACTTCTTCTAATTGACGAAATAGATCTTGCTTGATGTCGAGTCGCTCAATAATGGCTTCGATTACCAAAGCACAGCCTTGTAATTCGGAAATCTTGATTTCATAGCAAATTCTCTTCAGGATAATCTGGTCTTCACCATCAGCCAGGCGTCCTTTTTCGACCAAACGGGCTAAGATTTTTTGATGGCCGGCTTTTGACTTTTCCAAAGCCGCCCGATGATTATCTACAATTACCACCTCGTGTCCATTTTGGGCGGCTACCTGGGCAATACCTGAGCCCATGGCGCCTGCACCAACGATACCAATTTTCATATCTGCTGTATTTTAAAGCCTTTCGGCTGATCCGTCAAATCGATTATTCCCCCTTAAATTCAGGTTTGCGTTTTTGTAAAAAAGCCGCTGTACCCTCCTGGTAATCGTAACTCTGACCGCATTCCGTTTGATATTTATCCTCCAATGCCAATTGAGCACTTAAATCGTTTTGATAGCTGGCGTTCAAAAGAGCCTTGGTTCGGGCTAAAGCCAAAGTTGGCATTTGACTTAGTTGGGTAGCAATTTGCTCCGCTAGACTCATATATTCATCCGGTGCCGCTACTTTGTAAACCATACCCATGGCCAAAGCATCCTGGGCTGAAACCTTATCGCCCAGCATCATTAAAGCAGAGGCTCTTTGCAGACCCACCAGTCTTGGTAAAGTGTAAGTTCCACCACTGTCTGGGATTAAGCCGATTTTTGAAAAAGCTTGGATAAAAGAGGCTGCCTCACTAGCCACCACGAGATCACAAGCCAAGGCAATATTCGCACCGGCCCCCGCCGCTACACCGTTAACTGCCGCTACCACTGGTTTCTCTAAGCTTCGAATCGCCTCGATAATTGGGTTATAATGTTCCGTGACAATTTTGGTGAGCTCCGGTCCATTAGGATCGGTTGCTTCGGCTAAGTCCTGACCCGCACAGAAGGCTCGCCCTTCACCAGTAAGAATTACGGCGCGGATACTTTTATCGCTTTGCGCTCTTGCCAATTCATCTTGCAGGGCTAAAGCCATTTCGCGAACAAAGGCATTATACTTATCCGGGCGGTTCATGGTAAGCTTGAGAACACCGCCGTTTTGAGAGGAGAGGATAAACTCGGACATGAATTTTCTTTTGCCGCTAAAATACGCATTGGTTTAGGCTTTAGTCCTTAATCCGAAAATTGCTTGTAAACAATGACTATTTCTTTTTCGGGTCAGTTGTGCCCAGGCCCTTATCCCATCCAAAGATTAAAGCAACAGAATTTTTATTTGCCTGCCATCCCATATTTATTGGCTAAATTCCCGGAGCTAATTAACCTGATCAATGAAATCGCTAGCATTCTCTCTACTACTACTATTCTGCTCACTAGGCCTATCCGCTCAAAGCCGGTTTTTCACCCGCCAAGCGCAGGCTACTTTCGCACAAGCTCCACAGCAAAAATGGGGCGGAGGTTTTCAGTTAAGTAACACCCTGGGGCGACAGAGCATTGGATATCATATGCAGTATCATCAGTATTTATACTCCTCCTTTTATGCAAGCGCCGAAATTTTTGTTTCCGGCGCTTTCTGGCGACACTCCGACTTTGGCTTAAAGGAAGTAACACCCTATACGCGGGGAAATGGCTTTGGAATTGGCTATGTGTGGACTGGTTCAGAGGAGGATGATTGGACTTATGACCTAAGCCTCAATTGGCGCTACCAATGGTTTGATACTAGGGCGGAAGACCGTTTACGTGATACCAGTACACAGAATGGCCTAAACCAACCCTACCATACTTTGGAAATAAAATCAGAGGAAGTTCAATTACACTTTCATGCCATGAAGAATATTAATCAATACCATTTTGGTTTTGGCTTAAGCGCAATTGGCATTCGGCCCTATTGGCAAAGTTCTTGGAGACCCATGCTCGCTATTCGAAACGGAGACCCTATCTATGCTGATCAGCGATTACCTGAAATAGAACTCAACCAAACGGGTTTAATCCTCGAGCCCAGCCTCCAAGGACGAGTACAGATGAATTACGGTTTTCAATTTATGCTGCAATGCCGGGCTTCGATTAGTGTGCTGCCAAGCGACATGGATCCGGTACCCTTTAGTGTGGGCGGGGGAATTAGATGGCAATGGGGACGATTAAACTAATTCGTGCCCCAACGAATCAAAGACACTTAAAATAATCGAATGGCTCCTTGCAATCCTCGCATTGATATAATGCTTTGCAAGCAGTAGAGCCAAACTGAGAAATCATCTTTGTGTTCCTAGACTTACAACGAGGACACATAACCTTTTTCGCTTCGCCAAATAATACCGACTTATCTGCTGAGCTTCCCTCGGGTGGCGCAATACCGTATTCAAGTAACTTTTGCTTACCCTCTTCGGTCATCCAATCGGTGGTCCAAGGTGGTGATATGATGGTTTTAACCTCAACTCGGTTGTAGCCGGCCTCTTCCAAGGCCCAGCGAATATTACTTTCAATCTCATTCATGGCCGGACATCCAGAATAGGTAGGGGTAATGCTCACTTCCACTACTCCATCCTTTTCTTGAACCTCGCGTACTACGCCCATATCCACCACGGTAAGTACCGGGATCTCGGGGTCGGAAACATTTTTTAAAATGGACCAAATAGGACTCATGAGATTTTGGTTTTATATAGGTAATCCGAAACGGATTTGAATTGTTTGCTTCGCGCGAATTATTGGCCTAAAAACTCCCTTAACAGCCGCGCTTTTACAAGGAAAGAAAGCCTCAAAAACGGCTGGATCGTCCAATCGCATAAAAGAGCCTTGCCCCGACATTAAATATAGAAGCCTTCTTGGAAGCTGGAATTAAAGACTATAAGCTAAAGTCGAAGAGCTACCAAGTCGCTTCGGGATGCATTCTTGGGAGGTGTTGCATTTCTGCAAGGAGGTAGCCCAAAAGCTCACTGTGTTCACCTTGCTTACCGCCTGTTTGCATCCAAGCATCTTCGGGACGCTCCAGAGTAGCAATATCCAGAACCTGATTCACCTTTTGATCCCACTGTTCCTTTATTGAATTAAGGTCGACCCCGATACCAGCCTCGATCATGGCGGCGTCCAGCTGGTCCATAATGAACAATTCGCCTGTCCATTCCCAAAGTTCATGCAGGGCTTTCTGGGCACGCTGATGACTTTCCTCTGTTCCGTCGCCCAAGCGGATTACCCACTCTGCACTCCATTGTGCATGGTAAGTAATTTCCTTCATTGCCTTTTGAGCAATTTCAGTTAATCGCTGGTCTGAGGACTTAAGCAGAGCCGTGTAAAAAAAGTAATTGTAGGTATCAAAGAGAAATTGGCGAACTATGGTTTTGGCCCAATCTCCATTCTCTTGTTCCACCAATAAGGCGTTTAAATATTCGGTTTCATCCCGAAAAAAGGCCATGGTATCTTCGGTAGCCTCTCCACCCTTTAATTCTGCCGCATACTGCATAAGTAGGCGTGCTTGACCCAGTTGGTCTAGGCAAATATTAGTGAGGGCAATGTCTTGTTCCAATACAGGCCCATGACCACACCACTCTCCTAGGCGTTGCCCAAGGATCAAGGCATTATCGCCGAGTCTTAGGGTGTATTTTAATAAGTCTGATTTCAAAGCTGCTTTTTTTGAGAGGTTTATCTACATATGACCTACCTCATCCGGAATGTCATAAAAGGTCGGATGGCGGTAAACCTTATTATCGGCCGGGGTGAATAGTGGTTCGGACTCATCGGGTGAAGAAGCGGTAATCGCCTCAGACTCTACGGCCCAAATACTAATTCCCTCGCTACGACGCGTATAAACATCGCGAGCATTTTTAATTGCCATTTCCGCGTCCGGGGCATGTAGGCTCCCAACGTGTTTGTGACTTAAACCATTCCGGGAGCGGATAAAAATCTCCCAGATTTTCCAATTATCCTTTGAACTCATAATGTAGGTAGTTTGGTCTATTTATGCAGCGCTGCCTTCCTTCGCCTTGCGAGCCGCCTGCTTCTCGGCATAAGCATTCGCCGCCTCGCGCACCCAAGCACCTTTATCATGCGCTTCATTGCGAGCCTGAAGTCTCTGCTTATTGCACTTTCCATTGCCGGCAATCACTTGGTAAAACTCATCCCAATTAATAGTGCCGAAATCATAGTGACCACGCTCTTCGTTCCACTTTAAATCAGCATCGGGAATGCTAAGACCTAAGTACTCCGCTTGAGGAACAGTCTTATCGATAAATTCCTGGCGCAGCTCATCATTACTCTTGCGCTTGATTTTCCATTTCATGGATTGCGCCGAGTTTGGCGAGTTATCATCGGTTGGGCCGAACATCATTAATGATGGCCACCACCAACGGTTTAAAGCGTCTTGCGCCATCTTCTTTTGGGCCGGAGTTCCCTGTGCTAGGGACATGAGAATTTCATAACCCTGACGCTGATGAAAGCTCTCTTCTTTACAAATGCGTACCATGGCACGACTGTAAGGCCCATATGAGGTGCGGCAGAGCATTACCTGATTAGCAATTGCTGCGCCATCAACTAACCAACCGATGGCCCCTATATCGGCCCAAGTGGGAGTTGGATAGTTAAAAATGCTCGAATATTTGGCCTTTCCACTTAGTAGGTCCTCTACCAAATCCATACGATCTGCGCCCAATGTTTCCGCGGCGCTATAGAGGTATAATCCGTGACCTGCCTCATCCTGCACCTTCGCTAATAGTGCCACTTTTCTTCTCAAAGAAGGGGCGCGAGTAATCCAGTTTGCCTCAGGTAACATCCCAACCACCTCAGAGTGAGCGTGCTGGGAAATTTGGCGAATTAGAGTCTTCCGATACTTCTCGGGCATCCAATCCTTAGGTTCGACTTTGTTCTCTCCGTCTACATACGCTTGAAAGCGTTCCTCCAAGTTCATTTCTTTAGTCATAATCTACTTTTTTGAGAGCGATACAAAGATAGTATCTATCCTGAAAACTAAGGACTATCTAAATTGTTACTCCGCATGATACAACGTACTTTTGCGAAAATAGATCGATTTCTATGTTTAATTTCTTCAAGAAGGCCAAAGACGCCTCCACCTCTCTCTTTACTCCCGAAAAAAGTAAAGCCCGTCCTAGCTTTCACGATTTGAAAGTTCTTGATATTAGCCGTGAAACTTCCGACTGCGTTTCGGTAGCCTTTGATGTACCTGCTGAACTCGAAGGAGATTATCGTTTTATCCCGGGTCAATACTTGACACTTGAAACCGAAATTGGCGATGAAGCAGTACGGCGCTCCTACTCCCTTTGTTCTAGTCCTTTCGACGGAGAGTTGAGAGTGGCGATAAAGCAAGTAGAGGGCGGAAAGTTCAGTACTTGGGCTAATACCGAACTACAAGTTGGCTCAAGCATGCGGGTTATGACCCCCGATGGAAATTTTATTGCACCGATTCAAGCCGAAGCCAAACACAATTATGTTGGATTTGCAGCCGGATCGGGTATCACGCCCATTTTTAGCATATTAAAATCGGTTTTGGAACAGGAGGCGGAGTCTACCTTCACCTTATTTTATGGAAATAAAACCGCCCAATCCGTAATCTTTAAAGAGCAGATTGAAGCTTTGAAAAACCAGTACATGGACCGTTTCGAAGTTCATTATGTTCTCAGTCGTGAAGACCAAGGCACCGATTATCTAAAAGGCCGAATTAACGCAGAAAAGTGCACGACCTTTGCAGAGCGCTTTTTTGACATCAAGACGGTGGACGCCTATTTTTTATGTGGGCCTGAGGAAATGATTACCGGTGTGAGTGAAGCCTTGCAAGGCTTGGGAGTGGATAAGTCCAAAGTACATTTTGAATTATTTACTTCTCCAGCGCAAAGCTTGGCGGGAAAAACCGTGGTTAGCACCAAAGGAGCGAAGCAATTAGATGCCGAGGTTACGGTGGTTTTAGATGGTGAAGAAACCCACTTTGGCTTGAATAGTAAGGGTAATTCGATTTTGGATGCCGCTCTCGATGCCGGTGCCGATGTGCCTTATGCTTGTAAAGGTGCCGTATGTTGTACCTGTAGAGCGAAAGTGATTGAGGGCGATGTGGAAATGGATATGAACTACGCCTTACAGGATGATGAAGTTGAAGACGGTTATGTTTTAACCTGTCAAGCTCACCCACGTAGCGAAAAAGTTATAGTAAGTTTCGACGAATAAGTCTGAGGCTTTAGTAAATATAATGCACCCCATCAGCTTTGGCCGATGGGGTTTTCTTTTAAGCGGGGTTTTTAATCATATCCACGTGCATGACCATCACGTCGGGATAGGATTCGGTGATGGTTTCAAAGCCAAAGGAAGCATAAAAACTCTCCAAGTACTGTTGTGCTTGCAGCTTTATTACTTCACTTGGAAAGTGCTCCTGCAAATCGGTCATCGACCGCTTCATTAATGCTGAGCCAAGCTTTTGGCCTCGGGCTGTGGCGGCCACCACAATACGTCCGATACTCGCCTCCGGATACACCGTTCCCGGAGGGCAAATGCGGGCGTAGGCCAGGAGTTTTCCTTCACTCCATGCCATTAAGTGCCTACAGTTTGGGTCATGTTCATCGACCTCGGGATAAGGACAACCTTGTTCTACCACAAAGACGTCGGTTCTTAATTTATAGGCAGCATGCAGTTCATCGACCGAAAGATCTTGCCAGTTTTTTAATCTCCAATCCATGCTTTAAAAGTAGCTAATCCATCTGCCGAAAGGCAAAAAAAAAGCGACCCCCTCCTAGGGTCGCTTTCTAAACTACTCGGCACACGAATCGAGTAGAGTATTGGATTAGGGTTTAGAAGGTAAAGCCTAAACTTACATTCGCCATATTATAGTTTCCTGGACCTTTATTGGGCTCAAAGAACTCATTTAGATCATAGCTTGCCGTGATTTTGAAGGAACCATAGCCAATCTGAGCTAGGGCTCCATAGCGGAATTGATTAGTAAAGAAGTCCGCCTTAGCTTCTTCCTCTACGCTATTGTAGGGACTAGCGCTATACTCTAATTCTCTTTCTGCAAACATCCGAACGCCACCGTATCCACCAACTCCGATGGTCCAAGACTCATCACGATCTCCTGATTTACTGAAATCAAGCTGTAGCATAAGAGGAACGTTGAAATAAGCAATATCGTATTCGTTTTTATCGTATTCGATGGTAGTGCCCGTATTTAAGTAAAAAGAGCTGTCCGCGCTAGTTTCCAAAATATTTTGACCGGTTAGGGCGAAGTTGTGCCAAGAGAAATCAATACCATACTTGATATACAATTTGCTGTAAGGGTTACCAATGCGGGTTTTGTAACCAAAGCCGATATTGAAAGAGTTAGATCTCCAAAAATCCAATTCGCCTGGTACATTTTCAATAATAAACTGGCCATCTTCTAATTGCTGGTTAAAGCCATAGGCAATATCGAAGTAATCTTCGGTACGGCTAATGCTGCGCGACTCTTTACGTCCCCCTTTATTAAAGAATTCGATTCCATCAATTTCGATGTTTTCGTCGATAACGATTTCCTCATCACCAATGATAATTCCCTCAGGAGAAACGATGATCTTTCTCTTACCGGTGTCGCTTGGCATTTCGGCCATTGGGGGCATGGGAGGCATTGGAGGCATTAGAGGTGCTTTTCCTAACATGCTACTGTCGCCTTCAGCTTGACGCTCCATTTCGGCGGCCCAGCTTTCCATGTTGCGCTCAAAACCCTCGGCCCATGCTTCCATGCGCTCGCCATAAGCTTCGCCCCAATTTTCCATGATTTCCTCGAAAGTCTCCATACTTGATTCGAAGCTATCCTCGGCACGATCCAATAATTCATCGGCCTCTTCGTCGCTTAATTTTCCAGCGGCACGTTCGGATTCAATCATTGCAACAATGCGTTGATGATTGGCTTGAAGCTTCGCTACATTTTCCGTGGCAAAACCGATCATGGCCATCATATCACCTTGACTTAGATCTTCATTAGCGTCGAAGGCTAGGGTGTTTTGCTCAATTTGAATTTCAATCTTTTTACGTGCGGTAGTATCGCTTTGCGCGGATACTCCAAATCCGAAGGCCATTAAAAGGGCCACTGCTATTGACTTTTTCATTTTCATGTTTGTTTTAAAATTGTTTGTTCTCATTTTGTTGGTTTGTTGCTTTGACTGCGCATATCGTCAATCATTCTACTCAGGTTGTCGGCCATCGAAGACATCGCTTCTCCAAAGGCTCTCATTCCTTGTGCGAAGGCATCCGCACTTTCCTTTAGTAGTTCTTTCTGCTCATCGCTGAGTTCGTAATCTTCACTCAGTTCTTTGCTATAGTTTTTGATCTTCTCGGCGCTTTCGCGGATAGCTTTTTTAGTACGCTCAATCTGCACTTTCAAACTATCCTCCTGCATATTGCTTTCAATCTCCTTTGCGATCAACTCCCCTAATTCGGTAGCATGTTCGCTTAGTACCTTGAGCTCCTTTTGCAATTGTTCGGTAAGTTCCTTCTTGCGCTCTTCGTTTTGCGCTTGCGCGGAGAAGCCTAGCCCTAGCAATAGCAAGGCGCTAAAAAACACTGTTTTCATCTTGCTTTATTTATAGAATCGACGGTTAATGAAATCTGGAAGTGGAATTTCCAGGCGAGCATCTTCCGCTTTGGGAAGCTCCAGACTTTCGCCGGCCTGTACTCTTTTAAACTGATTGGATGCGTAAGCCCAAACCCGTTCGCCAATATCTCCTTTGGCCTCTTGAGGTTTGCTGTAATCCCCTTTTAGCTCGGGCATTTGCACTCGGATACGCAAGACATTGGGATCATCAATAATTTCGGTGTCTTCTAAATCCCAGGCATAATCTACAGCATCAAAATCATTGAGCGCTAAAACCGGATCTGCCACGGTTTGCTGCAATACTGGAATTACTCTAGCCGAACTTTTCTTGTTCACTTTAGTGTTAGGCTTTTGCTTCTTTACCGAATTAGTCGCCTTAGGCTCGGAGATCGCGGGTTTGGGATCCTGGGCCTTCTTTGCCTTGGGCTTAGATTCTGGATTATCAGCAATCGGCTGCATTACATCAATCGGGTCCGTAACACTTAATTCTGAGGCATTGCGGTTAAAGTAAATCAAGGAAGAAATTCCCACTAATAGAGCCACTGAAGCGGCGCGCAATAAATAAGCACCACCTTTTTTTGAACTTTTCGTTTGGGTAGCCGCCGCAACTTTCTGCCAAACTTGGTCGCTAGCTTCGGTGCGGTGCTCCTTAAGTTCCTTTTCAAAGAGCGCGTCGATAGGATGCTTGGAACTCATATTAATTCTTTTTAGTGATCAATTCGTATTCATTCAACTTTGCCTGTAATTGTCGGCGAGCTTTACTCAACTGACTTTTACTTGTGTTCTCCGAGATATCGAGCATGGCTCCAATCTCCTTGTGGTTATATCCCTCAATTGCGTAGAGGTTAAAAACGGTGCGGTAGCCGGTGGGTAGCTCCTCAATCATTCGCATTAAATGCTCCGCATCATAATGCTCACTCATACTGCTGTGGCCAAACTCCTGACGACGTTCGTCTTCTACTTCGATGAAGAGGTTTTTTTGATAGCGGATAAAATTCAACGCTTCTCGCACCATAATTTTCCGAATCCAAGCGCCTAGGGCACCTTCGCCTCGATACTGATCCAGGCGCTGAAAAACCTTGATAAAACCATTTGAAAGAACTTCTTCGGCATCCTCCAGGTTTTGAGTGTATCGGCGACAAACGCTTAACATCTCTCCACTGTAGCGGTTGTACAACTCTCTTTGTGCATCATAGTTTCCACGAAGGCATTGCTTCAGGAGACGTTTTTCGGTGCTTGGTAGATTTCGTACGATACCCATTTTTTAGGAGGCTACAGTAAACTGACACTAATATTAGTGGCTAGGGTTGCCCGAGGCAAAAAAAATATTTCTGCAATTTACTCTTATCCTTTGATTTTCAGAGGAATTATTTGATTTCCAGGCCCTTGGACACCCTTTATTTATTGGTCTATTTGGTATTCTTTTCTTCACTTGCATTAAGTACTTTTATACAATCCGCTCATAGCTCCCCTATACGGATTCTCGCTAGCTTGTTGTTTAAGATGCTTTCATCGCGTGGAAACTACCGATGGTCGAAATAGTACTTTGAACCATAAGTGTTTAGCTTTTCTTCGTAGGAGAATTTAAAAATGTATCGTCATGCGTCGTATTTGTCTCACCATAATCGCCCTTAGCTTTTTGGCCTCTTGCCAAAAAGACGATCAAAGTAATACCCCCACTTTTGACCCCAATGTGGATATTGAGGATTTAAGAGTGAGTGAAGACTTCGATTTCCGCACTGAGGAGCAAGTGACCTTGACCATTAATGATCCGGAAACCTATCGAGTGAAATACACGGTTTATGCCGCTTTTGATAATCAGGAACAGGAAAAAGTTGCCAGCTTCTTAAGTCAAGGTAACACCACAACCATGAAAATCACCCTTCCAACTTATTGTGACCGGGTGAAAGTAGAACGCAATGTTAATGGCGCTTTGTCCGCACAATTCGCTTATATCTCAGGGCAAAATGCCAGCCTCTCCTTTCAAAGGTCGCTAGGGAAAAACATGAATGGTTGCGCCGAAACGCTCTATGCCGTTAATGGTCAGGGAGATTTTTACACCATCAATGTGGAAGATGGCTCTTACGCCGTTACGGCCATGCCAAACCTGGCGGGAGGTGGATCTATCGCTTGTGCCGTTGATCAGGAGACCAACCGCATGTATTACAATACTAACAATACCCTACGCTACTATGACTATAATGCGGGTACCTTTCATGTTGCTCATCAAGGGAACCCTTTTGGGGGGAATTATCCACGCATGGAATACAATCATGCCGATAGCCTGCTGTATATCGCCAATGACCACAATAAAATGTACACCGTAAATCCAGTTACCAATGCCATTGTAAATCAATATAACATTGTTGGTCTGGATAATCGTGTGGGAGGTGACATCGCCATTTCCGCAGACTCCACTATTTATATGTGTACTTTCTCAGGTTTATACAGCATTGTGTTAAGTGGTAATACCGCTACTGCCACTCGGATTAGCGCAGAGAACTTACCCTTCAAGCCGACCTCAATGGCTATTGATAGGAATGACCGCTTATATATCGGTACTACCGATAAGCGCCTCATTGAAATGGATAAATACGATGGTGCTTGGTCCGTTGTACGCACGTTTGACAAAAACATTAATGATCTCGGTTCCTTCAAATGTGATGTGGCTGACCTTTCTAGCTTGGATAGCGACAATGATGGAGTAATTGATGCTTTAGATGATTTCCCCAATGACCCCGAAGCAGCAGAAGCGGTTTACACCCCTTCAGATATTGGTTGGGGGTCCTTGGCTTTCGAAGACCTGTGGCCTTCCCAAGGGGATTACGACTTCAACGACCTTGTGGTAAACTACCGCTTCACCCAAATTGCCAATGCGCAGAATAATGTGGTTCGCTTAGAGGCTAAGTTCCGGGTTAAAGCGATTGGAGCGTCCTTCCGCAATGGTTTCGGATTTAAAATGGATATTGATCCAGCCTTAATTAGTTCCGTTACCGGCACTAATTTAACTGAGAACTATATTAGCCTAGACGCCAAGGGCCTAGAATCCGGTCATAGTAGTGGGGCTACCGTAATTGTTTTTGACGATGCCTTTGACAACATTCCAAAGGCCGGTAGTGGCCGTTATATTAATACGGAAAGAGGACAGCCGATCTCGGTAGGAAATGAAATAAGCATTGTAATCACTTTTGTAAACCCCATTGACCCTTCTCTCATTGGCAGTGCGCCATTTAACCCATTTATCATCGTGGATGGAGTGCGTGGCCGTGAAGTCCATTTAGCAGATTACGCTCCTACCGATTTAGCCGACCCCAGTTTCTTTAATAGCATTCACGATGCTACTAACCTTGGTACTGGCATTACTTATCGAAATGAAAATAATCTGCCTTGGGCGATAAATATCATCCACGAATTCCGCTACCCCGAAGAAAATAAAGCCGTAAACACTGCTTATAACCATTTCAATTCTTGGGCTCAAAGCTCTGGAGTCAGTTATAAGGATTGGTATAAAGATGCCTCTGGCTACAGGAATACGGGAAATTTAATCATAAATTAATCGCTAAGACCGCCTAGGTCATCGCCTGAAAGACGCTAGCGGTCGAAAAATATTTAGTGGAACTACCTATTTGGGCTTCCTTTGTTAAAAACTAAAGATTTGTGTCATGCGCCAATTAAGCTTACTTCTACTCGCCGCTCTACTTGTCGCTTCTTGTAAAAAGGACGATAATACCAGCAGTACTAACACCCAAGACCCTGATGTGTCTATTCAGGACCTCGTGGTAGATCCCAATTTCAATTTTCGCACCGACGAACAAATCACCCTAAATATTACAGACCCCGAAACTTATCGAGTTAAGTATACGGTTTACGCCGCCTTCGATGGCCAAACGGAAGAGAAAATTGCCAGCTTCTTTCCGCAAGGAAATACCAGTCAAATACCTTTAACGATACCCACTTTTTGTGACCGGATTAAAGTTGAGCGCAATGCGAATGGAGCTATTAGTATAGACTACATCTACATCAGTGGTAGTAATGCTTTTATTACCTATAATAAAAGACGTGGTAAAGTGCAGAACTGTTCGGAAACCTTGTATGCGGTAAATGGACAAGGCGGCTTTTACAGCATTGATGTCGAAAGCGGCACCTATGCGGCTACAAGCTTGCCAAACTTACAAGGAGGGGGTTCAATTGCCTGCGCCGTTGATCAGGAAAATGACATTGTTTATTACAATACAGGAACCACTTTACGCTATTACGATTATGTAGCGGGAACCTTCCACGTGGCGCAAAATGGTAATCCCTTTAATGGCAATTACCCTCGCATGGAATACAATTATGCGGATAGCCTACTTTACCTAGCCAAAAATGAAATCATGTACACCATGGATCCTTTAACGAACCAGGTGGTGCAGCAATATAATATCGTAGGCTTAGAATCTCCAGTTGGTGGTGGAGATGTGGCAATTTCTCTCGACTCCACAATTTACATGTGTTGTTTCTCCGGCTTGTACCGAATAGATATTACTGGCACTACCGCCAATGCCACTCGTATTAGTGCAGAGAACCTTCCCTTTCAGCCGACCTCCATGGCTATTGATCGCAACGATCGATTATATCTAGCTACCAATGATGCCAATTCGCAATTAATTGAGATGGATAAATATGATGGCGCATGGTCTGTGGTGAACACTTATCCTCACAAGATTAATGATCTAGGTTCTTATAAATGTGATATCGCCGATTTGGCTAATATCGATTCGGATAATGATGGGGTGATCGACGCTCTAGATGACTTCCCAAATGATTCCAGCGCCGCGGAGGCCACCTATACTCCTTCTGATATTGGCTGGGGATCTTTAGCTTTTGAAGATTTATGGCCCTCACAAGGTGATTATGATTTTAATGATTTAGTGGTGAACTACCGCTTTACTCAGGTGGCCAATGCTAATAACCAAGTAGTTCGCTTAGAGGCTAAATTTAGGATTAAGGCCATTGGAGCTAGTTTCCGGAATGGACTTGGCTTTAAGATGGATGTTGATCCAAGTCTTATCAGCTCGGTAACGGGTTATAATCTAACAGAGAACTATATCAGCCTTGACGCTAAAGGCTTGGAAGCGGGTCATAATTCGGGTTCAACGGTGATCGTTTTTGATGATGCTTATGATAACATTCAAAAATTAGGTAGTGGTCTATACGTAAACACGGAGGCCGGGCAACCGATCTCGGTGGGCAATGAAATCACGGTAGTAATTACCTTCACTAATCCTATTGACCCTGCTTTAATCGGTAACGCTCCTTACAATCCCTTCTTGATTATTGATGGCGTTCGAGGACGTGAATTGCACTTAGCAGATTATGCTCCAACGGACTTGATGGATCCGAGTTTCTTTAATAGTATTCATGATGATAGTAGTCCCGGAAATGGTCGTTTTTACCGCACGGAAAACAGTTTGCCCTGGGGGATAAATATCATTCATGAATTCCGTTATCCTAAAGAGAACAATGCCATTAATACCGCTTACAATTATTTTAATACCTGGGCCCAAAGCAGCGGCAACAGTTATGCGGATTGGTATAAAGACAACTCGGGTTACCGAAACACCAACAATATGATATTGAATTAGTCTTTAAGGCTTTAGATATTGAGAGAGGTGCTCAATCTTTTATGATTTGAGCACCTTTATTTTTTGATTACCAACCTGCACCAGATATAATCCTTTAGGGAGGGTGGCAATTGAAAGTCGCGGACTACGCAGGGTATCTGTAAAGCTCCAGGTCTTTAAGCGTTGCCCTCCAAGGCTAAAAATCGAAACCTCATTAAAGCTTTCTTCGCCGCTAATAGTAATCCACTCTCTGCTTGGATTGGGGTATATCTTAAATTGAGTTTTGGGATGATCTATCCTCTCTAGTCCACCAATCGGATTCCAAGAAAAGGTTCCTCCAAAAGCTACTCCGGCCAGGGTATCTGGTCCTTGATATGCCCCATAAATCTCATCTTGGAAAACCACCAGCTTAGTAATCACATTATTCTGTAGGCCCGGGTTCAGGCTCTTAAAAGTGCTGCCATCAAATTCAACAATCCGCTTTCCTGCATTGAGATAAACTTTGCCCTTGAAATCCACCGTGCCGATATTATAATCCACTTGAGTGTTAAGGTTTAAATTCAAATGGTGCACGAATACCAAGGAGTCTGCCCGCAATTCATAAATAGTGCTATCTCTAATCAGGTAATTCTTATTGCCGTAACGAAAACTGTTTTTGAACAACCATTTCGGAAGTCCTCCGTTGGGGTTAAAGCCCCGGACCTCTTTCACGGGTGTCGTCCATGTATTAGAAGAGGCTGAAAGCATCATCAAGTGGGCAGTGTCCGAGGGTAGGCCTAAATGAAATTGGCCTGTAGCCCATAATTCACCACCCAAAGACTGCAGGCTAGAAATGGTGTCCGCCGAAATCAAGTTGCCGCCCTGCACTAAACCATTAGCCGTCCATCGCACCACACAATTTAATTGTCGGCCAGGATCATTTATCGCTCCCCCTAAATACCAGGAGCCCTGATGCATGGTGCCGGTTTTAAAAAGTCCCAGCACTGAGTCTAAAACCAGCCAAGAGCCAGCGTTGTGCTTCACTAAAAAACTTCGGTCGGGTTGTGTGCCAAAAGCCGCTAAGCTTGAGGCAACATAAAGTTCTCCATCGATAAACTCCAAGGCCTCTGGGCTACCAAGTTGACTGGGGTATAAGAGCTTAACATAGCCAGCGCTATCCGCCAAGAAAATTTCATCGAAACTTGTCCCGGTCATAATTTGATCAAGCCCAGAATGAAAAGCATAACGACTGGAGTCGGCCGCCGCTAAATAGACCGTGGACAATACTTTTCCCGGTAAAGGTTGCGCTTGCTGGGCCAAGAGTGTTAGACTTGAAATTAAGGACAAGCAGAGGCTTAAATGATATTTGGCTTTCATTAATGAGGCTTTATCAATTTGACACTTTTGAGCCCAATCCTTAAAAGATAGGTCCCAGGAGCTACCTCACTAAAATCCAAGTTTTGGCGCTTCGCATTTTGGTCGAAATTCCATTCCTTAACCTTGCGCCCAAAAAGATCCAGTAATACCGCTGATTCAAGTCCCTCCGTTTCTTCCAAAGTCAAAAAGTCTTTTACGGGATTAGGATAAGCGATAAGGTCATTAGGCTCAAGGTCCGCCAAACTTAATTGACTCACAATAAAAGTCTGCGCATGATTGGTGTGAACCGGGGGCTGGAAGTCAAAATAAATTTCGGCGTCATTGTCAATTACCGAACCTATTCCAAGGCTGGGGTCAACATCAATACTGAAGTTGAAAAACCCTATTGAACCCCGGGGGTCGGTGGCAGAATCTGGCAACAAGATATTGTTGAATGTCCAAACCATCACATTTCCGTCCACCATAGAGAATTCAAAATCGTGACTGCTTCCACCTAATACTATGCTTAAGGGATCAAAATAAGACTCTAGAGTGTCTCTCACTATCACTGTAAAAGCAGTATCATTTCCGGTATTTTGAAAGCGAATTGCATAATCCAAGCGTTCCAAGCCCGGGAGGGACTCATGTAAACTAGGTGTTTTATCGTTCGGATCATAAGCCGCCATTACCCGACCTGATAAGGTGTCGAAGTTATTGAGCATATTGCTATCCAGACCATTAATTATTCGACCCAAAACAAAAATAGTGTCATTTAGGTTGGTGGCTAAAGTGATTTCTAAATCAATCAGCAAGGAGTAACGTGATACTCTGTTTATGTGAGGTAAATTAAACCTTAGGGTATCCCCATTAACCTGCGCGGGGTTTAGATTACTGTAGGTCATGTTAGTTCCGGGTGGAATAATTATTTCCACCGCCAAACCAGACTTTCCAAAAGGGTTTGAATTGATTACATCCACATCTACCCATTCATTAAAACCCTGGCGAAAACCAACATTGCTCCCACTTGTAATTTCTATGCTATAATCAACGGCACCATTAAACTGAAACGGGATGTCGAAAATAGTTGGGGAGGAATTAGTGTCAATCCGAAAAGTATCTCCGACGCATGTAGAAATCCACTTCAAGTTTTGATGGTTGCCCAAAACAGGAATTACGCTGTCAACGACATAGAGACCTGGACGAAGTAGTTGTAAAGAATAATTGCGATTAAATCCCATTTGTTGAGACTTACCTGTACGAGTATCATGAAACTTCATCAAGAATGGTATGGATTGAAGTTCATTAGTGTCGGCTATGCAATTATTATTACTGTCATAATACGTCTGCCCTTGCAAGGCGCCTTTGCCAAGAGCCGCCTTCGGATCCCAGCTAAAACAATAATCGAAGGGAATCCCCGACAACACACTCCAACCAATGTAGCTACCATAAATCTGATTTTTATAGGGCACAATCACGGTAATCTCATGGCCGTTAAGCCCCGGGTCCAATGCTCTAAAAGCATTACTGTCTAATTCTACAATGTTTTGTCCGGAGTTAATGTAGACCTTACCGTCCAAATGAATCACTCCAGTGTTATTCCACCAATAGGGATTAGCCGGACTTAGATTCATCTGGTAAATAGAAAAGAGGCTATCATTTCTTACTTCGTAAATTGTGCTATCTCGAATAAAGTAGCTGGTGCTGTTATAGAAAAAGCTTGTGTTAAAGGACCATTTACGAGAATGTCCTGATGGGTTAAACCCCTGCGCTTCGCTAATGGGTGTAGACCAGGTGTTGCTAGATAAATCATAAGCCATAATCTGGGCCGTTCCAGAAGAGCTGGAAATTGGAAACAAGCCAGTAGCAAAAAGTGTATTGCCATGAGATTCCAAGCTCAGGATTGTGTCAACAGTGTTGAGCTGTCCTGCTTGTTGGAAGCCCCCGTTTGTATATCTAACCACACCTTTTAATTGACGTAGGGAGTCATTTATAAACCCCGCCAAATACATTTGCCCTTGATGCATTGTTCCTGCATTAATAATCCCATTCACGCTATCTAAAGCAATCCAATTACCATTTTGATATTTACATAAAAGGCCCATTCGGTCCCAAGAGCCCGGTATATATTTATTGCACGCCACATGAAGTTCACCATTTATAAACTCCATATAAACTGGAGAGCCGAAAGTGAATGGAAAGGACAAATGGGAGGAGCCCGTAGGTGTTTCAAGATATATTTGATCCCAAGAAAACCCTACCGCACCTGAAGGTCTGGTGTGGAGGATGGCAAGCTTGGATCCATTGGAGGTAGCACTAAAACTTGGGCTAATTAGCTTGATTCCGCTAGGCAAGGCCTGTTGACCATAAGACACAGCCGTAGCCAGGAACATTAAAAGGATAGTTCTTCGAAGCATAGAGTTTTTTTAGGGATAAACCCAGCCAGGCAATGGGGATTGCGGGATAGGTTTAACAGGTTGCCACTAAAGTACTAATAATTTGACCCGCAATCAAGAGCTCAAGATCCAAGCGATTCTCCCTATTAGAAAATTAGGTGCAATGATCATTTCATATTGCCGTAAACCCAAGCTTAAAAGACTAGTGTACCTTTGCCGCCAAGATGAAACCGAAAAAAACGAATAAACGCCTGAAGCGTTTAGCCAAGATTGAACGAGCAATCTTGGGGGTCTTAAGAGAAGATCGACTCAAACAACTGAATTACAAACAACTTTCCGCCAAGCTTGGCATCAAGGATCACAACGAACGTGATATGGTACTTCAAGCCCTGGCCTCCTTGCGAAGGCAAGACTTAATTGAAGAGCCAGCGCGCGGAAAATATCGATATAAACACAGCGACCATTATATTTCTGGTACGGTAGACCTTACCTCCAAAGGTTCGGCTTACGTGATTAGTGAAGAGCTAGAACAAGATGTCTACATCAGCCCTAAGGCTACGAACAATGCCCTCCAAGGCGATTTGGTGAAGGTGTTAATGTATGCCCAAAGGAAAAACAAAAAGCCCGAAGGGGAGATTGTAGAAATCCTAGAAAGGGCTCGTACGGAATTTGTCGGAACCATTGAATTGTCAAAAGAATATGGGTTCTTAGTCCCGGATAGTCGCAAGATGATCGTGGATATTTATATCCCAAAAGACAAGCTTAAAGGGGCGAAACACGGTCAAAAAGCAATTGCCCGAATTACAGATTGGCCTCCTAAAGCATCCTCTCCATTTGGGGAGCTTACTGAAATCTTAGGAAACCCTGGAGATCATGAAGTAGAAATCCACGCAATACTGGCGGAATTTGGCTTACCCCGCGAATTTCCCAGAGAGATTGAGTTGGAAGCGGAAACTATTCCTGATGCCATTACTGCGGAGGAAATTTCTAAGCGACGAGACTTTCGCGATATTCTAACTTTCACCATCGATCCCGCTGATGCCAAGGACTTTGACGATGCTTTATCTTTTCAAAAACTAGAGAACGGAAATTATGAAGTAGGCGTGCATATCGCCGATGTCAGTCATTACATTAAAGAAGACTCCCCTCTGGATAAGGAAGCGGTGGAAAGAGCAACTTCGGTATACCTAGTAGACCGAGTGGTACCCATGCTTCCAGAAAAACTTTCAAACGGTGTCTGCTCTTTGCGACCTCATGAGGAAAAACTCTGCTTCTCCGCGGTTTTTGAAATGAATGAAAATGCGGAAGTCCTCACTAAATGGTTCGGCAGAACAGTAATTTATAGTGATCATCGATTCGCTTATGAAGATGCGCAAGCGGTGATTGAAAGTAAAGAAGGACACCTGGCAGAAGAGGTGAATATTCTCAATGAGCTCGCGCTCAAAATGCGGGCTGATCGAATGCTCGATGGGGCCCTTGCTTTTGATCGTGCGGAGGTGAAATTCCATCTTGATGAAAATCACATGCCTACGGGTGTGTATTTCAAAGAATCGAAAGAAGCCAATCACCTCATTGAAGAATTCATGTTATTGGCCAATCGATCGGTGGCTGAGTTTATTGGAAAAAAAGGCAATAAACCTAGTGGACAAACTTTTGTGTATCGTATTCACGATGATCCTGATCCGGATAAACTTCGCGATTTGGGCACCTTCGTTCGTCAATTTGGATATGAAGTTTCCTACAATAACTCCCGAGCCATCAGTCATAGCTTGAATAAAATGCTGAAGCAGGTTAAGGGTAAGCCCGAGGATAATATGATTTCCAAACTGGCCATCCGCTCCATGGCCAAAGCTATTTACAGCACGGATAATATTGGCCACTATGGACTGAGCTTTGAATACTATACCCACTTCACCTCGCCCATACGCCGATATCCAGATGTGATGGTCCACCGCCTATTGCAACACTATCTTGATGGGGGCAAGTCACCTGGTAAAGATCATTACGAAGGACTATGTGAACACAGCTCAGACCGAGAGCGCCTAGCCACCGAAGCGGAACGGGAATCGGTGAAATACATGCAGGTCAAGTTCATGGAAGACAAGGTGGGAGAAACCTTTATGGGCACCATTAGTGGTGTTACAGAATGGGGTGTCTTTGTCGAATTACGCGATAATCATTGCGAAGGAATGATTCGAATCCGAGATTTCAAAGATGACTATTACAGTTTTGATGAAGCCAATTTCTGCATCGTGGGGGATCGCTATGGCAAGGTCTTTCAATTAGGAGACAATATTGCTATACAGGTTAAAAATGCCGATTTAGAACGAAAACAACTAGACTTTGTGCCCGTCTAAAAAACATTATTTTTAAAGCTTCAACCGAACGAGATTATATTTAGATATGGATAAAAAGAAAATGGAAACCCTAGTACTAATTGTGGGGGTATTAGTAGTAGGAGCGGCCTTAACCGTTTACTTCCTTTTTGGTGACAATCCCCAAAAAGCGGTAATTTCAAATATCATTTTTGCGATAGGCTTCCTTTTCTATATTGCCTATAACACCATTACCACTTCTGGCCTGCAAAAGGAAATTAAGGACTTAAAGTCCAATATTGAGGGCCTGAAATCAGAACTGGAAAATAGGCGGGTAGAGATTGGTGAATTGCAAAAAAACCTCCAGGAAAAAGAGAACGCTCTAAGCGCCAAAACCCAGGAGGCCGAGCAATTAGAATCTGATTTACGCGCGCTCCAAAAGGAGTTCGACACTCTTAAGTCTAAATTGGAAGAGCAAGCCTCAGAGGAATAAACAAAATCATCGGGTGGAATACCTATATGCCTTACCATTAGGCTTAAGCCTGAGCTTCGCAGCAGGGCCCATCTTTTTTGTTCTTATTGAAACCAGCATTAGTAGAGGTAAATTAGCGGCTCTTAGCTTGGATATTGGTGCAATCCTGGCCGATATCCTCTTCATTTTAATTGCCTACTACGGAAGCCGCCCTTTGCTGGAAGGCTTACGCTCCAATATTTGGATTGGTCTCTTCTCTGGTCTGGCGGTGATGGGTTTTGGCTATTATTATCTCCGGAAATCCAAGGTTCAAGGGCAGTTCTCTTCTTCATTTAGGATTGAAAAGAAGGGGTTTCTAATCGTAAAGGGCTTCTTGCTTAATTTCCTAAATATTGGGGTGCTTTTCTTTTGGCTCGCTACCACCGTTACCATTGGCAACTTACTGGAAAATGAACCTTGGCGGATGATCGTTTTCTACAGCGCCACCATTGGGATCTACTTATTTGTAGATCTTTTGAAAATCTATTTTGCCAATCGCTTTAAAGAACGCTTGGCCGGTCGCGGGATGCGGATGATCGAAAAGGTCATCGCTCTCATCCTCATGGGCTTTGGGCTTTTTATCGCCCTTAGGGCCTTTTGGTTGGCTTAAAAATTATTCCTGCCCCTCAACTTGTGGGTAGCTATTATTGGCTTGATTCACATCTGCCATAAAGCCTTCTTCATCGATAACAATCTGTTCAATCTGTTCAAAGTCGAAAGGAATATTGAGGATATAATCCGGGTGGGTCCAGGCCCAGGGAGCTACCGTGGTAAGACTAATATCCGGACTGGGCCCATATTGAAGTCGAGTGGGAATGTAGTAGTTAAACTGGCTGCCATCGCGTAAATAGACCCTTAGCTTTAGGGGCATTGACATCGTGCCTATTCGTTCCAGGTGTATCTCAGTATTTCCTTTTCCGGCCTCCACTCTACTTATGCCATAATCGATGATTTTGGTGGTCTCCACAAATTGATGATAAAACCAATCGAGCTGCAAACCACTCTCCCGCTCCATTATGCGGATCATATCCCAGGGTTCTGGATGCTTAAACTTCCAGGTTTCAAAGAAGCGTAGAACTCCGCGTTCAAAAGCTTCATCGCCAACGATATACCGCAATTGCGCCATAAAAATTTCGCCCCTTGAATAAGCATTAATTCCATAAGTGCGATTGCGCTCATAACGATCTGCCATGGTGCTCATGGGTTCGTTCTGCTCCGGCTTGGAGGCTAAAAAGGCATGAGCCGCAAATGAATTTGCGTGAGGGTTAACTTTAGGACTTGGGCTAATCGCGTTCAGCACCTCCGCTTCCGCATACGAGGTGAAGCCTTCATCCATCCAGGGGAAGCGGGTTTCATTGCTGCCTAAGATCCCATAATACCAATTGTGTGCGCCTTCGTGCACCGTTACGCCTACCAGGCCATTTATCTTACCCGTGCCCTTGAGCATTGTGCACATTGGGTACTCCATTCCACCATCACCACCTTGGATTACAGAAAACTGTGGATAGGGGTAGCGGCCAAATCGCTGGTTCATTTCCTCAAAAAACTGCAGGGTATACTTAGGGAGGCGTTCCCAGGTTTCATCATATTTATCTAGGTAGAAGAAGTGTAATTGTAGGGCAGAGTCCAATTTCACCGTCGTATGCTCATAATCGGGGTCTGCAGCCCAAGCAAAATCATGAATGTTTTCCCCGGTAAAGACCCAAGTGCGGAGATCAGGTTTCCATGGTTTCAATTCAAGATAACTTAGAGATCCCTCGGTTTTGTCTTCGCGCCAATACGAATCAAAGTTCTCTAAGCTTCCCGTTCCGGCAACTTTGTAATGGCTGGGTAACTCAATCTCCACTCTAAACTTACCGAAGGGGGCGTAAAACTCACGAGCAACATAGGGGTAAGCATGCCAGCCCATATTATCATAGGCGGCCATCTTCGGATACCACTGGGTCATGGTATAATCAATCCCTTCTGCGTTATCGCGTCCGCTGCGGCGAATTTGCACCGGCACTTGTCCTTCAAAAATTAAATCAATTTGAGCGGTATCACCTGGTAAGATAGGGCTTGCTAGAAAGACTTTTAAAATGGTACCATGTTCCTCGCTGAGGACATTTTGGCCATTTACCTTGATGTTGCTTACTTTTTGAATACCAATCTCATCTCCTTTCAGCTTAGAAATACGATCCTCCACTCTCTTGTCGGGATCTGGTAAATTACGCGAACGTACATCCATCATGCTATTCGGTTGAAAAGCATTGAAATAAAGATGGAAAAATAATTCCTGTAAGGTGTCGGGAGAGTGATTGATGTATTTTAAATCCTCTGTTCCAGTAAAGGCATGCGTTTTAGGGTCTAGTTTTACTGAAATACTATAATCTACCTCCTGCTGCCAGTAACCTTGAGGAACTTGGGCATGCAGGCTTAAGGCGGTAAGCATTAGGGCGCTAAAGGCGCAAATATTTTTCATCATCATAAAAAGCGGGGCTTTGAATTAGCCGGGTATTAACTACTTAAATCACTCAAGCGAAGAGTTTGTTCTAAGCGAGGTCCTTTTTCAGTCATTTTCAAACTTGCCATTTGATTTACCGCATCATGCTCGAAGAACATTTTTATACCCTCTTCGGCAATCTTATGCAAAACTGGTGCCTTTTCGGCCATCGTTTGTAAAGGACGAACATCATAACCCATAACATAGGGTAAAGGAATGTGACCCACACTTGGCAAAAGGTCCGCCATGTAAAGAATGTTTTCGCCTTGATAATTTAGGAATGGTAACATTTGAGCCTCGGTATGCCCATTGACCACCAAGACCTTAAAGGGAAGTTCCGTGTCATACCAGCCCGTTTCAGAGGGTATATCTAAGAAGTTAATTTGCCCTGAGGCCATTAGAGGTTCAAAATTCTCTTTTAGGAAAGATGCCTTTTCACGCGGGTTTGGATTTATCGCCCAATCCCAATGATATTTATTGGTCCAATATCGAGCGTTCTTAAAACTGGGCTCCAATTTATCACCCCGCAACATAACCGCTCCACCAACGTGATCAAAATGTAAATGGGTAAGGAAAACGTCCGTAATATCGTCACGATGAAACCCGTGCTCAGCGAGGCCCAAGTCTAAATCGTGCTCTCCCGCCCGGAAATAATATCCAAAGAACTTTTCACTTTGCTTATGCCCCATCCCCGTATCTACTAATATCAGGCGATCACCCTCTTCGATGAGAAGCAAACGCAAGGCCCAGTTACAAAGATTGTTTTCGTCTGCCGGGTTAGTGCGTTGCCATATAGACTTGGGAACCACCCCAAACATTGCCCCTCCATCAAGCTTAAAAGTTCCAAGATTTACCGAATATAATTTCATAGTTTAGTTTGCGGTTTCGGCCAAAAATAAGTTTAAAAAACGCGTCCTTGAGATTTAGCATGCGATACCTCTCTGCCTTTTTAGTATTTAGCCTCCTTTGGGCTTGTAATTCCGCATCCGAGCAAAAGCCTAGACCCGAGAGTTTGTTATTTAAAAAATCCATCAATGCCTGGCAGGCTAAAAATGATAGTGGGCAGGTTATTCTTTGGACTAATTTGGAAATTTTAGGGATCTTAAACTCCGATAGTCTTAGTCAGCAAATTAACACCCAGATTCAGGAAAACTTGTTGCTGAGTAATATCACCTCCGATTTAGACGTGAACAGCTATGAGGCCCTACACGATAGTATGGCCTTAGAGTTTAATCGCCTTGCTGCCCAAGGATTTGCCGGTCCGGAGCCTTGGGAGCTACGTCAATCTGTTGATGTAGTATGTAACCAAAACGGCTTGTTTGGGTATCAAAGTCTGCATAGCAATTATACCGGTGGTGTAAGCGCCTCTTTTTACACCGCAGCACAATTATTTAGAATTAGCGATGGTGCCTTGTTAAGTTTAGATAGCTTAGTGCGCCCTGAGACCTGGGAGGACTTCCTTTTACTCAGCGAATCACTTTTTCGCCAACAAAACGGGATGCCAGAAACGGGAGATTTTGAGACCATGGGACTAATGTTCGAAAACAATGAATTCCACCTTGGCGAGAACTTTGTATACGATACGGCTGGAATTTATATTCATTACAACACGAATGAAATCGCTCCCCGTTTGAGGGGTGAATTTAGGGTACGCATGCCTTATGACATTATCTTGCCCTTTATTAGACCTGAATACCATTTGCTTAAACCTGAAGAAAACGAAATTGAATCTTAATAATTCTCATACTATGCGCTATTTATTTTTAAGCCTCTGCTTATGCATCGGGCTTTCCATGCAAGCCGACAAAATTGAATTCCGTGATCTTTCTTTCAAGGAAGGACTCGAGGCTGCTGCCGAAGAGGGGAAACCCGTTTTTATTGACTGCTTCACCACCTGGTGCGGCCCGTGTAAATGGATGAGCGCCAATATTTTTACCGATTCCAAGGTCGCTCAATACTACAATGAAAATTACATCTGCCTAAAAATCGACATGGAAAAAGGTGAAGGAGTGGACATTGCCAAAAAGTACGGCATCCGCGCCTATCCTACCCTATTATACCTCGACGCGAAAGGAGAGCGTCTTCTCGTTAGTGTTGGAGCCGACCGCGACCCCCAGTCTTATATCGATAATGGGGAGCAGGCGAAAGATCCGGAACGCAATCTTCCTTATCTACTAAGCAATGTGGATGAAAACTTCGAAGATCAAGAGTTTATGTACGATTACTTCATGACCACCAGCAGTGCTAACATGATTCCAGAAGGAATGGTAGATCGTTATTTCGCTCAATTTAGCGTTGAGGAATGGCTTGATGGCCCCAATTGGGAAATACTTACCCGCACCGCTGATGATATCAACGGAAAGACTTTCCGCGTAATTTTAGATAATGCCAGCTTAGTTGCCGAGGCGCAACCAGAGGATGGGGCCTCCTTTATTGAGCAGACTGTTTTTTATGCGCTCGCCAATCAATTGTATCGGGCTCGTAATGAAGAGGCCGAAGCAAAATATCAAGCTACTCGCGATGAAATCTTAAACATCGGTTTTCCTGGGTCTGAAAAAATTGCATTCCGTTTACAGCTCATCGGATTCCAGAAGAGCGAAAATTACGAGGCCTACGGAGCCGCCTTGGTAGAAAACGTAGAAAAGTTCTTTTGGGATGACGCCAACGAATTGAACAATGTCGCATGGACCGCTTTCGAAAAAGTAGAATCTCCAGAAGTCTTGAAAAGAGCTCTATTATGGGCCAAACGAGCGGTAGAATTAAGTCCTGAACATCACATTATGGACACTTATGCTCATCTACTTCACGTAAATAGGCAAACCGAGGAAGCCTTGCAAGTAGAGCTTAAAGCCCTAGAGCTCGCCCAGGAGCAAGGCGCCAGCACCAAGAGCTATCAGGAGTTTATTGATGAGATGCAAAATTCTTAAGATGAAGATAGAAGCGGCCTCTGAGCCGCTTTTTTTCTAAGCTAAATTAGCCCTGATTTATTCTTAAATGGAAAAATGGCGCAGACAACTTAAGCTCCCCCCGGACCGATTTTATATGGGGCTACTCTTGGGATTAAGCTTTGCGCTCGTGTTCTATCATCTGTGCTACCTCTTTGGTTATGGGTGGAGAATTATCAGTATTGATGAGTACGGACAATTTGCCCTATTAGAGCCCGGCCCGGCAAATTGGATACACTTTTTTCTTGCCGCTTGGGCCTTGATAATGGGTTTGGGGCAGGTACTTCGATATTGGTTCCAAAAACCTCATTCAAGGTCAAGTATAAAACGAAGGTTTAGACATCGGCTATTGGTGGATCACGACTTAGTCAGCTGGAGTTTTAGTCATTGGATTGGCAAAATTGGCTTAGCCGTTTGTGCTCTTTCTCTATGGCTTTGGGGGCCGCAGGGAGATTACGATTTCTGGTATAATGAATATCGCTTTGCTTTAGTTCTTTTACCGCTCGTTCTCTACACCGAAGCATGGAAAAGTCTAAATCTGATTTGGGGTAGAAAAGCTCAAAGGTATATGCTGCTTATTGGCTTATTGATCGGCTTTTTAGCCTGGCCTCTTTCCCAATGGCGAATGGTTGACTTAAACTCCATTCGGTCCAAAGCCATTTCCCGAAACCCTTATTCTCAGTATGACTTGAACTTACCTCGTACCCTGGTTTTTCCATTTAAGGATGTCATGGGTCCATTTGGGAGTCGCTACAAAACCGAGCTCTATTTTATAAAAGATAGCACGCTCCGCGGCCATCGCTTTATTCATTTTCACAATTACCCCGGTACAAAGACTTATACTTCGATTGACAGTTTAGCGAAGATCACGCGGGGAACAGAGGAAGACTCTTGGTCCTATTATCAAGAGGCTTATCGTCTGATTGTGGATGAGGATTTAAACATGGGGGACCATGTTAAGCACCTTTACTCCCTGCGGCTTTACAATCCATACAAACCCGTTTTTTACGCGGTAGACCCCCTTGATCGAAAGGGAGACTTCAACCCAGCGATTAAAACGGAGCTGCCCATTTACTACCACTACAATTACTATAATTTTCCCGTGGGTTCTCCCGAATGGGGCTCATTTGCCAGACTTGTTACAATTCGTCCTTACCACGGTAAATCGCTGCTCTGCGATGGTCAAACAATGGGTCCTAAAGAGTTTGAAGTTTATCTCTATGATCAACTGCGGGATCTACGAAGTTTTGCCTTCTATTTCCAGGGCTGGGAGGAAGAGGGCTTTGGTGATTATTTCGAGGTTATTGCCCAGATTCAAAATGTTCTTCATAAAATGGCGGCTAACAAAGACCCCGGACCTGATCGTATACCTCCCATGTATAAGACGATGGTTATTCTTGACTAGGGGGAATAAAAACCGCCTATTTTATTTGAAATTCGCCTTAGTTTTTTTTATCTTAAATAGTTCAAAATCAAAGCCCTTGCCATGAAGTCCTTGCCCAAATCAATATGCTTAATCATCGCTCTGGCTCTTCTCCTTACTGCCTGTGCTCCCGAAGGATTTACTGAAGAACCAGCGGGCTTCTTTTCCGGAATTTGGCATGGTCTGATTATTTACATTTCCGCCTTCGCTAAACTACTCGGTTTCGAGGTAGGTATTCATGCTGTACATAATACAGGTTGGCCATATTGGCTAGGCTTTATTTTGGGTTTAAGCATCGCTATTGGAGGTGGGGGTCGCGCCACCCGTTCAAGAAAATAGATTTATCATGGTCGCTCAAAAAACACAAGCTCTGTTCCATTTGGAAATTAACCCTGACACCTGCGTTGATATAAATCTATCTGCAGATAATCCCGATTTAAAATTCATCGATTCCAGCCGAAAGCTCGGTCTTTATGTCCAACAAAAAATCCGGCAGGAACATGCACTTTATGCCATCGGTGGCTATGGGGAAAACCGCAAAATATACAGTCGCTTTAAGCACTTCGATACGCAAGATGGCAAACGAAATATCCACCTTGGCCTTGATTTCTGGGCCCCCGCTGGCACCCCGATATATTGTCCAGAAAGAGCGAAGGTCCATTCCTTTCAGTTTAATAATCACCCCGGGGATTATGGGGCAACTATCATTCTTGAGCATTGGCGAGAAGCACAAAGCTTTTATACGCTCTATGGGCATTTAAGTCTAGACGACTTGAAGGGAATAAGCGTAGGTCAAGAAATTGAGGCTGGAGAGCGCTTCGCCCATCTTGGAGAAGAGCCGGAAAATGGTGGTTGGCCTCCTCATCTACATTTTCAGCTAATCAATGATCTACAGGCTTGGCAGGGCGATTATCCAGGGGTGGTAGCAGAAGATCAAGCGCCGGCTTATCTGCTAAACTGTCCCAATCCTCGTCACTATTTTCAGGACCTTCCACCACGCTAATTCGTAAAAAACATGGATATCTCGTAAATTCGACTCCATGGAACTAAGCATTGGTATCGATATAGGGGGAACTAACAGTCCATTTGGGATTGTTACAGCAGAAGGAGAAGTTTTAGCAAATGGTTCAATAAAGACTGGAGAATACACCCAGCCCGAAGACTTCGCTAAAACCATGAGCGGCCTTATACATGCCGAACTCGAAAAACTTGATTCAAGCTACACCCTTAAAGGAATCGGTATTGGAGCGCCAAACGGGAACCACTTTCAGGGAACTATCGAATTTGCACCTAACCTCCCCTGGAAAGGAGTGGTAAACTTGATTTTTCTGTTTCAACAGTTTTTTGATGTCCCCATTTATGTAACCAATGATGCCAACGCGGCAACCATCGGTGAGTTTGTTTATGGTAAAGGTAAAGGACTCAAAGACTTTATGGTAGTCACGCTCGGAACCGGTGTTGGTAGCGGTTTCGTTAGCAACGGTGAATTAATCTATGGTCATGATAGCTTTGCCGGTGAATTAGGACATACCATTATAGTAGAAGATGGTCGTGATTGTGCTTGCGGGCGCCGTGGTTGTTTGGAAACCTATGCTTCGGTCACCGGTTTAATTCGAACCACCCAAATTATGCTGGCCAAATCCAGTCGTAAATCCCTACTCCGAGAAACCCCTGCCGATCAACTCACGGGGAAACACGTAGGAGATGCCGCCGCTCAAGGAGATGCACTGGCACTAGAAATTTTGGACTATACCGCCAAGCGTCTAGCTTTTAGCTTAGCTAACGCCGTTGCCATTACAAGCCCCCAAGCCATTTTTCTTTTCGGGGGGATGGCCCGGGCCGGAGACCTGTTACTTGGTCCACTAAAACGCTATTTTGAAGACTACCTTCTCTACCTCTATAAAAACAAGGTTCTCATTGAGATTTCTGCTCTCACCGAACAAAATGCGGCCGTTTTAGGCGCTTCGGCACTAGTATGGCACGAACTTCAATAGCATGATGCGAAAACCACTCCTGGGCCTATTTTTTCTAGCCCTGCTAGCCTGTACCAAAAATACGGAGACCCAGAACCTCGCTTACCTCGTAAATCCCTTTATTGGCACTGGCGGACATGGGCACACCTACCCTGGAGCCTCCATGCCTTTTGGCTTTATGCAATTAAGCCCTGATACTCGGCTTGAGGGCTGGGATGGATGTGGCGGATATCACTATACGGATTCCATTATTTATGGCTTCTCTCATACCCACCTCAGCGGCACCGGAATTTCCGACTATGGTGATCTATTGCTTATGCCTTTTACCGGCGAAGCCCATTTCAATAATGGCGCTGTTCAGGGTGTGGAAAATGGTTATGGTTCCCGGTTTTCCCATCAAAATGAATCTGCTCACGCCGGTTATTATCAGGTACATTTAAGCGACTACAATATTGATGTCGAACTCACTGCGGGCCTTCGCTCAGGAATGCATGCCTATCGCCTTTCGGCTGATGAAAACCTCAGCTTAATTATAGATTTAGAACACCGTGATGAACTACTAGACTTCTCACTTAAACTAGTTAATAATCACAGTATTGCGGGTCATCGAGTTTCTAAGGCCTGGGCCCAGGAACAGCATTTCTATTTCTTCTTACAGTGCTCTGAAGTCATTAAGGAGCACCGTTTTAATACGGACAGCACTAAACTGATTTTGCATTTTGGAATGGTGGATAGCTTATTGGTTAAAACCGGGACTTCTGCTGTGTCAATTGCCGGTGCTCAAGCTAACCTTGAAGCCGAAATCCCTCATTGGAACTTTAGTCGCCAGAAAGCTGATGCTGAATTAGCTTGGCATAAGGAATTGTCAAAAACCAAGGTTGAGATGGTGTCTGCGGCTGATGACACTATTTTTTATTCCGCAGTATATCACTCCTATCTCAATCCCAATTTATTCCAAGATGTAGACGGTTCCTACCGTGGCACCGACATGCAAATTCACCAGGCCAAAGACCATCAACATTACACCTTGTTCTCACTTTGGGATACCTACAGAGCAAGCCATCCTCTTTATACCATCACGCAAAGAGAAAAAACCCTCGACTTTATTCAGACCTTTCTTCAACAATACCAAGAAGGGGGAAAACTACCGATGTGGGAATTAGCAGGAAATTATACCGGCTGTATGATTGGTTATCACTCCGTTCCGGTAATTGTTGACGCCTACGCCAAGGGAATTCGGGATTTTGATCATGATCTGGCTCTAGAGGCCATGCTTGCCACGGCTGAAACCGATGAGCTCGGCAAAGTGATTTATGCCGCTAATGGATACATGGCTTCTAATGAGGAGCACGAATCGGTTTCAAAAAACTTGGAATATGCCTATGATGATTGGTGCATCGCGCAATTTGCAAAGGCCTTGGGTAAAGACAGCATTTACCAGAGCTACAATCGAAGAGCCCAATTTTATCAGAATAGTTTTGACCCAAATACGGGGTTTATGCGAGCTAAACGCCGTCAACAATTTTTAGCCCCTTTCAATCCTAGCGAAGTAAACTTCAACTTCACCGAAGCTAATTCTTGGCAATACAGTTTTTATGCGCCCCATGATGTTTCTGGTCTTATGGGGCTTTTAGGGGGCCCAACTTCCTTAGAGAGAAAGCTTGACGCCTTGTTTTCCGCCTCAGAGAATACCTCAGGGCGAAAGCAAGCCGATATCACCGGTTTAATTGGCCAATACGCTCATGGAAATGAGCCCTCTCATCACATGGCTTATCTGTACAGCTTCGCTGGCGCTTCTCCCAAGACCCAGACCATGAGTCGACGGATTTTAACGGAAATGTATCAGAATCAAGCGGACGGACTAAGCGGGAACGAGGATTGCGGACAGATGTCTTCCTGGTATGTGCTCTCGGCCCTAGGCTTTTACCCAGTAAATCCCGGAGGTACCCAATATGTGATTGGATCACCTCTGGTAAAAAATGCCGAGATCAGCCTGGAAAACGGTAAAGTCCTAAAGATTACGACTCAAAATCAAAGTGCCGAAAATGTTTATATCCAATCTATGACCTGGAATGGAAAGCCTTATACCAAAGGCTGGATCGAGCATGAACAGATAATGGCAGGGGGTAGCTGGGAAATCGTACTTGGCTCGGAACCTGGGCCAGTCTTAGAATCCCCAATAACCAGTATAGAGGAACACCAAATCACCCCGGTTCCCTACCTAGTTGAAGAAAATGGTCCATTCAAGGATAGCCTGAGGCTTAGTCTTCATTGCGCCGACCCTAAAGCCAAGGTTTATTACGTGTTTGAGCCAAAGGGTAAATCCTATAACGATGCCTATACCTTATATACCGAAGAGATTATTTTAAAACAAGAAGGAAGTTTGTCCTTCTATGCTCAAAGCGAGGGAAAGGAGAAAAGCCCCGAGGCAGTACGGGTCTTCAAAAAACTAAAAACCGATCGGACCTTGAGCTACTCCGTGCCCTTTGACCCGCAATACACTGGCGGTGGGGAGGCGGCTCTCCTTGACGGCGAATTGGGCGGTGATGATTTTAGAACGGGATTTTGGCAAGGCTGGCAAGGCACTAATTTGCAATTAGATATTGAGCTGGGTCCAAAGGGCGAATATATTGGCCTGATTCGCAGTAGTCATCTACAAGATTTAAAATCATGGATTTTACTACCTCGCGAAGTGAGGTTTTACATCTCCCAAGATGGAAAGAACTACACCTTCGTGGGTTCCTCCAGAAGCTCCGTTGCTGATACTAGCTTTGGTATTATTAAAGAAACTTTTTCGGCCCGTTTTTCCATTCGTTGGGCAAGTCATGTGCGCGTGGAGGTCGATGCCTATGGTCCTTTACCGGCAAGCCACATCAGCGCCGGTGAAGAAAGCTGGATGTTTATGGATGAGGTTTTTATTGATTGATGAAATTCATCTCAATGTAGCGAAGGCCTGCCTCTTTAATGAGATTTTTGGTTTCTGCTAAGGCATTTAAATCCAAGCTATATACCCCAGTCGTTTCATAACTGCGACGGACCACAATGGACCGCATACTTTGGTCAGAAAGCTTAAATCGCAGGGTGATTTCCACTTCTTTAGGTTCTTCGATTACCAGATATATTACCTTGTCCTTGATGGTCCAAAAATCTGGACGAAAACCCTTTTGCACTGCGGCATAAGAACTCTTCGTTTTACCTTGATAATCGATAATACTCCAGGAAGGTCCCGGCCAGCAATCATTGAGCTGCCACATCAAGGAACCCATGCAATGGCCCATATTTAAACGATGGGCTTCAATAGCCATGTCAAGTGCCTTGTATTGTACCGCTTGACTATGAGCAATGAACTGCGTAAAGTCGCGGGCTTCACCATAATACTTGAGCGTCTGCCTTTGTATTTCCTGATTGCCGATGTAACTTTTTTGACGATACTGCATCGCCTCTGATTCCAAATTATAATTAGCGGGCTGGATATATCGTCTTAGAGTTTGATGGTTTGGAAAGGATTGGAAACCATACTCTACCATGAATCTCCCAACATTCTTTTCAAAATCTTCAAAGTCGTCGCCTCCGTGCCAAACCCCCCAGTAGTGCATACTGCCGTGTTTAAAGTTTTCGGGGCTTCCCCAATTGCTCAAGGGGCTGGTCGCTACATAGGGTCTTTGGTCAGAATCATAGAAACTCAAGGTCTTCGGGATTAATGACTCAAATAATTCCTGATAGCCCTGCCAAAGGCGGGTGGAATCGGCGCGACTATATCCATATTGCTTTTGCCAGCCCCAATTATGCCAAGCGACGTCAATCTCATTATTACCGCACCAAACAACGATGGATGGATGACCGGCCAAACGCCTTACATTATAAGCAACCTCTTCTTGTACCTCCCTTTTAAATTCGGTGCTTACAGGATACATCGTTCCGGCAAACATAAAGTCCTGCCAAACCATAATTCCTAAGCTATCGCAGACTTGGTAGAATATGTCCTTTTCATAAACTCCGCCACCCCAAACACGCAACATATTCATATTTGCATCTGCCGCCAATTTCAGTAGATCCCGATAATCCTTATTTCTCACCCGTGGTAGGAGCATATCTTGAGGAATATAATTTGCCCCCCGAGCGAAAATCCGCTTGCCATTAATTTTAAAATAGAAGCTTGTTCCAATGCTATCTTTTTCTTGCACCAACTCTACTTGGCGAAGGCCAAAACGAAAAGGGAAAACCTGAAGGATACTATCTCCGCGCTTTAAGCGCAGGGTATCATAATACAAATTAGGCTCTCCATAAGCCCGAGGCCACCAGAGCATCGGCTCGCTAATTTTCCGATTAAAAACAAACTCATCCGCTGAAACCTCTTCTGTTCCTATCCATTGAGACAAGGGGTATTCCTTACCCTCCCACTCTATGGATAAGCCCTTATATCTCCCGTTGAGAATAATTTGGTGCCCTACAAAAGCGGCTCCATTTCTCAAGGCGTGGGTAGTGGTGTTAACCCGCTCAATTTTGGCCTCATCCGTAAACTCAAGATAAACGGGTCGGTAAATCCCACAAGTTACCATTCGCGGAGCCCAGTCCCAGCCAAAATGATAGGCTGCCTTACGACTGAAGGGCATTACTTTTAATTCTCCAGACTCTGATCCCGATGGAAGGCTTATGCCAAAATCAGCCACGGCTTTTTTATGGTAGCTATAAGGAGAAATAAATCGGATCTTCAAGTCGTACGTTCCGGCCCTAAAAGACTCTAGATTGAGATAATAGGACCGGAACATATTAGCTGTCTCCATCACCAAGGAATCGTCAATAAAGATCTGGGCATAAGTGTCTAATCCCTCGAAGACGATTCGTGCCGGGCGGACGGGTATCTCTAGGGTTCGGCGATATTCCCAACTTTCCTTCTCCACCCAAAGGCATGAATCTGCATTATTTTCGTAAAAGACATTAGCAATACGATCTATTCGCATCAAATCTTGGTGAACGGTTCCAGGGACTGAGGCTTCTTGCCAATTTAACTCTCCATGTTTTCGAAACTGCCAATTATCATGCAAAGGCTTCTGAGCCCATAGGATCGATGACATCAATAAGAGGAAGGTGCCAAGCTTGAATCTTGTCATTTTTTAAAGCGCATTATATCTCGAACCTTGCCTTCATCGCTTATTAAGCGCGCACCCATTCCAAGATCTATTTCCGCAGCAAAAGCTCCAACGGTAAAATGAACTGCATCCAAATCAGTGCCGGCGAAAGCCGGTAAATTTTGCGGTAAAACACCACTACCCGCCATAATTTCAATCCGGCCAGCAGCCTTCTGATGTAAGTGTTTTAATAAGTCTAGTCCATCAATTGCCTTGGGTTTCTGACCCGAACTAAGGATCCTACAGAAACCTAATTCTATGGTCTGCTCGAGGGCGATATATGGCTCGGGAGTAAAATCGAATGCTCGGTGACAAACTGCTTGAATTTGGTGCCTACGAGCCTGCGCAACAAGACGATGATTAGCCTCTACATCCAAAGTCCCATCTTCCGAAAGGACACCAAAGACGACCCCATCTGCTCCTGCTTTAGCCATATAGGCAATTTCCTCTTCCATTAAATCTAGGTCGTGGTGAGAATAAACAAAATTCCCCGAAAGAGGTCGTATCATTGGAAACAGCTCTCCGTGGAAGTATCTCCTTACCTGACTTACCAAGGCGGTACTTGGGCTTAGACCTCCTTCGAGTAATGCTGAGCAAAGTTCAACGCGATCGGCATTATATTTCTGGGCGAGAAGAGCACCCTCCAGAGATTCTACACAGGCCTCAAATTTCATTAGCGCACAATTATTTCATCTATAAAAACCCAGGCCTCGGATCCGGCCGCTTCATGCCAATCGGGAACCCGTTTTTGAGATTTGATTTTCAGTTTTATATATCGAGCGGCCACTGGTCTTTGGACGCAAATTGTTTCAATGTGTTGTCCTCTTAAACTTGCTTCTAATTGCGGTTTTTTTCGACCATAATTCTTCCATCTTTTTCCATCCGCAGAATATTCGATTTGGATCTCCTGGGGAATGAATATCCAAGCATTATTGTAATGGTAAAAATTAGCGGCAACTGAATCTACTAAGCTAAGACTATCCAAGCGCAAGGTGATTTCCACATCACGTCCGGCAAAGCCTTGCCATTGACCATCCCTAAAGTTTAAGCTTCCCAAGCGGCCATTGACTAAAGCAAAATCTCCCCCCGCGGGATAATACGGTGAGTATGGTTCATCGTATTCTAATTTTGCCGCTAAGGCTTGATGGTAGCTAAAGATTTGTTGAATAGAATCGCTGTAAAGACGATTCCCCTTATAAGCTTTAACCTTTAAAACTCCATCTTCCTTTAATCGAAAGCCCCAAGGCCCAATCTCATTATTCCAAAAAACCTGCATCTCCAAATCCTTAAGGTTTCGGATGGCTCCAATCATGACCTTCTGGCTGTCTGGATATGCATCTGCATAGATGGTCGCGGGAATGGTTTCAGGACCATAATCCACACCCATGCCCTCTAAAATTGGGTAGTGCGCCTGAATTCTTTGATAAAAGTGTTCAAAATCTCGTTCTCCCGGATAAGACCATAATACTTCCGCCAAGGCCTCCATTCGTGGATGTATCTTTTGATCCAACACCTTTTCAGAAGGCACATGCTCTGTCCACATATTGCACTCCCCTCCAATTATCAGATTTTGTTGGGAGGGACTGAGGGACGGGGGTATGGGGTCAAAGGAATAAATTTTTGCAAGGTCGATACGATCCAAACCGTAATCTAAATAACAGTGTGAGGTAGGCGACATAATGGTCTTATTTCCGGCCTTTGCCGCCGCGATTCCCCCTTCCATCCCACGCCAGCTCTGCACCGTAGCGGTTGGACTTAAACCTCCTTCTAATATCTCATCCCACCCTATGAGTTGACGACCATTTGCTTGCAAAAAGGCCTCAATGCGTTGGATAAAATAAGCTTGTAATTCATGTTCATCACTTAATCCTTCTTCATTAATTCGAGCCTGACAGCGATCGCAGTGCTCCCATCGAAATTTGGGAGCTTCATCTCCGCCAATGTGGATGTAAGTAGAAGGAAAAACCTCCATTACTTCTTTTAAAACGGTCTCCAAAAACCAGAAGCTCGAATCCCGACCGGCGCAATAGATTTCTTTAAAAACCCCCCAATCATTGGCCACCTGAATTTGTGCTCCGGGTCCTAGACAGGAGAACTCCGGGTATGCCGAAAGGGCTGCCTGGGCATGTCCTGGTAATTCAATCTCAGGTATTATCGTGATATGTCTTTGAGCAGCGTAGGCTACCAATTCACGAAGTTGATTTTTAGTATAGTAACCCCCATATCTAGATCCATCCGCCTCCGTTCGCCATGCGGAATGACTGTTTAATTTTGGGAAAGCCTCCGATTCCATGCGCCAGGCTTGGTCCTCGGTTAAATGAAGATGAAGGACATTCATTTTATAGAAAGCCATTACATCAATCTGTTTTTTTAGGGCTTCCAGGGGGAAAAAATGTCGGCACACATCAATCAACATCCCCCGATGGGAGAAAACAGGTTGATCCTCAATTTGTAGCGCTGGTATCTGCGCTTTCTGAAGTGAGGAATTTTGCAGAGCCGCTAATTGCCGGAGGGTTTGAATCGCCCGCATAGCTCCCTTTGGCTGGGAAGCACGGATTACAATTTCCTGATTTTCCACCTCCAAAGTATATTGTTCCTCCTGGTAACCCTCCTGTTCAAGAAGACGCACCACATTCGGTTTAGTATTCCCTATGGAAGGCTGCCAGAGTTTGGAAAAATAATCTGCTTCTAAAACAAAAAGAGAATCGTAAACTAAAGTATACGGTTCCGAAAAATCATAGTTATCCCCAGGCAAATGGTAAAGTTCTAGAGGAGCAGGAATTAGCTTATAGTGATTTTGCTGAGCTTTCATTCCTAGAGCAGGAAATACAAGAAGAAATATGAAAGTCCTTATATTCATAATACAGCTGGAGAATTGTCCTTGGAAAAATACTCTTTTCCCTTGAGCTAGATTTTCATGATTTAACTCATCCAAATTTGAAGGGGACTCATTAATACCTTTAAATGACATTCTGCACAATATCTTTGAATCGTACTTTCGAGCTAAATCTAGTCATTACCTAATATGAGCTTAGCACCAGCCACTAAAATTCCCCTTTTTACTAAACTGCTAGTATTGGGTTTATTCTTTTCATTACTATCCTGTAAACCTGCTGTACCGGTAGAATACTCTGGGCATGTTGATGCTTACCTGCGCGATACCATTCCCTATACCCTGGCTAGTCATGAGCCGATATCCGATCGACTTTTAATTTTCCTCCCGCCAATATTAGATACCGTGGAGTTCGAAAAAACGGATCTATACCAGTCTATTTATGAGGCCGGTTATGATATTCTTTGCATTTATCAAGCCCCGGCTAAAGGAACCTATTATTACAGTCGTAAAGCGATGGAATTTAAAGGTCAACAGATACAGAATGCCCAGAATTTAATTAGCCTCTTAAAGCAGCAAAAACGTATTGCTAAACCCGAGCACACCATCTTAATGGGAATTGATCAAGGTGCTTATATGGGTCCTTTATTAATGGCTAATAACGGCTTTGATACTGCCATATATATCAATAGCAGTGTTTTTAGTTCCTATATGTCCTTACAACGAATTGCCAGTGGTAAAATGGAGTGGAATACCGCGCGACAAAAGTTTGTGAAGCGCAAATTTGGCATTGATTCCTTAAGCACCTTTAAGGAAAAAGTTGCGGATGTAGAACGATTAAGCTCCGAGCAATACAGTTTAGGCAGCTTCACGAATATGTACTGGCTAAGCTACCATGCCAATTTTATGTTGGAGGAATACCAAAAATCCACTGCTCATTCCTTTTGGCTATTTTTTGATGACTATCCCTTATATAAGGCAAGTGATTATGAGTACTTAAAGCTCTTAGATCAAACCCGCTCCAAAGGAAGTGGGAATTATCACGTATTATCTGGATACAATGGCTTCAGTGAAGCTAATTGGGAGGACTTAGAACCCTTAATACTTCCCTACTTTCTTAAGGAGCAATCTTAGCTACCCGACGTTCATGGCGTCCCCCTTCAAATTCGGCGGTAAAAAATGCATCCGTAATTTCTAGTCCCTCTTCAATGCTGATAAAGCGAGCCGGTAGGGTAAGAATATTAGCATTATTATGTTGACGGGCTAGAGAGGCTAATTCGGTGTTCCAAGCTATAGCTGCTCTAATACCGGCATATTTGTTAACCGTCATATTTATACCATTGCCACTGCCGCAGATCACAATCCCGAAATCTGCTTCATTATTAAGTACTGCCTGAGCAACAGGGTGACCAAAATCTGGATAGTCGACCGAGTCCCCACTGTTAGTGCCGAAATTGCTTACTATGTGACCTTCTGATTCCAATTTCTTAATGATTTCCGCTTTCAAGTCTACAGCGGCATGATCTCCTCCAATGGCAATTTTCATAAGTGGGCAATTTTTAATAATTCGCTAAACTTCTGATATTCAAGTGTTCTTTATTAACAATTATCAAGGTGTTAAGAAGTCCACTTTGTGTATTAGTTCTCAAAAAAAAATTTGTCTTTTAGGCGAGAATGTTTAGGTGGACAAATATCTGACAATTTATGCCTCAGTTATTCTTTTTTACCCTCGCAATTTTAACCAGATGAAATGGGTTTATTAACTATGATTTGGCAAACTATTTTTCAAAGCATACGTCTGTTTATTAATACTAACAATTGTGAATAGCATTTGCTTTCTGCTAGTAAATGAAGCATTTAAGATGTAAGTTAGCCCATGACTGTTGTTGATAATATTTAAAAGCTCATAAGTGCAAGGTGTACTTGATAATTTTATACCCCTTATTCACAGCCCATTATTACCATCATAGTTTTTACTTTTAAAAAAGAACTACTAGATATGTTATTAAGAGTATTGGTTTCTATTCTCCTTCTGGGTATTCCCCTATCTTCGTTTTCGCAAGCTGATCGGGATTCCCTTGAACCAACCCAATACTTTTACGAAAATGGCCAACTAAGCAGTGAGGGAGGGCTTCGCGATGGAAAGCCCGACGGATATTGGAAAAGTTATTATCGCAATGGAAACCTCAAGGCCGAAGGAAATCGAAAGGAATTTCAGTTAGATGGTCCTTGGATTTTTTACGATCGAGAGGGAATCCCCAGTTCGGAAATAACTTATAGCGAAGGTAAAAAGGATGGTCCCAGTAAGCTCTTTAAGGATGGCTATCTTTTCAAAATAGATATCTACAAACAGGATGTTCAAGAAGGGATAAGTCGTTTCTTTTATCCTGATTCAAGTCTACAGAAGGAAATACCCTTTATCGAAGGAAAAAAGGAAGGCTTGGGCTATGAATATGCCAAAGATGGTCGAATTCTCACCTTATTGGTATATAAGAACAATAGCCTTTTGCGCAAGCAGAATATAAATCGCTTTGACCAACAAAATCAAAAGCAAGGCCTGTGGATGAGTTTCCATAATAATCGGCAAAAACGGCAAGAGGGTCCCTATTTAAATGATCTTAAGAATGGTTATTGGAAATATTACAAACCCGATGGAAACTTAATAAGAGTGGAAAAGTGGGTGAACGGAGAACTCCAGGAAGGCGCAACTGAAGTTGCTAAGGTGGAGGTTCGAAAAGAGGTTGATCCAAAAACAGGTGCTATTGTTTTCAAGGGAGCTTATCAGAATGGTGTACCTACAGGAGTGCATCGAGAGTACAATACAGAGGGTGAAGTAATTGCAGCTCGAATTTATGAGCAAGGAAAGAAATTATATGAAGGTATTATCGATGATGAAGGAAGGAAGCAGGGACCTTGGAAGTTATTTTATGAAGACGGTACTTTAAAGGCTCAGGGGGCTTATAAGGATGATTATAAAGTTGGTCAATGGCGCTATTTTTTCTTAGGCGGTGGTATTGAACAGCAAGGGAATTATGTAAGCGGTAAGCCACAAGGTGTTTGGGAATGGTACTTTCCAGATGGCAGCACTCTGCGCGAGGAAGAGTATTTGAATGGTTTAGAAGATGGTATGTCGACTGAATACAATGATACCGGTGCCGTGATTGCAGAAGGATCCTACATTGACGGTTACAAAGAGGGAACCTGGACCTATACCAATAACGATCATAAAGAAGTAGGTCCCTATTTTGAAGGCCAGCGTAACGGCATTTGGAAGCACTATTATCTGAGTAATGATCAATTGAGTTTTGAAGGTGGATTCGAAAATGGTCAGGCAAATGGGGTTCATACTTATTACTGGCCCAATGGAGAGGTCAAGCGACGAGGCAACTACAGTGGTGGGCAGCGCAACGGGCTTTGGGAATTTTTCGATGAAAGAGGGAAGCGGATTGTTACCATCGAATATCAAGATGGTGAGGAAGTTAGATACAACGGAGAGAAAATTGATTACGGTCGACGCTATGAAAAAGCGGTAGAAGCAGAAAACGCTCGTAATAGCTTAAAAGAAGAATAGGAATAGTTTTATTTGGCAGCCTAAAATTTTGAGAATGGAATTTCCAAGAAAGGCCGGTGATTGGACTGAATTAGATCGAACTGTGGTTTACAATAATCCATGGATTGAAGTCTTGCATAGCCGAGTTTTAAATCCAAATGGTGGTGAAGGTATTTATGGTAAGGTTCATTTTAAAAACCTGGCTATTGGCATATTAGCGGTTAATGAGCAGGAGGAAATTTACTTAGTTGGTCAAGAGCGTTTTCCTTTTGATGGCGAATATTCCTGGGAAATAATTGAAGGCGGTGGACCTTTAAATGATGATCCACTTTTAAGCGCCCAAAGAGAGCTGAAAGAGGAAACAGGTTTAGAAGCTGGCTCCTGGCAATTAATGCAAGAAATGCATCTAAGTAATTCCGTTAGTGATGAGGTTTCGATGTGTTACATAGCCAAAGATTTAGTGCAGAAAGAAGCGGAACCAGAAGAGAGCGAAAAGCTGCAAATAAAAAAGCTTCCCTTTCAGGAAGCTTTAGATATGGTTCTTGCCGGTGAGATCAAAGATAGTATCTCCGTAGCAGCAATTTTACATTATGCATTGTTGAGAATGAAGCCCAAAGCTTAAGCTTTTGCCACGCTGAATTCTACACCGGTTAGGTCCCAGTACATTTCTACTAAACCATCTTTAGAAATGGTAATGGTGAAGTTTTCGGTGACCTTATCCTTCTTTTCAGATTTTACTTTGAAGCTTATTACATCCTTTTCGGAATTGTAATTATAAGCACCCCATTGATCCCACTGGCTGTTCAAAATGATTGTCCATTCGTTTTCCCCTGGAATTGTAAAGAGGGCATATTTTCCGGCTTTTACCGTTTCGCCATTAATGCTTACATCTTCGGAAAATTCGATTACGGTAGCTTCGTTAGCACCGGTCCTCCAAACCTTTCCGTAAGGAACCAGATTTCCGAAAATATCCCGGTCCTTTTTAGCAGGTTGACCGTATTGAATGCTGATTTCCAAAGAACCCATTTGGGTTTGGGTTTTTACCAAAGGACTTGCTCTTTTTTCTTGAGCATGAGCAGAGCTTAAAAAGAATACACTAAGTAGGGTTAATACGAGATTTTTCATACTTTTCATTTTTAGGTGTTAGCTAAGCTAAAGTAAAAAAGCAGATTTGCTCTGTTAATTTTTCATAATCTTAGAACACCGGGGAGTAGAGATAAGGGATGATATCTAAACTAGCTAAGGTTTTAGGACTGGGAGATAAAGGTCAATATCGTGCTGATAAGGTGCGATACGATGCTTGCCAGTTCAATTTTACGGCTATCAATATGCGCTTTAATAAGGTCAAGGGCTTTTTTAAAGAAGCGATTATTGATGTGGATTTTAATATCCATAATTTAGAGGGAAGCCATATGCATCTTCGTTGGCCCGTGGCAGGTATCCGCACCGGAATACCTGAAAGAGATACCCAAATGATCGAAGCACCCCATTTCTTTAATGGGAATGAATATCCAGAGATTATTTTTAAATCCAGAGAAATTAGCCGGGAGTCTAAGAATCAATTGGTTTTTACTGGCGACTTATTCATCAAAGAACATCGAAAAACGGTAGCTTTATATGTGGGTTATAATGTTTCTGATTCTGGTTATCAATTATTCGTTGATTATAGCTTAGACCGTTTTGAGTTTGGAATTGGGGAAAGTGGAAGCTTCTCAATTGGTCGTCAAATTGAGCTCGAATTTGATATTTATTTGGAGTTTGAAACCTCCTAAGTCACAGTATTTTATATTATAAATTTTTTGAATTATTGTATCTTTGTCCCAGGAGATTAGGGATTGAGGAATTGCAGAACATATTGGCTGGCTATCATTTTATTGATATCCGTACCAAAACAGCTTTGGTCGTATGATCTAAAGAACGCTCATACGTGGGATTTAGATAGTCTTTACTACCTGGCATTTTCAAAAATTGGGGATGATATGGAAAGGGCTCAATACGAGGCCCAGAAATATTTTAAAGCTTCCCTGTATCTAAATGATAGCTCAAATATAGCCTATGCCTATGATATCAAAGGCCTAGAAGCTTATGCTCGGGATCTAAATGATTCGGCAAAGATTTATGGTAATTTATCTATAGAGTATTTCCGGAATTTAAACGATTCCATGGGGCTAAGTGCAGCAATTTATAATCTTAGCACTTACCATGAGTATTATGGTGAATATGCTACGGCACTGAGGCTTTTGCACATAGCCCGCGACATTGATATAAAACTCGGAATAAAAGAAGATAATGATGCATTCTATTTCAGTAGACTGAGTGATATCTTTTATAATCAGGGACAAATAGAATTATCCTTAAAGCTTTTACACAAAGCCTGGGGAGCTTATTTAAATTCTACTTACGATCACAGTTATTTACTCCCTTCTTTACATCTTAGTTACGCTTGGATATATCATGATTTGGACCTTTACGATTTAGCCGAGCATCATGCGAAAAGGGCTTATTCATACACCAAGCCAGATTCAAATATCCTGGTTAGGTCCGGGGCTTTGGAGATTCTAAGTTTGACCAGTCTGCAGGCAGGGGACGAAGAGAGCAGCTTAGCATATGGATATAAGGCTTTAGAATTAAGCCGTCTTTATGGCGATCCCTATTATATAAATTATGGGCAGGCCTTCTTGATGGATCTTTATATAAAAATGAGTCGTCTGGATCAGGCTAGCTTGTACGCGGATAGTGTACTCAATAATCATGGGGCTTATGCCAAGAATCCGACTTATGTAGCGGATATTAATAGTCAGCTATATGAATATTTTAAGGCGGTAAAGGACGATTCAAAAGCTCTTTATCACCTGGAAATAAGTAAGGAGGCTAAAGAGAAAATAAATAATCTCGATGGTCTGGCAGCCATGAAACAGTTCGATGAGGAATTGGCGCAAAGGGAGCAAATGCTTGTGGCAACAAAGGCAAAACTCCAGAATGAGGAATTGAACCTTAGAAACACCTTACTCATTGCAACAATATTGATTCTGGCGGGGGTACTGATTTTTGTGGGATTATTATACATCTCAAATAAGCGGATTAAATCTATTAATGAGAAGCTTAGCCATCGCAATGAAGAAGTTGAAGAGGCTAATTCGAAAATAGAAAAGCAAAGTCTGGCCATTGAGGAACGCAATCTTCAATTGGAAAAGATGAATAATTCCAAGGATCGATTATTCTCTATTTTAACTCATGACTTGAGGCAGCCTTTTAATCAGATGTTGGGTGTAATCGAATTGATGGACAATGATCAGTTAAATGTCGAGGAGAGGGAGGTATTATTTAATGGCTTACGCGATTCAGTAAGGAATACTTCAAATCTAGTTTCCAATGTCTTGGTTTGGAGCAAAGCCCAGTTTGCCGGTGTATCCATGAATCCAGAACAATTACATCTGGCAAATACAGTAAAAAAGGCCTTATTGCATTTTAGCATTGCCCTCGATAAAAAGAATATTCGCATCATATTCGATATACCAGAGCATTTAAGCATCATATTCGATCCGGATCACTTTAATAGTGTCCTCAGGAATGTGTTTAGCAATGCTTATAAGTTCTCCCATCAAGATTCCGAGATTACCATCAGGGCTTGGGTGCCGAAAAATGGCGATAAAATTAATTTGGAAATTGAGGATCAAGGAGTGGGAATGAATCATCATCAAATTGATCAACTCTTGGATCCTGAAAAATCATCTAATACCTCTTTTCAGGGCACCTTAAATGAAGAGGGAACTGGAATTGGGATGATAATAGTCCGTGACTTCCTGCGGGAAAATGGAGCTACTTACAGCATAGAAAGTGAAGTAGATAAAGGAACTTCATTTATTCTGTCAATTCCTAAAGGTGAGGACATAGACTATAAGCCCAATGGACCTATGAGTTTAGGGGAGCATCTAAACGATTAGTTTTTCTAAGAAATCTCCCACCCAATACGCTAAGCCAGCGGCAGCTGCACCTAAAAGAAAGGTTTCTAGAATACTCCTAAGCACTTTTGTAGCATTTACTATCGCTTTCAAATAACCAATTAGGATGAATACTAATCCAGTTAAAACAGAGCTGTATAAAAATAGATCTTCAGAATCTTCAAGTATTCCGAAGTAGTTCAAAACGAAGACCAAAAGAGGAATAAAACCAAATAGCAAAAAACTTAAAAAGGTGACTCCCCCCATCGCCCATGGTGATTTGCTTTCTTCACTCATTAGTAGTTCTTCTTTCATCATAACATCAACCCAACGATCACGATCGGCAGTAATGGTCTTCACAATTTCGTCTAGAATTTGTCCCTCAAATCCCTTGGCACGATATATATCCCTTATTTCTTCCTTTTCCTTTTCCGGGATATTATCGACCTCCCAGTATTCAATTTTTTGATGTTTTTGGTAATTCTCTTTAACGCTTTTAGTAGAAAGGTAACTGCCTACAGACATCGCAAAACCATCAGCAAATAGATTGGCGAAACCCAGTATAATAACTACTGAGCTCTCTAATGGTGCTCCGGCCGCGCCGGCTACCACCGCAAAGGTGGTTACGCTGCCATCAATTCCGCCGTAAACGAATTCCCCTAGATAGTCTTGAAATTTATTGACAAAAGGAATTGTACTACCGTGAATTGAATCTTCATGATGAGAATCCATAGCTCTAGTTTTGGTACTCTAAGATATTGAGGAAATATCATTATCGGGGATCTTAGCGCTTGGACTTCAAAAAAATAGCCACAATTCTGATTGCTGTGTTCCAATCAAAATTGTGGCTTAAAAATTAGTAGATACCTTAAGATTTAGATATCGAATTCAATTCCCTGGGCTAATGGTAGCTCTTTAGAATAGTTAATAGTATTAGTTTGGCGACGCATGTAGGCTTTCCAGGCATCAGAACCACTTTCACGACCGCCTCCGGTTTCTTTTTCTCCACCAAAAGCACCACCAATCTCAGCACCACTAGTACCGATATTAATATTAGCAATACCACAATCGCTACCAGCCGCAGAAAGGAATAATTCACTTTCGCGCATATTGGTTGTCATAATAGCAGAAGAAAGTCCTTGAGGAACCCCATTTTGCAGGGCAATGGCCTCTTCAATAGTACTGTATTTCATTACGTACAGAATAGGGGCGAAGGTCTCGTGCTGTACAATCGGATAATGGTTTTCTACCTCGGCTATACAAGGCTTAACATAACATCCACTGCTGTAATTATCGCCGCTTAAAACTTCACCTTCCACAATCATCTTTCCGCCTTGTTCAGCAATAGCCTGCAAGGAATTTTGATATTGTTCAACGGCAAGAGTGTCGATTAATGGTCCTACATGATTATGAGTATCCAAAGGATTACCGATGCGCAATTGAGAATAAGCCTTTTTCAAGGAGTCAATTACCTGATCGTACATACTTTCGTGGATTATTAAGCGTCGCGTACTAGTACATCTCTGACCAGCGGTTCCCACGGCTCCAAATACCGCTCCTACTAAAGTTGATTCGATATCAGCGTTTTCGGTAATGATAATGGCATTGTTTCCACCGAGCTCTAAAATCGTTTTACCTAAACGAGCGGCAACAGCTTGACCAACAATTTTCCCCATTCGGATAGAGCCGGTAGCAGAAATTAATGGCAGGCGTTTATCAGAAGTTAACCATTCGCCAACCTCAGCTTTACCGTTTACAATATTTGAAATACCTTCAGGTAAGTCATTTTCCGCTAAAACTTCATTAAAAATGTTTTGACAGGCAATACCGCATAAGGGAGCTTTTTCGGAAGGCTTCCAAACCGTTACATCGCCACATACCCAAGCTATAGCCGAATTCCAACACCAAACTGCCACGGGAAAATTAAAGGCAGAAATGATGCCCACTCCACCAATAGGATGCCATTGCTCATACATCCGGTGCATTGGTCGCTCGGAGTGCATGGTTAAACCGTGTAACTGACGAGATAAGCCTACGGCAAAATCACAGATGTCAATCATCTCCTGAACTTCACCCCAGCCCTCTTGTAATGATTTTCCCATTTCAAGGGAAACCAATTTGCCTAGCAATTCTTTATTCTCGCGAAGTTTTAATCCGTATTGACGTACAATCTCCCCTCTTTTTGGCGCAGGAACTTGACGCCAAACTTTAAAGGCTTCTTCACTTTTGGCAATTACTCTTTCATATTCCTCCTTGGTGGTTTCGGTAACACTACCTAACAATTGGCCATCGATGGGAGTGTAGGATTGGATGGCAGGACCGGTACCAAAAAATTCCTTTCCGGTAGAGGTACCAGGATTTTCCTTGGCTATGCCTAATCCTTCTAAAATGCTATTAATTTCTGAGAGGTTCATTTTACGTGATTTTGGACCACGAAATTACTGCTTCAATTGGGATTTGTGGATGATAAAGAGGATTTTTGACTTTATGAAGCAGGTAGAGATTAAGGAACTTGATTTGTTGGGAGAGCAAGAAGGCAATGCCACTTATTCTACCGAAATAAATAGCTTTTCTAAGGGTCGAATTTTGGCTTATCGGGCTAAGGATTCCGTTTCGGGAAATCATTGGCATGAAGGTAAGTTGGCAGCAAAAAATCCGGAGATATTATTAGTCCTGAAGGGCAACTTAAAATTGGAATGGACCACCGAGCTAGAGGCTGACTATGAAAATAGTCAATTGCTTAAAGCCCCAGTTCTTATTAAAATATATCCCATGGTAAAGCACCGGATTACCGCTTTGGAAGATTTAATATTTCTGGAACACAATTCTATCCAAGAGCATCGAGAAGACACTTACTATCCGTCAGAATAGAAGATTACCAATTAATCTGTCGGTCTTTTGGATAGCGTATTTGGTAAGAGAATTCGAGCTCTTTAGCCGCTTTACTAGCTAATTTCAAATCCCAGAAAATAATACCCTGTTCGGAGTTTAGCTTGGCTGACTTATATTCTGACTTGATCTTGATCTCTTCATTTTGACTAATGGGGATCTGATCAAAAATTCGAATTTGTAGTTCTTGAGATTTGCGGTTACTGACCGTGATTCGGTATTCATAATCTTCAATTTTATCGCCACCGAGGAAAGAAGTACTTTCCTTACTGAAGATTCTTTCCCTTTCTATTTGGATATAATCATCTTTTCCAAGGGGAATTAAAAGGCTATCGCTGGATGCTTCAAACTTACCATATAGACTTCCTACAAATTGCCCTTGATTGTAAATACTTATTTCACCGGCTTGTAATTGATGCTGCTCCCAATTATTCAATTTAGCCATCAAATAGACATTAGGATCTAAGCTTGGGGTGCTTTGATAGATATAACTAGCTTCCAAGTCTAATTCTCTTACTACGATGGTTTCACTGTCACCCGACTTTAAAGAAAGCCGGTCCTTAGGCCGGTATTCAATACGATTAACCATCTGCTGTAGAGATACTTGAGTGTAATATCCTTTATTGGCATTACTTGAGGTAACACCTGCAGCTTGGCCAGCTACTGAGGCTATTTCTACTTCCTGAAGAACAATATTATCTGCTCGAGCTCCCCTCCCGCGATAAATAAAGTTTACAAATTGCGGTCTCAAACTGGGCATGGTCAGATTGCTACTGGGTGTCCCGGTTGCAAGGATAAGGTTTACATTCTTCCAATCTTCACCAGTACTTTGGTAAATGATGGCTTTATGTTGTAGGCCTAGACTTTGGTCTAAATCAGCGAAAGAAAGGTTATAAGTGTTTTGCCAGCTAGCATTGCTGTATAAGCTATAATCAAGGCTGAAGTTTACTTGCTGAGCCTGAGGACTCTTTAATTTTACTTTTACTTCGGCGGATAGGCGACTGATTTCTTGCCTAATCTCTGCCATTTCCTGTTGTAATTTATTTTGGGATTCTTGAAGTTTAGCTATAGCCCTTTTTACTTCCGCTTGCTCACGGCTATTCTTTTCTTTTTGAATTTTAGAATATCCTGCAATCTGTTGTAGGTCGGCGAGAGAGAAGCCTTGATTTCCTCCTAAACGGGTATTTTGATCAAGAATAGAAGCTTCCAGGATTAGGCCATCAATTCTTGAATCCAGTTCTGATATTTTTAACTGATTCTGTTCCATTTCCTTTACAATCTCATTGAATCTTACCGGTTTGGAACGTTGTTCAAATGGAGTATTCGCTACCTGAATGCTTATTATTTCCAGTCTTTTGGAGCTGCCAATTTGAACGGAACTGGGTTCAAGATTAATCGGTAGACCTTGAAATATGATAGTCTGTTCTCCGCTTGCCAGCCCGATACTTGCGGTACGATTAAAATTGGCCCCATTTTCATAGACGGTTACCCATTCCAAAGTGGATCCATGGGTCGACACAGTTTGGGCATCGAGCGAAAGGGTATAAAAAAGACTAAGAGAAAGGATAATCAGCTTTTTCATTTCGAAGTTTATTCGATAACGAAAATACTGCCTTATTCTTTTAGGAACTAGCTACCGCTTTTGTCTTAGTGGTCTCTGTGCTTTTACCGGTAAACATCCAGAGAGCAATTACTAAAGCAAGAATTGCCATTTGCCCGAGGAATGTCTCCCAAGTAGGGTAAAAACCTAGAGCATCTATACGTAAATCAAACGGCGTTAAGCTGATGGAGATATATCCTGCTTCTTGAATAGCACTTAAGCCTTTACCGGTTAGAATTACCGCTAATCCTGAGATAATCATGGCAGAGTAACGGAACAGTTTAGAAATAGGTAGTCTTTTGGAATAGCGCATAATGAGTACACTAATAATGGCTAGCATAGCAAAGGCGAAAACAATACCTCCCCCAAAGGCTAATTGCTGACTATCACCAATCTCCAAACTCAAGGCGGAAAGGAAAAGTACTGATTCGAAGGCTTCGCGAAAAACAACGATAAAAGAAAGGCCGGCTAAGCCAATTAAATTTTGAGTTTTAGCTAAGCCCTGAATTTTTGATTTTATGTAAGCCTGCCATTTTCCAGCTTCTGATTTGCTATGCATCCAGAAACCTACGTAGAGAAGTACACCCACCGCAAATAAAGCAACAAGACCCTCCATAAGCTCACGATCGGCTCCACTGAAATCAAATAGAGTTCCAGCGGCTAACCACATTAATATTCCAGTGCTAATAGCGGCAATCCATCCTCCGTGAATATAAGTTTTGGCCTTGGGTAAATTGATAGCACGAACCACGCTTAGCATGGTAATTACTACCAAGAAAGCTTCTAAACCCTCCCTAAGAATGATGGAAGAAGAAAGTAAGAAGGCGAGCCAGGAAGTGAAGGTTTTGTTGCGTAATTTTTCTTTGGCCTGATAAATCAGGGCGATACTTTCTTCTACTTCCGAATTAATACTTTCCTGACTTTGACCCCCTTCAATGGCTGATCTAAGCGAAGCTAACTGTCCTTCGAGTTTTGCGGAAAAGGATGCATCATTAGCCCGGAGTTGAACCTCAACAGGTTCAATACCTTCTAAGTAAGCGGTTAAGGCCAAAGTGCGCGCCTTAGCAATATCACCTTTTTGATAGGCAATTTGTGATTCCTTTAAAAGATCAATGGCTTGATCAAGATAATCACCTTGGTTTTGCTCGGAAATTTCTTTTGGATAAAGCCGTAAGGCCGAAATTAATTGCTCGGTATTAGGACCTTCTTGTAGGCTTTCACGCAGTTCCTCATTGCTTCGAGAAGCTAATTTTTCTAAATCTACCTGTATATCGAAGGCTTGGGTCTCAAGATCAACATTAGCCGCAGTATGTGGTAAGCTTAGAACATAAAAGGCTAAATCCCAGACTTCATCATCTGAAAGTTCATCAAAGGCACGCATGGCGGTGTTATCTACTCCTAAGCGAATGGTATTGTAGGCTTGGAAAGGAGATAGCCCATTAGCCTTGTCAGGATCGTGGAAATTGGTCGGAGAAGGTTCCATGCCGGCACTTAAAATTCCATCACCCGTTCCGTTTTCACCATGACAACTCTTGCAGTTTAGAGCGTAAAGTTGACGTCCGTTATCGAGATCAGGCCAGCGCTTCGGAGCAATTTCCAAGGAATAGGATGAAATGATTTTTTGCTTGATGCTATTCGATACTGAGGCTACTTTTTCTTGGGAGGATTTTTGAGCAATTAATTCTTTGAGAACTTTAATATCTGCCCTAACCGATGCAGGGGACGAAGCGCCAAGAGTATTAATGGTATTGGCAAATTCTTGCATTTCAGAGTATTCAGCCTCATTAACAACTTTACCCTGATTGACAGCCATGGAATAATCTACCGCGATATAATCCAACAAATGCACCATCATGCGCGCATTTTCGTCGTTGGCAGATAAATTTAAACCTAGGCTAAGTAAGGCAAGCATTAATATCTTGCGGCAAAGTCTCAACATCCTCTATCTTATTTAGACCAATTAAAAATAGACGACAAAGGTAGGGTTCCCAAAATGAATAGAAACTAACATTTATCACTTTTTGACAGACTGTTAATAGCTAAGATTAATCATAAAAAAATCCCCTACCGGAGAAGTAAGGGATTTTGAGGTTCCGAGCGGATTCGAACCGCTGTAGATGGTTTTGCAGACCACTGCCTAGCCACTCGGCCACGGAACCTTTTAAGGACGGCAAATATAGCAATTATTGATCTAGATAATCTTTGCGCTTTCGCTTTAATTCGATGCTAACTCTATCCACATCCCCATTTATAGGGGGCGAGATTTTAGCCACCTTTATTTTGGCTTTTTGCACAAGAGGCATAGACCTGAAAATATCAATCAATATTTTATCCGCCACGCTTTCAATTAATTTATGGCGAGTGGCCATATGGTCTGCCACGATCTTATTGATGGTCACGTAGTCCATCGTGTGACTTAGTTCATCGCTATCTATCGCTTTCTGAATATTGCCCCAAACATCAACGTCCACTTGATAGTCGGTGCCGATTTTACCTTCTTCATCTAAGCAACCATGAAATGCAAACAAGCGTATGCCTGAAACACTTATTTTATCCATTAGGAAGAGTTTCTAGGGCCTTATGCAACCTGGCGATAGTTTCATTTTTGCCCAGGATGGCGCAAATATCAAACATGGAAGGACCCATGCCTTGTCCAGTAACCGCTAATCGGAAACCTGGTCCAACCTTTCCAAAACCAAGTTCATTTTCGGTTAAGTAGGCCTTAAAGGCGCTTTCTACACTCTCGGCACTAAAATCATCCAAAGAGTTAAAAATTGCGCTCAATTCTTGGACGTGATGACGTGCGTCTTGATTCCATTTTTTGCGTAAGGTCTTTTCATCGTAACTGCTGGGCGCCTGGAAAAAGAACTGAGATGATTCCCAAAGGTCTTTTATAAAATAGGCGCGCTCTTTCATTAAGCTAGAAATGGCGGCGGCTTTTTCCAGGCTTACCTCCACACCAGCTTCGAGCGCTTCAGCTTTAAGTAGCTCTGCTAATTCTTGGTCGGATTTAGCACGGAGATATTGTTGATTAAACCATTTGGTTTTATCATGATCATAGCGGGCTCCAGCCTTATTTACCTTTCGAAGACTGAAAGCTTCAACTAATTCATCCAGGCTAAATATTTCTTGAGCGGTTCCAGGGTTCCAACCTAAGAAGGCAAGCATGTTAATGAAGGCTTCCGGGAAATATCCGTTCTCTTTGTAACCCGAAAAAACTTCTCCACTTTCCTCATTATGCCACTCCAGCGGAAAAACAGGAAAGCCTAGTCGGTCACCGTCCCGCTTGCTTAATTTACCATTTCCATCAGGTTTAAGCAGTAAGGGTAGATGTGCAAAGGCAGGCATCTCATCTTCCCAGCCTAGGTATCGATATAGAAGAACATGTAAGGGTGCGGAAGGTAACCACTCTTCACCCCGAATAACGTGACTGATTTTCATCAGGTGATCGTCAACGATATTGGCGAGGTGGTAGGTTGGCATGCCATCCGATTTGAAAAGTACCTTATCGTCCATATTGTTGGTATTCACACTAACCCAACCACGGACAAGGTCCTCAAACTTTACTTCCTCATTGCGCTGAAGCTTTATTCTAATCACATAAGGTTCGCCCGCGGCAATCCGTTTTTCAACCTCTGCCTTAGGTAGGGTCAGAGAGTTCTTCATGGAATTACGGGTAATATGATTGTACTGCCAGTTTGGCGAGCCGGCATCTTTAGCCATCTGACGAACCTTATCTAAATCATCGGCGCTGTCAAAGGCAATATATGCACAATCGTTTTCAACCAATTGTTCAGCGTATTGGCGGTACATAGCCTTTCGCTCACTTTGCCGGTAGGGACCATAATCGCCACCAACACCCTGACCTTCATCAGGACTTATACCACACCATTTTAATGAATTGATGATATATTCTTCTGCTCCCCTTACAAATCGGGTTTGGTCAGTATCTTCAACTCTTAAAATAAAATCGCCATTATGTTGTTTGGCGAATAGGTAATTATATAAGGCGGTTCGAACCCCTCCCATATGCAAAGGACCGGTTGGACTGGGAGCAAATCGTACTCGAACTTTTCTTTCTTCCATGGTTACCGTTTAAAAGTTTGCAAAGATAATGTTTCTAGCAGCTGATTATATTTGAAGATATTTCATTTTATGTCGGGAATTGAGGCTTTAAAATCCAACCTTGATGCTTACATCAAGCGATATTACCTGATCCGATTATTACGGGGTCTATTGTTGTGGCTTGGCCTGTCAATTCTGCTCTTTATCTTATGGTCAACCCTTGAATATTTTAATCGGTTTTCTTCAGGGACCCGGGCATTTTTGTTTTGGTCTTACTTATCGTTATTTGGGGCCTGGTTGTTTTTCTTAGTGGCATTACCATTGTTTAGAATGTTGCGCTTGATTCGCACATTTGATTATCGTGAGGCCGCTGTTAAAATTGGTCGGCGCTTGAAGGGTTTAGATGAGCATTTATTGGACACCTTAAGCTTCTCCGAACAAAGGGAGAATTCTGATTTATTAATACAGGCCCTTGAGCAGAAGGCTTTGAGGTTTCAAAATATCAGTTTTAAGTCTTTGATTAAGCTTTCCGAATTAAGGAGGCTTGCCTCACTATCTTCGATTCCGATTGTACTCATGGTGGTTTTGCTTTCCTTGGAGCAGGGCCGTGATATTCTGGATAGTTCAGAGCGCTTGGTGTATTATCAGGAGGAATTTGTGGAGGAAGCGCCGTTTACTTTCATTCTGCCCGAGGAGCAATCCATTGTCTCGGGTGAATCCTTGAATTTGGAGTTTTCAATTGAAGGAGATCAATTGCCTTCCGATTTGATTATCGAATTAAACGGTACGGACAGATTACCGGTGAAAACGGGAATAGGACAATGGACTTTGCGGATCGATAACGCACAGGAAGATTTTAATATTAGGGCGGTGGCATCGGGTTTCTACAGCGCCTATCGCGAATTTAAGGTCTTGGAAAAACCACTAATTAAAGGAGTACAAATACGGGTGAACCCTCCCCTTTATACTGGTTTGGATTCTTGGAAGTCAGGTTTGAAATCGATAGAGCGTATACCGGAGGGTTCGGAGATTAAGCTAGTGCTTAATAACCCGGAGAACTTATCTAGTGCGAGTTTTTCTTCATCCCTAGGTGATTTTAGTTTTATCGATGACCAATTGGATTTGATTTTACTGGAGGATATTAGTTATACACTCAGCTTGGAAAATGAATTTACTGCTGTTTCGCTTTACGAAGGAAACGGCTTTAGATTAATCAGGGATCAAACACCTAGTATTGAAGTATTAGATATAGACACTCTCTCCGATGATGCTTTCGTTTTTAGACTTGCCGTGGATGATGATTATGGATTCTCAGGTCTGGAAAGGGTCTTCAATTCTGAGCAGGGTGATTCCTTGACTCCTATGTCTTTTACGCCGAACGCTGTTCTAATAGATACGATTAAACTAGGTTCTTTAGGTGAGGGTCGTTCCTATACCTTAAGCTATCGGGTTTGGGACAATGATCAGGTGAATGGTTTTAAGTCTGCGAACACCATAAAGGTTGATTTATATAGGACCTCTAAGGAAGAGAAGGAAGAAGAATCCTTGGAGAGTCTAAAGGGAGTGGCTAAATCTAGTCAAGAGCGCCAGCAGGAAGTTGAAGAGCTTAATGATCGTTTAGAAAGCTTGGGAGTTGATTTGTTAGAGAGTAAATCAATGTCCTTTAGTTTGAAACAGGAGTTGAGTCAGGAGTTGGAGGCATTGAAGAAGCGTAATCAGGAAATTCAGGCAGAAAGAGAGGAGACAAAAAAGCTTTTAGAAGATTTACAGGACTCTGAGGAGAAACAGGAACTGACGGATCGTCTAGAGGAAATGGATGAGCGGGAATCGGAATTAGCTAAGCTCGAGGAGGAAATCCGGGATTTAATGGAAAAATTGAATCTAAATGAATTACGGGATAAACTCGATGAATTAAAAAGGGAGAACCAGGAACAATTACGTCGCGAAGAAAGAACCGAAGACTTATTGGAGGACTTGATATTCCAAAGAGATTTGCTGAATCAGGCTAATAAATTGCAGGACTTGAGTGATCAGATGAGGGAGCAAGGGGAAAAGGATGATTTGGGTCTTGAGGAAGGACAAAGGGTTCAGGAGGAATTGTCTGAGATAATGGAGAAACTGGAGGAGATGTCAGAAAATAAGAAGGAATTAGAGGACCTACTTAAATCTGAGGAATTCAAGCAAAGTCAAGAGGAAGCTCAGGAGTCTTTGCAGGAATCACAGGATCAAAAGGAGCAGGGAGACTCTCAAAAAGCCAATTCAGCCGAAAAGAAAAGCTCGGAGTCCATGCAGGAAATGAGTGAGTCCTTAACCAGTATGATGAGTGCGATGCAGGCGCAGGCTATGAGTATGAATATGGAATCCCTTAGGCGTTTATTGGAAAACCTGGAGGTGTTTAGTCAGGATGTTGAGGCGGTAGGCGAGAACATTGGTGCTTTAGGTGATAATGATCCACGTTTCAAGTTGAATTTATTGGAGCAAGGGCGATTGTTGGAGGGCTCGAAGGTTATTGAGGATAGCTTGCGGGTCTTGGCGGAACGGGCACCTCAGTTGAGTGAAAAGGTGTTCGATGAGCTTTCTAAGATGGTTCTAAACTTGAATTCAGCGCGGGTTAATTTACAGGAGCTTCGAATTGATCGGGCGGTGGTTGGACATCAGTATTCTATGATGGCTGCTAATGAATTGGCGCTTCTATTAGATCAGAGTTTGCAGAACATGATGGCGATGATGGCCTCTCAACAAGAGGGACAACAAAATTGTGAGAAGCCCGGGGGATCAAAACCAAAACCCGGGCAAATGGCTAAGCAGATGTCTCAGCTGGGTGAGAAAGTGGATCGTTTGCAGAAAGGAAATAAGAAAGGAAAGGGAGAGGGTTTCTCGCAGGATATGGCGGAAATAATGGCACAACAGGAAGCTATGCGTGAGATGATCTCCGAGATGGAAAGTGAGGAAAATCGGCCTGCAGGTGGTAATGGGGATAAGGAGTCCGAATTGCTTGAGGAGCTTGACAAGTTGGAGGATGATTTATTGGAGCAAAATTTTGATGATTATCTAGAACGTGTAAAGAGGATAGAAAGCCGTTTGTTAAAGGATGAGAGATCGGAGGAGCAAAGAGAACAAAAAGAACAGCGACAGGCAGAGCAGGGAGATAATTTGGATATGAAGAACGGAAATCAGACTGATTTGAGTTCTATGCGTGCAAAAAGAGATTCTTATAAGCGTTCCAGATTATCTTTGCTTCCTTTTTATGAGCTTCTAATCGATGGTGAATAGGATAAGACTTTCTGGTGCCACTCCTACTATTTTACTGGATAACTTAAGCGATCTGCACGGTTGGTTGGACAAATGTGTTACGGATCGTGGTTTTACGATTGGTAGTCTTCATTATACTTTCGGGGATGATGAAGATATTCAGGTTTTAAATAATCAACTGCTTAATCATAATTATCCGACCGACATAATTACCCTCAACCATAGTAGGACCTCACGGCTTAAGGTGGATTTATATTTAGGGGTCGATGTGATAAGAGATAATGCTTCAAGCTTTAATATTGACTTCGTTGATGAGTTGTGCCGGGTGATGATTCACGGTCTATTACATTGTATGGGTGAGGATGATAATGATGATGAGGCTCGAGCCAGAATGAGGTTGGCAGAGGATAATTGTTTACTTTCGCGGCCCAAATCCTTGACCGTCAGTAGTATTTAATGTTTCACGTGAAACTTTATGATTAATCAGGAATACGATGTTATTGTAGTGGGTGGCGGTCACGCAGGTGCGGAGGCGGCTGCAGCTGCCGCTAATATGGGTGCGAGCACCCTATTGGTAACCATGAACCTGCAGACCATAGGGCAGATGTCCTGTAACCCCGCGATGGGGGGTATTGCAAAAGGTCAGATTGTAAGGGAAATTGATGCGCTCGGAGGCTTGTCGGGTTTGATAAGTGATAAGACGGCTATTCAGTTTCGAATGCTTAATCGTTCCAAGGGTCCGGCAATGTGGTCACCAAGGGTTCAAAGTGATCGTTGGCGATTTGCTGAGGAATGGCGCCTCTCTCTTGAGGCAATCCCATCTTTGGATTTTTTCCAGGATATGGTTGTAGACTTAGAGGTTTCGGGTGATGAGATTGTCGGCGTACGTACTTCAATGGGTGTCTTAATTAAGGCTAAGAAGGTCGTTTTGACTAATGGTACATTCCTTAACGGTCTTATTCATATTGGAGAGAAGCAGTTTGGTGGCGGTCGTGCTGGCGAGAGGGCTTCATTTGGGATTACGGAGAAACTAATTGATTTAGGCTTCCAATCTGGTCGAATGAAGACAGGTACGCCGCCCAGGGTGGATGGACGTAGTTTGGATTATTCAATGATGGAGGAGCAAAAGGGTGATGATTTCCCCGAAAAGTTCTCCTTTTCAAATAATAGCCAGCCTTTAAAGGAACAGCGTTCTTGTCATATTACCTATACGAACCTGGATGTTCATGATGCCCTTAGAGAAGGTTTTGATCGATCACCAATGTTTAACGGGGCTATTCAATCGACAGGCCCTAGGTATTGCCCAAGTATAGAGGATAAGATTGACCGGTTTGCCGATAAGGATAGACATCAAATGTTTGTTGAACCCGAAGGGTGGAATACTGTGGAAATTTACGTGAACGGTTTCAGTACTAGTCTTCCACAAGAAGTTCAGGAAAGGGCCTTAAGAATGGTTAAGGGCTTTGAAAAGGTAAAGATCTTCAGACCGGGTTACGCCATAGAGTATGATTATTTTCCACCTACACAGCTTAGTCACACTTTGGAGACCAAGATTGTGAAGGGGCTTTACTTCGCGGGTCAAATTAATGGCACTACGGGCTATGAGGAGGCCGCGAGCCAAGGCCTAATGGCTGGAATAAATGCAGTTTTGTCCTTGAGAGAGGAGGAGCCGCTTATTTTGGGCCGTGAACAAGCCTATATTGGTGTTCTTATTGATGATTTAATAACTAAGGGTACAGAAGAGCCTTATCGCATGTTTACATCAAGAGCGGAGTATAGAATTTTACTGAGGCAGGACAATGCAGATGAGAGATTAAGCCCACTGGGTAATTCTATCGGTCTTTTGCCCGATTCTCGGTTAAAGGAGTTTCACGTGAAACAAAAGAAGTCCCAAAGCTTGAAGGATTGGGTTTCTTCGTATTCCATTACCATGGCTGAGGCCAACCCTGTACTGGAAAAGAAGGGCTTAAGCCCATTGAAGCAAACGGTAAAATTTGATAAGGTTATAGCCAGACCACAACTGCGCTTTGAAGACTTTAAGGGTTTACCGGCCTTAGAGGAATTGGTAAGCACGAAGAATATTTTGCCGGAGAATATAGAAAGAGTTGAGATTGAGGCCAAGTATAGCGGTTATCTTAATAAAGAGAAGGAGGCGGCGGAGAAAATTGACCGCTTGGAGTATTTGAAGATACCTCGGGATTTCGATTTTAGGAAGTTAAAGAGTTTAAGCTATGAGGCTAGGGAAAAGCTTTCAGAATTTAAACCAGAAACCATTAGGGCAGCAAAAAAGATTAGTGGGGTAAGCCCCGCGGATATTAGTGTATTATTGGTCTATATGGGCCGTTAGTTTCACGTGAAACATGAAGAATCACCAGACCTGTCCCGTTTGTGAGGGATCAAATTTTAAGTCAGTAGCTAAACCGTTTTACTTCCGGGGTGAACGGGAGGAGTTCAACGTTGATACCTGTATGAATTGCGGGTTTTGGCTAACTAATCCAGCGCCGGAGGGTGAAGCCCTTGCGGCTTACTATGATACAGAAGATTATGTAAGTCATACTGACGGTAAGGGTTCTCTAATGGATAGGGTTTACGGTGTGGTAAGGGATCGGGCCATTAAATCGAAGTTTAGACTGATTAACAATCTTGCAGGAGTAGAGAGAAACTTGGTTGATTATGGGGCCGGAACGGGTGAGTTCTTGGCCTATGCTAAATCGCAAGCTTGGGAAGCACGGGGATTTGAGCCCTCGCAAACCGCAAGAGAGAATGCGCAGAGGAAAAGTTTGGATTTGTATGACCCAGAAGACAGGGATAATTTAGAAATGGAATCTGTAGGGGTTTTTACTCTTTGGCATGTATTAGAGCATATTCCCGATCTTAACGAAACACTCCAGTATTTCCATACCCGCTTAATGAGTAAGGGTTATTTGGTCCTTGCACTTCCAAATCATGAATCTGGTGATGCTAAGCATTATGGAGATAATTGGGCAGCATTCGATGTGCCCTTGCATTTATGGCATTTTTCTAAATCGAATATTGAGGCTTTAGCCCGGAAACACGGCTTTCTGTTGAATGAAGTCCATAACATGCCATTTGACAGCTTTTACGTGTCTTTGTTAAGTGAAAAAAATGCTACAGGAAGAATGCGACCTCTAAGGGCCTTTTGGCAGGGTTTACGCTCTAATATGAGCGGTCGAAAGACGAAGAATATGAGTAGTCTGATCTACGTATTGCGCAAAACCGCCTAAGATGTTTCTTTAATTCTCAGGAGATTGCTGAACTTAAAACTGGCATCGCTGAGAATCACTTTAACGTTCCCATTTCTACTGATATCATTAATGGCATTTTCCAAAACCTCTAATGCCTGCTTACTATTAACCGTGTGTAAGACCGAGGCAAAACCTTCTAATTTGAAGGATATCCTTTGGTAAATTGGGTGTTTAAGCTCCGCTTGTCGTCGGGGAGAGCCAAATGCTATTTCCAAGGTTTGTAGGAAAAACCGCAGTGCTTCTTTTTGTGATTCACGATCTAAGGAGGCAAACTCATCTACAAAAGCAAAGATTTCCTTGACCTTAGCGGTATAACAACCCCTCATCCAGTTTTGAAATAGCTTACCATAACTAAGGAAACGGTCGCTATTGTGGGCGGTTTTTTGGGCAACAACCAAGTCACCTTCGGCCACACTAGCGGCCATTTCAGCTTGATTTTCAGGTATACCTTGCTCCACTAAATAGTGGATGATTTCATTTTTTTTGGGCCGAGGAATGTATATTTTTTGACAGCGGCTGGTAATGGTTTGTAGCAGCCTCTCTACGTTTTCAGAAACTAAGATGATAATGCTTTGCTCGGTAGGTTCCTCCAGAGTCTTAAGTAGCTTGTTTGAAGCCGAAGGATGTAAATATTCAGGCAGGTAGATAATAACAAATTTCGGTCCGCCACTGTAGGATTTAAGTTGTAACTTTTGAATAATTCGACTCGCCTCGTTTACATTAATTTGGGCTTGCTTGTTAGCTACATCAAGTTGATTGAGCCAATCATTTAAGCTAAAAATGGGATTTTCTTGCAAAAACTCTATCCATTGTTTTTGGAAGTACTCCGCGTTTAGTTCGCGAGGGCTACCTGCAACTTTAGCGAAGGGGAAGCTAAAGTGAAGATCGGGATAAATCAGTTTTTCGAATTGCTTACAAGAGGGGCATACCCCGCAACTGTCATCTTCACTGGGCTGAGCACAGGCGAGATATTGGCAATAGCCTATAGCTAAACTTAAAGCGGCGGTCCCAGATAAACCGTGGAAGAGCTGCGCATGACTGTTATGTCCGCGATGAACGGAGTCCAATAACATCTTTTTTTCACCCTCAAGACCGGGCACATTTTTTAATAACATCCGCTTTGCGTTTTCTTAGCCAATTCGCATTAATTTCGCTTCAAAATTAAGAGAAATGTCTAGCATAAAAAGTTTGAACCTGGAAGGAGCTCGGGTTTTAGTGAGAGTAGATTTCAATGTACCGCTTGATGCAGAACGCAATATTACGGATGATAGCAGGATGCAAGCTCATGTGCCAACCCTAAAATACATCATTGAGCAGGGAGGGTTCCCTATTGTTATGAGTCACCTTGGACGACCGAAAAATGGACCTGAATCGGACCTATCTCTGTCACATCTGAAGGATCATTTATCAGCAATTACCTCTTGTCCGGTAGCTTTCGCCAAGGAATGTATTGGAAATGACGTTGTAGAAACGACCAAGAACCTCGAGAAAGGATCAATTCTGCTTTTGGAAAACCTGCGTTTTCATGCAGAGGAAACGAAAGGCGATGAGGCCTTTGCCGCAGCTTTAGCGGAGAATGGTGACGTTTATATTAATGACGCTTTTGGCACCGCGCACCGCGCCCACGCATCAACCGCAATTATCGCTCAGCATTTTAGGGACAAAAAAGCATTTGGCTTTGTTTTACAAGCCGAGATTGATAATGTAAACAAAGTTTTACTCGGTGGTGAAAAACCAGTGACGGCAATTGTTGGTGGAGCCAAGGTGAGTTCTAAGATTTCGGTTCTGGAAAATCTCTTGCCAAACATTGATCATTTAATTATAGGTGGTGGGATGGCTTACACTTTTATCAAGGCTCAAGGAGGAAGTACCGGAAACAGCTTGGTAGAAGATGATTTTACCGAAACAGCCCTAAATATAATGAAAGCCGCTGAAAAAGAGGGGGTTACGATTCATTTACCCCTTGATTCGGTTATAGCCGATGATTTTAGCAATGACGCAAAACGCGATACGGTGGCCTCTAACAGCATTCCGGAGGGCTGGATGGGATTAGATGCCGGTGAGGCAACGATAGCCTCGCTAAGGCCAATTATAGAAGAGAGTAAAACGGTGCTCTGGAATGGGCCCCTGGGCGTCTTTGAGTTCGACAATTTTGCCAATGGTACAAGAAAGGCGGCAGAGATGATTGTACAAGCCACTGAAAATGGGGCCTTTAGCCTAATTGGTGGTGGCGATTCCGTTGCGGCTATAAAGAAATTTGGTATGGCGGAGCAAGTAAGCTACGTAAGTACCGGTGGCGGAGCAATGTTGGAATTCTTGGAAGGGAAGACCTTACCTGGTGTTGCGGCTATTTTGGATTAATTAGCCTGCGTCCTTGATTAAATATTGTTTGTCAATCAAATCGTCGAGGCCTATGGCTTCGGCGGCTTGATTGGAATAACCAAGAAAGCGCTGATACACCTTACTTTCTTTTAAGGTACTCTTTTGCATGATGCTACTATTTTGTTGCATCCGATTAAAAGAGAAAACTACCAGCGTAAGAATGACAGACCACTTTAAGGCGCCTAATAAAGCCCCTAAGATTCGGTTGATCCCATTTAAGGCAACCAATTTTAAAGTACGGGTTAACAAGCTAGCCAAGGAGTTTACCAATAATATGGTTCCGAAGAACACCACAACGTAACTGATAATCTTTAACTCAAAATCGACCTCTTCGAAGTAAATAGTGAAGTATTTAAATACGTTGTCAGCCAGCAGATAAGCAGCAATAACCCCGATGAATATGCCCAAAATAGCGGCAAGTTCGCGGATAAAGCCTTTCATAAATCCTTTAATAATTCCGAAGACTAGTGGTGCCAGTAGCACCATATCTAGAGCAGTAAAGTTCAAATTGGTTCGAGGTGTTCTTGGATAGGCAAGATAAAGACAATTACTTAAAAATGTTAGAGCAGGAAAATAGAAATAAGTGGGCGGCCATTTTAAACTTCGTTAAAGATAAGTTTGGCGATGGGGAGGAGCCGGATATTGATGTGGTCCTTTTTCTCATCGGGGTGCGTGAATTAGGGATACCTCCGCAAAGAAAGAATTTTAAGAAGGACCAAAAGCTAGAATTGATGCACATCGCCATTTGTCGACTTCTAGTGCCCTATGGTTATTATGAACTGGAGGGCCTAGATGATGAGGGTTGGCCACATTATAAGCTACTTAAAAAACTACCCTTTTTAAAGTCAGGTGAGCAAAGTGTATTAATGAAGGAAGCGGTAATCCGCTATTTTGAAGAAGAAGTTTGGTAATTAATCAAAGCTACAACCCACTAATAGGCTGTCATAAGGCTCGAGATATACCGTTTTCGTGATGTGCTCATTGGGAATTAAGCGAATTTCGGTGCAGCCCATCCAGGTATAATCGGGTCGAGTACCTCTACTTGCACGGATGCCTAAAGTAGCAGCTCGATCATATCTAAAGCTAACTTCACCATTTTCGTCAGTGCTGCCTTCAATAAAAACCACATTCCCGGCTGTCGGTGCAGCAACTTCCACAAAAACGTTTTGCGCCAAGCTACTATCCGCAACCATTTTTACCACCACGGTGAAAGGATATTCAGGGTTTAATTCCTCGTTTTCACAAGACCAGGTCAAAAGGGCACTGGCCGTTAAAATTGCTAAGAATACTTTTCTCATAATCACTGATCGTCTCGGCAACCGCTATCTGGATCACCGGAAATGGTCATATCCAAATACATTGTTTTTACCCCCCTTTCTAACTCGGCAAAGCTACAGCTCTTATAAGGTCTTTTGGTGGCTACAATCTCCACAACCGCCTTATTTTTCAAGCTAATAGAGACTTTACCGTTTTCATCGGTATACAAGAAATAATCTACCGAAGAGTTATCCACCGGCGCATAGATATGTACTAGGGCGTTTTGCGCAGCAATGGTTCCATCTTCCACCGTAACGAAAAGGTCCAAAGCAAAATCACGGTCATCCTTAGAGCAAGAGCCCAAGACCGTGAACGCAAGGCCCAGAACAAGAAAGGATCGAATAAACTTGGACATGACTATGCTAAATAATTATCATCTTTGCGGTCCCAAATATAATAATTAACGCAGGCGCTCGACTGTTTAGCATTAGAGAATGAAAGAACGCATTGAATCCTTGTTGGCGGAAGTACAAAATTTTGGTTCCAAAACGGCAACTGAAATTGAGGCCTTTCGCATTGAAATGCTTGGAAAGAAAGGGCAAATCACCGCTTTGTTTAATGAGTTTCGAGAACTTCCCGGGGATCAAAAAAGAATTTTTGGGAAAACGCTAAATGAGTTAAAGAACCTTGCTGCGGAGAGGGTTCAGGCTTTAAAAGAGGCTACAGAAGAGCAAACTGTGCAGAATAGCGGTCTCGATTTAAGCCGCCCGGCTAATTTCAGTCAACTAGGTTCTAGACACCCGGTTAATTTGGTTAAAAATGAAATAGTATCCATTTTTAAGCGAATTGGTTTCAGCGTATCTGCGGGTCCTGAAATTGAGGATGACTGGCATAATTTTACCGCCCTGAATTTCCCAGAGGAGCATCCCGCCAGGGATATGCAAGACACCTTTTTTGTGGGCCGTGAGCCCGATTGGGCCTTAAGAACTCACACATCAAGTGTACAGGTTAGGGTAATGGAGAATGAGCAACCGCCGATTCGCACGATTTCACCAGGAAGGGTCTTCCGAAATGAGGCTATTTCCGCTCGATCGCACTGTTTCTTCCACCAGGTAGAGGGCTTATATATCGATAAGGATGTGAGCTTCGCGGACTTAAAACAAACCTTATTATTCTTTGCTCAGGAATTTTTTGGACCTGAAACAAAGATTAGGCTGAGGCCTTCTTACTTCCCATTTACCGAGCCTAGCGCCGAAATGGATGTTTATTGGGGCCTGGAAAATGAAAGAGATTATCGAATGACCAAAGGAACCGGGTGGCTTGAAGTTTTAGGCTGCGGAATGGTGGATCCCAACGTATTAAAAAACAACGGAATTGATCCTGAAGTCTATTCGGGATTTGCCTTTGGAATTGGAGTAGAGCGAATCGCATTGCACCGCTTTCAAATTCCGGATATTCGGATGCTCTTTGAAAACGATTTGCGCTTCTTAGAGCAGTTTAAAGCAGCGCATTGATTTTTTGCGCCAAATCATAATCTTTTGGCCCCACTCTTTGCTCATCATGGGTGCGCAGGCTAAGTTTTAGCCGATTATAGCGCAGTTCTATGTCCGGATGATGTTCTTGCTCCTCCGCGAGCTTGGCAATCCCTGTAAGGAAGTTAAAAGCGGCTTGGAAGTCCGGGAAGGTGAATTCCCGAACCAAGCTACCGTCAATTTCATGCCATTCCTTAAGAACCAATATTGGAAATCTTAAGCATGTTGGTCATACCCTCCGAGTGTATAGGCATACTAGCGATTTTCACCACTAAATCACCGTCACTTACCAATTTTGAATCAATTACCATTTGCTTAATGTCGGCAAAGGTCTGGTCCGTACTCACCATTTGGTCATAGTAGAAACCTCTAACCCCCCATAAAAGGCTCATGGTATTTAAGATGTTACGGTTGGAAGTAAACATCAAAATTGAAGTTTTAGGTCGGTGAGCCGAAATTTTAAATGCAGTGTAACCACTGAAGGTCATGGTTAAAATAGCGGCAGCTCCAACCTGATCCGCAATTTTACTGGCATTATAGCAAATAGAATCTGTAATGAAACGCTTATTGCGATAGCGAGGAGGGTTTTCTTCAGCCACTCCAACTTGACCGCTCTCTTCGACATGGGCAATAATCTTGCTCATAGCCTTAATTACTTCAATCGGATTCTTTCCTACCGATGTTTCACCACTTAGCATTACCGCGTCTGCGCCATCTAGAACAGAATTCGCCACGTCATTTACTTCAGCCCGGGTTGGGGTAAGGTTTTCGATCATGGTCTCCATCATTTGAGTCGCAATAACCACGGGCTTTGCCATGAGGTGACACTTATTCACAATCATCTTCTGGATAAGGGGCACTCCTTGCATGGGCACTTCTACCCCTAGGTCCCCACGTGCTACCATAATTCCGTCAGAGGCCTCAATGATTTCGTCAATCTCTACCACCGCCTCTGGCTTCTCAATTTTTGAGATGATATGACACTGGGCATTATTCTTCTGGAGAATGTCTCGTAACTCGTATACGTCATTTGGATTGCGGACAAAGGAAAGAGCGACCCATTCTACCTTGCATTCCATCGCAACTTCCAGGTCTGCTAAATCCTTATCCGTGAGACAAGGAAGAGAAATTCGCGTATTCGGAAGATTCACTCCCTTGCGAGATTTTAAAGGACCCCCTTGAATCACCTTGGCCTCTACCTTGTCTACCCCATTACTTTTAACCGCTTCTAGGATGATTTTCCCGTCGTCAATAAGGATACGATCGCCAATTTTCACATCCGAAGCAAAATGCTGGTAAGTCATATAAACTTCCTTGGCATTTCCTTCTTTCTCTTCATTCGTAAAAGTTAGGATATCACCGACGTTTAAAACGGAACCTTCAGCAACGGCACCTACCCTTAATTTAGGTCCTTGCAAATCCGCGAGAACCGCAGTATTGGTATTTAACTCCTCATTTAAACGGTAAACCTTTTCTACGATTTCCCTTGCTGCTTCATGAGTGCTATGAGAAAAGTTAATGCGAAATACATTAACGCCCTCGTTCACCATGGCTTTCATCACATCATAGTCGCTTGAGGCTGGGCCCAAGGTGGCTACGATTTTTGCTTTATTATACGGCATCTGAATATCTTATTGATTTATTAATTCTATTTAAGTACTCCCTCTCGAGGGTTTTTACATTCACAATTTTACTACAAAGTCTCAGGTCTTCCATCCAACTAAGTGTAAAATTTACGTTTTCTTTTGCGCCTTCAAACCAAATAAAAAAATTAAAGCCCTCCTTGTTACTAATCCAATTTTTTTCAGAAAGCTCTTCGGATCCAAAGAGGCCCACGGGTCCAGCGCCCTTTCCTGAACTGCGATAAGAGCGATTTTCGAGTAATTTAAAATCCCAATCTAAGTTTTCTTCTGTAAAGCTATAAACTCGATGAAAGAAGTCCATTTGCCGATGCGATTGAATGATATCCTCCTTTTGTCGAGAAAGTTTTAGTTGGAGTTCTAAATTAAGATGGTAACAAAGTTCAAGAGCACCTACTTGGGTTCGCAGCCCATAAGCGGTGTTAATTGGTGGTGCAATATCCTCAAGACTGAGTTTGAGTTTCGCCATAAAGCAAATGTAAATCTTCATAGGCAGCTTTGGCCGCCACCTCTTCTGCTTTCTTTTTGGTAGGCCCACTCCCCTCCGCAAGGCTCCGATTAGACACAATGCATGCAACGTGATAGATGGGATCGTGGCTTTTGCCTTCCGAACCAATCAGTTTAAACTGTACAGTTTTCTTCTCTTTTTGCCCCCATTCTAAGAGCTTACTCTTAAAGGAAGTTAGCCGCTCGGATAGTTTTTCTAAGTCAAGAGGCTTGAGCACCTTGTTCACCAAGAATGATTCACATGCAGGATATCCGTAATCGATGAACAGGGCACCAATCAAGGCTTCAAAAGCGTCACCATTTAAGGACTTAGCCTGGGTACCTCGGCTAGGGCTATATTCCAATAGCTCTTTTAAGCCAAGACCTTCCCCTAGTTCATTTAGATGTTTACGACTCACTAATTTGCTTCGCATATTGGTGAGTTCACCCTCCTCATGTTGTGGGTAAAGGTGGTATAAATACTCTGTAATAACCGCTCCCAGAATGGCATCACCAAGGAACTCTAAGCGCTCATTATTTTCCTTGAGGCCTTTACGGTTTTCTTTTGCAACCGAACTATGGGTAAAAGCCAGCCGATAAAGGGACTCTTTACGAGGTTTAAAGCCTGTGATACCTTCTATTTGAAGCAAAAAATTCCCGCCTTGTTTAGGGCGGGAATTCCATTTTTTTAAAAAAGATAACATCAAGCGACAGCTTTATTAGTCAATTTTCCGAAATAGAACGGAAGCATTATGACCACCAAAACCGAAGGTATTGCTAATCGCAGCGCGAACCTCTCTTTTCTCGGCCTGATGTAAAGTTAAATTCAATTTAGGATCAATAGCAGGATCCTCTGTTGCGTGATTGATGGTAGGAGGTATGATGCTATTTTGAATCGATAATATCGCCGCAATAGCTTCAACGGCTCCCGCCGCACCAAGCAAGTGTCCAGTCATGGATTTGGTTGAGCTGATGTTTAAATTATAAGCATCCTCACCGAAGACTTCTTTAATAGCTTTTAGTTCGGCTACATCACCCAAGGGCGTCGATGTGCCGTGAACATTAATATAATCTATATCAGAAGGCTTCATATTGGCCTCATCCAAAACTTGTTTCATCACACCCATCGCGCCTAAGCCCTCGGGATGAGGTGCGGTAATATGGTGTGCGTCCGCACTGATTCCAGAACCACTTAATTCAGCGTAAATCTTGGCGCCGCGAGCTTTAGCATGTTCGTATTCTTCAAGAACAATGCATCCCGCTCCTTCACCTAAGACAAAGCCGTCGCGATCCTTATCAAAAGGACGACTTGCTGATTCTGGAGATTCATTTCGTGTACTTAGAGCATGCATGGCATTAAAGCCACCCATTCCCGCTTCATTGACTGCGGCCTCACTACCACCGGCTAAGCAAACATCGATCTTACCTAGTCTGATATAGTTAAAAGCATCAATTAATGAATTAGTAGACGATGCACAGGCAGAAACGGTAGAATAGTTTGGCCCTCTAAACCCATATTTGATACTAATATGCCCAGGGGCTAAATCAGCAATCATTTTAGGGATAAAGAATGGGCTGAAACGCGGTGTTCCATCCCCATTGCTAAACTTTATACACTCTTCTAAAAAAGTGTCTAATCCACCAATACCTGAGCCCCAAATTACCCCAACTCGATCTGGGTTTAAGTCCAAATCTTCCAAACCACAGTCTTTTACCGCTTCATCAGCTACTACCAGAGCATACTGAGTGAATCGGTCCATACGGCGGGCTTCTTTTCGGTCAATGTAATCGGTTACATTGAAATCTTTAAGCTCGCAGGCAAACTGGGTTTTGAATTTTTCTGGATCGAACCGGGTGATACGGGCCGCACCGCTCTTCCCTGCTAGCAAATTTTGCCAGTAGGTTTCCACGTCGTTACCGATGGGAGTCAAGGCTCCCAATCCTGTTACTACAACCCTTTTCAGTTCCATGGTGATGAGGTTATTTCTTAGCCTCTTCGATATAAGCTACCGCCTGTCCTACAGTGGTAATGTTTTCAGCTTGATCGTCTGGAATTTGAATGTCAAATTCTTTTTCGAACTCCATAATTAACTCTACGGTGTCAAGGGAATCTGCACCTAGGTCGTTAGTGAAGCTGGCTTCGTTGGTTACTTCGTTTTCGTCTACTCCTAGCTTATCTACGATGATAGCTTTTACTTTAGAAGCGATTTCTGACATGATAATTTGTTTAAAATTACAAGCTGCAAAGAAAGGAAATAATTCAAAATGCCCACCCTAATTTGCAGTTCCTTTATTTGCTTTTGTATTTTCGTCTCGTAGACTTTTGCCATGAAGAAAATAGTTATCCTGGCCTCTGGCTCAGGGACTAACGCCGAAAACATCGTGCGTTATTTCGAAGAAAGTGACTTAGCCCGGGTGGTTTCTATCATCACCAACAACGCTAAGGCAGGGGTAATAGACAAGGCTCGCAAGCTTGGCGTGCAATCTATTGTCCTATCTAATCGTGAGGTTGAAGACGGTGCTTTGCAGGCAAAACTGCAAAGTCTTCGATGTGATTTAGTGGTCTTAGCGGGCTTTTTGCGTAAAATTCCAGAAGAGCTTACTCAAGCTTTTGAAAATCGCATTATTAATATCCACCCTGCTCTATTGCCTGATTATGGTGGCCCTGGAATGTACGGCAAGCATGTGCACCAAGCCGTAGTGGAGAACGAGGAGGAGGTTTCGGGCATCACCATTCATTATGTAAATGAGAATTATGATGAAGGTGAAATCATTTTCCAGGAAGAAGTGGAAATCGACTTTGAAGACACCTGGGAAGATGTAGAGTACAAAGTGCGAGAATTAGAATACCGCCATTACCCATCGGTGATTGAATACCTATTGCCGAACCTCTAAATGACAATAAACCTTTACACAGACGGCGCGGCCAAGGGAAACCCTGGTCCGGGTGGTTATGGGATTGTCCTGGAATCAGGGCGACATCGGAAAGAATTATCAGCGGGCTTCCGACATACCACTAATAATCGGATGGAACTTTTAGCTGTAATTGTGGGGCTAGAAGCTATCAAGAAAGCTGGAGCGCAGGTAAATGTGGTCTCGGATTCGAAATATGTGGTTGATGCGATTAATAAAGGCTGGCTGAAATCTTGGATCAAAAAGAACTTTAAGGACAAAAAGAACGTCGACCTTTGGCAAAGATTGATTCCCATGCTGCAGAAGCATCAAGTAAGCTTTCATTGGGTTAAGGGTCATAACGATCATCCACAGAACGAACGCTGTGATCGTTTAGCAGTAGCGGCGAGTGAAGCGCCTAATTTACCACCTGATTCAGGATTTGAATCCCTAAGTTAAAAAAGGATGTACTCTTGAGGGTTCACGGCATAAGCATTGTACCACAGCTCAAAATGCAAATGTGGTCCAGAGCTTAACTCACCGGTGTTTCCAATAATAGCAATTGGTTCTCCGGATCGAACCTCTTCTCCCTGGCTTTTTAATAAGGCTGAATTGTGCTTATAAACAGAGGTAAACTTTTCTGCGTGTTGAATGATGATTACCCATCCGGTCTCGGCCGTCCACTCCGCAAAGAGAACCCGTCCATCTTGAGCACACTTAATAACCTCATTTTCCTTGGCCACAATGTCGACTCCCAAATGATTCTCCTCGGGATTAAAGGCGTTAGTGACCAAGCCCTTAACAGGGGTGAAAAAATTCAAACTTTGACTAGCACCTCTATTGTCGGACTCGACCGGGACATTAAATCGCTCTTCTTCCTCTACCATTTTGCGGAGCATGGAGTCTTCCTCCGTGATTCCCAGGTTCAGGCTGATTTGATTTAAACTATCGATAACTAAGCTATCACTCAAATCCAATGGCGCTTTACCACTAATGATGCCCTGCATGTTTTGTACATAACGAGCATTAAACGCAAGCTGGTTTTCAATGCTGTCGGTCACCTGGGCAAGCCGAATAGCGTCGCGCTTTAAGGCCGTGCTAGAGTAGCCAGGGATGTATTCGCGCAGGGGACTAAAAGCAATTAAGAGGGTGGTTCCTGCGATTAAAAGGATAACGGTTAGACCCGAAAACACGAAAACATTGAGTCGACTAAGCTTAAAACTAAGTTTCTCCTCAAAGGTGTCGTCATTTAGAATCACTAAGCGATACTTGTTACGCAGCTTGGTGATGAGCTTTTTATTTTCCTTTTTTTCCTGGGCCATGCCGTGCAAATATCTTAAAAAGCCCTCGTTAAGCGAATTCACCTTGAGGGTTCTTTGGCTGATTTAAAGAAGAAAGCATTAAAACCGAGCGGAATGAGCTCTTAGTATCTAGATTACAATATTTTTGCGCTTTGTTTGTTATTTCACCCCAAACCGACTTTCGGCGCGAAATTGAAAATACTGCGTAATTCCATATTTATTCTAAGCGCTTTCTTAGTCCTAGCGGCATGTTCTAGGAATAAGGACATGTTTACCTCTCGTACTTACCACCGCATGGTGAGCAAGTACAATATTCTTTTTAATGGTGAGCAAGCATTGATAAAGGCGCGCACTACCTTAAAAACACAGCACGAGGACAATTACGATGAGTTTTTAAGCATCTTTCGCGAAGGGACCGAAGAAACCGCAAGTTCTGTTAAACCGGATTTGGAAAAAACCCTTGAGAAGGGAACTAAGACCATTCAGAATCACTCCATGCTTATCGATGGTAAGCAAAAGAATAACTATATCGATGACGCCTATTTGCTAATGGCTAAAGCCCATTATTTTAATCGCAATTACGAGGCTGCATTGGAGACGTTCAATTATGTAATTCAAAAATTTAGGGATTCTGAAATTCGAGCGGAAGCGGAATTATGGGCCGCAAAGACGGAAACGGCCATGGAGAACTTCCTGCCAGCCAAGGCGCGTTTCGATAAGCTTTATTCAAGCAGGAGCCTTTCCAAGCATCTGAGTGCGGAGGTATTTGCCTCCTTTGCCCAGCTAGAGTTTGTTCAAGAGAACTACGAAGCAAGCTATCAGTTATTAATCCAAGCGGCTGAAAAAACGGAGGACCGAGAGCTGGAGCTCCGATGGCTCTATATCTGTGGCCAATTGCAAGCCAAGATGGGGCGCGATTACGAAGCCAGTCAGTTGTTTCAAAGAGTAATAAAAAAAGGACCGCCCTACGAATTGCTTTTTAATGCCCAGCTTAATGAAGCGCGCAATTATGATGTAGAGTTAATGGACCCCAATAAGGCCTATGAGCGCCTGGAGGACATGCTCCGAGATGAGAAGAATTACGATAACCGCGATCAAATTTATTACGTGATGGCGGAGGTTGCCCAAAAATTAGATGAGGAGATAGACCGCGACGGCTTTCTAAATAGCTCCATTAGGGTTAGCAGCCAAAACACCAAACAAAAGGCATTGAGCTATTTGTGGCTGGCTGAAATCCGCTTTGATGAAAAAGCTTATGAAAAGTCACAGGCCTATTATGATAGCTGTTTTCAATTTCTACCCAAAGACCATCCAAAATACAATCAGGTTGAAGTATTAAAGAATAGCTTAGGCAGGTTAGTTGCGAATTTGCAGACCATTGCCCTTCAGGATAGCCTGCAGAATTTAGCGGGGATGTCAGAGAAACAACAGCTGGCGGTGATTGATGAAATTATTGAGCGTATTAAGGAGCAAGACGAGGCAGCTCTACTTGCAGAACAAAGTGCTCTAGACAATCTGGCCTTTAATTCAGCTAATCAGAACGGCGGCGGAATTGGCGGCTTAGCCGGGGTAGGGGCGGCGAATCAGCAGTTTTACTTTTATAATGCAGCGATCCGCTCTTCGGGAGTCTCGAATTTCGTAGCGAAATGGGGTAACCGAAAGCTTGAAGATAACTGGCGTAGGAAAAACAAAAACATTGTTCAATCTGACCCCAGTGGTGAAAGTGGCGAGCCCGGCTCAGAAGCAGAAGGAGCAAGCGGAGAAAAGGAATTAGACCCTCGTTTTGATCCCCAAACGTATTTGGCCCAAATACCGATGGACTCGGTCGCCATGGATTCCAGCCACAGCTTAATTCAGCTGGCCTTACTTGATAATGCCCTCCTTTACAAAGAGGAAATCGAGGATTTAATGGCGGCGGCAAATAGCGTGCTCGATTTACTAAAGCGTTACCCAGATTATTTTGATAAGGCCCGCGCTTGGTATATTCTATACCGAATTTATGTGGGCATGGAGGATGAATCCATGGCAACTAAGTATCGCAATTTAATCTTGGATACGTATCCCAAATCTGAATATGCGTATCTAATTCTTAATGAAGGCCGTGATGTAAAGGCGGTGGATGAGTCCGAAGCCAAACGCGCTTATGCCGCGGCCTATCAGAGCTACGATCAAAAGCGATATTCAACGGCATTAGGAGAGGCAAAGGCGGGTTTTGAAAACTATGAAGACAGTCGGTTTGGCGCGCGATTCTTGCTTCTAGAAGCCTACTGCCTAGCAGCATTACGAGACTTTGATAAGTTAAGATCTACCTTGGAGGCGGTTTTGAAGCGTTTTCCGCAAACCCCCGAGTCGGCTGACGCGCAAAAGATACTTCAAGCTTTAGGCGCCGATACGAAAGAGGAACGTGGAACGGCTAACAAGAATGCCAGTAATAGTAAGTATCGCACTGATTTTTCGGCAAAACACCGTTATGTTTTATTGGTCCCTAATGGTAGGGTAAAAGCTAATCAGGCGAGTATTGAATTATCCAATTTCAATTCCAAATATTTTCCCAGTCAGAAACTCTTGGTAAAAAGTATTTTAATGGGTTCCGACTGGCAGGTAGTTATGGTAAGCGGGCTCGCCAATAAAGCGAGAGCGGAAGAGTACTTAAGGACAATTATTAGCGAAAAACCTTTGGAAATGGTGCTGTTAAGCGTTAATGCTAAACAATTTGTAATTTCGAACGCCAATTTTTCAGACTTTTATAAAAGTCAGGACATTGATGGCTACCAAGCGTTTTTTGAAGAACATTATAAATAGAGCGGGTAATGATTAAGAATAAGAAAGAAGTTAACCTCGGGCCAAGCAGTAGCAACCGCATTTTGCAGGGCACCTCTATTGAAGGTAATGTAAGATCAGAGGGCGACTTTAGGGTTGATGGTGAAATCATCGGCAATATTACCATTAGCGGCAAGCTAGTTATTGGTGAAAAAGGACGCGTAAAAGGAGAGGTTAAATGTGGCTCTTCCAGGGTTTCTGGTAAATTGGAAGGAACCATGGTGGTCGAAGATTTACTTAATCTAGAATCTACCGCTCAGGTGGAGGGTGATATTTTTACCGTAAAATTGGCCATCGAGCCAGGAGCTGAGTTTAGCGGTTCTTGTAAAATGGGAGCCGTAGTGCGTGATATTCATAAAAATGACAGCACCACCCAAGAAGAAAGACGATCTGAAAAGATCTCTTAAGGCCTATTCCAAATACTCCGCTTTGGGCCTTCAGATGGGAGCCCTAATTTTTGCGGGAGCCTATGGGGGGAAATATTTAGATCAATTCTGGAACCTTCAGAAACCTTGGATGACCATGCTTGGAACTCTAAGCGGAATGGCCATCGGGCTTTACCTCTTGCTCAAAGGATTAAACTCGGATAAGGATGTATAAGCGGCTTCTCAATAGGCCTCAGCTCGGACTAAGCCTCATTTTATTAGTAGAATTTGTGGTCCACTATTTTGTGCTAGACAGCTTGGGTATTTCCCTTTCTGCAAACCTAACAGGACAGGCTTACCTTTTCAATTTAATAGCAGGGGTGCTCATCATAACTGTAATGTTGCGCCTGGCGGCTACGCAAAAAGATTACCTAGGATTTGTTTTTATGGGAGGAAGCTTGCTCAAATTCTTAGTTTTCTTTCTGGTTTTTTACCCTGTCTATAAGGAAGACGACCATATTAGCAATCAGGAATTTAGCTCCTTTTTTGTGCCCTATTTAAGCGCTTTAACCTATAAATCTTTAGTGCTCTTGCGCAGTCTGAATCAAGGCTAATAAAAGAAGCCGAGAAAATTAAGTGCTCCGAAAGTAAATATGATTACTTTTGCGCTGATTTTTAAACGACCTCTGAACGCCGAGTTATGCAGACCAAAAGATTCGGATTCTTTGCCCTCCTCTTAGCCTTCACCCTTTCTGGGTCGGCCTTTGGCACGGATGAAAGCCATGATGAACACGACCATCATGAGGCCCATGGTGAGAAAAGCATCAAGGAACAGATTGATGAAGTAAAAGATCATCACCTTAAAGACAGTCATAGTTTTCACCTTTGGGGAGATCACGCTAATGGCACTTCAGTAGAGTTTCCTTTGCCCATTATCCTATGGGACGGCCAGCTACATACCTTTATGTCTTCAGCGTTCCACCATGCCGAAAATGGGGTTGTTGAAAGTAAGGGCTCTTATTTCCGTCTTTATCACAGCAAGATTTTTAGCACCGACGCCGAAGGTCATATTAACTATGATGAGGAGCATAAGGTTGCTAATGATCGCCCGATTGACTTTTCGATTACCAAGACTGTTTTTGGCACCATCCTAGTGATTCTATTAATGCTTTGGATGTTTGGCGGAACGGCTAAACGTTATAAAAATGATCTGGTACCACGAGGCTTCTCTCGTTTCTTAGAGCCTTTAATCATCTTGGTGCGCGACGATATTGCCCGTCCGAATATTGGTGAAAAGCATTACAAGCGCTTTATGCCTTATCTATTAACGGTCTTCTTCTTTATTTGGATCGCCAATTTAATCGGCCAAACACCACTTGGTTTTAATATTACTGGAAATATTGCCGTTACCCTTGGCTTGGCATTAATCACCTTTTTTATCACCCAATTCTCGGGGAAGAAAGATTACTGGCAGCACATTTTTTGGATGCCTGGGGTTCCATACCTTATGCGGGTTGTGCTAATGCCGATTGAGCTTTTAGGTTTATTTGTTAAGCCCTTCTCCTTAATGATTCGTTTGTATGCGAATATATTAGCCGGTCACGTGGTGATCATGAGTATCATTGGCTTAATATTTATTTTCTCGGCATGGGGTGCTAAAGGTGCCTTCTTTGGATTAACATTCTTTTTATCAATCATAGAATTATTGGTGGCTTTTCTTCAAGCTTACATCTTTACGATGTTATCGGCGCTTTACTTCGGTTCGGCGGTAGAAGAGCATGATCACCATTAAGAGTTTTATTAATGCTTAAATCACACAAACCATGGAAATTCCAACTATTGTAGGTGCAGGTTTGATCGTAATCGGTGCTGGTATGGGTATCGGTCGTATTGGTGGTTCCGCTATGGAAGCCATCGCTCGTCAACCTGAAGCTTCCGGTAAGATCCAAACTGCGATGATTATCGCGGCTGCTCTTATCGAGGGTATTGGTTTCGCTGCTCTTTTCGCGGCTTAAGAAAACTAAGAAGACCAAAGGTGAGCAGCGGTTGGCTGTCGCCTTTGGTTCCCCTTTTATCTGAACAAACCGAAAATATTAGAAAGTGGCATTATTAGAAGATTTTTCAATTGGCCTGTTTTTTTGGCAACTACTTTTATTTATCATCCTGCTTCTTGTATTGCGCAAGTTTGCATGGAAGCCGATTTTAGGCGCAGTAGAAGAGCGTGAAAAAAGTATTGAGGACGCCTTATCTTCCGCAGAAAAAGCACGCGAGGAAATGGAGCGTTTGCAATCTGACAACGAGCGAATCCTTGCGGAAGCTCGGGCGGAACGCGATACAATCTTGAAAGAAGCTCGCGAAATCAAAGAAAAAATGATTGGCGATGCGAAAGCAGAAGCTAGTGAGCAAGCGGACAAGATTATAGCCAGTGCCAAGGAGCAAATCCAAAACGAAAAGATGGCGGCCGTAACTGACCTTAAAAATCAAGTAGCGGAAATGTCTATCGAAATCGCTGAAATGGTTCTTCGTCGCGAATTAGACGACAAAGCTAAACAAGGCGAGATCGTGAAGGAGCAACTGGATAACTTTAAATTGAACTAACGATGGTAGTTACCAAGTTAGGTCGGGTTTACGCGAAAGCGCTTATTGAGCTTGCTCAGGAGCAAGGCGCAGTGGAGGCGATTCGCGAAGACATGCGATTGGTGTTCAATACATTATCGGCTTCTCGTGAGCTTTCGAATGTAATGAGCAGTCCAATTGTTAAAGCCGACAAAAAAGAATCTATCTTAAACGAGATTTTTTCTGGAAAACTGCAGGATTTAAGCGTGCGTTTCCTGAAAATCGTTCTCAACCATGGCCGTGAGGGCGCCCTAAAAGTGATTGCTCAGGGTTATGAGAACATGTATCTCCAGCTTAAAGGTATCGAGCAGGTTAAGGTAACCACGGCTTATGCCTTGAGCAAAGAAGAAATTAAATCCATCCAGGAGAAGGCAGCTTCTTACACTGGAAAGGATGTGGAACTTGACATAAACGTAGACCCCAATATTATTGGCGGTTTGGTTTTAAGAGTGGGAGACAAACGCTACAACGGAAGTCTTTCTCATCAATTAAAGACCCTACGTCGTCAGTTTCAAGACAATCATTATATCAAAGATTTTTAAGGATCAATAAGCTCAAGCAAAATGGCTGAAGTAAAATCCGCTGAAGTATCAGCAATATTGAGAAACCAACTTTCAGGATTCAAAAGCGAAGCAGACCTGGAAGAAGTAGGAACCATTCTTCAAGTAGGTGACGGTATTGCACGCGCCTATGGTTTAAGCAATGCTCAAGCCGGTGAATTGGTTGAATTCGATTCGGGATTGCGCGGTATCGTGTTAAACCTCGAAGAAGACAATGTGGGTATCGTATTGTTAGGTGCCGACGAAAACATTAAAGAGGGTTCTACCGTAAAACGTACCGGCCAAATCGCCTCCCTAAAAGTTGGCGAAGGAATGTTAGGCCGGGTGGTAGATACCCTAGGTAATCCAATTGATGGTAAGGGACCAATCGAAGGTGAAACCTTCGAAATGCCACTGGAGCGTAAGGCCCCTGGGGTAATTTACCGTCAACCAGTAAACGAACCATTACAAACAGGTATTAAGGCGATTGACGCCATGATTCCTGTAGGTCGTGGTCAACGTGAGCTTATTATTGGTGACCGTCAGACTGGAAAGTCTACCGTAGCCTTAGATACCATTATTAACCAACGTGAATTTTACGAAGCTGGTGAGCCAGTGTTCTGTATCTACGTGGCGATTGGTCAAAAAGGATCTACTGTAGCCGGTATCGCTAAGACCTTGGAAGAAAAAGGAGCCTTGGATTACACCGTAATCGTGGCGGCTAATGCTTCCGATCCTGCGCCTATGCAGTTCTACGCTCCTTTTGCTGGAGCGGCTATCGGTGAGTATTTCCGCGACACGGGTCGTCCAGCTTTGATTGTGTATGATGATCTATCAAAGCAGGCGGTTGCTTACCGTGAGGTATCCCTATTATTGCGTCGTCCTCCAGGTCGTGAAGCCTATCCTGGAGACGTATTCTATCTTCACTCTCGCTTATTAGAGCGTGCCGCTAAGGTTATCGCTGATGATGAGGTTGCGAAGAACATGAATGACCTTCCTGAGTCTCTAAAAGACAAGGTAAAAGGTGGCGGATCTTTAACCGCTCTTCCAATTATTGAAACCCAGGCAGGTGACGTATCTGCATATATTCCTACCAACGTAATTTCGATTACTGATGGACAGATTTTCTTGGAGTCTGATCTTTTCAACTCCGGAGTACGTCCAGCGATTAACGTAGGTATTTCTGTATCTCGTGTAGGAGGTAATGCGCAGATTAAGTCAATGAAGAAGATTTCCGGTACCCTTAAGCTTGACCAGGCTCAGTATCGTGAACTTGAAGCATTTGCTAAATTCGGTTCAGACCTTGATGCCGCTACCATGGCGGTAATTAATAAAGGACAGCGTAACGTAGAAATCTTGAAGCAAGGCGTTAACAGCCCACTTCCTGTGGAGAAGCAAGCTGCGGTTATCTACGTTGGTACCAAAGCCCTTCTTAACAAGGTTCCCGTAAATAAAGTACGTGAGTTTGAGGTAGAGTTCTTAGACTACATGGATAACAAACACCGCGATGTTCTTGATTTGCTAAAAGCTGGAAAATTGACCGACGAAATCAAGGAAACTATCGAGAAGGTTGCTAAAGAATTAGCAGCGAAGTATTAAAAAGTTTATCCCCGGTTCCTTTGGGACTGGGGATATTAAGCCTTAAAATATGGCCAACTTAAAAGAACTTAGAAGTCGAATTTCATCCGTAGGAAGCACCATGCAGATCACCTCTGCCATGAAGATGGTTTCTGCGGCTAAATTGAAGCGAGCTCAGGATGCGATTACCCAATTACGTCCTTACGCGCAGAAATTGGAAGAAATTTTGGTGAATGTAAGTGCTACTTTGGATTCTTCTGAAGGGATTTACAGCCGCCAGAGCGACGAGCTTAAAAAAGTCTTATTGGTTGCCGTTTCTTCAAATCGTGGCCTCTGTGGGGCATTCAATGCGAACGTAGTAAAGCGCGTTATGGCCTATGCCGCAGATACTAATGCTCAGGTTGATACCTTTTTTATGGGTAAGAAGGCCGGTGAGATTTTAGTTAAACGCGGAGCCGCCGCTCCGATTGGAGATCGCAATACCATTTTTGACGACCTCAGCTATGAGAACGCCAGTGAAGTAGCAGAGATGTTGATGGCAAAGTTTGTAGCAGGTGATTATGACCGTATTGAACTAGTTTATAACCAGTTCGTTAATGCAGCCACCCAAAGGGTACAAGTAGAGCAATTCTTACCGATTCGCGAGGTGAAAGGTGAGGATACCAATACGGGTGAATACATTTATGAGCCAGCCAAAGAGGAGATTTTGGAAGACTTGATTCCTAAATCACTTAAAACTCAGCTTTTCAAAGCCCTGCTAGACAGTAATGCTTCAGAGCACGGTGCTCGTATGACCGCCATGCATAAGGCTACCGATAACGCTCAGGAATTGAAACGCTCCTTGAGCTTAGAATACAATAAAGCCCGTCAGGCTGCTATTACCAACGAAATTCTCGAAATCGTTGGTGGAGCAAACGCTTTGGCGGAAAGCTAAAAGAATCTTGTTATTCTTGATAGACCCCAAGTATGGTTTGACCTACTTGGGGTTTTTTGTTGCACCACGATTTCGCAGAACTGGCGCGTTATTTGCTAACTTCCCGATGTGATAAATAAGTCTTGGATTCGTATTACCCTGCGAGGGCGCATTTTTTTCTCCATGCTGCTCATACTTGCTATTTCCTTTCTCTTAACCGGGACCGTATCCTTTTACCATTTTAAACAGGAAAATGAGCAGTACCACGAAGAGCGCCTAAAGCGAAAAGAGTCTGCAGTATTGGAGTCTATTAAGTACTTCCTTAGTGACCAAGACCTAACCGATAACACCGATAGCATCGTAAGTCTCTTTGATACGAAGGTCTGTGACTTAGCCACTATCAACGGTTTAGATATTAATATTTACGGACTTAACGGGAATCTGCTTATTGCTAGTGCCCCTCACTTACATGAGCAGGGAATTATCCCCACCAAGATCGCCCCTGATTTAATGGAGCGATTGTATCAAACCGCGGATCAAGTATTGAGAAGATATCGTACCGACAGCGTCGAGTTTCTTTCCACCTACGATTTTATTCGAAACTTTGACGGCCGCCCGGTTGCGATTATCAACCTACCCTATTTCGACGCAGAGGACCTCAGTAGGGAGGATCTAAGGGACTTTCTCTGGCGTCTAACGGAAATATATTTTATCCTGTTCTTGGGAGCTGGTATGATGGCTTATTTCCTTTCTAACTATATAACGGGTTCGCTTCAGCTGATTGGAGACCACATCAAAAGCACGCGCTTAAAAGGAGGAAATTACCAGCTTGAATGGCAGTATGCTGATGAAATAGGCGCCTTGGTAACAGAATACAATCGGATGCTCCAGGAATTAGAAGCCTCGGCCGCCAAGCTTGCGCAAACGGAAAGGGAAAGTGCTTGGCGCGAAATGGCTAAACAAGTAGCGCACGAAATCAAAAACCCACTTACCCCGATGCGCTTAAATGTGCAGTATCTAGAACGAAGTCTACAAACTGAAAATCCAGAAAAGCTCAAGGAGTTTTCCGAGAGCATGATAGACCAGATAGACACCCTAAGTAACATTGCGGCGGCTTTTTCGCGCTTCGCCAGTATGCCAGATCTACGCCCCAAGCTTTTTCCGGTTCGGGAATTATTACGCAGGGTTGCCACATTATATCCGGAGCATAATGTGAATTTTATCGCGGAAGATGAAGATCTGATGATTTACGCCGACCCCGATCAGCTAATCCGGGTGATGAATAATCTCATTAATAATGCCTTGCAAGCTATCCCAGAAGGTAGAGAGGAAGATATAGAGGTATGTCTTAGCCGGCAGGGTGAAGAAGCCCTTATTGAAGTTTCGGATAATGGTACAGGAATCCCGGAAGAACAAAGGGACAAAATTTTTGAACCGCGTTTCACCACGAAATCCTCGGGTATGGGCTTAGGACTCGCCCTGGTAAAGCGCATAGTTGACGGATTCAATGGCCGAATTAGCTTTGAAACGGAAATTCAAAAGGGTACCCGATTTAAAGTCTTTTTACCCCTTTCCGACCAACAGCCTTCTACCAAGGTTTCGTAACTCCCGGGAATTGATTTCTTTTGCAGGGCATCCAAAATAGAAGTCCATGGAATTCAATAACCTGCTATTATCCATTAACGATCACATTGCTGAATTAACCATCAATCGCCCTAAACAGCTCAATGCGCTAAATAAGGAGACGATTTCGGAAATTCACGAAGCCTTAAAAGGCCTGAGGAACGATGATAGTGTGCGAGTGGTAATAATTACAGGTTCCGGTGAAAAGTCCTTTGTCGCTGGAGCGGATATTAAAGAGTTCGCGGATTTTTCTATTACCGAGGGCACAGAGCTTGCTGCACAGGGCCAGTCTAGCTTATTTGATTATGTGGAGAATTTCTCCAAGCCCCTAATTGCAGCTGTAAATGGATTTGCTTTAGGAGGAGGTTTGGAATTGGCAATGAGTGCCCATATTCGCATTGCTTCAGATAATGCCAAACTTGGTTTACCAGAAGTAACTTTGGGTCTAATACCTGGATATGGAGGAACCCAACGATTGGCGCAATTAGTGGGTAAGGGAAGAGCTCTGGAAATGATTCTTAGCGCCCAGATGATAAGCGCAGAACGCGCATTTGAAATGGGTTTAGTGAACCATATGGTAAGTCAGGAGGACTTAATGACTACCGCGAGAAAAATGGCCGCCAAAATAGCCTTTAACTCACCTAGTGCGCTGCACAGCGCTATCAAATGCGTTAACGCGGGCTTTAAGGACGGTATGAACGGTTACCAAGTGGAAATTGAAGAGTTTGGTAAGTGTTTTGGAACGGAGGATTTTACGGAGGGAACTACCGCATTTATGGAAAAGAGAAAGCCTCAGTTTTGAGTATCCGCAAAGATTATATCATTCAAAGAAAGGCTCGCTACTTTTTAAGTAACGAGCCTTCTGATTTACGGCCAAACTTGTGCTTTGTATTACATGGATATGGGCAGCACCCGGAGTACTTTCTGAAAAAATTTACGGGTATTGATCGAAAGGATATCCTCTTTGTGGCTCCAGAGGGCCTACATCGCTTTTACCTAAATGGGAGCTCTGGCAGGGTGGGTTCGACTTGGATGACTAAGGAAGATCGTCTAAACGATATTGATGATTACTGTAGGATGTTAGACCAAGTGGCGCATAGGATTCTGGATGAATATAAATTTGAGAATATCGCTATTTTGGGTTTTTCTCAAGGGGTGGCCACCGCCTGCCGTTGGGCAAATGCTACCCAAATACCCTATCAAAGTTTGATCAATTGGGCAGGAGCCTTTCCACCAGATTTAGATTTTGTGGCAGCCCATCGAAACTTGAATCCCAAGAACTTACATCTCTTATGTGGGGATAGCGATGAGTTCATTTCCGAGGAGCGATTAAAGGAACACATGGCTTTCCTTCAAGAAGAAGGATTAAGGCCTAAACTTCATCGTTTTACAGGGGGGCATGATATTTTTAAGGAACCATTAAACCGACTTCTATTAGAGGTTTTCCCTAGTCGTCAAAGTCCATAAAGCCCTCAAGGTCTCTACGCTCTTTTTTGGTGGGCCTCCCCGTGCCCCGTGGCCGGCTAAGTTTATGTACCATTTGGATAAAATCCTGCTTCTCAAGCTCCTCTTCCGGAGTTATGTCCTTAATTAAATCGGGAACCAGCTTTGCCCCTACCCGTGATTTAGGAATGTCCAAGACCTCCAACTCAAAGCTAACACTGTCCTTTCGGTAGCTTATTTTGTCTCCTACTTTTACCTCTCTGGAAGCTTTAACTACTTCCCCATTAAGGCTTACGCGGTTCTTTTTTAAAGCATCTGCCGCAAGGCTGCGGGTTTTATACTTACGAACACACCAGAGAAATTTATCTATTCGCATTTGACAAAAATAAAGAACCCCGACTTTGAATGTCGGGGTCCTTTGGATATAGAGGGGGTAATTAAGCGTTTTCAATTCCTCTAGTTGGTTAAAGAATCCCGACTTTGAATGTCGGGATCCTTTGGATATAGAGGGGGTAATTAAAATTTTCAGTCCTCCAGAGAGGGTAAAGAATCCCAACAGTGGGTAGCTGGGATTCTTTGGATATAGAGGGGGTAATTAAGCGTTTTCAATTCCTCTAGTTGGTTAAAGAATCCCGACTTTGACCGTCGGGATCCTTTGGATATAGAGGGGGTAATTAAACTTATTTGCGGTAAACAACCTTTTGGGTGTAGCTCTTGGTGTCAGTTACTACTTTCATTAGGTAAATACCTTCTAGTAATTCGGTTTGCGCTTGATAAACCATGGTGTTAGTGCCACGGAATTGGTATCCCATTGATTGAAGATCAACCATTTTACCGCTCAAGTCATATAATTCGATACGTACATCACTACCATTTTCCAGGTTTAAATCGATGTGGGCGGCGCCACTAAATGGATTAGGATATACATTGATTCCGTTTTGCTTTTGGCTATCGTACTCAATGGCCCCGATGGTGTTTCCATTGGTATTGAATTCCAAGTTTGAGATGTCAAAGGTTACAGGAACAAAGCTGTTGTAATCTCCTACGATTGAGAAGGTAACATTCAACACTTTTCCTAAATCTAGAGGAAGGTTTCCGGCAGAAACTAGATCGGCGAAGTTCACCGTATAGGTTCCCATTGCGGCATTTTGTACCGGTACAGTTACACGGTATTGCTCGCTCCAGTTCGTGATGCCTTCAGTTACCAAGGTTACAATGATTTCATTCATTCCACTTAAGCTCGCTTCGAAGCTCATAGCATTGTAATCGCTTAAGTCAACTGATTTATGACCCGGACGTAGCATCCGGTAAACACTCACGTAGTTCTTTACATTTCCGGCGAACTGTACATCGCGCTCAACATGCTTCACGCCGTTGGTTAGGGTATAACCAGTTTCAGTAAGAGTGCTGAAGCTGGTGTTATTAGCACCTACTACGCGTTCGTAATCTATCCCCCAGGCACCATCTGCTAGGTAAAGGATATCGCGGCCACCACCGATGTCATTTAGGATTTCAAATCCGGTATCGAAAATGTAACCAGTGTTCCAGATTACCGTTTCTTCAGTCTTATTAGGATCAAGGTTAACCAACTGACCAAACTGGGTGCGGTTAGCTTGTTCGTTAATGGTACGGTTGGCCATAATGTTTAATTCAGTAGCTCCAACCGTATTAACCATAGTCAAGTGAATTTTTCCATCTTCATAGTGACCAGTTTTCACATAAGTGGTAGGTACCGCTACATTATTACTGGTTAAGCTAGACACAGTTCCATCAATTTCCATTAACTCGATAATGTCTTCTACTAGCTCACGAGTTAAGCTTTCTGAAACAGACCACACTTGGAAGTTATAGACCTTATCTGAAGGTTGAATATTGTATTCACGCTGATTCCAACGAGCATCAATTTCAAATGAACCATTGGCTTTCTTGTAGGCAACAAAGGTTATCGCCATGTCAACCAATCCATCACCTTGATCTAAGTGAGACATGATGAAGGTATGACCCTTAATATTCACAAGTTTGATGTTTTCTAAGCTAGCGCCGTTTAAGCGATCACAAATCACTTTAGTGTGGTTGTAAACTTCGTTACTAGTCTCAATCGCTAGGATAGAACCCAGGCGGTTTTGTATGGTGTTTAAATAGTCAACCGAGAATACATTAACCGCATTGGTAATACCGATCAAATCAGTTGGGCTAGCAATTACAGCCGGTGCATTATGAGGACCTACAGCAGGAAGGTAGTCGCTAAGTGCGGCGGTTTTTGCCATATGAGTCCGACGGTATTGATCAAGGGTAGGTTGTTCGTCAATACGATCATAAAAAGTATGCTTTCCACTGATGATTCTTTCATAATTGCGCGCGGCAATTAAACGAGCCATAGAACCTTCGGACTCAATACCTCCGTTATTAGAACCTGATGAACCGGTCGCACAGTTTTCCGTTGCACTGTTATTGCTGCTTACAGGATCTGGTTGATTTTGAGATAAAACGGTGGCCGTATTACTTCCGTTTCCGTTTACGGTAACAGTGATTTCTAGTGTTTCAGTTCCAGCACAGGTAACCTCAGGGATAGTCCAAATGCCAGTTGCTGCATTATAAGTACCACTGCTAGGGTTTAAGTGACTTACATAAGTAAAGTTAGCGTCAATTAAGTATTGCAGTTGAACGGCCGTTTGAGGAACGCCACAAGTAAGATTGTCTAAGTTTATAGTAAAGGTCACTTGATCACCCACATTAGGAGTGTTGTTCGTTACGCTTTGAGTAACTTGAAGGTCGGCAGGACAACGCACGCTATTGATATCAGCGCTAACGGTTGTGCCTTGTAGATACCAGCTTAAAGAGCTTACCGAAGGGAAAGTAACGTCAAATTGGTTACTATGAGTTCCCGGTAAGAAGGTGGTGTTTTGACCACGGCTTTGTGGAGCGGGACTAAAGTTGTTATTAGCACCTACCAATTCGGTTACTGAGCTACCATTTTGGTTTTGATATCCAAAGCGGGCCACGATATCACCGTTGATATCAATGTAAACACAGTTTAAGTTTGGCACTACATTTACTGGACCACCAGTACCGGTTGAAGTAAAAGCAGTACAGAATTCTGAAGTACCATTGTTACTAAGGTAAGCGGTAGCGGTGATAGCTTCGCCGGCTACAAAGCCTGCGGGTAAAGCTACCGTAAACTCAAAGCGGTTAGCATTGGTCTCCGTACCTTGAAGAGCACCATTTACCATTCCTGGACCATAAGATCCGGTAGAATTATCATTATCATCTGCGCTTCCTTCAACCCGGCTAAATAGGAACTCTTTTCCTTGCGCCATGAAGGCTCCGGTATAGAAATCAGCTTTAAAGAACTCAATTAATGCACCAGCAGGAGCAAATCCTTTAACGGTAAGGTTAGCACCGTTTACTATTACGGCATCAATTACAGGGAAGTTTTGAATGTTATTACCTCCGGCGTCAATGTCGTTGTCGTCGTTAAGGTTAACATAATCAGTTGTGCCTTTGCGGTGGTTGTCGGTAGATACTAGCAGATCGATACCAATTTGCTTGGAAATCACCTGAGGCGCTACACTAGGAAGCACGTTACCGTTATTATAGATACAATTTTGAGTAATCCAATGTTGTTGGGCGGCACTCGTAACTAAAACCCCTGCACCTACATTGTCATAGATTAAGTTTTTGCGGATAGTATCGCCATAGGACCCATAAACACGGATACCGTTCGTTTCGTTACGTAATTTTCCGTTTCCGAAGGAAGTATTGTTTTCAATGGTGTGAGAGCCATTGGCATTGTAGGTGTCCAGTCCATTGGCACCATTGTCACGGAACATATTTTCGCGCACCACACAATTCTCTGAAAAGTCTGCTACATCAAGTCCATCGGTGATTGCATCAACCAAACCATTGTGGGCGAAATCGTTTTGATAAACATCCCAAGCAGTACAGCCAGTACGAAGGAAACCTCCCATGGTGTTACTGTAGGCTATATAGCTATGATGCAATTTTCCGTTGTCTACCTGTAGGGCTTGAAAGTTTGGTGCTCCATTCACATCACCAGTTGGGGCAGCATCGATGTGAGCTTTAGAACCAAGAACCATATTATAGGCCTCGAAGTCGTGAGCATTGGCACGAACCAGAACATTGGCATTGTCCCAGATAAACCAGCCATTACCAAAACTGTGAACGGCAATGTCATTAACTATTTGATCGCGCTCACAAAAGTGTAAACCCCATTTTAAGGAGCCACTACCATCCACGATTTCGATTTCAGGACCATCCACTTGGGCAAGGGCGATACCATCACAGCCTACAACTCCACCAATACCAAAGGTGGTGGTGTTAGTGTTTCCGGTAAATGCAGTCTGTGAACTTCCGTCGATCGTAAGCACACGGTTGCCAATACCTGGTAACTCAGTTGAGGTGATTGAAATAGTGAATACTCCGGTTGAAGAATTATATCCTGCATCCGAAGTTGGAATATTGAATTCGATACGGTCAATGCTCCAGTTAGCATTGGCATCGATAATCGCTTGGCGTAATGAACCTGGACCCGAATCCGCAGTGTTAGTTACGGTCAGAACCTGAGCTTGCATGCTGAATGCAAATGCCATTAAAATTAATATACCCCTGGTTTTCATAGCTGTAAAATTGAATTACATGCCAAACCTAGGGAGCTTATTAACAGGGCTTGTTAATTATTAGATGAACGGTAAATTGTGTCGATTAGTGGTAAAATCTAGTTCGATGGGAACATTTACCTGATGAAAGAACACCTTATATATATAGACCTTACTTGGCTAAAGTAAGTACTTTCTTGGATTCTTGATAATTATAAGCCACCTTTGACTAGAATTTCAGCCGCCTTATGAAATGTATTGTTGTTGACGACGATCCCGTACAAAGGGAAGCCATAAAGTCTTGCATCGCAAAGGTTAGTGACCTTGAATTAGTGGGGGTATACCCCAACGCTATTGAAGCACGCATCGCCTTACAAAAGCGTGAGGTAGATTTGATTTTTCTAGACGTTGAAATGCCCGAGATGAGCGGGATTGAATTCCTAGCCAGCTTTAAAGAGGTTCCTCAGGTTATTATGGTAACGGCCAAGAAGCATTACGCTTTTGAGGCTTTTGAATATGATGTTACAGATTATATTTCCAAGCCAATCGATATGGACCGTTTTTCTTCTGCGGTTCAAAGGGCACGATATTATGAGGAAAACCTCAAGAAGCCCGATGTCGACAATTCACTTTTCATCAAATCGGATGGTGTATTAGTGAAGTTAGGGGTCGACGATATTTCTTATGTAGAAGCCCTGGGTGATTATATTAAGGTGGTTACCGAGGAGAAGCGTTACATCGTTCACAGCACTATGAAGGCATTTGTCGCCAAATTACCAGAAAACTTCCTTCGGGTGCATAAGTCTCACATCATCAATTTGAATAGAATTGAGAAGCTCGAGGAGAATACCGTTTTCTTAGCCGGGCAGGAGATTCCGGTGAGTCGGAACAACAAAAAAATCCTCATCGACCGTATCTCAGAAAACGGTTAATTCTTGCTTTTTTATAGACTTTTTTTGGTTTAGCCTCATTTACAGGCTTGTGACTTGTTGATAATTTGTTAATTTCACAGACCATCAACAAACCAAACAAGCCTTTTATGAGGGAAAACTATTCTGTTCCTCCTTACCCACGCTGCTTCCACAGCATTTCCCTAAGCCTAAATGCTCGAGGAGCACCTTAAGGCCTAGAATCCCTATTTCCTATTATTACTCTGCTTTTCTCCAACATTTACTAACCAACCAAACAAAAAATGAGAAAAGCCAGCTTACTTCTCTTTGTCTTTTTGTCGTTTACGGCGCTGGGTCAGATTACCACCTTTCCATATACGGAGGGCTGGGAGACATCAATTACCTGGACCAATTCGACGGCTGATAATCGCGATTGGACTCGTGATGGTTTCGGCACAGGATCTTCTAATACCGGGCCATCAGCGGCTAACCAAGGCAGTTATTATGCCTATGTGGAAACCTCGGGCTCTAGTGCGGGTCAAACCGCAATTTTAGAGGAAGATTTCAACCTTAGCGGATTAACCAACCCCTTCTTTAGGTTTGATTATCACATGTACTTTAATGGGTCTGCCAATGGCGGAACTTTAAAGGTTGATATATCAGATGACGGAGGTGCCACCTGGTGTAACCTCTGGTCTAGAGCAGGTGATCAAGGGACCTCATGGCACAATGATGAGTATATTCCCTTGGATGGCTACGGACTAGGGACCGTGAAAATGCGCTTTCATTTTACCGTTGGAACCAATACATCCTTTCAAAACGATGTGGCAATTGATGATATTAGAGTTGGTGACACCACTTTAGCGACACTATGCCAAGTACCCATTTGTTTCAATAGTTCCAATGTTTTAGCCTTCAGCTTTGATCTTAGCTGGTCCGGGGTAACCACTGCCAGTTCTGGCTATAATGTTATTTATGGTACCGCTGGTTTTGACCCGAAAACAGCGGGCACTACTCAAGCTATGGCTTCTACCTCTGGAACCATTAGCGGTTTATCCCCGGGAACGAATTATGATGCTTATGTGTTTTCAAGTTGTGGTGGGTCATTTAGTGATACCACCGGGCCTATCAGCGTTACCACAGCCTTAACCTGTCAAACACCTACATCTTTAGGGATAGCCAATTTAGCGGCAACCTCGGTAGACCTAAGCTGGACGGCAGGAGGTACCGAAACCATATGGGATGTGGAATATGGTGTTTCTGGCTTTACTCAAGGAACCGGAACTATGGTAACGGGTACTACCACAAACCCTCATAGTCTCACGGGCTTATCGGCCAATACTAGTTATGATTATTACGTGCGCGCTGATTGTGGCGGAGCGAATGGCACTAGCCCCTACGCGGGACCCTTTACTTTTACGACGCCCTGTGTGGCATTTACTGCCCCATATACCGAATCCTTTGACGCCACATCAACTCCAAGTTGTTGGAGCCTTTCCGCTACTTCAGGTGGCCCTTGGACCTTCGGAGGCCCCGGTTTCTTCTGGAACACTTCAGGTTGCTCCCCTGGTCCCTCAGATAATACTGGCAACAGCGGCAGCTTTGCCGCGATGGACCACTCCAGCACCGATGTGGGGGTAATAATGGAGATGAACGATGTTGATGTGAGTTCGCTCACCACGCCTTATTTAGAATTTTACTTCTGGATGTGCGGCACGGGATATTCTCCCCTCAATATTCTCCATGTAGAATCTTATGATGGTGCCGCTTGGAACACGGTGGTAACCTTACAGCAAGGAACCTCTGGTTGGGAGTCCTTTGGATATGATTTAAGTACCCATACTTATGGTGCGAATTTGGCTAGAATCCGCTTCCGTACCGAATCCGGAGGCTCGGGCTCTGATTTCTACGGTGACATCGCAATTGATGATGTTTCCATCATGGAAGCGCCAAGTTGTTTAAGCCCATCCAATTTAGGGGCCGCAAATATTTTAGCCACCTCCGCAGATCTAAGCTGGACAGCAGGAGGAACGGAGACCCAATGGGATATTGAATACGGAGCTAGTGGATTTACTCAAGGAGCGGGGACCACGGTAAGCGCGGTAACATCCAATCCTTACAACCTTAGCGGTTTAAGCTCTAGCACTAGCTATGATTTCTATGTAAGGGCCGATTGCGGAGGCGCCAATGGCACCAGTTCATGGGCTGGTCCATTCACCTTTACCACCGCCTTCCAGTGTCCGGCAGGAGCCGTTTGTGGAACTTACACCAGCGGTGATATCCAAACCGATGCATCTTTCACCGCCCTACCAGGAACTTCTTCTTGTGCGGGAAGTATGGTCTTAACTATTCCTGCGGGAGACTGGATTGATAGTGTGGATGTTTACTACGACATGACTGCTCAAGGTGGGGCTTGGCGCTCCGAGCAACGTTCATGGATGTATAGCCCAAGCACAGGACAAGGGGAATCCGCCATCACTAGCGGACCAGCTTTGAACTCTGCTGGGAGCCATAGCTATAGTAGGACCTCATTAAGTTTTGCGAATACCGCAACCGGAAATGTCACTTTTGAGATTCACGGTGGCCGCACTTGGCCAACAAATAGTGGTTGTAATACAACCTACAATAAGATCGACGATGGAACCTGGTTGGTTGTGGCCTACCACAGTCTTGCTCCATCTTGTACTCCACCCAATTCTTTAACGGCCACAAATATTACCTCCAGTTCTGCGGACCTAGGTTGGACAGCAACGGGCACAGAAACCCAATGGGATATCGAATATGGAGCGCAAGGCTTTACCCAAGGAGCTGGTACCACAGTAAGTGCGGTGACCACCAATCCTTACAGCCTTACTGGCTTAAGTAGCAATACCTCTTATGATTATTATGTAAGAGCGGATTGCGGGGGCTCTACCAGCCTCTGGACCGGACCCTTCTCTTTTACCACCCCCTGTGCACCCTTCACGGCGCCATATAGTCAGAACTTTGATGGCACAACCGCTCCGGCAATCGACCCTTGCTGGACCGTGATCAACACCGTGACTTCTGCTAGATTACAAACAGATGCAACGCCTTTAGGGACTTCAGCAAATTCTGCACCTAATGCCGTAGAATTCTACAACTTTACGGGTACCGTTCCAAGCTCTCAAATTTTGGTTTCGCCCATGTTATCCGATTTTGATAACACCAAGCGAATCAAATTCTATGTTTATGACTATAGCAATACCTCCGACTTTATCGTAGGTACCATGACCGATCCGTCTAATGCGGCAACCTTTAGCCCTTTCGACACTATTACCGAAGCGGATATGGATGATGACGCATGGGAGCAGTTTACCGTAAGCTTTGCATCCTACACGGGTTCAGATAAGTATGTGGCATTCGCGCATGGCATGAACACCACCTTCGATTATATTCATTTTGATGATTTTGAATATGAGGACATCCCAAGCTGTCCTGATCCCACTCAACTGAGCGCAAGCAATACGACCAGCACTTCAGTGGACTTGGCTTGGACGGAAAATGGAACCGCAACAAATTGGCAGGTATCCTATGGAGGCTCTGGAACCTCGGCAAGTGCGGGAACCAAAGTTCTTTCCACCACTAACCCCTATACATTATCGGGTCTTAGTGCTTCCACGTCCTACGATGCTTATGTAAGAGCAGTCTGTGCTCCTGGTGATACTAGCCCGTGGTTAGGGCCGGTGTCTTTTACCACGGCATGTAATCCACCGAACCCCGTAAGCCTTCCATATATCCAAGGTTTTGAAACCTTAAACGGAAGCCTAACCGGAGACGGAATGATTGATTGTAGTACTACGGCAAACATCAATTTCTTTACGGCAGACCAAACAGCAGGTCGAGCTCGTTGGGGAACAAGTGCATTTGCTACAATTACTGGCTCAGGAGCTATTACCTTGGACAGGAACCCTAGTGGTGGATTCGTGAGGAACTACATCCAGTTTACTCTGGATATGAGCAGCTATACTGCTAACACTGACCTCGAATTGACCTTCAACTATGTGGATCATGGTGATGAGAATCAAAATGGCGATAGCGTTTACATCAGAGGAGCTAGCACCGATTCCTGGGTTCCAATTTATTTCTTAAATCCGCAATCTCTTAGCGGAAACCAAAGTGTGGGCCCATTAGATATCGATGCGCTTTTAGCCGCCGCTTCCCAAACGGTATCTTCATCCTTCCAAATTCGATTTGGACAGGAGGATAACTTCCCTACGGGTTCGGATGGTATTACCTTCGATGATATCGTAGTTCGATTAACACCAAACTGTCCAGACCCTTCAGGGCAAATGGCCTCAAATATTACTCAAAGCGGAGCCGACTTAGATTGGACTGCTGGAGGTACTGAGACAGCCTGGGATGTTGAGTATGGGACTAAAGGATTTACGGCTACCGGAACGCCAACGGCAACGGGTATTGCTAAGCCATATTCTGTCTCAGGATTAACCGGTGCAACCGCCTATGAATACTATGTTCGAGCAAATTGCGGCGGAACAGACGGAACAAGTAATTGGGTAGGCCCTTATGAGTTTACCACTCTTCCAGATACGGCGCAGGGCGTTACTTGCGCCAGTGGCTTCCTGAGCGTGATCTTCTCCGAAGACTTTGAAAACAATTCCGCCGGCTGGACTGGCAGTATCAATTCAGGTAATGCCAGCTGGGAAATTCCTGATGGAGCTACCTCTTCTAACACTGGGGCTAATTCTGGTTTCGGTGGAGGCAATTATATGAACTATGAGGCCTCTTCTACCGGTAATAATAACGGAAGTATTGTGTCTCCAGCAATTGATTTATCAGGAGCGGTAAATACCGCAGAGCTTAGCTTCTATATGCATGCCTACGGTGCATCTATGGGTACTCTGAACGTTGGGGTAGGAACCTCGGCTTCAGGACCATTTACCAATGAATTTGTTTGGACGGGCCCACTACAAACATCAGGCAGTGATGCCTGGGCTAATGTAGGCGTTGATCTTTCGGCCTATATTGGCTCCGTAATCTACTTGCAGTTTACCCAGTATGATACCTTAAACGCAAATGGCTCTGGTTTTGATGGGGATATGTCCATCGATGAACTGACCGTGACCTCATGTGTAAGTTGTCCGGCACCAAGTGCCTTTACTACCGATACGGTGGCCATCACATTCGCCGACCTTAGTTGGACGGAAAATGGCAGTGCTACCACTTGGTTAGTAGAATATGGAGCCTCTGGGTTCACCCCAGGCAGCGGTACCGAGGTTTCTACTAGCTCAAACCCATTCAACCTTACTGGCCTAACGGAGAACACTTCCTATGATGTTTATCTAAGATCATACTGCGGTGTTGGAGACACCAGCACCAGGGTGGGTCCTCTAAGTTTCACCACTCTTTGTGCCTTGGTAAGCACTTTCCCATACAATCAGAACTTCGATGCACTTAGTGCTAATAATGGTAGTGTTTCTTGTACTACCACGGACAATCTTGGAGATTGTTGGAGCAATGAAGGTAATACGGATAATAAAGATTGGGTTTCTCGAAGTTCAGGAACCTCATCCTCAAGCACAGGGCCATCTAGTGATTTTACCGGCGGGAATTACCTATTCCTTGAAGCTAGTGGTTGCTCAAATCGTACCGCTGATTTATATTCTCCGGTTTTTGATTTCACCGGAAATACGGCGCCAAGAATCACCTTCAATTACCATATGTATGGTTCGGACATGGGAAGCTTGGAGCTGGCCTATTCTACCGATAGCGGAGCGACTTGGTCTACACCAATCGTGAGCATTAGTGGTGACCAAGGAAATGCTTGGAGCGGCACGGGAGCGCTAATTCTCTCTCTCGCAGGGGATGACGCCGTAATTTTCCGCTTCCGCGGGGTAACGGGTTCAAATTTCCGTTCCGACATGGCAATTGATAACATCACCGTCGATCAAGCACCGATGCACGAAGTAGGGGTAACTTCCCTAAGCATAACGGGCGACGGATGTGGAACCAATCAGGAGTTAACCGTTGACATAGGTAACTTCGGGGCCGCAACTCAAACAAGTATTCCTGTAGCCTACATGTTTAATGGTTCTACCATTTCAGAAACATGGACGGGTACTTTGGCACCTGGGGGCTCTACGCAACATACCTTCAATACTAAGTTTGATGCGAGCGCTACCGGTAACTATGTTCTTAAGGCCTACACGGTTCTTGGAACAGATGCAGATAATAGCAATGATACCTCGAGCACTAATATTGTAACCCCGGTACGTTATTCTACGGATTACAGGGCTGACTTTGAAAGTGGCCTACCAAGCGACTGGACTACCGACGGAAGTGTAGGATCCGGCCATAATGCTGGCTCAAGTGTCCTCTTCCGGAATTTATGGTCGGGTACCACGAGCTTTACCTCTACCTCGGCTCGAGTTGAGAACATAGCCGCTGGCGATGTATTCCGATTTAATTATCGCTATTCGAACTGGTCGGCTGGGACTGTAGGTACCACACTGGGAACGGGAGATACCTTGAAGGTCTTAATCTCTACGGATTGCGGTGCTAATTGGACCTTATTAGACACGGTTCACGCCGGAAACCACACAGCTTCCGCCTCTGCCGTGCGTAAAGAGTATGATATGACCGCTTACGCCGGTGATGTTGTGGTGCTTCGTTTTGAAGCAGTGCGCGGAACGGGCGACTATTATTTAGACATCGATGAGTTCTACATCGGGGAAGGATTAAGTAGCAGTACCGCGGTTGTTTCCAACTATAACGGACGAGACATCTCTTGTCATTCCGCAACCGACGGTGAGGTGAGAGCTGTAGCCAATGGTGGCGTGATGCCATACACCTATCAATGGGATGCAAATGCAGGCTCTCAAACCAATGATACAGCCTTAACCTTGGGAGCAGGAAAGTACTTCGTAACTATTACTGATGCGCAGGGTTATAGTGTTCAGGATTCAATTACGATTTCTCAACCGGACACCATCAGCGTAAGCGTAAATGCTACTAATCCTACTTGTGCAGCTAACTTCGATGGAGCCCTTGATTTAACCATTACGGGCGGGACTCTTCCCTACAGTATAAGTTGGAGCGACGGTCCTGCAGTTACCGAGGATAGAGCAGCTATAGACACAGGTTCGTATACGGTGACTATTACGGATGCAAATGGCTGTACCTATACCGATACCTACACCTTAGTAATTCAGGACGTTGTTAACCCAACGGTAGTAACGCAGAACATAACCGTTTACCTCGACGCAACAGGTAATATTAGTATTACCGGTGCGGATGTAGACAATGGATCCTCAGATAACTGTGGGATAGCAAGCTTGGCAGTTTCACCATCCTCCTTTACCTGCGCGGATGAAGGGGCTAACACCGTTAGCTTAACGGTAACTGATGTCAACGGCAACACCAATTCAGGAACGGCGACCGTGACCGTAGCGGACACTGTTTCTCCAACGGCAGTTTGTCAGAATATAACAGTATATCTTGATGGAGCAGGAAGTGCTAGTATCACGGCCGCTGATGTTGACAATGGATCTTCGGATAATTGTTCAGTAAGCGCTACCAGCATTGATGTTTCAAGCTTCACTTGTGCCAATATCGGCGCGAATTCGGTTACTTTAACCGTAACCGACCAAACTGGAAATAGCAGTACCTGCACTTCGATCGTAACCGTGGTGGACTCTACAGCGCCTACTGCTGCATGTCAGAATCTTACAGTGTACCTTGACGGAGCAGGTTCAGCGAGTATCACTGCGGGAGATGTAGACAATGGATCAAGTGATAACTGTTCTGTTGCCTCATTAAGCCTGGATAAGACCAGCTTCACTTGTGCTGACGAAGGCGCGAATACGGTTACTCTAACCGTTACGGATCCTTCAGGAAATAGTAGCACATGTAATGCCACCATTACCGTGGTTGATACTAGCTCACCAACGGCCATTGCCCAAAATTTAACGGTATATCTCGATGCAACGGGAAATACCACGATTACGGGAGCAGATGTGGATAATGGCTCTAGCGATAATTGTTCGGTGGCAAGCTTAGCAGTTAGTCCAAGTTCATTTACTTGCGCGGATGAGGGAGCCAATACGGTTACTTTAACCGTGACGGATCAAGCAGGTAATACCAGCACCGCAAGTGCCACCGTTACGGTATTGGATACTGTATCACCCACCGCAGTATGTCAGAATATCACGGTTTACTTAGACGGGGCAGGCAATGCCAGCATCACGGCTTCAGATGTGGATAATGGTTCTAGCGACAATTGCTCGATTAGCAATTTGGATATTGATATAGCGAGCTTTGATTGTTCAGATGAAGGGGCTAACAATGTTAGCTTAACCGTTACGGATCAAGCCGGAAATCAGTCGAGTTGCGTAGCCGTTGTTACCGTAGTTGATACGGTTTCCCCAACCGCGGTTTGCCAGAACCTTACCGTGTATTTGGATGCGGCAGGCAGCGCTACTATCAGCCCTGCGGATGTGGATAACGGATCTTCAGATAATTGTACAGTGAGCAGTTTGGCTTTAGATGAGACTAGCTTTGATTGTTCAGACCTTGGCGCCAATACGGTGGAATTAACCGTTACAGATCAGGCAGGTAACCAATCAACTTGTTCGGCCACTATTACGGTGATGGATACCATCAGCCCGACGGCTATTACCCAAAATCTTACAATTTATCTAGACGGTAATGGTCAGGCGAGTATTACCGCCGGTGATGCCGATAATGGCAGTTTCGATAATTGTAGTATTACCAACACCAGTATTGATCAAACGGATTATGATTGCGATGATTTGGGAGCGAACACAATTGGCTTTACCATCACTGATCAATCCGGAAATCAAACCAATACCAACTTTACAGTAACGGTAATTGATACCATCAGTCCTACCATCTCTACTCGTCCTCACACGGCTTATTTAGATGCCACAGGAAATGTAAGTATTGATGTGATTGATGTGAGTAGTGGTACTTCGAATGCTTGTGCGATTGACACGGTATTCCTGGATATTTATGATTTTGATTGCTCAGATGTAGGCGCCAATACGGTGACTGTTACTGCCCAAGCAGTGGGCGGTGCGGCTTCTAATTCTGCCACTGCGACCGTAACGGTAGTGGATACGATATCACCGGTGGTAAACACTCAGTCATTAATCATGTATCTGGATGCGAATGGTCAAACCAGCATTACCACAAGCATGATTAATAGCGGTAGTACCGACGCTTGTGGAATTGCGAGCTTCTCCTTGGACATTACCAGTTTTGACTGTTCAGACCTCGGTAATAATACCGTAGTGCTTACCGCTACCGATGTTAATGGCAACTCTGCTACTAATACTGCAGTGGTAGAAGTACGCGATACGATTACGCCTGTAGCCCAATCCAGAGACCTCACCGTTTATCTTGATGCCACCGGCTCGGTTACCGTCCCGGCTACTAGTATAGACAATGGATCCAGTGATAATTGTAGCTATGTAGCAAGTCTTTCTCAATCCGTGTTTGATTGCGGTGATGAAGGTCTGAATCAAGAGTACTTAATTATTACCGATGCTGATGGAAATGTGGATAGCACGGATTTCTTGATTACCGTATTGGACACCATAAGTCCAAGTGTGATAACCCGAAATATCACGGTTCAATTAGGTGCTACCGGATTAGCTAGTATTTCGCCAAATCAACTGGATAGTGCCAGCTCGGATAACTGTAGTAATCAATTATTCTACACCGCGACGAAGACTAGCTTTAGCTGTGCCGACCTGGGTACAAATACGGTTACTTTAACCGCGACCGATGTACATGGTAATACTACCAGTAGAACCGCTACGGTAACTGTAGAGGACAACATTGCACCTATAGTGCAGACCCAGCCAGTTATTCTTAGTCTGGATGCAGCGGGTCAAGCAAGCTTAAGCGCTTCTATGGTTAACAATGGCAGCAGTGATAATTGTGCGATTGATTCCATGTGGATCAACCAGGAGAACTTTGATTGCTCACACTTAGGTACCAATAGTGTAACCTTGTTTGCGAGGGATGCCAGTGGTAATCTTAATAGCAGTGCAGTGATTGTGACCGTTCAGGATCAGGTAAACCCAGTGGCTGTCGGCAACAATGTAACGGTTTACTTAGATGCCAATGGAACTGCAAGTTTGATGGCTTCTAGCGTAGATGGTGGAAGTACAGACAACTGCGGTATTAGCAGTCGAAGCATCAACACTTCTAGCTTTACTTGTAGTAATGTCGGTTCCAACACGGTTACTTTAACCGTTCAGGATGCTTCCGGAAACTCGGCAAGCACTTCCGTAACCGTGACCGTTATGGATACGATTAAGCCAAGCGCCACGGCTAAGAATCACACGGTTTCTCTTGACGCCAGCGGATCGGCTAGTATTGTCGCTTCTGACATAAATGATGGAAGTAGTGATGCATGTGGTGTTGCGAGCTTGTCGGTGAGCCCTTCAAGCTTTGACTGTACTAACTTAGGAGCGAATACGGTTACTTTGACGGTTACCGATAATAATGGTAATGTTTCAACTACCACCTCAACGGTAACGGTTCAAGATAATCGCGCACCGAATGCAGTAGCTCAGAATATTACCATTGCACTTGATGCTAGCGGAAACGCTACTGCAACCGCGGCCATGGTTGATAATGGGTCTAGTGATAACTGTGCTATCAACAGCATGAGTTTAAGCAAAACAAGCTTTACTTGCGCGGACCTAGGAAATAATACGGTAGTGCTTACCCTTACCGATGCTAGCGGAAACAGCTCAACCGCAACGGCCATTGTTACCGTGGTTGATAACCTTGCACCGACCGTAAGTACTCAAAATATCACGGTTTACCTAGGGTCTGGAGGTAATGCTAGCATTAGCGCTGGAATGGTAGACAATGGTTCTAGTGATAACTGCGCCGTATCAAGCTTGAGCCTGGATATTAGCAGCTTCACTTGTGCAAACATTGGTCCTAATACGGTTACTTTAACCGCTACTGATGGCTCGAGCAACAGCGCTTCAGCCACTGCGACAGTAACCGTTCTGGATACGGTAAGTCCAAGTGTAAGCACCCAAAACGTGAGTCTTAGTCTTGACGCCAATGGTCTAGGCAGCATCAGTACCACCGATATCGATGATGGTAGTACTGACGCATGTGGAATTGCCAGCATGAGTCTTGATAAGACTAATTTCACCTGTGCAGATTTAGGAACGAATACGGTAAGCTTAACGGTAACCGACAATAATGGTAATGTGAGCAGTGGTACTGCTATCGTTACCGTAGTTGATAACATCAATCCATCGGCAAATGCTCAGAATATAACGGTCTATCTCGATGCCTCAGGTATTGCTCTGATCACGCCTTCGGATGTGGATAATAGCAGCACTGACAACTGTAGTATCAGTAATTATGGATTGAGTAACAGCACCTTTGATTGCAATGATGTTGGTAATAATACGGTGATCTTAACGGTTACAGACGGCTCGGGTAATTCAAGTACTGCTACTAGCGTAGTAACGGTGGTGGATACGGTTTCACCAAATGTTTCTACCCAAAACATCAATGCTTACTTAGACGCTAACGGTGTTGTTGCCGTGAGCCCAAGTTCGGTGAACAGCGGGTCTACAGACAACTGTAGTATTGCCAGCTATGCTTTGAGCCAATCCAGTTTTACTTGTGGTGATGTTGGGCCAAATATGGTTACTTTGACCGCAACTGATGCTAATGGAAACATGAGCTCAGCAAGTGCAACGATTACCGTTATTGACACCATTAGCCCAACGGCTGTTGCGCAAAATATAACTGTAAGCCTTGATGCCGCAGGTAATGCTAGCATTGTCGCTTCGAATGTTTCTACCGGTTCTAGTGATGCTTGCGGCATCGCAAGCACTAGTGTTAGTCCATCTACCTTTAGTTGTGCTGACTTAGGAGCGAATACCGTAACCCTTACTGTGACTGATGTAAATGGAAACAGTAGCACAGCCACTTCAACGGTAACAGTGGTGGATAACATTGCTCCTTCCGTGGTTACGCAATCTCATACCGTTTATCTTGATGCTTCGGGTAATGCTACTATTAGTACCACCGATATCAACAACGGTTCTACGGATAACTGTACCATTAGCACTTATAGTTTAAATGTAACTTCCTTTGACTGTAGTAATGTGGGACAAAACCTTGTGACCTTAACGGTTACCGACGGTTCTGGAAACAGTGCAAATGGCGGAGCGATTGTTACCGTGCTGGATACCATCAGTCCTAGTGTGGCTAATACCCCAAGTACCATTACCGCATATAGCAATGCGGGTCAGTGTGGTACTACAGTGACTTGGCCGACGATTACGGGCACTGACAATTGTAGTGTAAGTAGTGTAACATCGAGCATCTCCAGTGGTAGCTTCTTTAACAAGGGAACCACCTCGGTAAGCCTTACCGTTACAGACCCTAGTGGCAATACCGGTAGCAGTAGCTTTAACGTAATCGTTTTAGACACCATTGCGCCAGTATTTACTTCGGCAGTGAGCGGAATAAGCATTACACCTAATGCGAATTCTTGTGATGCGGTTGTTACTTGGAATGCTCCTACTGCAACGGATAATTGTAGCGCAGTAAGCTACACCTTTAGCCAAGCTTCAGGTTCAACGTTCCCTGTGGGCACTACCACGGTAACCGTAACGGCTACCGACGCCGATGCAAATAGCCGTAGTACCACTTTCGACGTCGTAGTGGCGGATGTAATTGCCCCTACTATTGTGAATACGCCTGCCGCAGTAACCGTGGCTAATGATCCTGGAAACTGCGACGCGGTAGTAACCTGGACAGCGCCCACCGTAACGGACAACTGTACCGGGGCGACAATTAGCAGCTCACACAGCAGTGGATCTGTATTCCCTGTAGGAACTACCACGGTAACCTTTACCGCCACCGATGGCGCGGGTAACAGCAGCTCTAGCAGCTTCGATATTACCGTTGAAGATCAGGAAGCGCCGGTATTCACTAGTGTGCCAGCCAGTGACACCGTTGGTCAATGTGGTCAGGTATATACCTTTAGTATGCCTACAGGTACGGATAATTGTACAGGCCTATTAGTAGTTCGTCAGACTGCGGGTCTGCCAAGTGGAAGTGTGTTCCCTCCAGGCGCAACGACCAATAGCTTTGAGATTACCGATCCTGCTGGCAATAGCACAACAACCAGTTTTACAATAGTTGTTGTTCCACAAGGCCAACCTCAATTACCTAGCTTGATTGAGATTTGTGAAAATGACGCCGCAGTGAATATTACCTTGGGTCAGACCATTGTTTGGTCCGGAAACGGCATCGTTAACAACGGTACTGTATTCGATCCTTCGGTTGCTGGAACGGGTCGCCACTTATTGAGTTATGTATTCACAGATTCTATGGGTTGTGATGCCTTTGGAAGTATAGCCATTACGGTTCTGCCAAGGCCCATTACGCCAACGATCACAAAAATCGGATCAACGACCTTACAGACTGGAGTATATAACACTTATCAGTGGTATCGCGATGGGGTAGCTATTCCAGGGGCGAACCTACAGAGCTATACTTATACTCAAAGTGGTAATTACCAAGTTGAGGTGAGTAATACCGTAGGATGTTTTACTTACTCAGCCGGTTTCGTAGTCGGAACCAGTGGCGGTGGTATTGGACTAGACGAACTGAACCTACAGCAGGTGGAAGTTTATCCTAACCCCAACTCTGGTAAATTCAATATTGAGCTGAACGTTGAAGCCATTGAGGATATTCAGATAAGTCTTTACAGCCTTGACGGACGCAAAGTCTTTGAACAGCAGACACAAACGGATCACGATGGTAAAGTTCAAGTGGATGTAGGTCATCTACCTACTGCTAACTACTTCCTTTACATCAGAACTGCCGATCAGGTGGCCGTACGTAAAATGCTCATGAAATAAGATAATTCCAAAGGATAAAAAGATGAATAACCAGAAATCAATCATAGCAGTTTTTTCTTTTCTCCTTCTAAGCTTTACCCTTCCGGCCCAAGAGGGTACGGAAGCGGTAAGTGAGGAAAGCACCGATGAAATCCAAAGCTCCGACCTTCGTGGTTGGAGCATTGGCCTTCGCGGAATGTGGCTTTACGACTTGGAGTCCACCCTATATGACGGAACAATTGCCCAGGACCCAAGAGGGTTAAACGGTGATAATACCAGCTTCGATTTGGGATTTGAACTCTATGTGGAGAAGCAGTTTACCCCATTCATGGGTTTACAAGGGATGTATCGTTTAGGAGGAATGACTGGGGCTACGGCAACGGAGTATTACACCAACGATTTTAGCGAATTCCGATTAGGCTTAAGTTTGATTTGGAGTAATCTAGACCCAAATCATGTACATAGTAAATGGAACTTCTACAATGGAGTTGGGGCGATGTTTGGCTCCTTTGAAGCCGATCGCTTCCTTGTATTTGATAACTCGACCAACGGCAGCATTGATGATAATTACAATGGTATTTACGTTAGTGGTGGGGTGATGTATGAGTTAGCACCTTCTTGGCGAATTGAATTAGACGCGGCCTATAACATTGTTCGCAATGATGGTTTTGACGGATTCGATTACGCAACAGGTTGGGACCCTTATCTAAACGTGGGCATTGGTTTGGCTTACACTTTTGGCAATTCGGAAGTACCAGCTATGTATGCGGGTAATTACTATGAGGCGCCTTATTATGACTTAGCCAGGACGAAAGCAAGAGTGAACGAATTAGAGGGTCGCGTCAGCAACTTGGAGGCCTCTTCTAAGCGTAAAGATGAGAATATTGCCGCCATTAAGATGGAGAATGAAAAACGTGATCAGGCATTGGCACAAGCGGATAAGATGTTAGCCGAAAAAATCGCGGATCTGGAAAAAGGACCCGATAAGGCTAGTATTGCACCCAAGGCCGTGGTGTTCTTTGCCTTCGATTCGGATGTGCTGAGTGATGAAGCTAAGGAAGCTCTTCTAACCGCTCTAGCCGGCCTAAATGAGCCTTTAGTAATTAGCGCATACACCGATAATGTAGGCACGGAGGAATACAATGCAAAGCTGAAAGCACGTCGTGCCGAAGCGGTTAAACAATTCTTAGTTGACGAACTCAAACTTGACGCTTCTCAAATTCAAATTGTAGATGGTAAGGATTTAGATTTAAGTGATCAATTCCTATCCCGAAGGGTAGAAGTGAGATAGTACCAACACCTTGAACCAAAAAGAAACCCTGAAAACAGATTTTTAATTCTGATTTCAGGGTTTTTTAATTTCTGTGATGAAGGATTACTTCGCTGCAGCGTAATTTGCGTTTACCGCATCCCAGTTAATCACATTGAAGAAAGCCTCAATGTAGTCGGGGCGACGGTTTTGGTATTTCAAATAGTAGGCGTGCTCCCAAACGTCTAAGCCTAAGATAGGTGTTCCTTTTACGTCCGCGATATCCATTAAAGGATTGTCTTGGTTAGCAGTGCTAGTTACTTCCAGTTTCCCATCACCATTAACGATTAACCATGCCCAACCCGATCCAAATTGAGTGGCGGCAGCATTGGCAAAGGCATCTTTAAAGTTTTCAAAAGAACCGAAGCTTGCATCAATGTCAGCGGCTAAATCACCGCTTGGATTCCCGCCGCCGTTAGGTCCCATGATATTCCAAAATAAACGGTGATTGTAAAATCCACCGCCATTATTGCGGACCCCACCGCCGTGTTGGGAAACGTTTGCTAAGATTTCTTCAATGCTCTGGTTCGCAAGGTCGCTACCTTCAATGGCGGCGTTCAATTTACTGGTATATCCTGCATGATGCTTACCATGGTGGATTTCCATAGTTTGCTGATCGATATGAGGTTCTAATGCATTATGCGCATAAGGAAGTGCAGGTAATTCAAAAGCCATGTTTTGTGATTTAAGTTGATATTATGGTCTAAACAAAGGTGTTCAACAAAGGTTTGCCAAAATCAACAAAACTCTTTTTTTGTTGAACGCATCAAAATTACTTATTGAAATTAAAACCCATTAAGATTTTAATTATATCTAATTCTTAATTATTGATTAGCGAACCCTGACTTTAGCAATCAGTCGACGAAAGAGCCCCGGGAAAAACCGATGCAAATGCACACCCCAGACCTCCTTCCCACCAATTAGACTGATGGCCCGATTTCTTTGCATACTGCGGAGCGCTTTACGGGCAAATTGCTTCGGGTCCATTCCTTCCGCCTGGGCTCTATCCATTTCTCCTAAAGGGCTGTTATCTCCCTTCAGGGCATTTACCGAGACTTGGGTGTGGATGAAGCCTGGACAAATAATATTCACCTTTAGCTGAGGGTGTTCTGCTCTTAGCGAGTCGAAATATCCATGCAAGGCATGTTTAGCCGCGGCATAACCTGAACGATAAGGAGTCGGAATCTTTCCAACCAAACTGGAAATGATGGCTATTTGGCCAGGCTTAGTCTGCCATTCCTTAAGGAAAGCTTTGCTGAGATGGACATTTGCCAAATAATCAACCTCCATTAGGCGCCGGTAAACAGCAAGATCTGTTTCTAGAATAAGAGAGCGCTGGGATAAGCCCCCAGAGAGAATCATGATTTCGGGCTCTACCCACAAAGTTCGCAATTCAAGAATGGCGTTTTCTCTTTCCTCCTCTTTCTCTAGATCGAAGGCTAGGACATGGACGGAGGCGGCACCGGATTGTAAGAGCTCATTGGAAAACTTCTCTAGAGTGTTTTTTCGACGTGCGCTGATCACCAGATGTGACTGTGATTTAGCCAATTCGAGGGCCATTGCTTTGCCAATTCCGGAGCTGGCGCCCGTAATCCAAATTCGTTTATTTTGAAAGTAGTCCATTTAGCTAATCCCAATTTGATAAATGCTAATTTAGGCTCAAAACAATTCATGCCTGAACGCTTCCTCATATATAATGCTTCTGCCGGAGCCGGGAAAACCTTCCAACTAGTCCGAAACTTTCTGAAGCTGTGTCTAAGCGGCAAGGATCCAATGCGTTTTGTTCATATACTCGCCATTACCTTTACCAATAAGGCGGCCCGTGAAATGAAACAAAGGTTGCTTCAACAATTAGAGCTGCTGAAACAATATCCGCAGGAGAATGAAGGGGATCGAAAATATACCCTAGAGCTTGCCGCCGAGCTGGAGATTCAAGCCGAAGACCTGAAATTTCGCGCAGAGGCCGTCTTAAAGGCGATTCTGCATAATTATGCAGCTTTCAATGTTTCCACGATTGATAGTTTTACGAATCGGCTAATTCGGAGCTTCAGCAGGGACCTGGACTTGAACGGTAATTTTCAGGTTGAGGTTGAAAATGAGCGCTTCTTGGAAGAAGCAGTGGACCGCTTGCTAGACTCCCTAGAAGAGGGCAATCCCTTTAAGGATATTCTAAGCAGGTATCTAGAGGTTCAATTGGAAGAGGAACAGAAGGGTAGTAGCCGTGAATTACTAATGGATCGGGGGATGGAACTCTTTAAAGAAGAGGCCTTTCCCTTCCTTAGCCGATTATCAGAATTGCAATGGGTGGAGCTCTCGGAGGCTGAGGAGAAACTACAAGGACGGATTAAGGCCTATCGAAAAGAATTTCAAGCGGCCTTAAATGACTTTATGGAGGCCGCTGAAAGGGACAGCCTTGAGGCCAAGCATTTTTTTCGAGGCGGCTTAGCCTCCTGGATATTCAGTTATGCTAAAACGGCCAAGGCTAACGAGTTTAGCGCCACCCTTAAAAAGCACTTAGCGGAACTTGACCCGGACAAAATGGCCTCGGCGAAAGGAAAAACGGACACCGTATTGGCCAGCGCCTCGGTGCGCCAGCAATATTTACAGAAGGCCTATCGGGTTTTACGCTTGTTTAGTGAGCACCTAGAGGAGATTAACATTTCGGAATTGCTCCTTAATAGTATTCATGCGATGGCCTTGCTGGGTGAATTAGAGTTGAATATCGAGGCGATCAAGAGTGAGACGGGCCGTTTACCAATAGGCGATTTCAATAAGATCATCTCCAATGAATTGAAGCAACAGCCCGCCCCTTTTCTGTATGAAAGACTGGGGGATCGTTTTTGGGATTTTTTTATTGATGAATTTCAGGATACATCAAGACTACAATGGGAGAATCTACTTCCATTAATTAACAATGCCCTTGCGGGAGAGGGTAGCAGTGCCATGCTGGTGGGTGATGCCAAGCAAAGTATTTATCGGTTCCGGGGAGGCGACCTTCAGCTTTTTGTAGATTTATTTACCGGACGCGACCAAAGTAACCGTTATGGAGGCCAGGAGCTATACCCAAGAGGAGTAGTTCAGATGGAGCAGAATTGGCGCTCTAGAGAGGAATTGGTAAACTTCAATAATGCTTTCTTTTTGCAGTTTAGCCAGAAATTACCCAACGCGGATTATAGATCAATTTATGAGCAAGGGGCGCAAAAAGCCCAACGTCAGCCCGGAGGTCTAGTAAAACTTGACTTACTGGAGTCTTCGGAGCAAAATGAAGCGCTCTTAGGGCATATGCGAGACCTTTTCCAAAGGGGTTATCGACAAAGAGATATTTGCTTGCTTTCGCGCGGTAAGGATAAAGGACGGGAGGCGGTAAGGTTTCTTTTGGAACATGAGGCGGAACTGGCCTTACCGGAAGGAGAGTTTTTACAGATCCTATCTTCAGATAGCCTAGTAGTGGGCTCCTCAAGAGAGGTTCGAGCTTTGGTTTCCTTTCTGCAAATGAATGAAGAGCCAAAGAATAGAGAAATCCGCAAGGATTGGATTGCCTTATTTTACCAGAATTTCGGAGAGGGTCAGGCCGATGAACATGATTTTAAAAGCCAATTCGCACAAGCTGAGTTATCCGAAGTTTGGACCTTGATGAATCAATGGTTGCCAGATTGGGATTTCGCGGACTGGCAAGCAGAGGATCTTTTAGAAAAGGTTTATCAAATGCTCAGGGCTTTCAAGCTTGATTGGCAGAAAGACCCCTATTTACAGTTCTTTGTGGATCAATTGAGTGATTTTCTCGCCGCTAATAGGCCGGTAGTAAGAGAGTTCATAGAATGGTGGCAGGATAAGGGTAAAGAGAGAAGCGTTGGCATCCCCGAGAGCACAAACGCTATCCAAGTGATGAGCATTCATAAATCCAAAGGTTTAGAGTTCCCGGTGGTAATTTGCCTTGGGGCCGCGGGGGCCATTGATAAATTTGGCGGATATGAAAAGAAAGCCAAGGTTTGGGTCAACCTAGAAAAAGATAAATACCATTTGGATTTTGGATTTATCGACCTTAAGAAGCCGCTGATGGCTGAATATCAGCCTTTGTATCAAAGCTGGTATGAGGAAGAGATTTCTAAGGTCATGATGGATAATTTAAACATCTATTATGTAGCATTCACGAGGGCGGAAAGGGAGTTAATCATACTTTCTAAGCTTCCACCTAAAAACTCCCGCCAGGTCTTAATCGAATCGGAATTAGCGAATTTCTTTGAGGCTACTGATCCAGGGGTTTATACCATAGGCGAGCCTCTAAGTCCCGGAGAGAATGAGAAGGCTGATGAGCTTTATGCTTTGAAAGAATTTGAACCTGTTCCTTGGCAGCAAAGACTTTCAGTGGTGAGTAATGTGCCGAAGCACTGGCAAAAGGAAAATATGCAAGAAGCAAGACTCGGTACTCAAATTCACGCATTATTAGCGCGCTTGGAGTACCCCAAGGATTTAAATAAGGTTTTGCAAGAAGCTTCGGAAGCGGCCTGGATTTCGGGCACAGAGGAAGACCAACTCAAGCAAGGAATAGAGGACTTAATTCAGTCACCCGCCTTGGAGCCATTATTTTCGGATCAGGCCAAAGTATATAATGAGCGCAGCATTCTGCTACCAGGCTCCGGCCAGAAGATTCCGGACCGTTTGGTTGAGTACCAGGGAGATTGGTATCTAGCAGACTATAAAACAGGCGCCCACGATCCAAGACACTTTCAACAGTTGGAAAAGTATATTTCTGAGCTTGAACTAGCCGCGGGAAAGGTAAAAAAGGCCTGGCTTATTTATCTGGGGGACGAGCTAGACATTATGGAGCACAGGAGCTGATTACTAGCTAATTACTCCAAGTTCCTTACCTACTTTACTAAAAGCTTCGATGGCTCGGTCCAAATGCTCGATTTCATGGGCCGCACTTAACTGGACGCGGATCCGAGCTTGGTCCTTGGGAACAACTGGATAAAAGAAGCCAATTACATAGATGCCCTCTGCTAGCAGGGCATCAGCGAAACGCTGTGATAGTGAGGCGTCATAAAGCATAATGGGAACAATGGCCGAATCTCCATCTTTAATATCAAAACCTGCTTTTCGAATCCCATCTTTAAAGTAATTGACATTAGATTCGAGCTTATCACGTAGGTCGGTGGTTTCACTTAAAAGGTCAAATACCGCGATCGATGCACCGACAATAGCAGGTGCTAATGAGTTGGAAAACAGATAAGGACGAGAACGTTGACGTAAGATATCGATGATTTCCTTACGGCCGGTAGTAAAACCACCCATTGCCCCCCCAAGGGCTTTTCCTAGAGTGCCGGTTATAATATCCACCCTACCCATAACATCGTTAAGCTCGTGAGTACCACGGCCTGTTTTTCCGATAAAGCCAGTGGAGTGACATTCGTCTACCATTACAAGGGCATCGTATTTTTCGGCGAGATCACAGATTTTGTCTAGTTGGGCTACGTAGCCGTCCATGCTAAAAACGCCATCGGTGACAATTATCTTGAAGCGGGCTGTTTCGGATGCGGCAATTAATTGTTTTTCTAGGTCAGCCATATCGTTGTTTTGGTAACGATATCGAGCGGCTTTACACAAACGGACCCCGTCGATAATGGAGGCGTGGTTAAGGCTATCGGAAATGATAGCATCATCAGCGGTTAAAAGAGGTTCGAAGACCCCGCCATTGGCATCAAATGCGGCCGCATATAAAATGGTGTCCTCCGTGCCCAGGAAGTCCGCAATTTTTTGCTCGAGGCTTTTATGAATATCCTGAGTACCGCAGATAAAGCGAACGGAGGACATGCCAAAGCCGTGGCTATCCAGAGTGGCCTTAGCCGCTTCTATCACCTTTGGATGCGAGGAAAGACCTAAATAGTTGTTGCTACAAAAGTTGAGTACCTTCTGGCCTCCTTGTACGGTAATTTCGGCACCTTGTTCGCCCGTAATAATGCGCTCTCTTTTATAGAGTCCATCAGCATCAATTTGTTTTAATTCTGCCTGGAGATGCTCTTGTAACTTACCGTACATAATTCTTTTTTTAGGTGAGGCCACAAAGATAGAAAGCCTTGGCAATGCCACTAAGCTTTAGCTTAATTTAGAGCCATGAATTCGGAAATTAAAGCCATCGAAAGCGCCCTTGAGGAGAGCATTGAAGATTTAATCCTTTCTCGGCAAGAGCGTCGCGATTTGAGATCCTTAATAGCGGAGACTAAAATTCACCCATCACAAAGGGACTGGCTTCTAAGCAGATTGCGGGATATAGCTTTGGAAAATTCCGGGCGTGCCTCATCTGAGCTCTTAATAGCCTGGTTTTATGAGGGCGTGAAATTATTTAGTCCCAAGGCCGCAGATACTCCTCGCTCAAGGGCCTATTTTAGTCCGGGCGAGGAATGCCGCGATGCTATATTAGGTCAAATTCGAGCCGCGAGCCGGAATATTGATATATGTGTTTTCACCATCAGTGACAATATCATTCGCGACGCCCTAGTGTCGGCCCATCAAGTGGGTAAGAAGATTCGCATAATTAGCGATAACGATAAAAGCTTGGATATGGGCTCGGATATTCAGTTTTTAATGCGCTTGGGGATAGCGGTGCACCTAGATAAGACTAAGGACCACATGCATCATAAGTTTGCCTTGTTCGACAATGAAGTGCTTCTTAATGGGAGTTATAATTGGACTAGGTCAGCCGCCGAGCGCAATTTTGAGAATATTACCCTTACGGAAGATGAGGGGCAGGTGGAAGCGTTTACAAAGGAATTTGAGCGGCTGTGGCAGCTTTTAGCTTAGGCGCAAGCCTGGCAGGTGCCGTGGATCAAAACCTCAGTGTAGTTTGCCTGAAAGCCTTGGGGCAATCCGAAGCTCGGTAAGGCTTGATCTTCAAGGCAGATGGTCTTCTCACATTCATCGCACTTAAAGTGCAGGTGGGAGTCGTGATGCGACTCTTGATTGCAGTCATGAGAGCAGACTGCATACTTTACCGAAACCTCATTATCCGGAACCTTGTGCACCAAACCATGGTGCTCAAAGTCCTGGAGAATGCGGTAAATGCTGGCGCGGTCTAATCTACCTTCAAAGGCGCGGCTCAGGTCGCTATGCGAAAGCGCGGTCTTGTTCTGGATAAGGTGCTCTAAAATTTGCACCCTTCCCAATGTTTTCCGCAGCCCATGAGATTTTAGTAGATGTTGACTTTGCTCCATTTAATTATTTGTGTACGTGAAACTCGGCCTCGAAGATACCGTAGTTTCCTTCATTGTCCTTAGCGCTAATCACAATCTTGTAGTCCCCTTCTTCGGTACCTACAGGGATGGTAATGTCCACTTGACTTAAATCATAGCTGGTATCAGCGCTACCATCTAGGTCTACATCAAATTCGAAAATTTCACCCGATTGATTTTTGTGGTTGTGATCATCTTCCTCAGAGATGGTGATAACGATCTCATCGAGGTCTTCATTGTCAGTAACCATACCAACCAATTCTAATTTCATGCCCTCATCAATGTGCAAGCCATCAAAAGTTGGAGAGCTAATGTTGATTTGTGGCTCTTCGCCGTTAGTAATGACAAATTCCAATTCCTCGAATTCGGCCTCATTGCCAGCGGCATCTAATAATTGAAGAATTACATGGTACTGACCAGCAACAACAGGATCTGGAACAGTCATGGTCTCATTTACTGTGGTAGAAGATCCGCTGAGACTAACAATTTTAGTCATTTCCCAAGCATCACCGCCGTCTAATTTCCCATGACTATGGCCATCGAATAAGTCATGAATGTCGATTTTAAGTTGACCTAGACCTTCGTTATCAGATACTTCTGCAGCAAGGTTAATAGTCGCACCATTAGTGAAGCTTAAGTCGTGATCTTCACCGTTCATGGTAACGGATAAAATGTTTGGAGCAATATTGTCCTGATTCTCATCGTCATCGGAACAAGCCCAGAAACTTAATAAGAGAGCAAAAAGAGCAGTACGTTTTAACATGATAAATTTTTTGCAAATATATGTTATATACAACAATGTTGCAATTAAAACTTTATTGAAAGACCTGCAATGATATTACGCCCTTGTTCTGGTAGGTTTAGAATACGGTATCTCGATAAGTGCCTGAGGTAGGCAGTATTAAAAAGGTTTTGAACTCCGGCATGTATCAGGACCTGATAATTGTCCAATTCCCAACGATAAGCGGTGGTAAGATGAAAGAGGTGATATTCTGGGGTGGTGTTTTCATTGCGATCGACCTGATCTTGGCCCCAAGTATAGCGCCATTTTAAGCTGACTCGCCATTTGTCTTCTTCCCAACGAAGGCTGCTTAGATTGGACCAAGGAGGGCTAAAGGGCAGTGGTAAATTAGTCTCTAAATTCTCATTAAGCAGAAACTCGCTGGCATTACTCCAGTGTAATTTCTTCCAAGGATGCCAATCGATGTAAAGTTCTGTTCCCCCTTGTATAATTGGGGCTTGCTGATAAACGTATAACTGACCTGCTTCTGGAAGCAATGAAAACTGTGCGGTGGGCCGCAAGAAAATGTAATTGTCGAAATAATAGAAATAGGGACTTAAGCGCACTAGGAGGTCCTCATTCTGGTACTCCGCTGTTCCATCTATTTGCCAGGCCAATTCGGGGTTTAGACTGGCATCACCCACTTCATGTCTAAAAGTACCATGATGAACACCATTGGAGCTTAGCTCAGCCACGTTGGGCGCCCTAAAGCTGCGGGCAAGGTGAGCTTTTAAAATCCAATGTGGATTTGGGTTAAAGACTAATCCCGCAGCACCAGCTAGATTTGAAAAGTTTTGATTTATCTCCGGAGAGCGCACCACGATGCTGTCTATATTGCTCCACCACCGAGTGGTACTTAGAGGCGAGCGTTGACTCTTAAATTCCCATCGCAATCCGCCGTCCCAAATCAATCGGTCATTGATTTCTCCCTTCGCCAAGGCAAAAACTCCCGACTGATAAGATTGGTAATTCGGGATCAGATACTCAAATCCGCTTTGAAAATTGTTCTGATACTGCTGACTACTGCCAAAGACGATATCCGCTTCGCCCCAGTGAAGCCGATATCTGAAATTGGCCTGAAAACTATGTAGCTCCAATCCAAGCGCCAAGGTGGCGCCACTATCCAACTCCTCAAAACCATGGGCATGGGGTAAGCTGCGTTCTGCTCGGTCGTTGAGTTGATACCCCAGCTCTAATTCTAGCCAATGGTCTTTTATCCGAATGTTCTGCTGGCTGTAAAGCTTGAGATGACGAATTTCTTGGCGCGGCAAATCAATATTATCGGTCTCCCCGATATTGCCTACATCAAAGGCTCGGGGAATTCCAATTGCTCCAGGGTATAAGCCTTGCTCTTGCTGGTATATGGAAATTCGGTACCGGGAGTGGTAGGAGTCTTTATTCCAACTTAATTCCCACTGCGCTGAGCTTTGGCGGCCCGCAGTATTTTTAAGCGTATTGTCGGTAATTGGTAGAACAAAACTATTGTATTGGAACTCCTCTGCGGGTACACGAAAATCTTCATATTCCTTTCTACTAAGGCGGATACGGCTTGAAAGGGCTCCTTTTCGATAGGCTAGATATGCAGATATTGCGCGATTCTGATTATTGGAGTGATAGGCGGTTTGGACTCCTCCACTCCAGGTTCTTTCGGGTAAAACTTCAGGTAAAAGCCGCAGGGCACCTCCGATGGCATCACTACCGTATTGCAGCGCGGCGGGGCCCTTTAAAAGTTCTATGCTCTGCACCTGAAAAGGGTCAATCTCTAGACCATGGTCCATGCCCCATTGTTGTCCCTCCTGCTTAATTCCATCGTCAATAACCGCTACCCGGTTTCCCATAAATCCGCGAATTACTGGTTTTGAGATACCAAGGCCCGTTTGGAGGCCACTCACTCCAGGGAGGTTCTCCAGAATTCCACCAAGGTCCATTTGCGTTGCTTGTTCGCTTTCGCTTGGCCGTATACTTAATATTTCTTGGGAATATTTGCGATTGGATTGAAATAGGAATGGATCTTCAATCAGGACTTCGTCGAGTTCAATCTGACTTGGAATCATGCGGATCTCCACCGACTTCGTGCTTGGGAAATCAAGGTCTAAATCCTGGGCCACGTAGCCACTTTTCTCAAAGTGCAGATGGTAATGACCTGGAAGTAAGTTGATTTGGAAGGAGCCGAGGCTATCAGTAAAGGTATACTGACCAGTCTCATGCACGGTAACCCGCACGCCATCAATGGCCTGCGACCAATAGGCATTCTTAATGGAGCCTTTTAATTGCTCTTCTTGCCCCCAAGCGCCTAGGCTTAAGAGTAAGAAAAGTAAAAGGGCCTTAGTCCCTGAATAAACCGATGACGTCATTGCCATTGGCAAATAAAATCAGGGCGAGTAGGATGAAAAAGCCTACCATCTGTGCATATTCCAAGACTTTGTCCGAGGGCTTGCGGCCACTGATCATTTCAATTAATACAAATACAACGTGACCTCCATCCAGGGCCGGAATAGGCAGGATATTAAGGAAGGCTAACATTATACTTAAAAAGGCGGTGAAGCCCCAAAACCATTCCCAATCCCAAGTAGTAGGGAATTGAGAACCAATCGTAATAAACCCTCCTACCTTCTTGTAGGCCTGGGTCTCGGGGGTAAAAATTAATTTTAATTGTCGAATGTACTTATCCAATTCCTTGACCATCTTATGCCAAGCAGGGGCAAAAGCCGCACCGAAAGAATATTTGTGGTACTTCACATTGTAATAGTCGAGGAGGTTTTGTCTTCCTTGAGCATACATTCCAACAATTCCACTATCGGACACTGGCATACTTAGAGAAACTAGGCCTTCCGCTCGCTTAACAGTCAAGTTTAGGGTATCGCCGGCAAACTCCCGAATCCGGGGCGCAATTTCATCGTAAAACCGCATAGGTTCTCCAGCCACTGCCACGATGGTGTCTTCCAAAAGCATTCCCGATTCTCGTGCGGCCGATGTATCTGCAAAGGCCCCAATAATAAAGGGGGTGCGCAGGGTTACAATGGGGCTATCGTCCTCGATTAGGCCCGCCTTTTGCTTAGGGTCAATGGTTAATTCCAGAGTCTGGTCACCCCGGTCCACGGTAATCGTATTTTCTCCTAAGAGGATTTCAGGGTTAATATCAGAGAATCTGGCTAAGGCTATCCCATCAACATGGGTAACGAGGTCTCCGTTTTCAAGGCCTATACTTCGACCCTTGTCACCAACCCGAAGACCCCCATCGATGTTTTCCAAGGGTAAATAGGCTTCCCCGTAATACATGAACATCCCCACATAAATGAAGATGGCTAAAATCATGTTTACTGTTACCCCACCAACCATAATGATTAATCTTTGCCAAGCGGGTTTAGATCGGAATTCCCAAGGTTTTGGTTCTTCCTTCATTTGATCGGTATCCATGCTCTCATCAATCATTCCGGCAATTTTCACATATCCTCCGAGCGGAATCCAGCCAATACCGTAAACTGTTTCGCCAATCTTCTTTTTAAAGAGCGAGAACTTGTAATCAAAGAAGAGATAGAACTTCTCTACTTTGGTTTTAAATATTTTAGCCGGAATAAAATGTCCCAATTCGTGCAGAATAATCAGCAAGGATAGTGAGAGAAGAAATTGGGAGGCTTGTATAATAAAATCCATTTGGTGTCTTCAAATTTCGGAAGCTGCAAATCTATCAATTACTTATGGTTCAGGGCGCCAAATTTTGTAGAGCCTCTTTCGCCTTTTGCTTCACTTTAACATTGTCGGCTTCTGCCGCCATTTTTTCGATACTTGCCCGCAGTCTTTCGATTCCATTTGGGCTTAGGTCTTTAACCTTGGCTAAGGCTAAAAGTTGAACCTCGGGGTCATTATTGTCTAGGGCGATGCCCACAACGGTTGTCAACAGGCGGGGCGAGGCGATCTCTATTAATTTTATAAGAGCCTCTCTCTTTATTTTTTCATTCGGCCCGCGACTAAGGTCAAAGAGTAAATAATTAAGACTTCGATTCTCTTCCCAGCGCACAAAGTCTTCGGAATCAGCATCCAGATAAATACTAAGAGGCGCTTTAGGGATAGCAATCGTAAAGGTGTCACGGGGACTTAAAATTACCGGAACTTGAAAGTTGAGGGTGTCTTCGTCAAACAGCATTTGACCACTAAACTGACTTATTAGCCTTAAGTTGGTATCGCCGTGATTCGTATAGAAATACATGAGTCCCTCCTGCATTTGAATCTGATAGGATATACTTATCGGTAAAGCCCTACGCCGCTGCAAAAAGTAAACAGCTCGAGCCAAATAAAGACTGTCCTTCTTAGATTGGGTACTTAGGGTATCTCGCCATTCTAAGCCATGGGACTTTAGAGATTCGGCTAAATGATATTCCCAAAATAAGGCGGATGAATCTCCCGCTTCCTTTCTCTGGGTCAGAAGATCAGACCATTGAGAGGCACTGAACTCACCCTGCCAAAACTCTGCCCAACGGCGGACATAGGTCTGAGGGAAATATTGTTTAAACAGGCCATAATCAATTAAATTCAGGGTTTTAGACCCGGGGAGTTCCTCTAAGCTGGGAAGGAGAGGTAGGTCGGATGGACTTGGACGGTTAATTAAATCAAGAAAGTCCCCCCTCATAAATAAGTGGTTAGTAGCAGCAGAAATATAATCAAGCACCTTACGATGTTGAGCTTCAAAATTTTCAATCTGCCGATCTTCCTGAGCCGAAGCTTGAGCTAAGAGTTGCTCCTGGATATCTCTCACCTTGAATCGTTTAAAGTCGCCAAGGGCGAGGTAGAAATCGGTCATGCGCAGGGGAGCTGCGCTATAAAGAAAGATACTTTTTCTTCCCTTGTCGAGAACTTGGAATTCTGCCAGCAAGGGGCTCTCGATATTTAATGCTTCGTCCAAGCTGAGATTAATTCTGACCCATTGGGCGCTTCCATCTTTGGGAGAGGGGAGCAGTAAGCCCAATTCTCCATTACCCAAACCATCCTCAATATTAAGAGCGTTCATGGCAAAGCCGGGCTCTAAGGGGTTGATAAATGGAGATGCCAAAAACGCTTCTTCCGGTAAACGGTATTTAATGTAGATTCGGTAAGGCTCTGCTTGCGAGGGAAGTTCTACACAGAGCTCATTATCCTGATATTGAAAATTAAGAGCTTCTTTTAATCGTCCTTGTGCTTTTCTCACCGCTAAGATCTCGGCATCCTTGAGTAGAAAACAATTTTGATCGCTTGAGATTGGTTTTAAACGAACTTCAAATTGCAGTTTCGCCGACGAATAATAATGCCAATCCACTTCTATACTAGGACTTTGTGCCCCTAGTATGAGTGGATAATACAGAACCAATAAAAGGTACCAAAAGCGAGCTTGATGCATAGCTTATGCTTAATTTAGCTATTGCAAAAGTATGCTATCATGTCCAGTGAAATGTATCAAGTAAAGGTCAAAGACCAGGAGTACAAGGTTGAGGTTAAACAAAATGGCGCTGATATTCGCCTGAATGGAGCGCCATTGGAGCTTGATTTAAAAGGAAACAGCAAAAAGGGCTTTCATCTCATTAAAGACCGAAAGAGCTATGAAATTCAGATTCTGGAATCGGACTTGGACAGCAAGGAGTTTCTGGTTGAGGTAAATGGTAATGTTTTCCCAGTTAAAGGAGCAGATCGATTTGACCTCCTGCTCAAGGACCTAGGGATGGAGCATTTGGCGAATGCGGCGGTTAATGACCTCAAAGCGCCGATGCCCGGACTAGTTCTAGATATCAAGGTGGCACCAGGGGACACGATTAAAAAAGGTCAGGCAATCCTCGTCCTGGAAGCCATGAAAATGGAGAATGTACTGAAGGCAGAGAGGGATGCCGTGGTTAAAAGCATTAACTGCGAGAAGTCCCAAGCGGTAGAAAAAAACGAGGTTTTAATTGAGTTTGAAGCTTAGGGATGGGCAACGGCGAAGCTGCCAAAGATGTTGCTTACCTCAAGGGTTGAACCGTCCGCATTCTTCAAAATAGCATGGCCTGAGAAGCTAAAGCGCTGATGCTTGTGCTCGGATGCCTCGTCGTTGTAATCACTGATTGATTCAATCACAAAATTACCGATGGCATTGGGGTAAGAACTAGTGTACAATTTCCCATTTTCATCGAAGTATTGCAATTCAATGGTTTTGAGATTATGGGGGTTTTCAATCTTATGACCTTGGAAGCTGTAGTCGATATTTAAATCACATGCGGGACCACCGGGTAGAATTACCTTTTCAATAATTTCTTGATCGCCATTCTCGAAGTTAATGGTGGCTTTGACCGTATAGCTAACCGTAAAACCAACGGTCGAATAATTGAGAATGAGCCCTTGACCAGCGGCTTGTCCATCAACTTCCCAACTTACATTTTGAATCCGGCCAATCCTTGTTTGCGCTTCAGCGCGAATACCAGAATTGCTATTGTTGTGAACGTGGATTTGGGCTTTTGACTGCTGTCCGGTGCGGATGGTATGTTTTACTGAAGGTGTGCAAGAGAGTGGGCCGGCACTTTGCATTTCAACCGTAAAGGTGTTATGCATTTTACTATTAATACCCATTACTCGGCAGCTATCACCATAATAACTATTGGAGGCAGGGCTGTTCCAAACTAAAGGGATATGGCCATTAACCGTATCCGCGGTGAAGACATAGTCATAATGACCGGGAAGCACGGTTAAGCCCGTTGGATCCTGCCAAGGCAAAGGGCCAGTATTAAAGACATTTCCAGCTTGGGCTTGGCTGGCGGTATGCACTAGCTCGGCTCCTCGGATGCTTAAGCGCAAAGCATTTTTGACTTCGGGAGTATCCGCAGCCAAAGTGCCATGCATTACCAATACCGAATCAATAATATCGAAATTGGTATACATCTGGTAGCCTAACTCACCAGCGGTCAGATTTAAGGGCAGACCATTAACGGTGGCATTTACATAAAAGCGTGGGCTTTCAGAAAAACTACTTTGGGAGAGCCCTTCATCTTCCTTGCAAGACGTGATAATTAGCATAGCAAGGATGGAAAATAGTGGAAAAACCTTCTTCATCATTTCTCAAACAATCGGTACCTCAATTGAAGGTTGGCTTGACTCGGACGGTGGTCCGCTTCAAAATCTTGGACATGGTCCTGGGTAATATCGTTAAGCGCTAGTACGTAGTTAAATCCTATACTTAAGCGCGGAGTATATTGGTATTGGTAAGAAAGGCTCGCTGACAAATTGAGCGGGGCGAAACTGTTCATGCTTTGGTCGAAATGCTGATGTTCTACTTTCGGGTCCTGCTTGAACACGGTAGTCGTGCGAGTTTGATCCATCATCACACTGAGAAGAATATCGGCTTGTACTCCCAATCCAAAGCGATGCTTGGGCAATACTTGATACTGATAGCTCAGCGGAATCTGCAAAGTTTTAAGGGACTTATAATGACGATGGGTTTGCACTTCGGTGCGACCTAGGCCAAAGAAGGTACTATCATGAATGGTTTCAACCCCGATGTCGCCCGATTGAGCATAAATAAGTCCAGTTTGTAAGCTATGGCGGTCATTCCAACCGTATTCATATTCAAAACCTGCTTGCCACCCTGGATTACCCATACTGCCATTCATGGCTTGGCTAAATCCGGTTCCTGCTACCAGACTCCATTTCGAGTAGGACTTAGGAACATAAACTTCTTTGGGACTATTATTATCCGCCAATAGGGCATTTATTATCGATAGATTCGGCCAATCGCCCAATTGCAAATTGGGAAGTCCGGGTTCAATGGGATGCCATTTGCTTTCGTTGGACCAAGGCTTAGCTTCTGCCGGTACAGGTGATTTCTCTGCATTCAAAGGACTGCTGCTCAGCTCAACTTCGGCCACATTGGTAATGGGGCGGACACCAGATAAACTTGCCTTATTGCTCCGAATAAAACTTTCTTTGGGTGTACTTATACTCCCTGCAGCCGGAAGCTCTTCCTGACTAGCAACCAGCTCCTCAGTAATAGTATTCGTGGTGGTCTCAATTTCTTGAACTTTGGGACTTTGTACATCCAAGGTTTCTACTTTAGGGCTTGCCAAGAATTCAGGTTCCAAAGGAATATTTGCTTGACCCCCGTTTTGCCATAGAAGTAGTGCACTAATCCCTGCCGCCGCGAAGATAGCAGCAGCGCTGCGCCAGAAGAAAGCTAGCGGGCGTACTGCGCGCTGATCCAAAATGGCTTCCATTCTTGACCAGTTCTCCGGATTGTAGGCAAAGTCAGATTCCGCTATCTTTTTAGTGAAGAGTTTTTCTAGGTCTTGATCAGACATACCATGCTCTGGACCCAATTGCTCTTCCATTTCTTCCCAGTTGGCGGGATTGAAAGGGAATGAAGCAGCTCCAAGCTTATCCCGGAACAACTTTTTAAAAGCTTGCTCCGACATGGGCTCTTGCGGGTCGGTCATTTGTTCGAATGCCTGCCAGTTGGCCTCCTTGAACTCAAAGTCCAGGCCTTCCATTTTCTGTTCGAACAGTTTTTTAAGCTCCTTCTCCGTCATCTCCGAATTAGGCTACATTGTCAATTAGCTTGCGCATCATCTCTTGCAACTTCTTGCGGGCACTGCTAAGGTGCCATTTACTGGTACCTTCACTCATGCCTAACTGCTCGGCAATTTCCTTGTGATTGTACCCATCAATAATATATAAGTTGAAAACCTTTTGGCTTACTGGTGGTAATTTCTGCACCAGGGCTAAAAGTTCTTCAGCGTCAAAATGCTTGTCAGCATCATTATAATCCATTTCTGTTAAAGAAGCCAATTGCATGGGTTCTTCAACATAATCAACCTTAGATCGCTGATTTTTCCGGTATTCATCAATCGCCGTATTAATCGTGATCCGTCGAATCCATGCTTCAAAGGGAACTCCTTCCGCATAGGATTCTAGGTTGTTCAAAATTTTTAAGAAGGCCTTATTTAACAAAAACTCGGCATCTTCTTTATTGCGTTCATATCGAAAACAAACCGCCATAAGGATACCATAGCACTGCTTATACAAGTCGTACTGTGCCCTTCGCTCGCCGCGAATACATCCCTCTAACAATTGCTTGTCGATATTCATAATTCCTTAACCGGACTAAGTTATTGAAATTGAACGGGTATTCCCCTAAAAAATCAAAAAACGCCATCCCGGGAAAGAATGACGTTTAATTTTTATAAGTCGTTGGGTCTAAATAAGATTTATCCCAAATTCATGTCAAAATGAGTTAAATCAATAAACTGCATAACTCTCTCGTGTAAATCACTGCGCTGCAAATCGATAAGTTTTTCCGTGCCAAAGCGCTCAACACAGAAGGAGGCTAAGGCAGACCCGTAGATGATTCCTTGCTTCAAGGTGTCGAAGTTTACTTCGTCACAGTTGCTAACGTGACCGATAAAACCACCGGCGAAGGTATCACCAGCTCCAGTAGGATCATAAACTTCCTCTAAGGGCAAAGCAGGTGCATAAAATAAATCCTTACCGTGGAAAAGAAGGGCTCCGTGTTCCCCTTTTTTGATAATCAGGTACTTTGGACCCATTTCAAATATTTTGGCGGCGGCCTTTACCAGGGAATATTCTCCGCTTAGCTGGCGGGCCTCTTCATCGTTTATAGTTAAAAGGTCCACTTCCTGCAATACTTCCTTTAACTCTGGCATAGCAATGTCCATCCAGAAATTCATGGTATCCATGATCACCAATTTAGGACGCTTGCTCATTTGCTTAAGTACCTTCATTTGTACCGCAGGAGTAAGATTACCTAACATCAAGTATTCTGCTTCCCTGGCTTTCTCAGGAAGAATAGGGTCAAAATCCTCTAGAACATTTAATTCTGTAGCAAGCGAATCACGCGAATTCATATCGTTGTGATATTTGCCTTTCCAGAAGAAGGTTTTACCGCCCTTTACCCGTTTGATACCACTCGTGTCTATTCCTTTGCTTCGCATCAGCTCTAATTTGGCTTCTGGGAAATCCTCCCCAATGATGGAGACGATGGAAATATCTTGATACAGGTTAGCGGCAGATAAGGAAGCGTAAGTCGCTGATCCTCCGATGATTTTACCGGATTCTCCAAAGGGCGTAATCAATTCATCAAAGGCTACTGTACCTACGATTAAAAGACTCATAAAAACGGGCTTAAAAATTTTGCCGCAAATATTGTGTATTTATTCGGAAGGTGCTAATATTGCAGCCCTTTTATAAGGGAATCCATACTGCTTCCTTAGCTCAGTTGGTTAGAGCATCTGACTGTTAATCAGAGGGTCCTTGGTTCGAGCCCAAGAGGGAGCGCAAAAATTAAAAAGCCGCAGTTTTCTGCGGCTTTTTTTGTCGCATGAAGATGCAATCAATTCCTATCTTCGTCCCATGCATTGGGAAAAAGGCAAGAAAATTTATTTTGCTAGCGACCTTCACTTGGGGGTCCCCACCTATGAAGCCAGTCTGGAACGCGAGCGACACTTCGTGAGATGGCTGGATATGATAAAGGAGGATGCAGCAGAAATCTTTCTGGTGGGTGATGTGTTCGATTTTTGGTTTGAATACCGCAAAGCAGTACCCCGCGGATTTGTGCGATTATTAGGGAAACTTGCCGAAATCAGCGATGCCGGTATTCCCATCCATCTTTTTACCGGCAACCATGATATGTGGATCTTCGATTATCTTCCTAAAGAAGTGGGTTTGAAATTGTACCGCGAACCCATTGAAAGGGAGTGGAATGGAAAATCATTCTATATCGGTCATGGGGATGGTCTGGGACCGGGCGATCATGGCTATAAATTCATCAAAAAAATCTTTACCAATCCCTTTTTGCAATGGTCCTTTGCCCGCTTACATCCCAATTTTGGCATTGGGCTGGCCGATTTCTTCTCGCGCAGCTCCAGGGCCAAGAACGGTCATAAGGATGCCGTGTTTTTAGGAGAAGACCAAGAGTGGCTGGTTATCTACAGTCGGGAGCTCCTAGCCAAAGCTCATCGAGATTTTTTTGTTTTTGGTCATCGTCATTTACCCTTGAACATTCCTTTAAATGAAGCGGGTAGCCGATATATTAATCTGGGAGACTGGATACAGTATTTTACTTATGCGGAATTTGATGGCGAGCAATTGAGCCTAATGGAATTTCCGCTTAAGGCTGAAGATCCAGCTTTATGGACAGGAAATAAGTCCTAGGGAGCAGAGGTCCATAAATATAACTGGCGTCTCGATCAGCTCCTACCGGTAGATCCTTTTGAAAGGCATTAAAAATGTTTTTTACCCCTCCCTTTAGACTCCAATTCCAACTGCCCTTTTCATAGAAGCGATATTCTACCGAAGCCTGCAGATCGAAAAACTCGGGGCTCCTTAGTAATTCGATTTCTTCGGTTTCTAAATCTATCAATCGACTCAATAGCATTCCACCGGTGTAATTGAGAGCGGCAGAGTAGCCAAATTGACCATGATTATAATTTGCCCGTAAATAGCCGTAGAGATTTGGACTGCGTAACATTTCACTGGTAGAGACCTGCAGATTATCATCGGGAACATTGCTTTCCCATAAAATTAGATCCTCCTGGTAAAGGTTTTCTTGGGCCGTAAATGCGGCGTCAATTTGCAATCCCATACCTATGGCCCCCTGATATTCGATGCTTGCCCCCCTAACCAAGGCTCCTTGGCCATTAGTTTTAGTTTGAGCGGAAGTGCCATTATCGAGGGCTTGGCGATCTATAAGCACAAAAGGGTTTTCAAGTATGGTGTAGAAGCCGGAAAGTACAATCTTATGTTGGTGTTTGTTGTTGATAATCAAATACTCTAAGGAGCTATTTATGCTGTGACTGGTCTCGGGTACTAGATCATCTCCAATTAAAACGAAGAGAGCAGCACCACCCACTGTTTCAATGTGTAAATCTTCATTAAATGCTTGTGGTACGCGGAATCCTTGGGCATAAGAAGTTCTTAGTTGCCAGTTTTCATTGGCTTGGTATTGAAGGCTAAATCGCGGGGCGAGGTTTATGAAGCGATTCTTTTCACTGGTTTCGTTCATAAGTAAACGATAGTTGCCATCTAACCAGCTGATATCAAGTCTGTTGCCAGCCTGTATTTTCCACCGTGAATTTGGGTTCCAGAGAATCTGAGCATAAGTTCCCCAATTGCTTAAGGTCTGATTTGTGTACCGAGTATAGCCGGGCATTTCTTCCTTAACCTCATTGTAGTTCCACTCACTTCCCAGGGTGATTTGAAATCTCTTCCAACCTTTCCAGCTGTATTGGGTTCCCATGGCTGATGATAGATCGCGTGTGTTTCCGTAGGCATTAAGGGCCAATAGATCGTCTTCGGTGAGGGAGTCGCCAGCGTTTAAAACTCTACCACCTGCGCCGTAATAACTGGCTCTCTGAGTTTGTAAGGCTGAGCCATATATAGAATAAAGATGTTTGGAATTAGCGGATAGTTGTTCCCACGATAGACCACCACCCACGACATAATGCTCTAATTGCTCGGCTACCCTGCTTTGATGCGGTAATAGATCAAAATCACTACCGCCCCTGCGGAATTCATCGATTAGGAATAGATCAGTGCTTAGCTTGGTGCGAGCTTTAGGCTTCCATGTCGCGTTTAAGCCAAGGGTGAGATTCTGTAAATTGGTAATCTCAGAGAAACCGTCCTGATTAGCATCCCAAGGTTCCCGGTCTCGAATAAAAGCGAAGCTCTGAAGACCAAAACTTCCATCTTTAGATAGGGTGCTAAAACCAACACTCTGACTTCTTTCCCAAGCTTCACCTGCAATGGATTGAATCTGGGTCTGTGAATGAAAACCAGCGGATTTGGGCTCACTAGTAATGATGTTCACGGTACCGCCAATGGCATTTCCACCATAGAGTACAGAACCACCGCCGCGAACTACCTCTACTCTCTCAATCATATTTGCGGGAATCATTTCCAAACCATAAACCGCCATCAGGCTGGAGAAAACAGGTCTCGAATTCAAAAGGATTTGCGAATAGGCGCCCTCCATGCCATTAAGTCGAACTTGGGTGAAACCACAATTTTGACAATTGTTTTCAATCCGTAGACCTGGACTAAAGCTTAGACCCTCGGCAAGACTTAAAGCCGCGACCTGGTCAAATAGCTCTGGGTTAAGAGTTTCAATAATTATGGGGTTTTGATAGCGAGAGATGGCCTCGCGGTTTCCGCTCACCACGATTTCTTCTAATCCTAGCCGATCCTCGATTAGGATAACTTCAAGCTGTCCTTTAATTTCTTGGATGGGAATGCTTTGGCTTCGGTACCCAATGAAACTGATGACCAAATTACCCTCGTAGCCTTCCTTTAGCTCCAAGTCAAACTCACCCAATTCATTAGTGCTCGTCCCAATTTCAGTACCACTTAGCTGAACATTCACACCTAATAAAGGATTACCCGCTTGGTCCTTTACGGTACCGCTGAGTTTCTGACCTAATATTAAGCCAGGGAAGATGAGTAATATGCAGAGTATTTGATTCCTCACAAATAAAATTTAGGCAAATCTAAAAATGGTTTTTGTAATTTTGAAAAACTTTTACAAAAGACTTTAAGTTTGGATTTAAGTTTAACGGAAGAAAATTACCTCAAAGCCATGTTTTTTATTGGTGGGATGGAGGATAACCTGGTGAACACCAATGCGATAGCCGAACACCTAGACACCAAGGCTGCAACGGTGACGGACATGCTTCGCAAATTGAAAAAAAAGGAGCTTATTCATTATGAACCCTACAAAGGGAGTCGGCTTAGTGAACTTGGTCGGCGCTTTGCCATCTCCATTCTGCGCAAGCATCGGCTTTGGGAAACCTTTCTCGTAGATAAGTTAGGTTTTGGTTGGGAAGAAGTTCATGAGGTGGCAGAGCAATTGGAGCACATCCAATCTACTAAGCTAACCGAAAGGCTATCACAATATTTAGGCAACCCGCAATTCGACCCCCATGGGGATCCTATTCCCGATGAAAACGGAGTATTTCCAATTCGGGAGAATTTCACTTTGGATAAGGCGGAAGAAGGGGCTTTGGTTTTGGTAAAAGGGGTGAAGGATAGCTCCACGGATTTTTTGAATTATGTGGCCAAGTTGGGTATCCGCTTAGGCGACGAATTGCAAGTGATACAAAGGGAGCCTTTTGATGCGAGCGTCTTGCTGCGCCATCAGGAAACCGAGCTGCGCCTTTCTGCCCAGGCTAGTTGTAATATTTATATCTCAGCCAAATGAGAAGGCTCCTAAGCTTAGGCTTGCTTGGCTTCTTGCTTTCTTGTCAGGCCCCAGAAACGAAGGACTCCATCCAGATTGTTTGCACCACCGGCATCTTAGGAGATTTGGTGGCTGAGCTGGTGGAAGGGATTGACTCGGTTGAGGTGCACAGCCTTATGGGGCCAGGCACCGATCCACATTTATATAAGGCCAGTCAGGGTGATGTTTTCCTCTTGTCGAAGGGAGATTTAATTATTTACCACGGTTTACACCTGGAAGGTAAGATGCAAACCGTATTAGAGAAGTTAGATGAAGGAAAGGTCTATGCTGCGGCGGAAGCCCTGAATCCTCAAAAGCTTATCCAAGTAAGCGATTATGATAATACCTATGACCCGCATGTTTGGTTCGATTTAAAACTCTGGGCCGAATTAAGTCTAAATTTACAATCAAGGCTGGTAAAAATGTTTCCTGATCAAAAGGCCCTCTTGAAATCAAATGCTCACAGGTATCGGAAAACACTAGATTCCCTTCATAACTGGGCTACTACTAAGATAAAAGAAATACCTGAAAATCAGAGAGTACTAATAACAGCACATGATGCTTTTAAGTATTTTGGTGCTGCATTTAATATTGAAGTACGGGGCTTGCAAGGCATTTCTACCACCGCTGAATTCGGAATTAGGGATGTGAGTGATCTGGCCAACTTCATTTCTGAGCAGAAAATACCGGCCATTTTCGTGGAAAGTTCTGTTTCTCCTAGGGCGATAGAGGCGGTTATTGAAGCTAGTGGCCGCAAAGGTCACGAACTTCATTTGGGAGGTGAACTTTATTCCGATGCATTAGGGGAGGCCAAGACTACAGAAGGCCACTTTACAGGGATGTTTATTCATAATGTGAATACAATCTCGGAAGCTTTAAAAAAATGAAAATGAATAGCTTAAATAAAGCACCCATATTAGAAGTTCATAATTTGAGTGCTAGCTATAATCGAAAACCGGTATTGTGGGATATTGATTTTCGTTTGGGGGCCGGACAATTGGTTGGTATTGTGGGCCCTAATGGATCAGGTAAGACTACACTTCTTAAGAATATTATGGGCCTTATGGATCCAGATAGTGGCTATGTCCGCTTATTTGGTGAAGAGCTTAAAAAGGTAAGGGACAGGGTAAGTTACGTACCTCAGCGAGAGACGGTGGATTGGCAATTTCCGGTTTCGGTGCGGGAGGTGGTAGAGATGGGACGTTATAGGACGGACAATCTTATGCGGCGACTTAGGCGCTCTGACCATGAACTAGTGGATCAGGCGCTGGAAAAAGTTGGAATGTTAGAATATGCTTCCCGGCAGATTAATCAACTATCAGGAGGACAACAGCAGAGGGTGTTTCTGGCTAGATCCTTAGCACAAGATGCTGATCTGTATTTAATGGATGAGCCGTTTGTGGGGGTAGATGCAGCCACAGAATCCTCCATATTAGAGGTCTTATCGGATTTAAGGTCGGCGGGAAAGACGGTGGTAATTGTGCATCACGATCTCCAAACTGCCTATCAATATTTTGATGCCATGGTACTCCTAAATACCCGATTAGTGGCCTCTGGACCAAAGGAAGAGGTTTTTACTAGTGAGAATCTTCAAGAGGCTTATGGAGGAAGGCTTACCGTACTATCTAAGCTTTCCGAACTAATCGCCAAATCTGAATTTCCCGTGCGGGAGAGGGGATTTCAGGAAAAAACGGGTTTTGGAGATGAATCTTGATCAGTCTTGGTTTATGGATACCAGCCTTTTGTTGGTTGCTGCTGGTACATTCTTGCTTTCCATCTCGGCAGCGGTTATCGGTAGTTTTACTTTCTTACAAAAGCGATCATTAGTGGGAGATGCGGTTGCGCACTCCATCTTACCAGGTGTTGCCTTGGCCTTTATGATTTCGGGGACAAAGGATCCATGGTGGCTTCTAGTCGGGGCATTACTAAGTGGCTGGCTTTCTATTGTTTTGATGGATTATCTCAGTAGTCGTACTAAGTTGGGCCAGGATACGGCCATTGCCTCCGTTTTAAGTGTGTTTTTCGGTATAGGTATTCTTTTATTGACAGTAATCCAAAAGGGAGATTCGGGCCAGCAAAGCGGCCTCGATCATTTTTTATTTGGTCAGGCTGCTGCTATGACTAGCGCAGACCTTTGGACCTACATCGTATTATCCTTACTCTTAGTGGTACTAACTATTTTGTTTTTCAAAGAGTTTAAACTGATTAGCTTCAATCCAGATTTTGCCGAGAGTATTGGCCTACCGCTTAGGTTTCTGAGAATCTTGCAAAACACATTAATGGTTTTAGCCATTTCATTAGGAATTCAAGCGGTTGGAGTAGTGCTAATGGCCGCATTATTAATCAGCCCTTCGGCGGCGGCTCGAAATTTCACGGATCGATTGAGTCCGATGATTTGGATCGCGGCGGGCTTAGCGGGCCTATCATCCCTAATTGGCACTTTGATCAGCTTTTCTGCTTCAGGAATGCCCACCGGCCCTTGGATCGTGATGGTTTTATCGGTCATCGCTTTGCTTTCCTTGTTCTTAGCACCTAAGAGAGGCATAGTTGCGCGAATGCTTTTACAGGGCAATCATCAACGAAAAATCAGTGATGAAAATGTTTTAAAGGCGATTTATCATTACGGTGAAAGGCGGGCTAATCTTTCAGGAGATTTATCACTTTCCGATTTAAAGGGCGTACGAGAATTTGAGGATGAGGAGTTAAACGCCTCTATTCGGCGATTGGTGAAAAGGGGCTTTCTATTGCGTAAAAACCTTGGTTTTCAGTTTAGCCGCGTGGGCTTAGATGAAGCACGCAGAGTAGTGAGGCTACACCGACTTTGGGAGATGTACTTAAGTCAGAGACTAAATTTAAAACCCGATCATATCCACCCTAATGCGGAGACAATGGAGCATATTATCACTCCAGAGATTGAAGAGCAACTGCTTGAAGAACTTGGATATCCCCAAAAGGATCCGCATGAAAGCCCAATTCCCTATCGACCATGAGTATTGAAGCATGGTATATCATAATTACCGGGGCCTTAGTGGCGGGTAGTTCGGCCCTATTAGGCAGCTTTTTAGTCTTGCGAAAAATGGCCATGCTCGGTGACGCTATTTCACACGCTGTACTGCCTGGTATTGTGGTAGCCTTTTTATGGTCGGGACAAAGGGAAAGCCTAGGACTCCTTATTGGGGCTGCGGCTAGTGGACTGTTGGCAACCTTTCTTATCGAATTGTTGCACCGAAAAGCACGCCTTCAGGAAGACGCCTCGATTGGGATTAGTTTTACCTGGCTTTTTGCTATTGGGGTATTGCTGATTAGCGCTTACACTGGTCAAGTTGATTTGGATCAAGAATGCGTGCTTTATGGTGAAATAGCTTATGTCCCTCTAGATCAGATTAGTTTCGGCGGATTATGGACTGGTCCTCGACCTCTTTTAATTGCTTTTGGCCTATTCTTCGCCACGCTCATATATCTCTTAATTTCCTTTAAGGGATTAAAGTTGCTGTCCTTTAATGAAGACTACGCCAAATCCTTGGGTATTCGTACTCAAGTTTGGCATTTCAGTTTCATGGCAATGGTTTCCTTGGTGACCGTTCTTTCCTTTGAAATTGTCGGCGCTATTTTGATTGTAGCCTTACTGGTCGTTCCAGCGGCAACCGCTTTTTTGTGGACCCGTTCCTTAATTCCTATGCTGATTTTAGCCGTCGCTTTGGGCGTTATTTCCAGTTTCGGAGGCTATCTGTTGGCCTCGGGAATTAATGGAAGTATTGCAGGCGCTATGGTTAGTATCGCCGGTCTGCTCTTGGCCCTGACGGTAGTTATTCAGAGCCTGAGGCGCAGGAACTAAGTCATTTATTGCGTTCTAAGCGATTATTCTTGATCTCTGATTAGGCTTGACATTAAGCGCGTTTCAATTAAATTTCCTAAATTGTATCTCCCTGGACTACAGGGGACTAGACCCTATGTTAAGGGAGTAATAATTTTTCCTGGAAAGCCAGTATCAGAACCCTTTTGAAAGGGAACTAAACGCATATTTGTAATACATAAAAAAGACTTCTTATCACTGAACATTAATTAAATCATCGCCTATGTCTGCCCTAAAAGGAACTGAGGCCAAGCGCCGCGTAATTGTAGACTATAAAAATGTCAGCCGGGAAATTCTCGATCTCTTTACGGATCGTTATCCCTACGGATATGACGAAGGTGATATCATTAAGTTTCAGAATGCAAAGGGACAAACGCTCAGAGCGGTGCCCTTTGAGACCAAGGATACGAAGTACCTGGTGAAAGTATCGGTGGAGATGGACGCTCATATTGAGGCTTACATGGAGGATGAGCAAGCTGAAAACAATACAACTGATGACTCCGCCTTAGAAATGGAGGGACTAGAGCCAGAGGAGATGGATGACTAAATGAAACTTAAAGCATTAGACTTTACTTTGGTGGCGGTTCAATTCGCGCTCTTTGCTCTTTATTTGTTTCCCTACGATTTAAATGGTGGAATAGATTTACCCGAATTTTCAATATGGCCAGTCTGGATAGTATTCGGAATAGGGCTTATAGAGATCGTATGGGCCATTTATCAATTGCGGAACTTCATTAGTCCTTTCCCCAAGCCAAGAGCTAAGACCGAACTTATAACTCATGGTGCCTTTTCTATTGCTAGGCACCCAATTTACAGCGGAATCATCCTGATCTCTTTGGCCTACGGTATCTATAGTCAGGATGTTTTTAGAATGATCATGGCCTTGTTTTTTTTAATCTTCTTTTATCTGAAGAGCTCTTACGAGGAGCAAAATATGATGAAGGTATTCCCCTCTTATGCGGCGTACAAAAAAAGAACCGGGCGTTTTTTTCCTTTTCGATTACCTTCGACTAAGCCATAGCAAAGGATTCACGGGCTGATTGTCCTTCCAAACCTCGAAATGCAATACGGTTTTGGAGGTAATTGGGTTCGTGTAGGTGGTGCCAATGCGTTGGCCGGCTTTTACTTCTTGGTCTTTCTCTACCAGCACCTCCGTAATGCCGAGATATACGGTAAAGTAATTGCCATGGCTTACTACTACCGCTAATTGACCATTGGGTAGGCGGAAGCGTCTACTAACTATGCCGCCAAAAACCGATTTAACCGGAGCATTCCCTTCGGTGGCTATATCTACTCCCTTATTGTCAATAATTACAGATTTGACCACGGGATGCCGCTGCGGACCGAAATTACCGGTGACCAAACCCCTCTCTACAGGCCAGGGAAGGCGTTTTTGATTGGCTTCAAAATTGGCCGCGAGGCTTCGGGCTGCCGGAGTAAGTTCGAAGGTTTCAGGTTGGGAGATTTCGCCAGCATTTGCCGCGGAACTTGCCTTCTGGGCATCGGCAATTAAGGACTCTAAACGCTCCTCAGTAGTGTTACTACTAAAATCACGCCCCCTTACTAATCCCAGTTTTATGGCTCTGTCTTCGAGTGCCTTTCTCGCCGCAAGAGCTTTGGCCCGGGCAATTTCCTCCTCAATTATTTTTTGAATCTGAGCTTCGACTTTGGCTGCCTCTTTAAGCTTTTTCTTTAATTCATTTTCCAAGTCCTTTTCCATGGCCAGATAGGTTTTGATGGCCTCCTCCTGGCTGAGCTTTTCGCTGCTTAATTTGCGATTCTCTTGCTGCATTTGTCCCCTCACGGCATTCTTCCGCACCTTTTGAATTCGCAGGCGTTCGATGGCTTCCTCTAATTCCATTTCCTTAGCCTCTATTTCCTTAACCTTCTGTTTTCGATAGGCGCTGTATTGCTTAAGATATTCGATCCGCCGCATGGCCTGATTAAAGTCTTCTGAAGAGAGTATGAACATCAATCGGCTGGAGTTTTTGCGGCTTTTATAAGCCTGCCGAATCATATGGGCGTATTGTTCCTTTTCCCGTTCCACTTGCACCCGGAGGGTATCAATTTGACTTTGAAGCTGTTTTTCCTCATCCTCCATGAGCTCGACTTCACGGTCGAGGGTACGGATTAATTTTTCCCGGAGGCGAATCTTCTGCTGCACCGTTTCGATGGTCCCCAAGGAGTTTTTTCGATCTTTCTGAGTTTCGGAAAGAATACGATTGGCAAGTTCAATTTCATCCATCAGACGCACCTTTTGCGCCTCCAGCTCCTGCTTCTTATCGCTTTGAGCGGAAAGTTCAATTCCTGTTAGCAGGACAATGATGCAGAGCAATAAAGCCTTAGATAGCCTCATATCCTTTTGGTATTCTGAATGGAAAACTTAGCTTTTGATCTATTTCTACTTTGGTGAATTCGAGGTCTATCACCAATTCAGATTGATCACGGTATTCTAAATGAACTTTTTGTGGAAAACTAAGGTTCTCGAAGTCCTGGTAGTTTTCCAAGCTCACAAAAAGGTTTTGCCCTTCGGTGGGTCGAGAAATTTTATAGTTGATAGCTCGGTAGCTACTGGGATCAAAATGTTGTTCGATAAGGGGACTCCCGGCTGCTGGTAAAGCTTGACTAGAATCTTGCGGGAAGTTTACCAGGGCATAATGTCCCGGCTGATAGGATTGGTACCAGGGCATATCCCATTGGATTCGATTCGCGCTGAGTATGGCCATCAAAGGCTTAAAGTCAAATTGAAAACCAATTTTTTGGGCTAGGGCTTGGCTGGAGCCGCTGGAGAATGTTCGGTCCAGGCGATTGTAGTAGCTGGTCTCCTGAGCATTAATTTGTCCTCGCGCTACTTTTAAGCCTAGGATGGGATCAGCAATATCGATCCAAATTAAACTGTCCTTGGCAATTCGCATTTCAAAGCGGAAACTTTGCTTTTGCTTTGAGTCTTGAAAGCGCCCCTTTCCTTTTAAAACCAGGGTTTGAAAGTCCATACTCCCCGCTTGGATTTTTTCCAACAGCTCCTCTGTTTTGACATAAGGAGGGGCACCCTCGGGTAAGTTTACTTTTGGGGTACAACTGCTTAGGAAGGCAAAAGCGAATAGGATGGCAAGAAGTTTCCTCATTAAGGCTGGCGCTTTATTTTATCCCTCAAACGAGGACTATCTTCAATTTCTAAGGCTCTTTTATATTGTTCAAGAGCGGGGGCCTTATCCCCCAATTCCCAGAGGATATCGCCATAGTGTTCTAAGATTTCTGCACTTAATTGCGTACTCGTTTGGATGGCCTGCTCGATGTGCGTTTTAGCGAGTTCCAATTCTCCCAATTTGAAGTGAATCCAGGCTTTAGTATCCAGATAAACGGGATTGTTAGGGCTAATGGTATTAGCTTTTTCACTCATTTCTAAAGCCTCTGGAAGACGTTCCTCTCTTTGAGAAAGGTAGTAAGCGTAATTATTCAGAGCCCCAGCATGATTAGGGTTAATATCCAGGACTTGATCAAAATGATAATCGCTTTCGGAATAGTTTTCCATGCGGTAGTTTACTTCTGCTAGTTGCAGATTGAATTCCGTTTGCAGGCGGGAATTATTGAATACTAGGTTTATGCCTTCTTCTAAAAGGTCTCGCGAGCCCTCATAATCGGCACTTTCCTTAAAGGCTATGCCCGCCAAGAGAAAGGGGAGTGGTTGATTGGGAAAAGCAAGAATTGCCTCAGAGGCATCCTCGCGTAGGGCGGCGAAATCTCGATTTTGAATTTCAATCAATAGAATTTGCTCCCAGATTTGAAACTTCTCCCCATAGCTCAGGGCTTTCTTATAGTATTTAACTGCTTCGAGGTCTTTGCCTTCTCGACTAAGGTAATCACCGTACAGGGCATAGACCCTTGCGTCGGCCGGTTCCTGTTTCACGATTTCGTCGAGCAGTTTAAATGTCTCCCTTTTAAGAATACTATCGGAGTTTGAAGCTTCAAATAGGCCTAATAGCACCGCAATCTTACGTTCCATATCGAGTTGCGTGCTCATCATGGCTTTCTTTAGGTGGTATATGGATTGACCAAACTGATTGCTCTGCTGATAATAATTCGCCAGATCAAGGTGGGGTCGAGGATCTAAGGAGTCGATTTCCAACATCTCCAGATAGGTTTCCAGGGCCTTTTCTGGAAAGCCATTGGCTTGATAAAGTTGTCCTAGAGCGCCCCGGTAGTCGAGCGATCGAGGGTATTGCTTAATGAGTTTTTCAAGTTCCGTTTTGGCCCCATCAAAATTTCCGATTTCTAGGTACAGGCTTTTCTTTTGATTAGAGATTTCTTCTTGAAGTCCTACCTTTTTTTCTAATATGTCTAATTGCTCAATGGCCAGGCTTGGTTTACCGGCGCGGTAATATGCCTCTGCCAGTTGAAAGCGCAAGGCTTCTTGGTCTGGCTTTTTATCTAGGCTTTTTTCCAGACTACTTATTCGTTCCTGAGATCTTCCAAATTGCTCATATATGGCGAGCTGTAAACGAAAATACCAGTCATTATCAGGTTCCAAGGAATGAGCTCTTTCCGCAAAGAAGATCGCGTCTTGCTCTTGCTCCTCTTGGGCATGCAGCTGTGCTAACTCATAGCATACCAAAGCATTATCGGGGTCCTTTTGATAGAGGGCCTCAAACAGAACAAATGCTTTTTCGTACTCTTCTCTTAGTTTGGCATTTTGAGCGGCAAAGAATTGCTCATTAAAAAGCCGCAGCCTTTCACCCGTCAAGTTTTCTTGGGCTGAAAGGCTGAGGCCGCTCAATATTAAAAATATGGAGAGAAGATATTTATTCGAGAACGCTGTAATCACCAATGGAGATTTCGGTAAAGTTTCCGTCGAATTTGGCCTTATTACCAATCATCGAATTACTGAGCTTGGCATTCTTGACTTCGCTGTCTTCTTGAATCAAAACATCGCTAAGACTGCTGTCGCTAACTACCGTGCCCTTACCAATGCTCACACGAGGTCCAATGGTACTATTGCTGATTTTAGCCCCAGCACCGATGAATACTGGAGGAATTATTTCCGAGTTTTCAATTTGTGCATCTGGGCTCACGAGGCCTTCCTCCTCGGCGATAAAGCCTAAAATTTTGCCGTTGGTCTCGATAGTTACGTTTTTGTTTCCGCAATCCATCCATTCGTTAACGGTGCCACTCGTGAATTTGCTGCCCTTGGCCTTCATGTTTTCTAAGGCATTGGTAAGCTGATATTCACCGCGGTCTTTTATATCATTATCTAGAAGATACTGCAATTCGTCACGCAAGTACTCACCATCTTTGAAGTAGTAAATACCGATGATAGCCTCATCAGAAACAAACTCTTCCGGCTTTTCCACGAAGTCGGTAATAATTCCGTTGGCGTCCTTTTTAACCACACCAAATGCCTTGGGGTTTTCCACGCGCTTGGTCCAAATTACTCCGTCATTTTGGGTGTCTAAGCTAAAGTTTGCGCGGAACAAAGTATCGGCGAAAGCGACTACCATATTTCCTTGCATGCTTTCCTTAGCACAAAGGATAGCATGAGCGGTACCTAGGGGCTCATCTTGAAAATAGATGCTGCCTTTTGCGCCTAAACCTTCGGCAATGCTTTTTAGGTTTTCCTCTACTTCTTTGCCAAAATCTCCGATAATAAAGGCAATCTCATCAACTTCTTCGCCAGCAACTTTTACGATGTCCTCCACTAAACGCTGTACAATGGGTTTTCCAGCAATGGGGATTAGTGGTTTAGGTACAGTAAGGGTGTGGGGGCGAAGGCGGCTGCCACGGCCAGCCATGGGGACAATAATTTTCATTATTTATATGGTTGTTAGAAAGACAAGTTTAGTCACAAAATTAGCTATTGCCTAATATAAGTGGTAATATCTAAATGTTAATTGATTTATACGCCTGTACTACCGAAGCCGCCCGTGCCTCTTTCCGTTTCATCCAGGGTCTCTGAGGGCACCCACTCTATGCGTTCATATTGAGCAAGAACTAGTTGGGCAACTCTTTCTCCGGGGGTGATTTCTACTTCTTCATTCGATAAGTTCACTAAAATCACCCCAAGCTCTCCACGATAATCGGCATCAATGGTACCGGGACTGTTTAAAACGGTAATGCCTTTTTTTAGCGCTAGCCCGCTACGGGGTCTTACTTGAGCTTCCGTTCCCGGAGGGAGGGCGAGAAAAATACCGGTTTTCACCAAGATTCTTTCCAAAGGTTTTAAAATGATGCTCTCCTCTAGTACTGCTTGGAGGTCTAAACCTGCGGAATGTTCCGTTTGATAAGCCGGTAAGGCAAATGGAGATTTGTTTAGGACGCGAACCTTGCTCATGATCTGCGAATAGTTTTAAGTTGAGGCCACTCGAGCCAGATAAGTATAATACCGTAGAGGCCGAAAATCAAGAGGCCACTTAACCAATAATGGTCGAATAAATAGTAGGAGAGGATACTTCCCAAGAGGGAGAACCCCAAGTAGAAGGTTATGGCCCTTAATGGGTAGGCGGTTGGTTGATGCTTTTGGTTTAGATAGTAGGAGTAGGCCGTCATGGCGGCAAAACTTATAAGGGTGGCCAAGGCCGCACCGGTGTAATCGAAAACAGGGACTAGGATGAGATTGGCGGCTAGGGTAAAGGCCAAACCAAAAAAGTTTATGTAGATACCCATGCGGGTTTTATTCTCGAGCTTGTACCAGATATTCAAATTAAAATTGATGCCCAAGAGCAAATTGGCGAATAGCAGAATAGGCACAATATGCCAGCCCTCGTAATACTGAGGGTTGATAAATCGCGTCCATTGTAGGAAGTCGGTAAAGCAAACCAGACCCAGGAAGATCAAACTTTGTAGCATAACAAAGTATTTCATCACTTGTGACATCTTGGTTTGAAAGTCTCCTTCTCGGTTAAAGAAAAAGGGCTCTGCAGCAAAGCGAAAAGCTTGGATAAAGAGCATCATAAAGGTGGCGATCTTGGTCATCGCCCCATAGGTTCCCATTGATATTTTATTCGTGTCTTCTGGTAGCAGGTATTTCATGAATTGGTACTGTGCCTTTTCATTTATGATGCCGGCCAATCCGGCTAAAACAAGCGGACTGGAGTAGACGAGCATCTTCTTTACCAATTTCTGATCAATGCGAAAACGCACCTTCATTAACTCCGGAAGGAAGAGCAGAATCATAAATAGGTTGCCAATAAGATTGAAGAGGAAAACGTAAACTAATCCCTTGCTTGGATCGTAAATCTTATTAAGCCATGAATCTGCAGCTGCTTCCTGATATAGGGAGGGAAACCACTTGAAATAAATTAGATTTAAAAGCACCATAAGGCCTACTGTTCCCAAACGAATCCAAAGGAAACGCAAGGCTTGATTTTCCGCCCGCAGACGAGCAAAGGGTACGGCCGCAATTGCTTCCATTACCACAATAGCCATCATCCAAACTAAAAGAAATGGTCGATCTTCATATTGCAAAGCTTCGGCTAGGGAGTCTTTAAAAATCACCGTTAGGCTAAGCAATAAGCCCCCGCTAAATAATGTGAATATTACCGCATGACTAAACACCTGGTCTTTATCATATCGATCATCGCGCTGGAAGCGAAAAAAGGCGGTTTCCATCCCGAAGGTTAAGATCACCATTAAAAAGGCGATCATCGAGTATAAGTCGTTTACCAAGCCATAATCTGCCTTGGGAATTTGATCCGGATGGGTATGCAAAGGCGTCAAGGCGAAATTGAGCAAACGCGCCAAAATGGTGGTCAGTCCGTAGATGACAGTTTGGGAAGCTAAATTTCGAAGTGAAGACATATACTTGTAAAGGCTAAAGTACGGCCTCCTTGCTCAGGGAAAGCCTAAGGAATAATCATATTTCTACACGGCGCTATTAACAACGCCGCGCTTTCAATTTTTATATTTGGTGCCGAAAATTTAGAATAATGATTCGCAATATTGCCCTACTCCTGCTTTGGTCTCCTTTAATATATGCTCAGGTTAATCCATCCGAGTGTTATGCATTCCCTAGAGAATCTGTAGAGGAAATCCGCCAAGATGTGGCTTTTTTGGCCTCTGATGATCTTCAGGGTCGAAAACCAGGAAGCGAGGGTGATGCAATGGCTCGGGAGTATATCGTTAGCCAATTTAAAAAGTTAGCAATTCGACCGTATTTTAAGGAGAGCTATTTACAGGAGTTCTCTGTCCCAAATAGGGTTGAGCGACCGGAAGATGGAAACTTTTTTGCCTACAAGGGCAAGGCGCAAACTATCGATGAAGACTATTATCCCGTACAAATTTCTGGCAATGGCAGCTTTACTGGTAAAACGGAATACGTTGCCTTTGGAATAGAGGATAAGAAGTTGAAATATGACGATATTGATGATGAGAAGGTAAAAGGTGCGATTGCGGTAATGGAGTTAAGTTCCCCCGATGGAATTCATCCCCATTCAAAATTTAAGGATTGGCACGATCTGAGTAAAAGAATTCGCCTGCTGAGACGAAAAGGAGCCACTGCAGTGATCCTTATCCACACCGAAGGCAATGCCAATAGCCCTAAAAATCAATTTAAAACCATTAGTTCTCTCAAACTACCGGTTATCTATGTTTCGAATAAAAAGCTGGCTAAAAAATTGCGTCGTAGTAGAGCTGTTTCTGGCTCTGTCTCACTTTTAAAATTCGAAGACATCACCTACAATGTGGCTGGTTTAATCGACAATGGTCATGACCAGACCATTGTAATCGGCGCCCATTTTGACCACCTTGGTATGGGAGGCGAAGGTTCTCGATATGTTGGTCAAGAGGAGATGGTTCACAATGGCGCCGATGATAATGCCAGTGGCACGGCGGGACTTTTAGCATTAGCAAGGTTTCTAACCCATACTCAAGATCCCTTGATGCGGCGTTTTAACTATTTGTTGGTAGGCTTTTCTGGCGAGGAAATGGGACTCCTGGGCTCTAAGTATTTCGTGGAAAAAACTTCCAGCCGGGGGGAGAATTGGCTCTATATGCTAAACATGGATATGATTGGTCGTATGGAAGACGAAACTCTAGCCATAAATGGGGTTGGGACCTCACCCTTTTGGCGAAACCTTATTGAACCTATTCAATGCGGCTTACAACTTGAGTTTAGTGAAAGCGGTGTGGGTCCAAGTGATCATACAAGCTTTTACTATACTAACACGCCGGTGCTCCATTTTTTTACTGGTACCCACATGGATTACCACAAACCCGAAGATGATGTAGATAAGATTAATGTAGTGGGAATTTACAAGGTCTTGAGTATGATGTGCGGAATTATCCGGAATACTCCTCAGGGAACCGATTTTCCTTTCAGTCCAACCAAGGTTGAAAGTTCTAAAGCACCGAAATTTTCGGTCACTTTAGGTGTGATGCCGGACTACCTCTACAATGGGGCAGGGATGAAAATCGATGGGGTGAGTCCAGGAAAACCGGCTGCTGCAGCGGGCTTAAAAGCGGGTGATGTTATCACCCAATTAGGCGAAGTGCAAGTAAGCGATATGCAAAGCTATATGGAGGCACTTTCTCAGTTTAAGAAAGGAGACAAAGCCACCCTACTACTGCAGCGCGAGGGAGAGGTTAAGCGTCTTGAAATCCAGTTTTAATATGAACATTGCGGTTATTGGTGGAGGAAGCTGGGCAACGGCCATTGTCAAAATTTTATCAGAAAGCAACGACTATGTAGGCTGGTGGATGCGGGATACGGAAAATGTAATGCACATTAAAAAGTATCACCACAACCGTCGCTACCTCAGTTCTGTTGAGCTTCCTACGGAGCGGATTGATATTTCCGACGACTTAAACCACATCATTGAAAACGCGGATTGCCTCATTTTTGCGGTTCCTTCGGCCTTTTTAAAATCGGCCCTAGGTAACTTGAATCTTGACCTTAGCACCAAGCATGTTTTTAGTGCTATCAAGGGGATTGTACCCGATGAGAATTTAATTGTAGGAGAGTATTTCCATCTTCATCATAAAGTACCCTTGGTAAACATAGGGGTTATAACCGGTCCCTGTCACGCGGAAGAAGTAGCCTTAGAGCGTTTAAGCTATCTTACCGTGGCTAGCATTAATCAAGAGATTGCTCGTGAGGTTTCCGCTAAGTTGGAATGTGATTATATCATTACCGAAACTACTGATGATATCTACGGTACAGAATACGCCGCGGTCCTTAAGAATATCTACGCTTTGGCGGCTGGAATGTATCATGGATTGGGATATGGCGATAATTTTCAGGCGGTATTGGTAAGTAATGCTATTCGTGAGATGAAGAAGTTTATTAAGGTCGTGCATCCCATAAAAAGGGATATTAACGGCACCGCATATTTGGGAGACCTTTTAGTGACGGCTTACTCCCAATTCTCACGCAATCGCACCTTCGGGAATATGATTGGTAAGGGTTATACCATTCGCAGTGCCCAATTAGAAATGAATATGATCGCGGAGGGTTATTATGCCGCTAAGTTAATTCGTGAGGTCCGCAAGGAGAAAGAGGTTAAAATGCCCATTGCGGACGCGGTTTACAAAGTTCTCTATGAAGACCGAAACCCCAAAAAGGTGATGGCCAAATTGGCTCGAAAGCTGTCCTAGTCTACTAATTTTCTTTTCCCTCAATAAACCTAGTTCATGGAATATCCGCACATCCCTTTAGAAATGCCTAGCCCGCTGACCTCAGAGGACTTAACGAACAAAGCTGAAGAAATTCATCAACGTTATCTGGGCCGTCGGAGCTGTCGTTTCTTTTCTTCAAAGCCTGTGCCTAAGGATGTCATAGAGAACCTGCTAAAAATCGCCGCCTCTGCCCCCAGCGGAGCAAATAAACAGCCCTGGCATTTTGTTGCGGTGCAAAGTGCAGATTTAAAGGCGCAAATTAGGGAGGCCGCTGAGGAGGAAGAGCGAAGTTTTTATGAAGAGCGTGCCCCCAAGGAATGGCTGGAGGATTTAGCTCCATTAGGGACCGATTGGCAAAAGCCATTTTTGGAGACTGCTCCTTGGCTGATTATTGTTTTTAAGGAAATCTATGGTGAAGATGAATCAGGAAATCGGAATAAGCATTATTACGTAAATGAGTCGGTAGGAATCGCCTCCGGCTTTCTGATTTCCGCGATTCACGAGTTGGGTCTCATGACCTTAACCCATACGCCGAGCCCCATGAATTTTTTGGCCAATATTTTAGGTCGTCCCAGCCATCAGAAGCCTTTTTTATTGCTTCCCGTGGGCTATCCAGCCGATGATGCTACGGTTCCGGATATTCAAAAAAAGTCCATCAAGGAACATAGCACTTTCTTGTAAAATTCCCGTTAATCGTCTGTTTAACTCAGCTAATCGAAAGATTTAGAAGACTTTAATAGGACTACAGCACATTTGCCCTAGATAATAGATGAGGGTAATGAAAATTGTAGATCGTTTTAAAGTTCCTGTGTTCCTATTGGTGGTGTGCCTGGCCTCAGTGGTTGGTATTAACCAATATCACTATGGCATGTGGAATCAATTCATATCTCTGCCTTGGTTGCATGAGATAATGAATCCCTCGGCTTATCCCCATGATCTATTAGTGGAGCAGTATAGCAATAGCCCCACTTTCTTTTTGATACTTCTTAAGGTGGCACTTCCTTACTTTGGGAATAATGTGCCAGCCTTATTTTTCACCTTGTACATGCTGTGTCTAGGCCTTACTCTATATGCTTTTTATCAATTGGGTAGAGAGGTGTTTCAATCTAGAGAGGCGGGAATATTGTCGGTGGTCTTACTAAGTTTTGCTTTCCCAGTAATCGGTGATGTGAGCTTATGGGATACTCTTTTGATGGAGAGAACCATGACTTATCCTATTCTACTCCTTTCCATATTGCATTTATACAAAGGCCGTTTATGGTATGCAACACTTCTATTGGGCCTATCTTTTAATATTCATCCCCTTTCTACCATCTACATTTTGGCCGCAGGAGGTTTAGCCTTGCTTTTCACCCACGGTTTGAAAAGGGAATACATCTGGCAGGCTTTCTTCTTCTTATTGATGGCTAGCCCTGTTCTGATCATGAAATTCGGTAATAGCAGCGGAGAGTCTTCTTTAAGTTTCTCAGAAACCTGGATGGAGGTTATGCGGCTACGGAATGGACATCACACCTTCCCTAGTGAGTTTCCTCCTATGATCTTTGTCAAAACGGCCCTCTTACTGATTAGTTACTTTGTGATTATTCAGAAGGGTAATTTCCAGAAGAAAGCCAAGATCTTCTTTCAAGTATTTGGATTAACGATTGTCGGTTTAATGTTAGTTGGTACCATTTTCACGGAATTTGCGCCGGTGAAATTGATTATTCAGTTCCAATTCTATCGCGCCTTCCTTTTCATGGGAACTTTCACCCTGGTGTTATGGGCGGGAATGTTAATCACTAATCCTAAGCCAATATTCTATTTGCTTGCCCTACCGATTTTAAGTCAATATTTCTATGGGGAATGGGCGAAGACCTTATCGGCCTTAAGTTTAATTGGTTCAGCATGGTTCCTAATCCGTTATATAGGCTTCCGCCCCAAGAGCAGCCTTAGTATTTCTGCGGCATACTTAGTTTTAGGAGTTTTAGGCTTTGCTTTGAGAGGAGGTTTAGAAATTAAGCAAGGCAGCCAAAATCAAGACTGGTATGAAGTTCAGGATTGGTTTAGGATGAATACTGCACAAGACGCACTTGCCATTGTTCCACCATCTGAAGCGGGTTTCAGAGTGCGGAGCTTACGGAGTTCTTATGGGGATTGGTTTGATGGTACCAAGGCATTTTTTAGTGAAGAATATGCGGAGTATTGGTTGGACCATATGTCTAGTTTGAATTGCACCGATCCCAGTTCTTTAAAAGAGGATTATGCCGCTTTGGAGAAGGCTGATTTCATGCGGATTTGGGATCGAGAAGCGGCAAAACACAGCGAAGGATATGTGATACACTTTGCTGATCGAAGTGTAGAAAAACTACCGGTAGCTTTCGTAAATGAGGCCTTTGTAGTATATCAATTACCTTCCAAAGAAGTACCAGTTTTCTTAGCTAGCTTAGATCGTTAAGTCCTATTGCAAGTCTTTTAAAGACAGGGCCAGGCGGTGATTGGCCAAATATTCCCCTTCGGCTCCAGGATAAAGTATTAGGCTATCTGCCGAAAGGCAAAAAGCCAAGGCATATGTGCTCCCCGCTTGGTAGGCCTCCACATTAAACCTTCGACTACTATCGTCTGCGGCCCAATCGCTTAGTTTTACCCTGAGTTTATCAAATATTTCGTCCCCCAATAAGAAGTTTATGGGAGGGTTGTACATTTCTGGTAAGCTTATGGTGATGGGATAATATTGCTTATATCTTTTGCCAGCAGCACCGGATTGCAGCTCTTTAACTAGTTCTACACTCATCAGGCTGTCGGTGATTAAATAGGATTTATAACTACCGAGTACAACTTTTCGCCCCTCGTTTTCAGGACTCAGACAGGATTTTAATTCTCGCTCTAAATGAAGGGCGGTTCGCAAGTATTGATTAATTCCAGAGGAACTCATGCTATCGGCGAGCCCACGTATTTGCGGGTACTCTAATTGGACCAAGCAAGCTTCGTCATCCAAGAAGGTTTCTTCCAGGCTAAGCAATTTATATTTAGCCTCGGGCTGACATGCTCCTAGAGCAAGGGCAAGAATTAATACGATGGACTTCTTCATTGGTCGAAGGTATTAAAAGGACCATTTGAGACGCACAAAACCGGCCGAAACTAAGCTTTGCCAACGGTCTTCCTCAATTGGATTATCAGAAACAAAGAATTGACCGGCCAAAAGAAGGTCAAGGTTAGTGCCAAGTGAATAGCTCAAGCTCGGAAAAATGATGGTGCTGTTAGCATCCGGGCTATACATGATTGCGGCTGTAGCACTAAATAGCGGATTAAAAGCATAATTGGCATTGAACACCGCGGTTTGTTGAAAGATAAAAGGGTTCTTGGGGCTTAAAACCTGACCAGCCCCTAAGTTTCCAAAATCGCCAATGCCCCCAGCACTAGGAGCACTGTTGTTAAATAGATAGCCAGCAGAAATATAAATGCCATTGGCAAACACATAGTCTATATCCGTGCTAAATACGAAAGCTTCATTTTGTTGATCCGCCAGTGGCCAGTAATAATTGAACTCTCCCTTAAAGCCGAGCTGCCAGATACTTCCGGCCCAGCCTCCACCAGCGGTAATGTTTTCCTGATAGTAGGCAAGAATTCCTTGCAGGTCGTAGATCAAAGAATTGTTACGATAGCGGATAGCCGCCGTTGACTGGGCAATTTGCTCAGCGGGTGAAAGCACCAATTCTAGTTGACTGCTATAATCAGGATACATTAAAATTCTTAAGGCATCTGCACCAGGGCGTTCTTCGTAATCGAAGTCGAAAAAATTGTATTGATTTAAAATATCATTGGGGTTGAAAATACCGGTAATGCCCCAATTTATCCTTTGCCTACCAAGCCGAATGCTAGCCTGTCCTTTTTCATATTGGACCCAGGCCCTATCGAAAATGGTGTGCAGGATTATCTCATCACTTTCCCAGTACAAAAAACTCAAATCCATCAGTCCCGGATCTTGATCTAAAACATCGGAAAAGGCGCTTCCTTGTTGTGGGCTGTTGCCTTGGAAAAGCCGATTTCGCATACTTAAAGCGGCTGACCAATGACCTCTATAGTACTTGAGGTTTATGCGGTTATGGATTTGCTGATCAAAGGTGCTGCTTTGCAAGGAGGCCTGGCTTTCTGGAGGGAAAAATCCCTTGTTGAGCTCGGAATAGGAGCCTAAATATTTGAGGTAGCCATTTAGCTCCCATTGATCACTATCAAACCACTGAGCATTGCTAGTGAAACTCAAGCTGAGCATAAAGATTAAGGTGGTGCAGAGGGTTTTCACGAGCGGGTGTCACTTTTGATTTTTCCATCTTCTACATATATCAAACGATCAGCCCGATCAATTACTCTTTGATCATGGGTGGAGAATAAGAAGGTAATCCCTTCTTCTTTATTTAGCCGATGCATGATATCTAATAAGTCCTCCGTGCTTTTTGAATCAAGATTTGCGGTGGGCTCATCAGCTAAAACAAAGCTTGGCTTAGAGGCAAGAGCGCGGGCCACAGCTACCCTCTGCTGTTGTCCTCCGCTTAGTTCCGAAGGTCTTTTATGCATTTGCTTTTCTAGGCCTACTGCGGCAAGCAGCTCCTTGGCACGAGCCTCGCGCAGCTTGGCGTCCTGGCCCTGCAAAAGCATAATGAACTCTACATTTTCTTGGGCGCTTAAAACGGGAATTAGGTTATAGGCTTGAAAAACAAAACCTATGTGTTGTAGGCGGAAGTTGATTAGCTCATTGTCCCGCAAACCATGGATCTCTTTTCCATCAACACTAACCACTCCCTCACTGGGGTTATCTAGTCCGCCAATGAGGTTAAGTAGGGTCGTTTTGCCAGAACCAGAAGGACCAATGATCGCGGTAAATTCACCGGCTTCAATATTTAAATCCACCTTATCTACGGCGTGTATAAGGCTATCGCCGTCTTGATAGATACGGCTGAGGTTTTTAGTTTCAATTACAGACATGGGAAAAATTTTAAAGCGTACGCATGGTTTCTACAGGGTTCAGTTTGAGGGCACGGCGAGCGGGGTACAATGCGGCAAGGAGGGTCATGGTAAACACAATAGCGGCAGTACCGAAATAAAAGCTGTTTGGCAATGAAGGGTAAATTATAGCCCCGATTCCATAACTGGACAGGCCATCGCTAAACATGGCCAGGTCGAGTCCACTTTTGGCAGAGGTTTGAATACTAAGATACCCGGCAATAATTCCTACGGGCCCGCTCATTAATGCGAGGTAGAGGGTCTCCAAGATTACCATACTAAATACTCTTGGTCGACTCATGCCAACACTCATCAGGACCCCGAGCTCCTTCCTCCTTTCCAAAACCGCCATTAGCATGGTATTGATGATCCCAAAGGAAAGCGCCAACATGATTATTCCGATAATAAAGTAAAGGCTAGTAGCCATCACCTCATCAGCATAGGCCAACTCGGGGGCAATAGTTTTCCAGGTAGCCAGTTTCTCCTTCGGAAATGCGGCTTGGGCCAGGATGGCTTGCTCCTCAACCTGGGTATTATCGTCTAACAGGAAGGCCATCTCATGATATTGCTTCGGCGCCAAGCTCAAAAGGTTTTGCAAATCATCATCTCGGACGTATACCTGCATCTTCTCAATTTGTGAAGAGACATCATGATAAATGCCACGAACTTTAAACGCTGCAGAAACCAAATCTTGCTGTCCATCGCTAAAGCTGAGGATTACTCTGGAACCGGGCTTTACCTCTAATTTTTCGGCCAGGGCAGCCCCGATCAGGATGGGGTTTCTTCCTTGATCATTAAGGTAGTCCCCGCTATCTACGCGTTCTCCTAAACCGGTGAGGCGATTTTCATTTTCCGCCTGAATACCAATTATTTGTACCCCACCACTGTAGTGGGCCGTGGCGGCCATACCATTAGCTTTTAGCCGAAAGGCATATTTAGAGATCCCTTGTTCAGTAAGCCAATTTTCGACCTGTAGAACCTCTTTAAGCAAATAGTTTACATTTTGGTCTTCAGTCCAGGAAGGGTGGTGCATTTGTACGTGAGAAATTTGGTTCTCAATCATGCTCGCCTTTCTTTGATCATTTAAGCCAAAACTGAAAGCACTAACATATACTCCGGCCCAAATTCCGAGAATAATTGAAACAATAACTACGGCGCTCCGTAGGCGATTACGCCAGATGTTTCTCCAGGCAATTTTCATTAATGTTTTCATCGTCTCATCGCTTTAACGGCTTGTAATCGGTAGATCGTAATTATGGCATAGAGACTCACCAGAATACTGATAATGAGAACAGTAAGCCCGTGGTTAAGCCAGATGCTGGGGTCCAAGCTAAATGGCATTAGGGGCTCCATGCCATACTCTTCCAACATGGCGTCCATATCCCCCGCCAATTCTATGGGGTTAGCATGGAAATAGGCGGCAATCGGCAATGCCAAAAGGCCACCGCTAACAATCCCTAATAGGCTGAGGAAGGAGGTTTCCAAAAAGGTAGTCCAGGCTAAACGCCTACGATTCATACCGATGGAAAGTAGAATCCCAAATTCAGGTTTTCGTTCGGCGGTTAACATCAGTATAGTTCCGAACATGCCGAAGCCAATTACTAAATACAGGATAAAGAGAATGGCCATTCCTCCAGCACTATCGGCCTCCATGGCTTCAATAAGCTCTGGCATCATTTGGCGCCAAGTGAGGATTTCGGTGGTATTACTGTCTATTTCTGCACCTAAATTCCTTTGTAGTTCCTCAAGGTTTTTAGGATCCTCGGGAATTATCACCCCTGAGGTCCATTGTCCATAGGCTCCCGTTAGTACTTGCAGCTCACTGATGTCTAGATAGACAGTGCTTTTATCGGCAACAGGGTTTTTGAGGTCAATAATTCCTATCACGGGGTATTTGCCATTAGCACTCATACCGTGGTAGCCTTGACCGATAATGACTAAGGTATCTCCTAATTCCACCTTTAAATTTTCCGCTAGGCGAGAACCCACGCATAGACCTGCTTCGCCGGCCAGAGGTAATCGGCCTCGGAGAATTTTTTCGTTCAGATTAAAATATTGACTTTCAACCTGAGCATTAATTCCGCGCAAAAAACCGGGTTTGGTTTCGCTTTCGTCGGAAGCTAGTAGGGCAAAACTTTCTAATCGAGGTAAGAGATCTTTGACTTCAGGATTATTCCGGATTAAAGCGGCTTGAGTAGAATCGGCATAAAAGCTGCGCTCTAAACTCTGTTTATCCCAAAAACCTTTGCCTTGCCACTGCATATAACCGGTGGTGGCATTTATCACGGAGGAATAGGCGAGGTCATAAACCCCGGTCTGCATGCTCCGCATAATAATGGCGAAGAAAAGGGCGAAAGCCACGGATGCCATCGTAATCAGGCTGCGGCGTTTGTTACGCCAAATATTCCGCCAAGCGATTTTCAGTAGCATATCAACGCACTCTTTTCATGTACTGGGTAGTGAAATGCTCGCGAGGAATATTCACCGTAAAGTCCAAAGCCTTGTACTCTAAGATGGTTTTATTTCCAGGCTCGCCCACCGGCTCCATTACCACAATAAGGGGCAATATTTTGCCACCAAGTAGACCGATTTTTTCAGCGGTCATAATGTTTACCAAGTCCCCTTCCTCATCATAAAATTCGGTACGAAGATGTAGGAACTCTGCCTGATCTATATGCAGGACTACCTTGCCCCAAACTACGGCCGCACCTTCTTTCGGCTTAAGCTCTATTTTCCAAGCCTTGCGACCATTAATCTCCACTTCACCAATTAAGGTGTGCGTATAATCTTTAACTAATGAAGACTCCGTAACCAAGTCATCATTAGTGAAGTCAGAACCCATCCAGCTTTGATTCATCATACTCGGTGGGAGTTTAATCTGACGTTCAATACTTGGAATCCAGTTGTAGATCTCCTTGCGTTTTTTCAAGAACACGGTGCCTTTATCACGGGCTGGCTGAGTGATTAAAATGAGAGAGTAGTCGGTACCTCTGCTCCAGCTTTTCATGCGAATAGTGCGACTCCATGATGGGCGGACTATAGTCATGGACATTTCGGCATAGGATTGCTCACCGCGCAGCTTGTTTTCGGCCTGCTCTACAATGGCTAAGGGGTCTTGGGCATTAAGGCTGAGAAAGCTTAGAGCTAGGCTCAGGCTAATAAGGGTGGTTTTCATAGCTCGTATTTAGAAAGAATTATCTGTTTCACATCAAGTAATGGATAGTCTTCTCCCAGGGCAAGGACCCCCATCACCATCCCGTCTAACAAGGCGCCAAAGGCAAAGGCCTCATTACGCGGGTCGGAATAACCAAGGGCTCGAAATAGGTCTTCGTAGATGAACATATTTGCGAGTTTTTGCTTCAGGACCAAGCCTTTAATTTGTTCGGTCACATCCGGTTGTAAAGCAAGGGCGGTCATAAAGCGAATAGTATCGGGCTGCTCTTGTACGATCTGGAAAGTCATTTCAATAGTTAGACTCAGTTTTTCAGCCGGGGTTTTCCCTTCCCACATAGATTCTAGTCCGTCAGCCATTGACATTAGCATTTCCAAAATACCATGGAGTAGGTCTTCCTTGCTCTGAAAGTAATGATAGCTAAGACCTTTGGAGATGCCTGCTTCTTTGGCAATATAACTCATGCTGGCAGCGGCGTAGCCTTTTTCAGCAAAAGCTTTTAGACCCGCCATAAGAATGGCTTGACGGGTTTGCGCTCTTTGCGCCTCATTTTGGGCAGAATTACGTGGACTCATAGTTTCATTGAACGACTGGTCAAAATTAAAATAGAATTTTTAATTGACCAAGCGTTCAGTAAAAAACTTGCTTAGAACCAATAACCTAGGCGTACATAGGTGTAGATTGCGTCATGGTTTGTGCTGCCAGCCACATTTATTTCCAAGGGTCCTACTAAAGAGTTGTAGGTATAGCCTAAACTGTAGCCATCCAGTAGAATATCAGAAGCGAAAATATCTTCCAGGGTTGGTTCGAGTTTACCAAAATTGGTGCGAAAGTGGAAGTAGTGATTTTTGAAAGCTTCATAATTTACATCGGCTCTAACAAAAAGGACATTTCTCCCGGAGAGTTCCATTAGGCGATAACCAATAAAGGGCTGGATACTATTAATATATCCTTGGCCCATACTACCCAGATGGATTTGATAGGGGATATCGAGGCCAGGACCAATGGTGGTGGCCCCGTAAAATTTAGTTACCAAGGACCACTTATCACCAATGCCTGTAGCGGAGCGAATGGAAAGATCCAAAACGGAGCTCGGTTCCCTAAAGACCGAAAATCCCTCCCGTTCGGCGATAATTCGATAGTGGGCATTTAATTGAATCCCAGAACGAGGAAAATTCGCATCATCAAAGGAGTCGAAGTCGATAAAACCATAATAGTTAATGAAGCCCTTTTGGAAGCGTTCGAAATCACTGACCTGAAAATTCTGATTAATATTTACGTCTTCGATTTGTAGTCCTGCACCGAGGGCATAGGCATCACGCCACGTGGATTGCAAAAAGAGATCTAGGCTGTAATCCTGGTAGATTCTTTCATTTAAAGCCACTTGATTTTGATAATTCTGATATCGGAAGCGGTAGGTTCGGAGCTTAATGCCCAAGGTGGGGATGAAACCGCGGTCCACGAAATAGCTAAGCTCTCCCCTTGGCATGTCCCCTAGCGCTAAGTCCACGCTTAATCTGGAGTTCTTAAATAATAGATTCCGGTTGGTGTAATTGACCAGGAGCGCAGCATTATAATCGTCGGAGTAATTTATACCCACTTTTAGGGACTGGAAGTAATCTTGTTCGCGAAGGTTGATATTTAGGGTGTATCCGGTATCAGCAGGAATCAGGGTGTAGTCGATATTCTTAAAATATCGAGTTCCATATAATTGATCTAAACCTTTCTCTAATCTTTCTATGGAGCAGGACTTTCCTTCCCGGACCCGAAGTTTTCCCATCACGAAGGATGTAGTAAGGCTATTAAGCCCGTTCACCTGAATGTCTTTAACAAAGAATTCTTTTTGGGGTGTGGCTTTTTCGGGGATGCGAAAGGGACCGCTGTCTCGACTTGCTAAAGCTTTTAATTCTTCTAAATGCTCTCTGGCCTCCGCTTCACCGGCAGCAACTATTTCATCGAAAATATCAAAGCTGGTAATGCCAGCCTCGGGTATTTTAGGAGTAATCCATATATCACTAAGTGCTTCTGACTGTCCTTTATTGCGAGAGTTCAGAAAGGCTGAAGTTTGCTCCAATACTCGGGCCACGCTATTCAATTCCTCCCGGTCGTTAAGGTAGTCTTGCATATCAACCCCAATAATGAAGTCAACATCCTTCTGAGCCATTACTTGCACCGGATAATTCATCACTACTCCCCCATCAATGTAAAGGCTATCTTCAAATAGGTAAGGTGTAAAGAGGGAGGGAAAGGCAGAGCTGGCACGGAGAGCGTCGATTAAACGGCCGTCTTCAAAAACTCGGGGCTGCCCGGTTTCGAGATTGGTCGCTACGCAGTAAAAGGGAATTGGCAATTCAGCAAAGTCAAGATAGGGATAGCTTTGCTGGGTAATCGTGCTGAGCTCCTTCATGATGTACTGGGCGAAATTCACCCCACGAGGGATTTGTACCCCAGCGCTATCAATGGGGAAAGTCAGGATGTATCGAGAATCTGCCTTGCGATCGAAAAAACTGAGCCGGTTTCGAGGAATCTCATTAGTAAGCAAGGCATCCCAATTAACCGCTCCCAGATATTCTTCTATTTCGCTGGCGCTGTAACCAAGACTGTACATGGCCGCAATGATGGCCCCCATCGAGGTGCCGCCGATATAATCGATTTGTACTCCCGACTCTTCAATAACCTTTAAGGCACCGATTTGGGCGAGACATTTAGCACCTCCGCCGCTTAGCACCAATCCAATTTTAATATCCTCCCCTTGTTGCGCTTTAGCGTGGATGGTGCATAGGATTAGTGCGAAGCAGATTAGTTTTTTCATTAATCTTCTTTTTTGCCTTGAAAATGATCGTATACTAAACGCGCTCGATTAAGACCTAAAATCGATTCCAGTTCGGCCAGTTCGGCTTCTCTAATTCGCTTTACACTCTTAAACTTCCTGAGCATCAACTTAACACTTTCATCGCCGATTCCTTTTATGTCCCCTAATTCGGATTTAAAAGTTCCCTTAGAACGCCGGTTTCGGTGATGACTTATACCAAAACGATGCGCCTCGTCCCTTAATCGTTGGATTATCTTCAAAGTTTCCGAGCGTTTATCCAGGTAAAGAGGGTATTTATCGCCAGGGAAGTACAGCTCCTCCAGTCGTTTTGCAATCCCTAGAATGGCAATCTTTCCTCTAAGGTCTAAATCCTCCAATGCCTTTAGGGCCGCCCCTAATTGGCCCTTACCACCATCAATTACAATGAGTTGAGGAAGGTCGTCGCCTTCATTGAGTAATCTTCGATATCTGCGGTGAACGGCTTCGTACATACTAGCGAAATCGTCGGGGCCTTCGACCGTTTTAATATTGAAATGACGATAGTCCTTTTTACTTGGTTTTCCATCTTTAAAAACGACACAGGCGGACACGGGGTTTGTACCTTGGATATTGGAATTATCAAAGCATTCTATATGTCGAGGTTCTTCACTCATCCGCAAATCCTGTTGCATTTGCTTCATTAAGCGATTTACATGGCGATCCGGATCTACAATTTGGATATTTTTCAATTTCTCCAATCGGAAATAGCGACCATTTTTAAGCGATAATTCAATTAGGCCTTTTTTATCTCCCCGCTGCGGCTGATGGAATTTTACCTCCGGGATTTCCAAACTCACCGGATGCGAGATATAGATTTCCTTGGCCTCGGAACGAAAGCGTTGGCGAAGCTCTGGAATCGCCATCTCGAGAATTTCCTCGTCCGACTCCTCCAGTTTCTTCTTTAGTTCTAAGGTATGTGATTGGAGTACCGCGCCATCCATAATTTTGAGGAAATTGACATAAGCGAATTCAGCATCACTGAAAATACTAAAGACGTCTACATTCGTAATTCCCGGGTGGACCACGGTGCTTTTAGCCTGGTAGCGATCAACGATTTCAAACTTTTCCTTGAGTTTTTGCGCATCTTCAAAACGCATCTCCGTCGCCGCGCTTTGCATTTGCTCTTGCAACATTTGTTTCACCTTATTGAGGTGACCCTTGATAAGCTCCCGGGCAGATTGCACGTCCTGGAGATATTCAGTCTCGCTTTGCAAACCCTCACAAGGGCCTTTGCAATTTCCAATATGATATTCCAGGCAAACCCTAAACTTTCCTGCTTCAATGTTGGCTTGGCTGAGGTTTAACTTGCAGGTACGAAGGGGGTATAGCTGACGAATTAGGCCCAAAACCGTTTTCATTACCTTAACCGAAGCATAAGGTCCGAAGTATTCACTTCCATCCTTTATCGGATTCCGAGTGGGGAATATTCGGGGAAAGGGCTCCTTTTTGATGCAGATCCAAGGATAGGTTTTATCGTCCTTAAGATTAATATTATACCTTGGCTGATATTCCTTAATGAGGTTATTCTCTAGAAGGAGGGCATCAAATTCCGTTTCAGTGATGATCGTTTTAATATCATGGATTTTCCCCACCATCACTCGGATTCGAGCGCTGTCATGACCTTTAGTAAAATAAGAGGAAACCCTTTTCTTGAGGTTCTTAGCTTTGCCGATGTAGAGAATTTTGCCGTTCTTATCTAAATGTTGGTATACGCCGGGCTTATGCGGTAGCGATTTTAAAATATTGGCAATTTTTTCGGCAGGCATATGACAAAAATACTCAATTGCAGTTCTAAATGACCGAGGTTGTTTGTGGTATAATACTTAATTCAGAAGGCTTGATCTTTGCGGCAAGGCGCTCGGAAGGTCGAAGCTTTGGCGGCTATTGGGAATTCCCAGGGGGGAAGATAGAAAGAGGTGAGAGGCCTAAGGAAGCCTTACAACGAGAATTGGTCGAAGAATTAGGGCTTAAGCTAGAAATTGGAAATTCCCTGCACACGATCAGCTGGGAAAACCAAACGGGTGCCTATAGTCTTGAGGCCTTTATTTGCTCGCACGATTTAGTGGGAATAGTGCTTCATGACCATGATACTTATGGCTGGTTTGCTATCGAGGATCTACTCGGATTAGAAATGCTTATTGCCGATTTGGCTCTACTTCCTCATTTGGATAAATATCTCCAAGAGCGACCTAGGAACTAAACGAGGTTCACCTCAAATACCTCACTAAAATACCGCTTGGCCTTCGCCTCAATTTCCTGCATTTCTACTTGTCGACCTAATTCCTTTTCCAGGGAGGTTACATCCTTATCATGAATCCCACAAGGCACGATATGTCCAAAGTAATCTAGGTTGGTATTCACATTAAAGGCCCAGCCGTGCATGGTAACCCAACGACTTGCTCTTACCCCCAAGGCAAGTATTTTGCGGGCATGGGGAGTTCCAACATCAAACCACACCCCAGTTTCACCAGGAGACCTTTCACCACTTAAGCCATAGTCAGCTAAAACCTTGATAAAAACATCTTCCAGATAGCGCAGGTATTTGTGGATATCAGGGAAGAAATGATCTAAGTCTAGAATGGGGTAGCCCACTAACTGACCCGGGCCATGGTAGGTAATGTCTCCCCCGCGGTTAATAGGGTAAAAACTGGCGCCAATTTCTTTAAGCTGATTTTCATTGACCAGTAGGTGCTCACGCTTACCACTTTTCCCTAAAGTATAAACATGAGGATGCTGACAAAATAATAGGTAATCCTCGGTGAGAATTTGACTTTCCGGCTCCAGTTTCCGGTTAGCAAACTTCCGATCTACGGTAGCCTGGAAAAGTTGCTCCTGATAGTCCCATGCCTCTTGGTAATCAATTAAGCCCAAGTGCTCAAAACGCACAGGTTTTAAAGAGGAAGTTTCGATAATTCGGATTTCAATAAATCAATGGACTTGATATCCATAATATCCACCTGGTTAATTTCAGAGAGATAATAAGACACCCAGTCTCCAAAATGAACTAAATACAAGGCTCTTTCAATATTACTTGAACCCTTACTCCACAATTCAAACACATGTGGAGTTTTAGCACCAATGATTTCTTTGATGATATCCATGCGTTTTTGATTGCGCGGATTATCACTTTCATTACGCAGGAATAAGCAGCTATAGCTATCATTTCCCCCTTCCCAACCAACTAATTCATTGTGGTTCATTTCGGGGACTTCCGCTTCCCAGCACAACATTTTTGAATTTTCATTTAGTTGTTGACGCATGCGAGCGGCAACCCCAATATTACCGGCATTGGCCAAAATCTGCACGGTAGTGTTTTTCAAATTGTTGGCTAGTTCTTCCGCTTTAATCAGGGTATTCTTTTCCTCTTGATCCAAGAGCTCAATTCCGGCAGCGATAGGTGCAATGGGATCACTATCTATAATACCGTAGGCCCGCATGTAATACAGGAGAAAGGAGAATGGATAGGCGAACATAGACCGGGGGGCAAAGCCGCCAATCATACTTAAGCAGTTGTATCCCTTTTCATCAGCCAGAGCTTTCAATTGCCCGCCAGAACTTATGCAGGCAATAATCGCTCCCTTTGCTTCCGCTTTGGCTACCGCCTGTAGGGTTTCTTCCGTATTTCCAGAATAGGAGCAGGCAATTACTAGGGTATGTGGCCCCACAAAGCCTGGAATATCATAGTTTTTATTTACCGTAATGGGAACCTTGGCTTCTGAGGCCACTAAATCCGCGATAGCAGAACCGCCGATTCCAGATCCACCTAAGCCGGTAATCATTACATTTTGTACGGCTCGATCTGCCGCTTTAAACTGAAAAGTATCAATAATACTAAGCGCATCACGGAGATGCTGGCTAAACTGGGCGATTAACTCTTTCACAGGAAAAATTTATTTGGTTGCCTAGGCTTCGGTAGTCGCTTCCTCCTCCTTTTTATCTTCTTGGAAAACGGATTTCTGATATAAAATTAACAAACCTACGCCAGTTGAAATAGCGGTGTCTGCTAAATTGAATACCGGTCTAAAGAAAATGAAGTAATCTCCTCCTAACCACTCGGGCAAGTAGCCCTTGTACAAGGGGAAGTAGAGCATATCTACCACCTTACCGTGTAAGAATGGAGCGTATCCCCCTTCTTCGGAGAACATTTGCGACACATAATTATAATCGGAAGCCTCGAAAATCAATCCGTAAAAGGCCGAATCGATAATATTACCTAAGGCCCCCGCCATAATTAAAGACACAGCGATAATTCCACCTTGGGGTATACCTCGCGCAACCAGCTTTTTGAGCCAGAAGTAAATGGCAATTACGGTGGCAATTCTGAATAGACTCAAGAGTAACTTACCCCAGTCTCCCCCAAAAGTGAAGCCCCAAGCCATACCCGGGTTTTCGGTGAAATGAAGGATAAACCAATCCGTGATTACCCGATCTTCTCCCAAAGTGAAAGAAGTCTTGACCCAAATCTTTAGGGCTTGGTCCAATACCAGGACCCCAAGGATAATCAAAAGCGCTTTGCGCATATTATTGGCGGTTTTTTGCCTCAATGCTTAAGGTAGCATGAGGTACCAAACGCAGGCGTTCTTTGTTGATTAATTTACCAGTAACCCGACAGATTCCGTAGGTCTTATTTTCAATCCGATTTAAAGCATTGTGTAAATCGCGAATGAACTTCTCCTGGCGTGCCGCTAATTGACTGTTGGCCTCTTTACTCATGGTATCACTACCCTCTTCAAAGGCTTTAAAGGTGGGTGAAGTATCGTCGGTACCATTATTTCGGTCGTTAGCGAAGTTTTCCTTCAGCACGGCTAAATCCGCCTCAGCACTTTCAATCTTAGTCTGGATAATCTGACGGAACTCTTCGAGTTCTTCGTCGCTGTATCTCGTTTTTAACTCGCTCATAATGCGTTGATATTTAAATAGTTAAAAAGAATTCAAAAACTCTTTTTAAAGAATTTGCCAAATATAGAAAAATCCACCAATCGCTAAATTAAGCTCAGCGTGCTTTGTACTTCATCAAAATCAAGTACTTCTCCTTCAAAAGGAGATGATTGCCAATGAATAGCATCGGCGAGGACTTCGGCTTTAACATAAGTTTCGTTGTCTGCTAGGGCCTTACGAAGTACGGTGTCTTCCTTTAATTTTAGTTCAATGCGATCTGTAACTTCCAGGCCACTTTCCTTACGAAGGTTTTGGATCCGATTGATCAATTCACGAGCAATACCTTCATTTCGGAGGGCATCGTCGATATGGATGTCCAGGGCAACCGTCCATTTATTCTCGCTCATTACCAACCATCCAGGGATGTCCTCAGTGTGAATCTCCACATCTTCGGCTTCGATACGAATTGAAGAACCATCTAAATCGAATTCAAGAAAGCCTTGATTTTCAATTGCCGAAATTTCTTCCTGTCCGAAATTCCGAATGGCCCCCGCTACATCTCTCATCTGTTTTCCAAAACGGGGTCCAAGCTTTTTAAAATCGGGTTTGATGCTTTTCACTAAAACCCCTTCAACTTCACGCAGAACTTCCAGTTCCTTAACGTTAACTTCCGATAATAGTATGTCCTGAATGCTATTTAGGAGCTCCTCTTTTTCATCGCTCAAAGCAGGTACCATAATCTTTTGCAGAGGCTGGCGAACTTTGATCCGTTCCTTTTTTCGCAAAGAGAGAACCATAGAACTTAGCTGCCTAGCGGTGGCCATTCTTTCATTGAGACCGGGGTCCAAGGCCTTGGACTTAAACTCCGGCCAGTAGCTAATATGAACCGATTGTCCTTGATCTGGATCCAAATCTTGGTAGAGCCTGTCGGCAAAGAAGGGGGCAATAGGAGATATTAATTGCGCCAGGTTTTTCAAACAACGGTAAAGCGTATCGTAAGCCATTTGCTTATCGGCACTCATTTCTCCTTTCCAAAAACGACGGCGATTTAGTCGAACATACCAATTACTTAGTTCTTCATCTACAAAGTATTCAATCGCACGAGCTGCTCGGGTGGGTTCGTAGTCCTTAAAGTTCTGCTCTACCCCCTGAATTAATTCCTGCAGGCGAGATAAAATCCAACGATCCAACTCGGGGCGATCCTCCCAGGCACTTTCTTTTTCCGCCTCATAGGAATAACCATCAATATTGGCGTACAGGGCAAAAAACGAATAGGTATTGTACAAGGTGCCAAAGAAGCGCCTCTGTACTTCTGCCACCCCCTCAAGGTCGAATTTCAAATTATCCCAAGGGGAGGCATTGGCAATCATGTACCAACGCACCGGATCACTGCCATATTTCTCGATAGTGGAGAAGGGGTCGATGGCATTTCCCAAGCGCTTGGACATCTTAGCTCCATTCTTATCCAGCACAAGCCCGTTGGATACAACATTTTTATAGGCCACTTTTCCAAATACGGTGGAGGCAATAGCATGAAGGGTATAGAACCATCCTCGGGTTTGATCTACTCCCTCGGCGATAAAATCTGCGGGATAAAGGGCGTCAAATCGATCTTGATTCTCAAATGGATAGTGCCATTGCGCATAAGGCATAGAGCCAGAGTCAAACCAGACATCGATGAGATCAGACTCCCGATGCATTGCTTGACCTGAATCCGAAACCAAAACAATTTTGTCCACAATATGACGGTGTAAGTCAACCTGCTCATAATTAGCTTCGCTCATATCCCCAGCCACAAAACTTTGAAAGGGGTGCTCCTCCATAAAGCCTTTGGCAACTGCCTCATCGCAAGCTTCCTTTAATTCCTCAATGCTGCCAAAGATTCGTTGTTCATTACCATCTTCTGTAGACCAAATCGGCAAGGGAATTCCCCAATAGCGCGAACGACTTAAATTCCAATCATTGGCATTTTCTAACCAGTTGCCAAAACGACCTTCTCCGGTACTTTTAGGTTTCCAGTTAATGGTCTTATTGAGATTTACCATGGTTTCACGCTCGCCACTCACCTTAACGAACCAGGAGTCCAAAGGATAATAAAGAACGGGCTTATCAGTTCTCCAGCAATGTGGGTAATTGTGATTGTATTTTTCAACCTTAAAAGCTTGGTTGCGCTCTTTCAAAAGAATGGAGATTTCAACATCGACTGACTTTTCAGGAGCTTCTCCATCAGCGTAGTACTCGTTTTTCACATACCATCCGCCGAAAGGCCCGTAGTCTTTTAGAAATCTTCCTTGTAAATCAACCAGTGGTACTGGATTTCCATTCGCATCCAACACTAGCATGGGTGGAACGGGAGGTTTAGCCTCACGAGCTACTTTAGCATCATCTGCACCAAAGGTAGGCGCAGTATGAACAATACCGGTACCATCCTCGGTGGTAACAAAATCACCTAATATGATCCGGAAGGCATTTTCCGTTCCCTCGTAAGGTTGGGCCCAATCGAGTAGCTGTTCGTAACGAAGATTTTCCAAATCACGACCTTTTCCTTCCCACACTTTGCGCCAGGGAATGATTTTATCCCCTGTTTGGAAGGTTTCCATATCGGCGTCCTGACCTTCGCCCTTGAAATATTTTGAAACGAGATTTTTAGCTAAAACCACTTTCTGGCGTAGGCCAGTGTAAGGGTTGTAGCTATCAATCATTTGATATTCAATCTTTGGTCCAACCGTAAGGGCGGTATTCGAAGGTAAAGTCCAAGGGGTAGTAGTCCAAGCGATATAGTAAACTCGGTCTCCATCCTGAACGGAGTCGCCAAATACAGATTTAAATGCGGCATCTTGCTTGGCGATAAACTGGGCTATAGCAGAAGTGTCTTTCACATCGCGATAAGCTCCTGGCATATTTAATTCATGAGAGCTCAAACCGGTCCCGGCTTTAGGACTATAAGGCTGGATGGTATACCCTTTGTAAATCAGTTCTTTATCCCAAAGCTGCTTTAATAACCACCAAACAGACTCCATGTATTTAGGCTTATAGGTCACATATGGATCTTCCATATCTACCCAATAGCCCATTTTTTCGGTGAGATCGTTCCAGATGTCAGTATAACGCATAACTGCCTTTTTACAGGCTTCATTATACTCTTCGACGCTGATGGTTTTACCGATATCTTCCTTGGTAATTCCCAATTCCTTTTCTACACCTAATTCAACGGGTAATCCGTGGGTATCCCAACCCGCTTTGCGATTTACTTGCTTCCCTTGGAGGGTTTGAAAACGACAGAAAATATCCTTAATAGCACGTCCCATCACGTGGTGAATTCCCGGTTTGCCATTTGCCGAAGGCGGGCCTTCATAGAACACAAAACTGGGAGCTCCTTCGCGACTATCAATACTCTTGGAAAAACTTTGGTCGTTTTTCCAAAATTCCAAGATCTCGCGATTGATAGAGGCAAGGTCTAAGCGCTTATATTCAGGATATTTGCTAGCCATAGCTGCGTAAAATTTAAAAGTCAGCAAAGGTAAGGAATTAGGCTCTTCAAAATGTTCTTCCTTTACCCAATTGCCAATCCTAAAAACCACCGCTTCTTGAGGAAACGATATGCCTATATTTTCTCAAGACGACTTATATCTTTTTAGGATTCCTCCTACCTTAGGAGCTTAATTTATAGTCAATGCGAAAAATACTTTTTCTGTGTATCGCAATGAGTGCTTCTGGTCTTTGGGCTCAAGATTCCACTCTGGTCATTGGTTTAAAAGAAACACCCCCTTTTGTAGTTCGAGAGCTGGAAGATCGTCCCACGGGCTTAAGCTATCGCTTTTGGGAATTGATTGATGATCAGGTAGCCGCTAAGGTCAAATACAGATGGTTCGACGATGTAGAGACCATGCTTTCGGCCATAGCGCGAAATGAAGTTGATCTTTCCATAAACCCGATTACGGTAACGGAACAGCGCATGGATAGCTTGGATTTTTCCCAACCTTATTTTATTTCTGGAACCGCGATGGTAAGGCGTTCCGAAAGTGCCTGGAAGGTTTTTCTGGATAACTTTTTTAGCAAGCAATTCTTTTCGGCCATCACCATTTTATTAGGCATAATCCTGATTTTTGGAATTCTGGTATGGGTTTTCGAGCGACGTAAGCCCGATGGTAATCAGTTTAGAAAGAATTGGCGTGGAATTATGGATGGTTTTTGGTGGAGCGCTGTTACCATGACCACGGTGGGATACGGCGACAAATCTCCTGAGACTACTGGCGGAAGGACCGTGGCATTTATCTGGATGTTTACGGCCATCTTGTTGATTTCGGGATTGACCGCCGGGGTGGCATCTGCATTAACCGTTAAGTCCATTGAAAGTAAGATTGAGACGGTCGAGGACCTGCGCCGTTTTAAAACCGGAACAATTGCCGCTACGGGCACGGCTGAGTACTTAAGTAATTATGGATTACCTAACGAATATTACAGCAGCGTAGAGGAGGGCTTTGCCGCTCTTCGCAGCGAGGAAATCGATGTGTTTATTTTTGACCGACCCGTATTGCGATTTTATTTAGAGACTGGTTTAAATCAGGACTTAGTTTTGGACGAACGCAATCTAAAGACGGATTATTACAGTTTTACCTACCCCAAGGATAGTCCTTTGCGAGACGCCTTAGATCCTAAAATAGTTCAGGCTCTAAAATCGGATTCGTGGAACTTTATCCTCCGTAAGGCGAGCAGTGTTGGCGATAATTAAATTCAGAAAATGAGGAATAATATTTCAGTTTTAATAATGGTCATTTTGGCCTTGCAGGCTTGTAATCAAGGGCCAACTACGGAAGCTGCAGCAACAGAGGTAGACCAAGAATCTATCGATGGTCCACAGTTAAGTCTTAGCTGGGAAAGTCCCGCTTATTTCCCTACTAATGAGTCGGTACTCTATGACCCCCAACGAGATATCTACTATGTTTCCTGCATCGCCGGGGATCCTACGCTTAAAGATGAGACTGGTCATATTGCTCGCATTGATAGCCGGGGCGGAATTATCGATTCGGTTTGGGCCTATGGACTGCATGCTCCTAAGGGGATGTGCATTTTTGAAGGTCGTTTATATGTGACCAATATTGATGAGATTGTTTCTATGAACCTGGATAATCCTGAAGATCGCTTAAGCTATCCTGTTCCAGGGGCAGAATTCCTTAATGATTTATGCCCCGGTCCACGCGGGGTCTTTTTCTCGGATATGAAAACAGGGAAGTTGCATTATTTCGAAGGAGGAATTGTACATACCATCAATGAGGAATTACCGAATCTCAATGGCTTGGCCTTTTTTGAAGATGAGCTTTATGCCTTGGCGGAGTCGGGATTGCTACGTTTATCCTTGGGCGGGGAGGTCTTAGAGACCGTTAACAGCAAGCTTAGCGGCGGAGATGGTTTAATTCCACTTGGTGGAAACCGCTTCATTGCCAGTCGATGGAAAGGGGAAATTTGGTATGTGGAAGGCTCCGACGCAAAGCTGTTACTAGATAGCAAAGATGCCGGATTACAGACAGCGGACATTGGCTTTGATCCCGGGCGCCAACTGGTTTTGGTACCGCGCTTTTTTGCCGATAAGGTAAGTGCCTATCAGCTTCAGGGCATTTAGGACAAATCCTTGTGATAGTATAAATGCTGAATCCAGCGATGTAACCACGGGTCTTTTAATTCATAGCCATCCTCTGTTCTGAGCACATAGCCGGTGTCGAGCAGATTCCGCAGGGCTCTTTCCACGCTGCTTGCCGCTCCTAGCTTATGTTCCACCAGGAAGTTAAAGGCATGTGGCTGATTTACCGATTCACTACCGGCAAGTGCTCTGAGAAGATTCCATTGCAAAGTGGTGAATCGCTTGCGCAACATTTGAAACTGTTGCTCATGCGATTTAAAGAGCATCCGGCAGTTTAGTTTTCCACTTTGATTGGTGTGCTCGATAATTGCCTTAAGGAAGGCTAAATTACCCTTGCTATAGCGCAATTGTTTTTCTTCGAGGCTCGAAACCTCTCCCCAAATATCTATGGCGGCTGGGCTTTGGAGTTTGATCTTAAACTTTTCAGGCAGCAGAGTCTCTTCCGAAAGCACCAAAAGTTGCAGGTTACTAGCTCTACACACCTCGAGGAATGCCTGACTTAAAGTCTCAGTGTCGAGATTGGGAACTTCGCAATATTCAGGCTCTTTGAGGCAAATAACCACATCCAATCCAATGGTAAAGATTAGGCCCGCTAAGCGTTCCAAGTAGTTTTTAAATTCAGATAGGTCTTGGGCGGGACCGGGTAGGTACTCCTGGTGCAGTCTTTTTACCTGGTATTCAAGGCCCGCGTTTTGGTCACTAGTATTTTCCACCCTTCGTCTTAAACTTTGGACCAGTTCCTCCATTTGGTAAATGCCCTTGAACTCTAATTCTAAGAGGATTCTGCGACCTCTAAGTTTTTGTTTAAGCTCATTTAGCAGATAGGACTTACCAGCGCCCACCTGGCCGTGAAATTGCAGGTTTTCCCTGGCCATAATGCGATCATAGGCGTCTTGCAAATCACGTTTCCTAATCTGCTGATTCATGAGGACAAGTTTAGCAGCGAATTTAGCAAGCTGATTGAGCTTTAAAGGAATTCCCCCAATTTTTTTAAAGCTTATTGAACCCTGAGCTTAGCAGTCGATTTAAAAGCTGGCGCAGTTCCATTAACTCACCACGGTTTTCTGCACCCTGTGGGATGGGACCCTCGTTCCAATGAAGCCTTAGCAGCTCTTCCTCATCGAGGATTAGTAATTCGTGAACACTTACTTCTAGTATTTCTGCCAACTCAAATAAACGCCTGACGCTAAGTTTGGTCTCACCTTGCTCGATTTTAGAATAAGCCCGAGGACTAAGATGCACCCAATCGGCCATCTGCTTTTGTGTATAACCGCGAAATTCTCTTAACCAACGAATTTTCTGACAAAGGGTTTTTTCATTTAACTGCATGCTTGAAGAGATTAAAAAAGAGGTAAAATTTTATTTCCACATTAAAAGGGCTTGTCACCAGATTAAAGGAAATAAAGTTTTTACCATAAAACCAATTATTATGCAGCAGCGGAATAATTATGAACTAAATACTCAATGGGGCGATGAAATAGTTCGGAATTGGAACTAAAAGGCCTCTGCCTAAGCTAAGAGTTGAAGTTTACTATTCAGATTAAGAATATAAAAAATGAGGCAATTAATGAGATTTAAAACCTCTTTTACACAGATAATAATCAACTGCTATTAATTGAAATCAATCCTTTTTGCCTCCATTCCAATCCAAGCCCTCCCACTCGGCTTGAAATTGAGCGATAAAGGCTTCCATAATGCGGTGACGATTCTCAGCAATCTTAGTGGCCGTCGCGGTATACATTCCCTGCTTGAGTTTTAGCAGTTTTTCATGAAAGTGATTGATAGTGCTGCTTTTGCCCTGTCGATATTCCTTTGGGCTCATTTTCTTTCGTACCGGTATATCGGGGTCGTAAAGTGCCTGATTCTTATAACCTCCGTAATGAAATGTTCTGGCGATACCAATTGCGCCAATCGCGTCAAGTCGATCAGCATCTCTAAGAATTTGTAATTCGATATTAGGATGATCTTCGGCCTGCATGCCTTTAAAGGAGCAGTTTAAAACGAGCTGGTAGACTTTATCAATGAGTTCAGGCTGGGCCTTTAGATTTTCGAGGATATCTCGAGCAGCGTGAGCTCCCGCTTCTTCGTTGCCACCATTAAATTTCGCATCATCAATATCGTGCAGTAGAGCAGCCAGTTCGATTACACTTCGATCTCCTCCTTCAAGGCTTTGTAGATAAAGGGCTAGTTTCCTAACCCTTTGGATGTGATACCAGTCATGTCCCTTTTCGGCTTCAACAAGTCGTTCTTCTACCTGTCTGGCGCAAGCAGCGATTAAGTCCATTTAGTCTTTGTATTCCGCCACGCACTTCAATTCAATGGCGATGGGTGTGGGTAAGGCCTCGATCGCTATAGTGGTCCGACAGGGTTTAGGATCCACTTCCGCAAAGTATTCGGCATAGATTTTATTGAAGGTTTTAAAGTCGCGCTTCATGTCAACTAAAAAAACCTGAATATCAACTAGTTTCTCCCAAGAACTGTCATGCTCCTCTAAAATGGCCTTGACGTTGGCGAAGACGCTGTGAACTTGTGCCGCAAAATCAAATTCGACAAAATTTCCATTGTGATCTAAGCTAAGCCCAGGCACTCCTGAATCGTGTTGGTCTGAGCCAGCGATACGCGGACCAACGCCACTTAAGAAAAGAAGCCCTCCGGCTTTACGGGCTAAAGGATAACTACCTACAGGTTTTGGTGCTTTACTCATTGGAATTCAATTTCCGCAAAGGTAAAGTGCTTAGAGCCTTTTCCTTATCTGAAACTCTATTTCTTCTCGAGTGGGCGAAATTAAGCTTGGGCCTAGATAAATGTTATTGGTTAGCTTACTTCGTGCTTCTAAAGCATATCCGTCCTTAATTAGGTAAGCAATAAGCTGATACCGGTGGGGCTCATTTGGAATCGTGAGCGATATCAGGCTTTTTTTCATTTCCAGAGGTTCCGCTAAAGCGGCTTCGGTGTCAGTCGCCATTTTAAGCAGGTACCATTCTATGTAAACGTCCTCCTCTTCCAGGCTAAGCCATTTCTCATCTTTAAGTGCGACGGTGGTGTAGGGCAAATCCCATTTACTCTCTGTAGGCTTGATGAAAGGAACAATTTCAAAACCGTCATAGCCTAGGAAAGGCTCTTGATTTAGCAGCCCATTTTGGAAATTCTCCAGTTGAGCGTAGCCCTTCTTCTTATAGCCATCCAAATTTATTAGGCCATCCAGGGATACATATTCGCCGAAAACATCGTCCTGCCATGAATTGAAGCAAACTCTTTTACCCGACTTGGCAAGTTCTACCCCCAAATCCGGACCCACGGAATGAATGAAGAGCGGAACATCTAATGAATCCATATCTCGAATCAATTGCAAGGCATCATAACCATCCTTCAGATTTAAGCCAATGGCATCAACGCCTTGCACACCATGATATAATGCCGAGGCCTCCTCTGGCAAGCTTAAAGTGTAGTCAAGTTCTACCGAAAGCGGACGGTCTGGATCAATGGCTTTTATTTTCTTGGAGAGGCGATTTAGCCAGGCAATCAGCTTTTCCTGTTCATAGATTAATTTCGGTGGGAAGTAGTGTTTGTCTAGGTTGTTGAAAGCAGGTCCTCCTAAATGCCAGGCCACAATACTGGGTTCATCCCGAAGGTCTTCAATGGTTTCCAAAATGGTTTCTTCCAGGCTAATTAGGCCTTCTTCGGTACTATCATAATCGGTAAGGGCGTCAACAAAGAAGCAATAGCTGATGGTAATACTATCAGCCTCGGCTTCCTTGAGTAAATTAGCATCGTAAATACTGGGACCATATCGATGCACATGGCTTATACCCAGGGATTTCATCTCCTCAAAGTCGGCTTTAATAACCTTTCTAAACAGAGGGTGCTTAGTATTTTCCCATTCAAGGCCCTTATAATAGTTGCAGGCTAATAGATAATTATCGTAAAAGGGCAGAGTGCGAAATTCCCGTGGTTTAATTGGGTTTAAGACTTGCGGGTTTTCAGGCTTTTCCAAACCGAGATCAAAATCACCATCCTGGGTAAGGAACGAGCCAGCTTGGGAAAACACAAGTCCATTAAATTCGGAGAAGTCCTCCCTGATTGTTTTGAGAAGTGGAAGCATGTCGAGGCTAGGGAGCCGATCATAACTTAAAATCCAGGGTGTTTTATTTAAAAAGCTCGGCTTAATTAGATATCGGTTTAAGTCTTCTAGTGCGGTCGCTAGTTCTGGTGAGCGAGGGCCTGGGAGCTCAATGAAGTCTATATATTCTGGTCCGGGATAGGATAACCAGATCCGTTCAGGTGAGGGGCTACGGTATATCAATAAAAGATTGCGAAGGCCAGAGTTGTTTAGCTTCTCCTTCATATATCTCCATAGATCTTTTTCCATGGTTAATATGGAGTCCGCTGCTTGAGTATGTGCATAGCTGAATGGACTTACATAGCATGGTCTGCCGTATTGTTCAAGCTCACCTAACCAAATGCCCAATTGATCATCATAGTGTCCCTGCGCCAATCCTTGCTGAAAATCCACAAAACTGATGCTGTCGGAATCATAGGTCCAATGGAGATAAGGATATAATCTAGTATCCGTGCAGTTCTGTAAATAGGTCCTTATCTCATTGGGGCTGGAAAAGAAATTCAGTTTTTTAAATAGAGCCTGGCTGTCTTCGCCGGCATTGATTTGGGCAATGAAATGTTGGGCTGCACGAGCTTTTTCTGCTCCTACTCTCACTTCAAGAATATTGCGCTGGGAAGTAGTATAGTAGAGGAAAAAGCCCATTAATAAGGCAACGGGAACGGCAACAATCCTTAGAAATTGATAGGATCCATGCCGGACTTTCCAAAACCAATCTTTCACCTTCCAAATGCCAACGAATAATTGGTAGAGCCATGGAACTCCATCCTTATAAGCACGCCACCGGTTTTGCATACTAGCAAAGAATACGAAAGCGATAAAGACCACATTAATAGCGGCAAAACCCGCCATAATTAAGCTATAGGGGTTTAAGTCCCGGATCAGTCCATAGGCAATTGCGGCAATGCTTAAGGCAGCCATGGCGAGGTTGGGGATATTTATTCCCCAAGTATTCTCTTCTTGCCCGTCTTTAGGGGTAGGATTATAGGGTATTTTTCTTCTGAGTAGGGTATAGATAAAACCTAAGGAATGGATCCACCATGTGCCGATAGCTATTAATCCACCTTGGATATGAAAACCCCGTTCATCTTCCTCCATAACCCACCGTTGCACGAAGTGTCGGATGGTGATGATAAAAATCAGCAAGGGTGCTGCATAAGCCAAAAAGTAGGCTAATCCCACCCGCATAGGTATGTGCGAGCTAAAAAGGGAGATGATGGGTACCAAGAAATTAATCATGAACAAGAAGCCCATGAAATAATGCCAGGGCAATAAGCCATAGTGTAACTTCTGCCTCCAACTGAGTTTACTAAAGAGCTTTGGATAGGAGGTTACAAGCAATTCAAAAACCCCTCGCGACCATTTGAGCTGCTGCTGATAATAGGCGGATAGGGTATTTGGCACCAGGCCTCGCGTTAAAACCCTTGGGACGTAGACCGATTTCCAACCTTTGGCATGCAATTGCATGGAGGTGTGCATATCCTCGGCCAAGCCCGCGGCATGGCCACCAATACTATCTAGTGCTATGCGACGAAAAGTACAATTTGCTCCAATAGCCTGAGCGGTGCCATAGCTATTCATACTCATCATTATCGGCCCATAGAACTGAAAGGTTTGTTGGGATGAGGCCTTAGCGATGAGATTTTCATAAATGTTACCGTAAGCTTGAACTACCTGGACGAAGCCAATTTCGGGGTTTTCGAATTGGGGCAAGACCCAATCTAAAAAGTCGGGTGCTGGTACATGATCGGGATCCAGTATTAGGCAGATGTCCCCGGTAGCATGCGTATAGATGGCGTGATTGATGTTTCCCGCTTTGGCATTCTTTTTAATCGGACCGCGATAAACATGGACAATACCCAGTCGTTCGCATTGTTCTTTTAAATAGGGGTCATCCCCCTCATCACAGAGATAGGTCGTATGTGGATAAGTGATTTTTTGGATGGCTTCCAAAGTATGTATCAACATATCATAGGGTTCGCCGGGCACGTAGGTGGTGAAAATGTCAACCTTAAAATCCGATTTTAGCTCTTGCTTGGGGGGAAATGAAATGGACCAGTAATGATACCATTCGTAGAGTAGTCGGAAGCCAATATAGAAGAGCGAAAATACTAAGGGGATATAAAGGGGCTTATATCCAACGTATTCAGGTTTAGTGATTTCCCAAAAGAAGAGACCCATGCAAAGAACTCCTAGCACAATCATAATCCGGATACTTATGGTTTGCATCCGATTGGGAGGAAGTACGGGTATGGGTCTTCTTTTATCGTACCACATAGAAGGGTAGGTTTGCGGTGGCATAGGTTCTTAGGGAGTCGTCGCTTACCCGAACAAAAAGTCGAAAAGCTCCTGGTTTTTCCGGGCATTTAAAGGCGATCCTTTGAGGATCTATGGGGATCTCAATATTCTGGGTAAGGGGGGCAGGTGTTTCACCACGTAAGAAGTACCAGTCTTCCGCTCTTACCGACCATTCAATGGTTAAGCCTTCCACCTCCGAGCCCGAAGCCAGCCGAACTTCGGCTTGATGATATTCTCCAGCGCTAAACCAAAAATCTTGGGCTAAACCTAAACCGTCGATTAAAAGGGTATCGATGATGGGTGGGCTTATGTTTTGCGGGTATCCAAGCCGATTTGCTAAGAAGAAATATTGAGCATTCTTGGCGCCTGCTTCGTCGAAGAAATTATACCAGGTATGGGTCTGCTCTTGTCGGGAGCCCCAATTAAAAACACATGCCCCCAAATAATTCTTATTGTGAATAGGAAGCCGCTCAAATTGTTGAGCGAGAATTTTACTCTTTTCGGAGCTTTTAGGTTCATAAGGAGCACCCCAGCGGGTGGCGGGAACCTCCCAAGGCCCGATTTCGCCAAACTCGCCAATAAGGAAGGGGCGCGACCAAAAGGGTTCTACTTTGGAAAGGAGCTCATCAATATTAGCCAGCTGACTAAATGTATTAATTAGATAATAATCTAGCTCGGGAACTTTTAATCCAAAATTGAGCGCGGTATTCCTGGGTAAATTGGCAAATGCCGTTCCCACCGGGTGATTGGGGTCACCAGCTTTAAGAGAATCTAGGAGTTGACCATAGCCACGGGAGAAAGTGAAGTCGCTCAATTCTTGAAAACGCAATTCGTTGCCAAGGCACCATGATAAAAGGGCGGGATGTTCAGCGTATTTGCGACCGAGGGTAGCTAATTTTTGCGCTAGCGAATCGATTTCCCTTGGCTCCGCGTAAAACCACTTATCCTGACTCTTGGGTAGCCAAATACCGGCAATTACCATAAGGTGGTGATGGGCCGCACTGTCCAAAATATCTTGCAAGCCAGCGGTATCATAGGCGCGAATGGTGTTTATACCAATCTTAGCCGCTTCATGCAGATGACTGGAACCAGACACTCCTCGTACCTCAAAGGGATTGCCGTCAATATGAAATTGGGCTTGGCCGTCAACATATAGAATCTCAACTTTATCGCTGAGGAATTCCGATTCATTCCGACAGGAAAAAAGAAGAGTCAGCATCAAAAACGCCAAGGGGAAACGCAGCAAATCAGTAGAAACCATTTAAAACCCAAGTAAATTGCCTCCTAACAAACTTAATAGTCAGCAGGTCGTTTATAAAAAGTGGCTTTACTAGTTATCAACAAGAACGGGATCTATTGTGCCCAAGGAGATTTTTACATCGATCCTTGGCGTCCCGTAGCTCGAGCGATAATCACTCATGCCCATTCAGACCACGCCCGTGCCGGGATGGGCTCTTACCTTTGTCATCCCTTAACGGCTCCCGTACTGAGGCAACGATTAGGTAAGGATATTAACATTCAAACTCAAAATTACGGTTTTCGTCATCAAATTGGCGGGGTAAACCTTTGTCTTTATCCCGCCGGACATTTGCCTGGGTCTGCTCAAGTGAGACTGGAGTATAAAGGAGAAGTTTGGGTGGTAAGTGGAGATTATAAACTACAAGCTGATTCCCTTTGCCAGAGTTTTGAGCCCGTTCCTTGTCATCATTTCATTACCGAATCTACTTTTGGATTGCCCATTTACCAATGGCCTGAGCCGGATAATGTATTTGCTGAAATTAAGGAATGGTGGTCGGATAATCAGGCCTCAGGTCGAGTTTCCATAATCGGAGCCTATTCCTTGGGAAAGGCGCAGAGAGTATTGGGTGGACTGGACCCGAGCTTAGGGCCAATATACTGTCATGGTGCGGTGGAAAATGTAAACCAGATTTACCGGGAGCAAGGCCTTTCCTTAGTCGAAACCCGCTTAATCCCCTCTGATTTTAAGCGGCAGGATATGCTGGGAGCAATAGTGTTGGCACCCCCAAGTGCTTTGGGTAGTGCATGGTCCCGGAAACTGGGTCCCCAAAGTACCGCCTTTTGCTCCGGTTGGATGGCAGTAAGAGGAGCGCGTCGAAGGCGGGCGGCCGACCGAGGCTTTGTTCTGTCTGATCACGCTGATTGGCCCGGATTAAACCAGGCCGTTCTAGCTACCGGGGCAGAATCGATTTACGTCACCCATGGTTATAAGGATATTTATGCCCGCTGGTTAAGGGAGGAGTATGGTTTAAATGCGCAATCGGTAGAAACTCTTTACGAAGGAGGGTCTGCAGATGAGGCTGGTACGCTAGGATTATAATGCAAGGGAATGAAGGCCAATTGATCTCCTTTTTGAAAATCTGGCAGGTCCCGAGCGATTACCATTAAACGGTCTTTACGCTTAAGGAACATGGGGATGATATTTGAGCTAAATTCTTTGCAAATGTTTTCATACATCTGATTATTAAAGCAATTCTTAATCATCACAAACTCTGCCTGGCGCACGGACTGAGCTAAGTTCAGGTAATCCACTCGACCTCCAAATAATACCGTGGCAGGAAAATTCGGGTCACTTAATTCCTGTTCCTTTTTACTGCTCAAACGATAAGTTTTTTCGGCGCCAAACTCTTCTTCAAAGTACTTCAATGCTAGGGTATTGATTTCTGCACTTGAGGTTAGAGCCATTAAATTTCCCACGGTATTGAGGTCTAAATCCTCATAGACATTATCGCTAAGTATGCTATCCTCATAAACCTCAAAACCAAGTTTGCGTGCCTCTTTCTGATTGTTTTTGGAGGTATCGGCAAGAATCACATCTAAGCCCTGCTCTTTTAAGAATTTACCGAGGAATCGAGAGTTTTCATTGGCTCCGGCGATCAGGAAACCTCTGGGCTCTTCGCGTTCTACTTTTAACCAACGGGCTATGGGCTTAGCCGTGGCCCCCTGCAGTACTACCGTACCTACAATCATTAGGAAGGTTAAGGGAAGAATGAGTTCTGCCTGACTTACACTAACAATGGTGCGTTCTCCAGAAGTAAGTTGTAATGCAAATAGTGAAGCAACCGCCGCTGCCACAATTCCTTTCGGGCCCACCCAGGACATGAAAATTACTTCGCGCCAATTAAAACTCGAACGCCGGGTGCTCAGCCAAACGCCCAGTGGCCTTAAGATTAGCACGACAATTCCAAAGAGGGCCAGGGAATTCAAGCCCAGCTTTTCGATTTGCTCAATATCTATTCTGCTGGAGAGAAGGATAAAGAGTACCGAGATTAAAATAATACTAACATCTTCCTTAAAGGAAAGAATCTTTTTCAGCTCTTGAACTTTTACATTGGCCAGGATGATGCCCATAAAGGTGGTGGACATTAATCCGGCTTCATGTGCCAGAAATTCCGCGAAAGTAAAGGCAAAGATTACCATCCCAAGAGCCATCACATTCCGCAAATAGGAGGGGATGCGGTTCTTTTCCAGTAACCATCGCAAGAAGAATGCGGCTACACCGCCAACAAACATTCCCGCGGCCACCGTCAAAAAGAACTCTTTAAAAACCCCCGTGGTACTAGGGCTACTAAAGTCAGAGGTTTGGATAAACTCATAAACCAATACTGCAATTAGGGCGCCTAGTGGGTCAATGAGGATACCTTCCCATTTGAGAACATTGTTTATGCGAATATTTGGACGAACATTTCTTAAAATGGGGGTCACCACGGTAGGTCCAGATACAATGATTAAAGCACCGAAGAGAAAGGAGAGGGTATAATCCATTCCCATCAAATAATGGGCGGCAAGACCACCACCCACCAGGGTGATAATAGGGCCGAATATCAAGAGGTTCCGAACTACCCTGGCCTGGTGTCGAATCTCCTTAATTTTCAAGGTTAGTCCTCCTTCGAAGAGGATTACCCCTACGGAAATGGAAACAAATGCAAATAATAAATCACCCGAGAAGATATGATCACCGTCGAGGAGCTTAACTCCATTTGGGGTAAAGAAAGTTGAGCCTGGGCCCAGGGCCAAGCCAATTATTATCAGAGGTAAAATTGCCGGAATTTTTATTTTCCAGGCCATCCATTGTGCAAATACACTTAGGATGAGAATACTGGCCAATTCTGCCATTCCTTCCATGCTCAGGTGTTTTTGGTCTCTTAAGTTAAGGAAATGCTTTTAGGAAAGATGCTTTAATATCACATCATCACAAATACTGCTCATTGAAGACCTTAAAACGCGGATTTGCTCCAATCGTTCAAGGCCGCCAAAGCCTTCGATGGGCTTCACCGCAAGAAGTACGGGCTCTACATGGGGAAAGACTTTTTCTAAGTCCCTTTGCACGGTCTCATCAAAGATGAAAATCTGATCGAAATCAAATTTCGAGAATTCACTTAAAGCATCCGAGGTTTGCCCAGCAATCACCACCTGATCTTCTGCCATTGCTCTAATGGCTTGAGGGTCGACCCCACTAGGCTCTATACCACAGCTATAGACACGTGTTTGATGCCCCAATTTTTTTTTGAGGTAACCTTCTAACATTTGACTGCGGACAGCGTTGTCTATGCCTACGATTAGTATCTGTGACAATTTCCCTTCTTTTGAACAATTCGGCTTCAGCCGGGATATGGTATTATTGCTCTGTGAAAATAACAATTAGCGCTTAGAGAATGAAGATTTATACTAAAACAGGTGATAAAGGCCAGACCTCTTTGGTTTCCGGAGAGCGCGTGCCGAAAAATCACCTTAGAATCGAAGCATATGGTACCGTGGATGAATTAAATTCCACCATGGCGGTAATGAAGGATAGCGCATCTTATAATGTCATTAATCCATTCCTGGAAGAAGTTCAGAGTTTGTTGTTTACCATTGGATCTCACTTAGCGGCCACCGAGAAGAATCAAATGAGTCTACCAGATTTAAGTCAAAAGGATATTGACGAACTGGAGCAGGGAATTGATGAGATGAATCAGAACTTGGAACCTTTGCGAAACTTTATAATTCCGGGAGGTGATTTAAGTTCATCATATGCTCATGTAGCAAGGACCATTTGCCGGCGGGCCGAGCGGCGGGTAATTGACTTACTGGGTGCAGACGAAAGCATTCACCCCCTTATATTGCCCTACCTAAATCGTCTTAGTGATTATCTTTTCACCTTGGCTCGATTTTACACACATCAGCATAAAGGCCTGGAAACCGCCTGGAAGCCTCGTTCTTAAGGTATTATATGCTTAAGAATAGAAATAGCACTTGCACAGGTGCTTTAAAAAATTATTTTTGCAAAAATTTTGACTCTAACACTATTAGCTAACGCGTATGTACTGGACCTTAGAACTTGCAAGCTATTTGAGCGATGCGCCCTGGCCTGCGACTAAAGACGAACTGATTGATTTTTCGATCAGAACCGGTGCGCCTTTAGAAGTGGTTGAAAACCTACAAGCCATGGAGGAGGAAGAGGAGGAAGTGTATGAGACCATTGAAGATATTTGGCCTGATTACCCCTCCGAGGAGGATTTCCTCTGGAATGAAGATGAATACTAGAAAGACACACTGTAAAGAAAAAAAGCCGCTTCAATTTTCGAAGCGGCTTTTTCATTTTGGGGCATTGATCTATACTTTTTGATTACTGGCCTCTATACAGCGCGTAATCTCTTTTTTTAGCTCTTCACTTTTAAATGGCTTGGTGATATAGCCATTAAAGCCATTTCGACTAACGTAAGTCTTGGTTTCCGGCATTGCATCAGCCGTAAGGGCTAATATAGGAGTGGTGTTGTTTCGATTGCCTAGGTCTTTGCGAATCGCTTTAACCGCTTCGAAACCATTGAGCACGGGCATTTGTAGGTCCATGAGGATGACATCGTAGTCCTTCTGTTCGCACTTGCTCACAGCAATGCGTCCATTATCGGCCATTTCGATAGAGGCATTCCAATTTTTACAAACTTGCTTGATCAGCATTTGATTTACCTTGTTATCCTCCGCAACTAGAATCTCGATGCCATTGAGGCCATTACTGAGGTCGGCCTCCAATTCGGGATCCACCTTGGGTTTTTCCTTGCTGGCGCTTAGCATCACATTAAAAAGGAAGCTACTACCTTTTCCTAATTCGCTTTCCACCCAAATTTCTCCTTTTTGCAGTTCTACTAGGCGTTTAGAGATGGCCAGACCAAGTCCGGTACCGCCGAAGTTTCTGGTAGTATCTGTATAAGCCTGGGTAAAGCTTTCAAAAATGCTTTGCTGTTTTTCTTTGGAGATGCCAATACCTGTGTCTTTTACCTCAAAAAGGAGGTCATAGGTCTCCTCTTCCTGACTTTGCAGTTTTATAATTAAAGAAACCGAACCTTCCTTGGTAAATTTCAAGGCATTGCTAATGAGATTAAGCAGAATTTGATTCAATCGATAGGGATCACCCATTAATTGAGCAGGCACCTTATCATCAACGTTTAGATGCAGTTCTACTTGCTTATGCTGCGCCTTAAGACGCCAGGTCGCCATTAATTTTTCGGTGAGATTGCGCAGGTCAAATGGAATCCGCTCCAATTCAACCTTATTCGCTTCAATCTTCGAATAATCTAGAATGTCATTGATGATGACAAGCAAGTTATCGGCAGAATACTCAATTAATTCTAAGTTCCGCCTAGCATCTGCCGTAAGGCTATCTTGATCCTGTAAGAGGATTTCCGTAAGACCCACTATCGCATTCATTGGAGTGCGAATTTCATGACTCATATTGGATAAAAAATCCGATTTAGCCGCTAGGGCCTTTTCTGCTAGGAGTTTTGAGGCAATCAGTTCCTTCTCGAAGGACTTCCTTTCGGTGATGTCCATTAATGTTCCCGTAAGCACTTCGCCTCGGCTTAGTCTTCCTCGATGCTGTTCGGCTCTGAGCATCATCCATGCACTGCCTTCATTAACCGGCACTTCCATGTTTATTTCCCGCTCATCAACCGATAAGTTATCAATCGCTTTATTTAATTCGCTTCGATACGGCTCATCGATGGCATCAAGTAAATCATCAAGCTTGGGGTCATTTTTCCCGGGTCTATTTAATAGCTTGAACATTTGCGAAGACCAATAAGAGTTGCCTTTGGCGGAAAGAGGGTGTTCGAAGGAACCTAATTTTGTTAAGGCTTGCGCCTGATTTAGGTTATTACTGGCTTGTCGTAACTTTTCCTCCGCAACATAGCGCGCGTTGATGTCAGTTAAGGTGCCAGAAGCGCCCAATAAACGACCTTCGTCATCAATGTCTAAAGTTACAATGGCTTCTGTCCAGCGAACTTCCCCGGACTTTGTAATATACCTCAGATTGTACCTGCTGGAGGACTCCGTACCATTAACCAATTCAGATAAATGATACATACTGGTTTCCTTGTCATCAGGATATACCATTTTAGTAAAACTGGTTCCGATACTTTCCTCAATCGAATAACCGGTAATACGCTCCCAAGCAGAGTTTAAAAAGGTCCAGCACCCATTCAGATCGGTTTGAAAAATAACTTCTTGGACATTATTTACGATCCTCGATAGTTGCTCCGTTAGCGCTTCCGCTTCCGCTGCCTTTTTTTCGGCAAATCCTTTAAGCTCTTTGTTGGCGATAAAAAGCTCCTTAGAGCTTAATTCCAAGATATTCTCCGCCTGCTTAACATCCCGATCAAAATCGTGATAGGCTTGATTTATGGAATCAAGAAAAGCCTCGGAAACCGCATTCGGGTCTTCAAGGGTTTTCTTTATCTGGCGTCGCAGTAATCTATGATAGGGTTTTTCAGACAAGCTCGTTAAAACTAGTTATGGTCATAGTTTGATTGTGCAATTCGCATTCCACCCCTTCCCTAAATGGAGCAATTTCTCCATAAGAATAGAATCCTGTAATATGGCAATTTTCGCCCAAATGCTCGGCAACACCTTCAACTTCTTCTTCCACAATTTGGCGAAGAACAAGTTTTCGGCCTACACAACTAATGCAGATGGCGAATTCATTTTCTTTTTGTTTCGCTAAGGAAGCAGCCTCTTCCGCTCCGTCAATTAGACGATCAATATTGGCTTTCATTAATCGAATGTAAGAGCCCTCGGGAATATCCCCGGCAAAGGTTAAACTCTGCTCCTCTTCATTAATTCCTAAAATGGTCCGTACTAAGGGCTTTCGATCTTCTGAGTAGCGCATACTAAGGGGGAACAACAAACCTGAGGCAGGTAAGTTCGCGGCCTCGTCCCCCAAGAAGCTCTTATACAGCTTTAGAGCGGGCTCATTATCCAATTCATATAAAACATTATTGGTACTGCGAGTTACTAGGCGTTCAATTCCAAATGAATCCCAGCCTCCCATGGAACCATAGCTGATTTGCAGGTCGCCATAGAAACCGAGGCCAATAACCTTATGGTCCCCGAGCTTTCCAGCATTATCGATGAGTAAGGTTTGTTCGAAATGAGGTCCGTCTCCTGCCAGACCCCCTGTAATAGCCACGCCTTCTGGCGCCGCTCCACGCAGGCCTTCCACTAGTTTACTGCCATTAATATTAAGTCCGTCGGACAGCACGAAGATGTGTTTAAGCCCTTCCGGATTAAATGATTTGGAAAGTTTCTCTCCGATTTCAGAACTCTTTTCCGGATCGGAAATATCCGTTTCATGGTAAACAACGGAACTTTTTTCAAAGGCAACAAAATTGGCCGAAATGGTTTCATCATGCACCGAGGTTCCATTGATTTCTCCAGAAGTGGAGCAACCTGCCAAAATGGCTTGGGGAAATTTACGGCGTATTTCTTGAACCCATTGGCTCTCTTGCAAAATGGTTTTTCCGCCAAAAAGGAGAATTAGGTTGGGCTCGAAGTCGATTTGATTTAAATCTTCCGCAGCCTGCTGAGTAAGTGATAATTGAGCTGATTTCATGACTTGTGAGTTTGGGATAGTTAATATAGGAATAATAGTAAAAGCAGCAACAAAAAAGCACCTAAGGCTCATTTTTAGTCCTTAAACGCTAGACCTTTTAATAACTTTGCGAACCCTCGAAAGAGACTAAAAACATTTATAAAACATGCTAGGAAATATCCTAACCAAAATATTTGGCACCAAGAGTGACCGCGACATGAAGGCTCTACAGCCGGTTGTGGAAGAAGTAAACTTGGCTTTTGACAAACTTCAGAGTTTAAGTGATGACGAATTAAGGGCCAAGACTCAAGCATTTCAAGAGCAGATTCAAGAGGCAATCAAAGCCGAGCAAGCCGAAGCCGACGAGTTGAGATCTAAACTTGAAGCGGAAGAGGAGATAGAGCTGAAGGAGCGCTACTACGAGCAACTTGATCAAATTGATGAGAAAATAAAGGACAAAATTGAGGATGTCCTGAACGAAATTAAGGCCGATGCCTTTGCTGTGGTAAAAGAGACCGCTCGCCGTTGGAAAGAGAACGGGGAATTAGTGGTTTCGGCCTCAGATTATGATAAAGTCTTAGCGAATTCGCTTGATGCGGTTAAGATTGAAGGAGACAAAGCGGTCTGGTCAAAAGAGTGGTTAGCGGCTGGTGCTGAGATAAAATGGGATATGATGCACTACGATGTGCAGCTGATAGGCGGCTCGGTATTGCATGGTGGATCTATCGCGGAAATGGCCACCGGTGAAGGAAAAACCTTGGTGTCTACCTTGCCAGTTTATCTTAATGCCTTGCCAAAACGAGGGGTTCATGTGGTAACCGTGAATGATTACCTCGCTCGTCGTGACTCCCAATGGATGGGGCCCTTATTTCAATTTCATGGTCTTTCGGTAGATTGTATTGATCGGCACCGACCTAATTCGGAGGAGCGTCGCAAAGCTTATCGTGCCGATATCACCTATGGTACCAATAATGAATTCGGTTTCGACTATTTACGAGACAATATGGCGGGTACCCCCGAGGACTTAGTTCAACGGAAACACAATTTTGCCATTGTGGATGAGGTGGATTCTGTTTTAATCGATGAAGCTCGTACTCCATTGATTATTTCTGGACCAACTCCGCAAGGAGATCGCCAGGAGTTCAATCAATTGAAACCCCATGTGGTCAAATTGGTGAATGCACAAAAGGCCTTGGCCACCAAAGAGCTACGTGAAGCCCGCACCATGATTGCCTCAGGTAATAAAGAGGACAAAGAGGAGGGGGCCAAAAAGCTTTTACGCGTTTATCGCGGGATGCCCAAGAACAAAGCCCTGATCAAGTTCTTGAGTGAAGATGGAATAAAGACTCTTTTGCAGAAGACCGAGAACTTCTACATGCAAGAGCAGAATAAAAACATGCATATCATTGATGATGAACTCTACTTTACCATCGATGAAAAAAACAATCAAATTGATCTTACTGACCTAGGGATTGATTTAATTTCGGGTGATACCGATAAGAATTTCTTTATCCTCGAGGATATTTCCACGCAATTGTCTGCTTTGGAAGCCGAGGGATTAGAAGCCGAGGAAAGAGCGAAACGCAAGGATGAGATCATGCGCGAATTCTCCGTTAAGAGTGAGCGTATCCACACCATGAACCAGCTTTTAAAAGCTTACACCTTATTCGAAAAGGATAATGAGTATGTGGTGATGGAAAACAAGGTGAAGATTGTTGACGAGCAAACCGGCCGGATTATGGATGGCCGACGTTATTCAGACGGTCTACATCAAGCCATCGAAGCCAAGGAAAATGTAAAGATTGAAGCCGCTACTCAAACTTATGCGACGGTGACTTTACAGAATTACTTCCGGATGTATAATAAGCTCAGTGGTATGACGGGTACCGCAGAAACAGAGGCGGAAGAACTTTGGGATATCTACAAAGCAGAGGTTACCGTAATACCTACTAATAAACCGATTATTCGCGATGATCGTGAGGATTTAGTTTACCGAACCAAGCGTGAGAAGTTCAATGCAATCATTGAAGAAGTAAGTTCCTTAGTTGAAGCGGGTCGCCCGGTACTTGTGGGTACCACCAATGTAGAAATCTCGGAGGTATTAAGTCGTGCACTTAAGATTCGTAAGATTTCCCATAATGTTTTGAATGCAAAGCTGCATCAGAAGGAATCTGAAATCGTAGCTGAAGCAGGTCAACCAGGAAAAGTAACCATTGCAACCAACATGGCGGGTCGTGGTACAGATATCAAATTGAGTCCCGAGGCCAAAGCAGCAGGGGGTCTAGCCATTATTGGTTCGGAGCGACACGATTCTCGTAGGGTTGACCGTCAGTTGCGAGGCCGTGCCGGTCGTCAAGGTGATCCGGGTAGCTCCCAGTTCTTTGTTTCCTTAGAGGATGATTTGATGCGTCTTTTCAATTCGGAAAGAGTGGCCAAGATTATGGATCGCATGGGACTGGAAGAAGGTGAGGTTATCCAACATAGTATGGTGACTAAATCCATTGAAAGAGCCCAAAAGAAAGTAGAAGAGAACAACTTTGGTATTCGGAAGCGTCTTTTGGAATACGATGACGTAATGAATGCCCAACGCGAGGTAATTTATCGTCGTCGCCGTCACGCCCTCTATGGCGAGAGAATGCAAGTTGATATTGCCAATATGTACTACGAAACGGTAGAGGCAATTATCGGCGATACTCAGGTGCTTAAAGACTTGGAAGGCTTCAAATTGGAGATGTTACGCGTGTTTAGCATGGACATCGAGATGGATCAGCAAACCTTTGAAAAAACTGGCACCCAGGAATTGGTGAACAATGTGCATGAAGAGGTGATGAAAGCCTACAGCGTTAAGAACAAGCGCATCGCTGAAATGGCCCTTCCTGTGATAAATAACGTCTACAAAAACCAAGGGAATCAGTACAAGAATATTGTAATTCCATTTACCGACGGTGCCAAGCAAATGCAGGTGGTAACCAATTTGGAGCGGGCAGTTGAAACCGAAGGTCGGCAGTTAATCCGAGATTTTGAAAAGTCAATTACCCTAGCGCTTATCGATGATAAGTGGAAGGAGCACCTCCGGGATATGGATGACTTGCGTCAGAGTGTAGGTACTGCCCAATACGAACAAAAAGATCCCTTACTAATCTATAAACTAGAGGCCTTTGAACTATTCAAGTCCATGGTAGACGGGATGAACAAGGAAATTGCTTCCTTCCTTTTTAAAGGGCAATTACCTAGTCAGGATAGCAATCAAGTTCAGCAAGCCAGAGCCCCACAGCGAAGCGCTTATGACCAAATGCAAACTTCCCATCCTTCGGCCGATGGCGGAGCTTCGGGAGGAGAAGGCCGCCCAGCACCTCCTAAACGAAAACCGGTGGTCTCGGAAAAGAAGTATGGACGTAACGAGCAAGTCACCGTACAGAACCTAAGTACCGGTGAAAAAAAGGAAATGAAGTACAAAAAAGCCGAGCCATTGGTGGCTGGCGGACAATGGATTGTGATAGATTCCTAAGTCTAAGTATCACATAATGAATGAATAAAGAGGCCTTTCCAACGAAAGGCCTCTTTTTTTACGTTACCTTTAGACAACGCTTTCTATTATCGCACGTCTAAAACCCAAGAACCGACTTTCATTGAGCTCAAAACCCGACCATATCATGCGGATTGAGGACTTCGAAGCCTACGTGCCTCCGAAGGAGATCCTACTCAACAACTCTGAACAAGAGTTGGTGATCGCATGTGCCGCTGGAGAGAAGTTAGCTCAAAAAAGGATTTACGAGTTGTTCTCAGGTAAGATGCTAAATATCTGTAGACGCTATGCCAAGGATCAAGAGCACGCTCGTGATTTGATGCATGATGGATTTATCAAGGTGTTCCTCAACATTGGGAAATTCAAGGGACAAGCTTCATTGCAAACTTGGATTACGCGCATCATGATTAACAATAGCATTAGCGCCATTCGTAAAGAGGTTCGCAAGGGAATTAAGGTGAACTTGGAAGATGTACAAATTCCGGAGCCAGATCCCCAATATTTTGAAACCGATGCGGATTCCGAAATTAGTGCGCGAGAGGTTTTTGAAAAAATAAATGAACTACCCCTAGGTTACCGAACGGTGTTTAGTATGTATGTCTTAGACGGCTACAGTCACCGCGAAATTGCCGAGGAGTTGGATATAAGTGAAGGAACCAGTAAAAGTCAATTAGCCAAAGCCAAGAGACTCTTGGTCAAAAAGCTGCGAGGCGAAGCATAAGTGAAAAAACAGTTGCAACATATCGAAGATTTTGTGCGCGGTAAACTAGGTTTACTGGAGGGAGACGCACAAACAGATTGGCTGGATTTTGAGCGCAAATTGCGTCGTGCTACTCGCGTGCGGCAAATGAAGCGTGCGGCAGGTATGGTTGGTGTTATCCTACTACTTGGATTTAGCCAGGCGATTCTCAGCGGCGATTGGGCCCAGGCGAAATTGGATAAATACAATGCGGCACAAGATTTAGAAGATTTTAAGTTTGAGCCAAAGGAGACATCAAACCTCAGTTACACTGCTTCTGAGCTTGACTTAGCAAAGACTATTAGCCCAGTTGCTGAAGCGCCAACCGCAGCGATTCAAGCAAGCGAAATGAAGGCTAAGGAGAATCCCCAGACCCCCATTAATCAAGTTAAAGTCGAGCCCGTTTTATTGGCTCTAGCCGAAGAAAATGTAGCGGCCGAAGAAGGACTAGCATCCCAAGCAGAAGCAAGCCTTTTCCGAGAGGCCGTATTGCCAATTAATGCTCTTAATGGAGCTGCGGAGGTGAAGGATCTTAAAAAAGGAAGGCTAGTAAAAGATGGAAAAATTACCCGTAGTACCAATTTGCCATTTGATTACGAGGTGCCAAGAAGGACCGTTAGCTATAAAGATATTTCCCTTCGCAAAGTGGGATATAATCCGGCTCCCAAGTCCGCAAGTCCCTATATCAGCCCCTTACAGGAAAAACGTCCCTGGACTTATAGCCTAAACATTTATCCCAACTTCGCTTTTCGGGAGTTTAAGATTGATCGACAAAAACGAAATTTATTACACAGCGATTTTATCGATGCGATGCAAGCCTCCGAAGCTTCTGGCATGAATATTAACATCGGTTTTGAGGTAAGTAAGCGCATTGGCCCGATTACCTATTTGAATACGGGAATTGAATACATCAACAATAGTTACAATGCGGAATATGACTTTGTCAACTTCCGTCAGGCTAACTTTGACCCTGATGGTGAGATCGTAAACTATACCCTTCTCCGCGATCCTCAACGCATTACCTTTAGTGATTTGAACAGCTTCCATTTCTTGAATGTACCGCTGAGCATTAGCTATCAACCATGGGCTACCGATCATTTGAGAGTCAACTTGGAATTTGGTTTTAGCATGCTCTATTTCTTGGAGGCCAATGGTTCCACCATCGACTATCGCACCCTTCAACCTATCGATTTGTCAGAGCGGAGCTATCGCAAATACATGGCCTCTAGTAGCCTAAAAATTGGGGTTCAGTACTACTTAAGTCCAAACATGAATATTGGTTTTGAGCCTACTTTGATGTATTTCACCAATAGTATTTATACCGAAGAATATCCTTTCGAGGTCATCCCTTATTCTTTGGGGCTTAACCTAAACCTGCAAATGAAATTGCAGTAATCAGACCTTGGCTAGGGCAGCGACTCCTCTTTCCAAAGTCTCATCATTCTTAGCAAAACATAATCTTAGAACAAGATGATCCACCGGATCACGGTAAAAGGGGCTTAGTGGAATGCTGGCAATGCCGTGTTCAACTGTAAGTTTTTCCGCAAAATCTAATTCGGGCTCCTGGCTAATTTCTGAGTAGTCAAGCAGCATGAAATAGGTTCCCTCGCTGGGAAGCGGTTTAAATCGAGTGCGACTTAAGATTTGATTGAATAACCAATCGTGTTTGTTCTTAAACAACTTACCTAGATCAGATAGATTGGCGGTGGGTAAATAATCCGCTAAAGCGCATTGCAAGGGATGGTTTACACTAAAGACAAAATACTGATGTACCTTTTTGAATTCTCGCATCAAGACTTCGGGTGCCAGGCAGTATCCGATTTTCCAACCGGTGACGTGCACCGTCTTGCCCAAGGATCCAACCACAAATGAGCGCTTTCGGAGTTCCGGATATTGACGTACACTGCGACGCTGATTAGAGTCAAAAACTAGATGCTCATAAACTTCATCGGCGAGGATGAGAATGTTCGAGCCGCTTACTAATTCCTGAAGCTGTCTAAAATCCTCATCCTTCCATGTTCTTCCTGAAGGGTTATGAGGACTGTTAACAATAATCATCTTGGTGCGATGACTTATCAAGCGTTTGACCATCTCCCAGTCCACCGAATAATCTGGATGCTGCAATTTGATAGTAATAGGAGTGCCGCCATACAATTCAATCATGGGAAAGTAAGAATCATAGGCAGGGCTAAAAACAATCACCTCATCACCCTCCCGGATGGAACAAGCAATAGCAGTTCCAAGAGCTTGAGTAGCTCCCGCGGTAACGCATATTTCGTGGTTCTCCTCGTACGGAGCATCGAAAACCGCCTCGCTAATTTCGCAAAGGACCTTGCGGAAATCCGCTTGGCCTGGCATTGGGGCGTATTGATGCGGCCCGTGCTCTCCATAATACTTGACGCGCTCTAGTAATTCAGGATCTGTGGGGAAGTCTGGAAAACCCTGTGACAGATTCACCGCTTGATGCGTATTGGCCAAAGCGGTCATTTTACTAAAAATGGTCTCTTTAACGTGGCTAAGATTGCCGTTCAGACTGATGGGCTTATTCGATTCCGACATGATGGCAATTTAAGGGATTTGTAAACCTCTTGCGGTATTTGGGGTTGTATTGGTATGAAGCGCATTGAACCTCATAAAATTGTCGAGCTAAAGTACGTACTAAGGGAAGGTGGAGAAAGGGGAAAAACCCTAGAAGTAATGGATGAACATTGGCCTCTGAAATTTTATTTTGGATCGGGCCAAATGCTACCTGCTTTCGAGGCTAATCTCGAGGGTAGAATCGAAGGTTCAGCCTTTGAATTTTCCTTGAATCCAGCGGAAGCCTATGGTAATTTGGATTCAAACTTGATCAAGGAAATACCTTTAACCGATATCCCCGATAGTCAGCAATTCCCCAATCGGATTTATGAAGTAGGTGACCGCCTAGTCTTCAATTTGGGCCAACAGAATGAGCGTCTGGCCACGGTTAGTGAGGTACTCGATGCCTCCTTACTAGTTGACTTCAATCATGCTTTAGCCGGTAAATCGCTTCATTTCTCTGGGCAAGTCCTCTATGTGCGGGAACCGAGAGAAGATGAGTTGCTGGCAAAACGCTATATCGAACCCAACGGAATTCGTTCCGATAGTCGCTTGCGTCATGAATAGATCCCAATGGGCGGAAAGTAGTTTCCAGGCCTTAGCACCATTTTTTGCCGAGAAGGGCTTTGTCTTCATTCCGGTTATGCACCAGTTTAGAAAGGAGACGGAGTCGGGCTGGCAAAATATTATCTTCAATTTTAGTCACTACGAGGATTGCAGCTTAGTGGAAGTAAGTTTTGGAACTCGTCTAGAGCTTGTAGAGAACTTGATTGCACCATTTACCTTCGGGATTAGAGCTTATCAAGCAGAGAGTAATACTTGTATTACCAATATGTCCAAGTACTTGAAGGATCCCCAGTTTCGCTTCAAGCTGATGGAACAGGCAGACATTAAACGAATGACCGCTTGGATCAAGGACTTTTTTCGCAGGGAAGGTTTCCACTTTCTGAACAAAATATCTCAGACTTCCGACTTGGATACTTTGTATAATAAGGAGCCTAGGAAGGATTGCTTAGTGAGCTACAATCACCAATTGCGCTGCTTTAGAGGCTTGGCCATTGCGGCCTTACAGCAAAATCCGGATAGGGAGCACTTATATCAGGAATATCTAGAAGTCCTAAAGCGATACGCCAGCCCACATGTAGTTAGCGATCGCTTTCGCGAATTTAGCCGCCACCTTGCCATAACGGCCCTGAACTAATCCGTACTTTCGCTGCCGATTATGAATTACCTGTCGGTAGAAAACATTAGCAAATCCTACGGTGCTCGTCGGCTATTTCAAGAGGTGTCTTTCGGTTTAGCGGAAGGCGAAAAGGCAGCCTTGGTCGCACGAAACGGCAGTGGCAAAACTACCTTACTAAACATCCTGGCGGGCAAGGAGCAAACGGATACCGGGCGAGTTACTTTTCGCAAGGGTATCAGGGTCGAGTTTCTTAGTCAAGATCCAGATTTAGTTCCCACTCGAAGCATTTTGGAAAGTGCTTTATCGGCAAATAATCCCATGACTCAGGCGGTACTTAACTATGAGAAGGCCTTGGAAAATCCGGAGGATGCAGAGGCTTACCAAAGAGCATATGATGCAATGGAGCAATTGCAGGCTTGGGATTTGGAAGGGCAGGTAAAGACAATCTTAGGTAAGCTTGGACTGCATAATGTAGGTCAGGAGATTCAATCTCTTTCTGGAGGCCAACGCAAACGGGTGGCTTTAGCGCGTATTTTAATCTCTTCACCCGATTTACTCATTCTAGATGAGCCGACCAACCACCTTGATTTAGATATGATTGAGTGGCTGGAAACCTTTTTAGGCCAGAAAGGGATGACCCTGCTAATGGTTACGCACGATCGTTATTTCCTAGAATCAATCTGCGATTCTATTCTGGAGTTGGATGGGGAGAAGCTCTATCGTCATCCCGGGAATTACAGCTCCTTCTTGGAGAGAAAAGCGGAACGCAAGGAGGTCGAGGCCACCAATGTGGATAAAGCTCGCAACTTAATGCGCAAGGAGCTGGATTGGATTCGACGCCAGCCAAAAGCTCGTGGCACCAAAAGCAAGGCCAGAATTGATGCCTTTCATGAACTCAAAAAAGAAGCTCACAAAGATCTTCGCGAGGATGAGCTCAAACTCAATATTAAGATGACCCGTTTGGGCTCTAAGATTTTGGAGGTCCATAAATTATCTAAATCCTATGGCGATAAATTGTTGATTGAAGGATTCAATTACGTTTTCAAAAAAGGAGAAAAGGTAGGCATCGCTGGGGCTAATGGTTCAGGTAAATCCACGCTGCTAAAAATGCTTACTAACCGTGAAGAACCTAGTTCTGGCAAGATTATCATCGGCGATACCGTGCAATTTGGTTTCTACACTCAGGACGGACTTCACCTGAAAGAAGATAAGCGGGTAATTGATGTGGTCCGCGAGATAGCCGAATACATCCCGCGGGAGGGCAAAGGAGGGGACTTAAGCGCCTCACAACTCCTGGAGCGTTTTCTATTTGAAGGAGACAAGCAATATACCTACGTTTCCAAACTCAGCGGAGGAGAGCGACGAAGACTTTATCTGTGCACCGTATTAATGGCTAATCCAAACTTTTTAATCTTGGATGAGCCCACCAATGATCTTGATATCCTTACTCTAAATGTCCTGGAAGACTTTTTAAATGAATTTCCCGGATGTGTGCTGGTGGTAACCCACGATCGTTATTTTATGGATAAGATTTGTGATCATCTCTTTGCCTTTGAGGCCGGTGGTAAGATTAAAGATTTTCCGGGGAATTATACTGAGTATCGCGCCTTCCAAGCCGAGGAGATTTCTAAACGCAAATTGCGTGAGGAGAGCATGGTTAAAACTAAAGTAAGTAAAACCAATACCACTCAGGAAAAGACTAAGCTAACCTATGCCGAGCGCTTAGAATTTGAGGCCCTGGAAGGTGAACTGGAATCATTGGAGCAGCAAAGAGCAGAACTGGCCAAGGCCCTGGAAGAAGCCGCCACTGACGCAGAGAAAGTGATGAGCCTATCTAGGGAAATCCAGGTCGTACAAGACTTATTGGAGGAGAAGGAGATGCGATGGCTTGAGCTAAGTGAATACGCGGAGAATTAAAAAAGCCCAATCACTTTCGTAATTGGGCTGATATTATTTCGCTCCAAATCGATTAAAAACGCTTAGTGTAAGCGTGGCAATAAGGGGTACCCCCTTTCTTATCGTAATAATCGTGGTGATACTCTTCTTGCTCCACGTAAAATGTCGCTCCGCCGGTAATCTCTGTGGCAATGCTATAACCTTTAGCCTCCAGTTCGGCTTTCAATTTTTCCGCTACTTCCTTCTGTTCGTCATTAAGATAAAAAATCGCAGATCGGTATTGGGTGCCAATATCTGGTCCCTGGCGATTTACCTGGGTAGGGTCGTGGGTTTCAAAGAATAAACGACAAAGGGTTTCGTAATCGGTTACTTCCGGATCATAAACTACTTCTACCGTTTCGGCATGTCCAGTGCGACCGGTGCAAACCTCGCGATAGCTGGGGTTTTCCACATGGCCACCGGCATATCCAACGGCGGTTTCAATTACCCCATCGGCTTTTTGCATGTAAAACTCGGTGCCCCAGTAGCAGCCGGATGCAAACAAGGCACGAGCATATTGTTTCGATTCACTCATTTCATTTGAATTAAAGGATAGCGCCATAAAGGAAGCTAAAAGGATGGATAGTGTACGCATGATTCTTCGCTTTATTTAGAGACGAAGTACAAGCCTAATTGTTCTGGGAATTAGGAAACTTTTAACAGCTAGGTATTTGGAGCTAGCTGATTATGTTTTTGGCGATGAGTAGCTCGGCAATTTGTACGGCGTTGGTAGCGGCACCTTTGCGCAGATTGTCGGCAACTATCCAAAGGTTGAGACTATTCACTTGACTTAAATCGCGTCTTACTCGGCCCACGAAAACTTCGTCTTTACCTTCGGCGTATCGCGGCATGGGATATTGATTGACCTCCACATTATCCTGTAGAATAAGCCCCGGAGTCTCTGCTAATAACTTCTTTAGATCTGTAATTTGGTATTCGGACTCAAGTTCCAAATTCACACTTTCGCTGTGACCCCCCTTAACCGGAATTCGCACTGCCGTAGCTGTAACCAAGATCTTAGGATCGAGAATTTTATGCGTTTCCCGCACTAGTTTCATCTCTTCTTTGGTGTAATCATTGTCTAGAAAAACATCGCAGTGCGGCAAGGCATTTTCATGAATAGGGTAAGGATAGGCCATCTCACCCTTTAGGCCCTGTTTTTCATTTTCCAACTGTTGTACTGCCTTTACCCCGGTGCCGGTAATACTTTGATAGGTGCTAACTACGGTCCTTTTAATACCATATCGTTGATGTATGGGAGCCAAAACCATAAGCATTTGGATGGTCGAACAATTAGGATTGGCAATAATGCGCTTGCCCTCCTCCAGACTGTCGCCATTAATTTCAGGTACCACCAATGGAATACCTTCTTCCATTCTCCAGGCGGAAGAATTATCAATCACATAGGTTCCGCGTTCCGCGAATTTGGGTGCCCATTCGGTTGAGGTAGAACCCCCGGCCGAAAAGAGAGCCAAATCAGGCTTGGCGGCCAAGGCTGTTTCCAAGTCTACAACCTTTAAGGTCCGATCCGCAAACTTCAATTCCATACCTACAGAGCGTTTGGAAGCAACCGCTAGTATTTCATGCTGGTCAAAACCCCTTTCTTGCAAAACTTGCAACATTACATTGCCAACCATGCCGGTTGCGCCTACAACGGCTATCTTCATTGGAATAGATTTAAACCGCAAAAATAACCTATTGCTTGTGAGAATTTGGTGTGTGCTGCTGCTACTTTTTTGGGGGAGAGTTTCCGCGCAGCTGATTTTGGATGAAAACTTCAGCACAGGAAACTGGAATAGTCCGAATTGGGCGGCAGACACCCAGCTTCTCCGCATAGTTAACGGGCGTTTGCAGCTCCGAGACAGTCAGGCGGGTAGGACGGTATTTTCCCATCCCTTGGCGGTGGGCTCCCCAGGGGAGTGGCAGCTTCATGGGGAGATACAGTTTAATCCAAGTAGCTCCAATTTTTTGCAGTGGTTTGTAATGGCCGATCATGCGAAGATGGATAGTGTAGGCTTTGCTTATTTTTTGCGGCTTGGTGGAAATAGTGATGACCAGATAGAGTTTTACCGCCGAGACGCAAGTCAGGATACCTTACTTATATCTTCTCCCCTCAATTATTTGAATCTAGGTACAAACCAATTCCATCTTCGCTTGTCACGAAGTAGTAAGGGGTATTGGGAGCTTTGGGCCGATACGGGTGTTTTTCACAATTGGATGCCTTTAGGTTCGGCGGAGGATTCCGCACATCAGTATTGTTCTAATACCATTCTGGCGTGCTACTATACACGAACCCGCAGTGATAAATTTTTCTTTGATAGTCTAAGGGTTTCGGGAGCACCGCATATGGACAGCTTGCCACCTCGTCTAAGCTCCCATTATTTTGAAAACGACTCAAGCCTCGTGCTGAATTTTAAGGAAAAACTCAAAAAGCCAAATTCCCTGCTCTTTGAAGGTTCGGTGCGGCCATTTGTAAAAAAATATAATTGGGATTGGCGCCAGCCAAAGCAATTGGAGATCAGGCTTAGGCAGAACCTGCCTAAGAATCAGCCCCTCGGTTTATCCATCTCTGGTCTAAGGGATTTATTTGGAAACTCTTATTTAGATACCCTATCGTTTTTACGCAGAAGAGTGCTCCTGGGAGAACTATTAATCACAGAAGTAATGGCCGACCCTAGTCCTAAGGTCGATCCCAGTCCCTTGAGCTTTCCGGAAGTTGAATACCTGGAAATTTATAATGCCTCGGAGCTCGAAATCCCCTTAGCAGAACAGGAATTTTTTATTGGCGAAAAGAGCTATGTATTGCCCGATAAAATCTTAAAGCCTAAAAGTTATTTGATTCTCAGTGCCACTAGTACACTTTCTTTTTGGCCTCGAAATAGGCCCGTTTTTGGCATGGACTGGTCGGCTGCTACCTTAGCTAATACTGAAGCAGAAATCACTTTCAGAAACAACAAGGGGGATCTTATTGAGTATTTAAATTATAGCGAACAATGGCATCAAGACGATAAGGCTTTTGGTGGTTGGTCAATTGAGAGAATTGACCTTGACTGCCCCTGCGGAGATGAATTCAACTGGTCCAGCAGTATGGATTTATCCGGCGGAAGCCCAGGCAGGGAGAATTCCGTAAAGGGCAGCTACCCAGATAGTGTTGGTCCAAGGTTTCTTGCCTGGTATATGCCTGGTCCAGAAACTTTGAAGCTAGAGTTCAATAAATCCATAGCCTTTGATAGCATTCATTGGCTATCCTATCCAGAGCTCTCCTGGGATAGCCTTTCGATTGCAGGTAACTTTTTGTCTTTTCATTTAAACCGAGCTTTCGATTCTAATCAGACCTATTGGTGGTATTCCTTTGACAGTATTTATGATTGCGCAGGAAATGCCTGGTGGTTTGACAGTCTGGCGGTGGGTGTAGCAAGCCAAGCCAGGGCTGGTCAAATACGATTTTCGGAATTGCTTTTTAATCCTTTGGAAGGGGGGGTGGATTTTATCGAGATTAAAAACTTGGGTAAGGCTTTTTGTGATGTGGCCTCGTTTAGAGTGGCTACTTGGGACTCTGAGACAGGCTTAAGAATCTCATTGGAAAACCTACAGGCACCGCATCGAATTATGGCTCCGGGTGAAGTTTTAGCTTTAACCAAAGCGAAGGCAGGCCTCCATGATTTTTACGAGATGAGGGAGGAAAATGTTTTAGAAAATATCAACTTACCCAGTATGCCTGATCAGGGATGTGCGCTTCAATTGGAGCGATATGACGGTTTAGTCCTTGACAGAGTTCAAGTCGCGGAAGACTATCATAATTATTACATCGCCAATCCTGAAGGAGTGAGCCTTTACCGGATTAATTATCAGAAAAATGCCTTGCATTCAGCAGATTGGCAGAGTAGTCCCAAGAATATTAATTACGCCAGCCCAGGCTGGTTGCACGAGTCAAGATATACTAAAGGCCATGATGGGGCTTTAAGTATTCATCCGGAATATCTCAGTCCTAATGGTGATGGATTTAAGGATTATATCACAATCCATTATCTTTTAAATCAAGAAGCCTTTATTCACCTTAGCATTTATGATCGATCAGGTCGCTGGATTTTGGATTTAGAGCCTGGAGCGTGGCTTAGCCCTAAGGGTGAGTATTTTTGGGATGGTGAGTTAAATTCTGGTGTCCTCGCTCCCGCCGGGATTTATTTTGCATATCTCGAGTATCGCCTCCGCAATGGGCGAGAAGGACGCGAACGCTGTAGTTTTGTATTAAGTCGATAAATTACCCTAATGATAAATCCACAGCAAATACAAAAGATTCTCTTTTTAGACATTGAAACGGTTAGTGAAGCACCTGAATTTTCGGAATTAGAAACGGACTGGCAGAGTCTATGGGCTGAGAAAACTAGGTTTCAAAGACAAGAGGAAAGCCCGGAGGATTATTACCCAAAGCGAGCGGCCATTATGGCGGAGTTTGGCAAAATAGTATGCATATCCTGCGGCTTTTTTAGTCTCCAAAATGGGCAGTGGGAATTTCGTATTAAGAGCTTTTATGGAGATGAGGAGTATGAATTGCTGGAAAACTTCAGAGAGCTTTTGTCTAGGTTACACGGCTTTCGGCTCTGTGCGCATAATGGCAAGGAATTCGATTTTCCTTATCTCAGTAGGAGAATGTTGAAGCACGGTATTCCTTTACCCGGTCAATTGGATAATGCAGGAAAGAAGCCTTGGGAAATCCCTCATGTCGATACCATGGAACTATGGAAGTTCGGGGATTTTAAAAATTTCACCAGCCTCAAACTCCTTGCGGCTCTTTTTGGAATTCCTACACCAAAGGACGACATCGATGGTTCCATGGTGGGTTCTGTCTATTGGCAGGATAATGATCTGGAGCGCATCAAAATTTATTGCGAAAAAGATGTGATTACTCTGGCCAAAGTCTTCAATAAAATTGTCCAGTCCAAACTGCCCGAAGACTTTGAGCTAATCAATATTCAATAGAGGCCCGGTGAGCTTCTAATTTCTTTTGTAACTTAGGTACATAATCCAATCAATATGCCTGAGTTTCATCAATATCCCCATGGTTTAATTGGCAACTGCGCTTTCCTCGCGCTAATAAATAAGGACACCAATGTCGATTGGATGTGCCTTCCCCGATTTGATTCTTCCTTTGTTTTTGGTCGACTCATAGCCGGCGAGCAAGGAGGAGAGTTTTCCATTAAGCCAGCGGAAGGAGAGTATATCGTAAACCAATACTATCGTCATAATACAAATATTCTCGAGACGGAGGTGAATCAAGGGGCCGATGCATATAAGATAGTGGACATGGCCCCTCGCTTTTTACAGACAGACCGTTATTATCGTCCGCTGATGTTGGTGCGAAAAATTGAACCCTTACGTGGATTACCTCGGGTAAGGGTGAAATGCCGACCTACGGGAGACTATGGTAAAATTCAGTTGAAGCAAGAGCGAGGGAGCAATCACCTACGCTATTATGGATTGGATGAAAGTCTGCGCCTTACCACCGATATACCCCTAAACTATGTGATTGAAGAGCGGGAATTTGTGGTAGATCGACCTTTTTACCTATTCCTTACTTATGGAGCTCCTCTGGAAGGGGAAATTGTTAAAACGGCAGAAAACTTTTTAAGCCAGACTACTAATTATTGGCAACGGTGGGTTAAGTCAACTAGTATTGGGAAGCTTTATCAAAAAGAGGTTTTACGCTCTGCTTTAACACTAAAAATCTGCCAATACGAGGATACTGGAGCCATCGTGGCCGCTCCTACCACTTCTTTGCCAGAAATAAATGGCGGTGGAAGGAATTGGGACTATCGCTTCTCATGGATGCGAGACACCTTCTATATCCTGAATGCCTTTAACCATATTGGTCACTTTGAAGAAATGGAGAAGTATTTCTCCTTTCTGGCCAATATACCCATGCACGAAAAGGAAAAGATTCAACCTCTTTACGGGATTGTGGGCCAAAGCAAACTCACGGAGGAAATTCTGGATCTTCCGGGATATATGGGAAACAATCGCCCCGTTCGAATTGGAAATGATGCTTACACTCATATTCAAAATGATGTCTATGGTCAGATTTTACTAGCCATTCTACCTCTCTATGTCGACCGGCGCTTTAAGACCTTTAGTAGCGCTAGTTCAGAACAAATGGTGCTTTCGGTATTAGAAAAAATCGAACGTACGATTAACGACCCGGACGCGGGCCTTTGGGAATTCCGTGGGATGGCCTTAAAGCATACCTATACCAATTTATTCCAATGGGCGGGTAGTGCAGCGGCAGCGAAAATTGCCACTCAATTCCATCATCCCAACTTAGCCCGGATGGCGCAAACTTTACAAAAGAGAGCCGCCGCGAATATTGAGCGCACTTTTTCGAAGGAAAGGCAAGCTTATACTCATGCTATTGATTCGCCCCACCTTGATGCTAGTACGCTGCAGTTAATTATGATGAATTACCTTCCTCATAATTCACAAAAAGCCAAGGATCACTTAAAAGCTCTCGAAAGTGAATTACGGGTTAATAAAGGTTTGTTCTTCCGCTATATACATGAAGATGACTTCGGTAAACCAGAGAACACCTTCCTGATATGTGGATTCTGGTATGCTGAAGCATTAGCCTGTGTAGGCCGGGTTGAAGAGGCTCAAGAAGCTTTTGAGGAGCTAATTGGCTATTCCAATCATGTAGGTCTTTTTGCTGAGGATATCGATCCAAAAACAGGTAGTCAATGGGGTAACTTCCCGCAGGCATATAGCCACGTAGGTTTAGTTAATGCGGCTTATCGAATCAATAATAAATTAAACGAGCCTAATTTCCTTTAGAAAATGCAGCGATTTTGCCCAGCAAATCGCGTACTCCATCGGTATCGTTAATGGTCATACGGGCGTGGGTCATGCCGGTCCCCACTTTAATGGTGTAATGCTTCGAGCCTAGGGCCTCGAAGGTATACTCGTCTGTTTGATCATCACCTATAGCTAATATGAAGTCGGGTTTTACCAATCGCTTTAATTTCAGAGCGGCTTTACCTTTGTTGGAGGCCATGGGCTTCACCTCAATGATGTTATTTCCAGACATCACTTCGATTTCTTTTTCGGCCATTTTATGTTTGAGGTGACTACTTAGTTCGCTGCTTCGGAAGGCGGCTAATCCTTGTTCCACTTTGCGATAATGCCATACAAGAGAGTGTTTTTTCTCTTCGATAAAAGAGCCTGGAGTCCGATCCACATAAAACTGCATCACCCCTCTAGCTTCTTCTTTCCAGGTATCGTCTTCGGGTAAATCTGGATTAGCCTTCCATTTACCACCTTTTTCTTTGAACCACATCCCGTGTTCAGCCGCCATGGCAATGGGGTATTGACCGAGAATCCGATCAAGGAACTCGGCAGGTCGGCCACTAATTATGGCGACTTCGGTGTTGTCGTAAGCGATTATTCGTTCTAAGGTTTTTAAGAGGGGACCATCAGGGATGCACTTTTCGGGATCTTCCTGGAAGGGTACCAAGGTGCCATCATAATCCAATAAGATGAGCCTACGTTCTGCTCGGGTATAATCGGTAATGATTTCGGCCTCCTGCTCTTCATTTAATACCCCACAATTCAGTTGTTCTTGATCTTTTTTGACTCGATCTAAGTTCTTGGTGAAGTAATCCACCCAATGGAAAATATTATAGTTCTGCAGAGTTTCTTGCATGATTGCCATACGTCGGCCTTTCTCATGGCGATCCAACTCTAATGCCGTTTTAATGCTTAAAGCAAGAGCCGTTTTATCGTTAGGATTTACCAGAATTGATTCGGATAGTTCCTTGGCGGAGCCCGCCATTTCACTTAAAATGAGAACTCCATCGCGATGTGTTCGGGAGGCCACATATTCCTTACAAACTAAATTCATTCCATCCCTAATAGGAGTAATCATGGCGATGTCGCTCATCACATAAAAAGCGGACAGCTCTGGAAGACTATAGCTGCGATAGAAATAGTGAATGGGACGCCAATGCATATCGGCAAAGTAGCCGTTAATCTTACCCACGAGCTCATCCACATCGTCTTTAAGACGACCGTAGGACGGAACACGATGTCGGCTGGGTACCACAATCAAAATCAAGGAAACTTTACCATGATATTGGGGATTATCCTCTAAAAACTTCCGAAAAGCTAAAAGGCGATCTGGGATACCCTTGGAATAGTCTAGGCGGTCCACGCTGAGCACTACCTTGCGATCACCAATGCCTTCACGAAATTTCTTCACGAATTCTATAGTATCGGGTTCACGCGCCTGTTCCGAATATTTTTGATAGTCAATTCCCATCGGGAGGGCGTCCGCTTCAATCAGCCGACCATCTACCGTGATGGTATTATTTCGATAATCAAAGTTTGTGAGACGATGCACGGAACTCAGGAAATGCCGCATGTCATCGTAAGTGTGAAAACCGAGAAAATCACTTCCTAAAACTCCTTCGAGTAATTCTTTTCGCCAGGGTAACATTCGGAACACTTCATAGGAAGGAAAAGGAATGTGTTGGAAGTAGCCTATGCTAGCGCCTGGAATAGCTTCCCGCACCATTTGTGGCACTAACATTAATTGGTAGTCGTGCACCCATACTCTGGTATCATCATCACAAAGCTCAATTATCGCGTCGGCAAATTTGCGATTGGCTTCCACATAGGCTTGCCATTGCTCTTCATTGTAGTTGATATATTGCACGAAATAGTGAAAGGCGGGCCAAAGAGTTTGATTGCTAAAGCCTAAATAGAAGCCCTCCAAATCATCCTCGCTGAGAAAAACTGGTGCCATGTTTTCCTTTTTAAGCTCTTCACTTACCCTATTCTGTTCTTCCCCATCTTCAAAAACTTTCCCAGGCCATCCTAGCCAAACATTATCTCCTTGGCGATAAATAGAACCCAAGCCGGTAGCTAAACCACCTTCTGAAGCTTTAAAATGATAGCCGGATTCGTCCTTCTCCGCGCGTACGGGAAGTCGATTGGAAACGATAATTGTTCTTGACATGGGGAGTAGATTGGTTGACTGAATTTCGCAATAAATTATGAATCAAGCTCAAAGGCTTAGGGAGAAATTTTTTTGAAAATGAGCAAATGAGATTATTACCTTCGGGGCATGTCCTCTGAAAAGCTTCTTTCCTTGCAAAATCTGAGTATCTACAATGGAGAAACTCTCCTGGTGGAACCCCTGAGTTTTGATTTGGATCAAGGCAGAACTTTAGCCATCGTGGGAGAGTCTGGTTCCGGAAAAACCTTAACCAGTTTATCCTTGATGGGTCTATTGCCGGACAATTTGAGTATGCGTGGTTCCATTCGATGGAGGGCTCAGGAAATTATTCAGTTTGAGGAATCCGAATGGGCCAAGATGCGGGGTAAAGAAATTGCCATGGTTTTCCAAGAACCGATGTCGGCCCTTAATCCATCCATGACCTGTGGAAAACAGGTCGCTGAAATCCTCAAAATTCACGGACAAACGAAGGGGGTGAAAGCCCAGGTACTTGAACTTTTTAGCAAGGTCGACCTGCCCAGAGTGGAAGAGATGTATAAGTCCTATCCTCATCAATTAAGTGGAGGCCAGAAACAAAGAGTGGTGATAGCAATGGCTATTGCCAATAAGCCTTCATTGCTCATTGCTGACGAACCTACTACTGCCCTGGATGTGAGCGTGCAAGCCTCAATATTAAAATTGCTGAAGAAATTACAGGAGGAGCATAATATGGCCATGATCTTTATCTCCCATGACTTAGGAGTGGTGCGCAAGGTTGCTGATGAGGTGCTCGTTCTATATCAAGGGAAGGTAAAGGAGCAAGGTTCAGTGCTTAAGGTATTTGAGGAGGCAGAAGATCCCTATACCAAAGGTCTTATTGCTTGCCGACCAAACCCAGATACACGTTATCGACGATTACCACTGGTGCAGGATTTTTTATTAGGTCACGTGCAGGATTTAGAAAAGATTGACCTAGAACAAAAGAACCAAAGAGCTCAGGCTCGCACTAAGCAAAGTCCATTGTTTAGTATTCGCTCCCTTGAGAAGCATTATGAAACAAAGTCAGGGATTTTTGCAAAGCCAAATTTGGTAAAGGCGGTTCGCTCGGTAAATCTGGATATTTTCCCCGGTGAGAGCCTTGGATTAGTTGGAGAGTCGGGCTCGGGAAAAAGTACTATTGGCAGACTATTAGTAGGCTTAGAAAGGGCGCAGGCAGGTGAAATTTACTATGAAGGTCGCGACATTCGAGGCTTGGGTAAAAAAGCTTGGCGCCAATTAAATCAAGAAATTCAAATAATTTTCCAGGACCCCTATGGAAGCTTAAACCCTCGGATTAGCATCGGGGATAGTATTGCTGAGGTATTAAGGGTCAAGGGTCATTTATCAAAGTCAGAGGCTCGGCTGAAGACGCTCGATTTGCTGGAAAAAGTAGGTTTATTGAAAGAGTACTATAAGCGCTATCCCCATCAATTTAGCGGAGGGCAAAGACAGCGCATTGGCATTGCGAGGGCCTTGGCACTAGAACCGCGTTTTTTGGTCTGCGATGAATCAGTAAGCGCCTTGGATGTTAGTGTGCAAGCCCAAATTTTAAATCTACTAAACGACCTAAAAGAGGAGTATGGTTTTACCTACCTATTTATCTCCCATGACTTGCAGGTCGTGCGTTATTTCTGTGACCGCGTTTTAGTATTGCGCAATGGCTCCTTGGTAGAGGAGGGGCTGGCGGAAGATATATTTCGCAATCCCCGAGAGGAATATACTGCACAGCTTATTGGTGATCAGTAATGTAGAGTCTGTGGTAAGCTATTTCCAGGCCAGAGGAGTCTTGCTCGAGCTGATACAAGGGGTATTGCTTAGCCAGTGTTTTAATGGTCTCTAAAGGGATCGACTGATCGAGCACAAGATGATTGCAATAAAACATAGCGTCAATATGGCCCAATTCGCGTGGGCTTATCAAAACAGACTTTTGCGGAATACGCTCATCTAAACTTTGGAAAAATTCGGCCCGTGCGGTATCATGAGGAAAGCGTTCAGCAAAATTGACCATCGGCAACCAAGCCATATGGACAATGGATAGCAAAAGGAAGCTTAAGGTGAGAATACCTTGTAAATGCCCATTCTTAAGGGGTTTAGCCAGCAGCAATAAGACTAAGGGCAGAGCGATGAAACTGAATGCAGGGAGCTTAGTTTGAGCAATACTATAGAACACCATCACAAAACCAATAGATATCAGCGCGGCCCTATTCCAGCTTTTAGCCTTTTCCTTCCCTTTGAGAATATGGCTTATAAAGACTAAAGCAATTAACAAGAAGAAATTCTCCAGCCATTTTAAGAGTGGGTAGTACCAGATTTGCTTGTGTCCTTCTATTACCTCACTAAAATGTCGGGTATTGAAGAGCATGGCTTCGAGCCACTTTTCAGGATATAATTGATAAGTATAAAGCTGCCAAGGAAGAGCGAGAATTAGGCTTAAGGCCAGCGAACTAAGAATGGGTTGAAGCCGATAGTCTTTGGGATTTAATAGATATTGCAAGCCCCAAAATAGATACACCAGCAGGCCTGGTAACCACTTAGTTAAAAGCGCCAATGCCACGCAAACCGAGATAAGTACTAATCTTTCCCAATGGGCTTTCTTTTGATAAGAGATTAAAGCATTGAAGCTAAAGCTTATGAGGGCGATAAAGGCCAAATCATTGTGATCCATGCCTTGCCAGCCCATCATTAATTTGAGTAGGAATGGATTAAGAACGCTTAGTAGAGAAATACCGGCGGATATGCCTAGGCTTAAGCCGCCTGATTTTAGTAAATGGGTAAAGCTGAAATAAAGACCTAAGAGAAATAAAGCACTCGGTAAGCGAAAAGCGGGAATATTCGCCCCAAAGCAATACATGGACCCAGCTTGTAGGTAAGAGAAAAAGGGCGGTTTATGAAGCCAAATGGGATCCTGATACCAGACCTTTGGATTATTGATCCAGTTTTCCAGTTCTGGTGGATAAAGCCGGGTGATGCTCCCCTCCGCTAATAGGTTTTTCGCTACGAGAGCATGAAATCGTTCATCCCACCAAAAAAGAAAATTGGGCGCTTGAATAAGATAGAGGCAAAGACTTAGTAGAAGGAGGGGGATTAAGCCATAGAAAAGAAGGCTAGGAGCTGGATTTTTCATTCTTCTTCTCCTTTCAAAGCAGCATCATAATTAGGAGGGTCTAGATATTTATCGTGATCCTGTATATAATGATCCTTGAAAAACTGCTTCCAAAAGAGTTCCTTACTCATACTATCCCAATGGATAATGGTGCTCTTATATTGCTTATTCATAAAGATGGACCAAATTCCTAGAAAGCAAATAAGGATGAATGCAGGAATTTTTGTCCACAGCTTTTGCCCTAACAACCAATCGAGGCAAAAGGCCAATGCCAGGGCCATAAGGGGTAAAAATTCAATCAGGGCACGGGCGCCAAAACTCCCCCCATACCACCAGCACCACCAACTAAAGGTCACCCAAAAAGCTAGAAGGAGCGTGCTCATGGCCGCATAAGCCGTCCGACTAAACTTCCGCCAAAGAAGGTATATACCGGGTAGGCAAACAAACAAAATGGGACTGTAAACAAACCAACCTTTGCGGTAACTGAAAAGACCTTTCCAAATTTGCGGGTTTCCAAAAAAGAATCCCTCCTCGGTATAGGAATAAACCACCCAGTGGCCAGTCATATATTTCCAATAAAAAAGCTGAGGAGATACGGCCAAAAGGATTAAAAGCAGAGCAATAGCTCCATGTTGTAACCACTGTTTGGGGGAAAGTGATTTATCTCCAATTAAGAGAATTAAAGCAAATAGTAAGGCGATTACATTGGTGGGACGCACTAGAACTATCAAGCCTGCGGAAAGACTCATTAAAATGAGATCTCGCCAATTTGGCTTGCGTCGATAATGTTCAAAACGCCAATAAATTAGAGTGATAAGAGCAAAGCTAAATACGTGGCTCATGGGCTCTACGAAGCTGTAGTAGGGCAAATTAGTGCCGGCAAAAATTAACACTGCCGCTAGGGAGGCTACCCCCTTATTCACATAGAAGGCGAGGAACTTTTGTAGAAAATAAATGCCCATTAAGGCATAGGCAAGAGCGGCGGCCAGTAAGGCTAATCGATAAGGCGCACTAAATCCATCAGCAGGATGACTTTCTGAAATTGAGGCAAAGGCATGACCGGCAAAAAAGAATGGGCTGTAAAGTATTGCCGGACCTGCCGTCATCTTCACAAATTTATTCCCTTCTTCATCAGTTTTCATGTAGAAATGACGCTTACCCCATTCGGCGACTGGCTCCTCAAATTTCAGGTCGTCATAAATAAATAAGGCAGGCAGATAATGATAGTATAGGGTGATGTCCCAGTCTATAACGGGCTTCTTAATCCAGAACTTAGAACTGACAAAGACCGCGAGGCAAACAATCACCAAAAGGGTGTAAAGGCCTTCAAGTTTAAAAATGCGCCCTGGCATTAATTCAATTTCATGGTGGGAATATCGCCCCCTATGATCAAGCGACCTTCGGTGGCGTTTCGCACTTCATCCACACTAAGGCCGGGGGCGAGTTCGCGAAGATGAAAGGCCCCATCCTTAATATCCATAACCGCCAAATTGGTCACCACCTTTTTCACACAGCTAACACCAGTTAATGGTAAGGTGCACTTGGTTAAAAGCTTGGATTCCCCCTTCTTATTGGTGTGCATCATGGCTACAATAATATTATCGGCGGAAGCCACTAAGTCCATTGCGCCTCCCATACCCTTAACCATTTTGCCTGGAATTTTCCAATTGGCAATATCGCCATCTTGGGAAACCTCCATTGCACCAAGTACGGTCATTTGTACATGTTGTCCGCGGATCATGCCGAAACTCATGGCAGAATCAAAGAAAGTGGCTCCTGGCAGAGCGGTAATGGTCTGTTTTCCGGCGTTAATCAAGTCGGCGTCCACTTCATCTTCCGTTGGAAAAGGTCCCATACCCAAAATGCCATTCTCACTTTGGAATTCCACGGAAATACCATCGGGAATATAATTAGCTACCAAGGTGGGGATGCCTATTCCTAGGTTTACATAATATCCATCTTCCAATTCTTGGGCGATACGCTGGGCAATTCCGTTTTTATCGAGCATGGTCTACTTATTTCTTTTTATTGAGGCTATTTACCCTTAGGTTCTTGATGCTAAACTGCTCAGAATGTGGATTCCAGAGCAGGACTACCAAGCTGTTTACTTCTTGGTGCATGCCATCCAAAGCTACGAAAACAGGCCATTTATGCCATTCGCTTGGAGACTTAAAGTAATGTTTAGCCTCGAAAGCCTCAAAGTGAAGGCTTTCACCCTTGGCATTAAATTGCTGTATGGCAATCATGAGCTTTTGTGGAGGCTGGGGTAATTGAATCTCGAGGTAGATTTCCAGAGCGTCTGGAATACTATCGCGGTCAAAATTTATGAGGGGCATTGAGGACTGACCCACTATACTTTGACGAAGCAAAATGGGATTCTCTTGAGTGTAAACCGCCTCTTTTATCGTAAACAAGCTAAGTGAGCTGGATACTTCCTTTTCGAGGCGACTATACCTTGGGTTCTCAAAGTCGTCCAAATCCAAATGGAATTGGGTTTTTGGTGAGGAGGTTTTACGAAAAGCACTAAGCTCTCCGCCATATTGCAATTGATAAAAATTCCATTGAGGAGCCAACAGATACGAACCACCAACACTCTTTGCCTGCTCCTTGAGGGCCAGCTGGTAGTATTGGACTGGAATTTGCTCCTGCCTCCAGCCTTGATGAGTGGAGAAATAAATCCGCCAAGAGGACGATGCGGAGTTATATAGGAGGAAAGGTAGGCTTATAATCAGGAGGGTGATTTTCCGCCTAAAAGAAAGCTTGGCGGCGAGAAATAATACCAAAAGACCAAGCCATAGGTTCCAGTAGAGTAGAGCCCTGTCAAAGGGGTAGCGCAGCTCAATAAGATAATGTCCGGAAACATAGAAAAGAGGGATTAGTAGGCCCGAACTAGCAAAAGCCAGAGAGAATATCTGCTTATTAAGTTTTCCTTGCTTTAAGACCAAGCCGAGGAGAATCAGATAGGCAAGCAAACGTGAATATATTCCTGGCACCGCTTTACCAAGACTCAAAATGCTGTCCTGCCAAAAGTTATTCTCACCGCCATAATAGAGTTGTCCATGTGATTTTAATTGGAAACTCATCATTAGGGCATAGCCAATAGGTAGTAAACTAAGAAGACTCAAACCAAGTCGCTCTTTGTTTAGCAGGGCGTTCCAGCTTTGACCTAAGCTGATCAGCAGAATAAAACTAACTAAAGGCAGGGCACTTAAATTACTGAGCAGACTAAAAGCAGCCCAAACAATAATTTGCAGAATATAATAGGCTTTAGGGTCATTTCTTAGCCGCAAATAGTTCCAGGCCATTGCCATGATTCCGGTAAACATCAGGCCATAACCGCGCGAGAAGGCGAAATACTCCAGGGGATGCGCATCGAGTAAAATCCAAGCCAGGCCAATCCAGATTAATTGAGGCTTTTGAAGGATTTTTAGGAATTGAAGAAGGAAATAGAAAAAGGCGGGAAAGGCCAATAAATTAGCTAGCCTTAGGGCCAATTCCGACTGTCCAAAAACCGAATAGGCCCCATGACTCAGCAAGGAGTTTAGTAAATGATTATTGGCAGACCAATACGCTTTCCCAGGCCAATAATTTCCGCTTAGGACATAATTGAAAAAGGTGGTCGCCTCATCAAAGACCAGAGGATTGAGGTAGGCTCTAAACCAGAGGAAGACCCAAATAATCAAAGCCAAGAAATAGGGCCCTAGATTTAATTTGGATTTCATTAAAAAAATTTAAGCCGTGGTGCGAACGGTGCGTTGCTCTATTCTTTTTTCGTAATTACTACCTTGGAAAATCCTCTGTACGAAGATTCCTGGGGTATGCACTTGATTGGGATCTAATTCTCCAGCGGGCACCAATTCTTCTACTTCGGCAATGGTAATTTTACCGGCCATAGCCATAAGAGGATTGAAATTTCGGGCGGTGCCTTTAAAGATGAGGTTTCCCGCCTCATCACCTTTCCAAGCTTTAACAAAAGCAAAATCAGCCTCAAAGGCGTGCTCTAAAATGTGCGGTTTGCCTTTGAACCAGCGAACTTCCTTACCTTCTGCTACTTCAGTGCCATATCCAGCTGGAGTATAAAAGGCAGGTATACCGGCGCCCGCTGCTCGGCAACGCTCAGCAAGGCTACCCTGAGGGATGAGTTCTACTTCAAGCTCACCGCTAAGCATCTGTCTCTCGAAGGTGTCATTCTCACCAACATAGGAGCTGATCATTTTCTTTATTTGCCGAGTTTGTAAGAGTAAGCCTAATCCAAAATCGTCTACCCCTGCATTATTACTGATGCAGGTTAATCCTTTAGCCCCGCTATCGCGGATGGCCTGGATGGTATTTTCTGGAATGCCACAGAGACCGAAGCCCCCGAGCATTAAAGTCATATCATCTTGAAGTCCTTGAACGGCATCGGAGGCCTTGGCAACTACTTTACGAATCATATAATGGGCTTTTTTGAGGCTTAAGGGTTGTCGAACTGATCGGGGTTTAAACCGCTATCGGCAGTATCCACCGGCGCCAAGGCCGCCTGATACCTATCGCAATCGAGTTCAATAGTAAGCGGATCGATGGGTTTTTCAAAATCAGCAGTACTGATTTTTAAGTTTTTATCGGCATAACATTTTTGCATATAAAGAGCCCATACCGGTAAAGATACGGTAGCCCCTTGTCCATATGTGGTGCTAGCAAAGTGTGCTGAGCGATCCTCGCATCCTCCCCAAACTCCTGTTATTAAATTGGGTACCATACCCATAAACCAGCCATCGGAATTGTTCTGCGTAGTCCCGGTTTTTCCTGCAATCGGGTTTTTGAAAGCCCAAGGAAAGCCGGTAACCACATCATAGGGATAGGAGCCATACTGCAGACGTAACCGTGACCCAGTCCCTTGGGTCGAAACTCCTTTTAACAGGTCAACTACGAGGTAGGCATCCTGCTCGCTCATAACTTCATTGGTTTGAGGACTGAATTCCTGTAATACCACCCCATTTCGGTCCTCAATACGGGTAATAAAGATGGGTTCCGTATAAACCCCTTTATTAGCAAAGGTGGTATAAGCTCCCACCATATCGTAAACCGAAATGTCAACTGTTCCGAGAGCGATGGAGGGCTGCTCAGGTATTTCGTCATCGATTCCCATCTCATTCAAGAGCCGAATAACCGGAATAGGCCCTACCTGCTTCATTAAGAAGGTAGTTACAGTGTTAATTGAATTAGCCAAGGCCGTTCTCAAATTATAGGTCCCTCCATACTTATTATCTGAATTTTTCGGGCACCAATCTTTGAGCAGATTCATTTTGCCCTTTTCAATACAGGTAATTACGTTGGGTACTTCGAAGCAAGGCGAGTAACCCTTTTGGCGGATGGCAGTAGCATAAACAAATGGCTTAAATAAGGAACCGACTTGTCGTTTACCCTGACGAACATGATCGTATTGAAAGTGTCGATAGTCGATACCACCAACCCAGGCTTTTACAAAACCTGTTTGGGGTTCCACAGACATCAGGCCGCTTTGATAGAAATGCTTGTAATACCGAATGGAATCCCAAGGGCTCATTACCGTATCGATGTCACCACCCCAAGCAAATACGCTCATCTTGCGAGGAGTGTTGAATACCGCCAAAATACTATCCATGGATAAATCCTGACTTCTCATTCTACGAAAACGCTGAGTTCTGCGCATGGCGCCGCCAATAATATCTTCAATTGCACCATTGGTTAGGCCGTGGAAGGGAGCCTGCGAACGGTTCTTTTCCAATTTAAAAAAGACACTTTGCAAATTGCTCATGTGCTCATTTACCGCCTCCTCAGCATAGCGTTGCATTCTAGAATCTATGGTGGTGTAAATTTTCAGACCATCGGTGTAGATGTTGTAACTCTCCCCATCAGGTTTGGGATGATCCTTAATCCACTGCGCCAAGTACAAGCGCAAATACTCCCGGAAATAGGGAGCAATACCATCCCGGTGACTTTGTCTAGTATATCGCAATTCTATCGGTCGCTGAACTAGAGTATCATAAGCTTCCTGGTTAAGAATCTTATTACGCTTCATTTGAAAGTAAACCACGTTTCTGCGGTCCACCATCATTTCCATATTGATTTTGGGATTGTATTTGGTGGGGTTTTTTAACATCCCCACGAATACGGCAGCTTCCTCGAGACTTAGGCTGTCTGGGCTACGGTCAAAATAAATAGCCGATGCCGAATGGATACCGTCAGCATTGTAAATAAAGTCTACCACATTGAGGTACATGGCGATTATTTCTTGCTTGGTGTATTGGCGTTCGAGCCGCACCGAGGTCACCCATTCGCCAAATTTCTGCTTAATCCTCTCGGGTAAACCACGGGCAGGTTCATTGTACAATTGTTTTGCTAATTGTTGGGTAATGGTACTTCCTCCACCGTCTTTTCCCAGTTTGACTACCGCGCGAATGATGGCCTCAATATCAATCCCTGAGTGCCAATAATAACGTTCATCCTCGGTTGCTACCAGGGCATTTACCAAATGCGGACTGAGATCCTTGTATTCCGTATGAGTCCGATTATCGCGATAAAACTTGCCCAATGTTTCTCCATCTGAGCTAAGAATTACGGTGGCCACATTGCTCTTGGGGTTCTCAATTTCCTCAAAAGTGGGGAGTGCCCCAAAAACTCCATATGTGGTGAGCATTACTATGAGTGCAATGCTCAGAACACCTGTAAAAAAGAGAATCCACATCCATCGCACGTAGGCGCGATAATCGTTTTTTTGGGTCTTCTTTTTAGTTTTCTTCTTCGCCATTTCCCTGTTTATAGATACTTAAGCCGATATCTTCTACCCCTTGCAGAGGGTCAATCCGCATGGCTTGCACAAACTCGAAGGTATAGGTCCCAGGTTTGGCAAAGCGCAGGGGTTGTTTTCGATAGATTCGTTGAAAGGTTTTTAAGTCACCTACCCCTTCTCCCAACCATCTCCCGTAAGGGTCAGCTAAGGTTAAGTTAGCGGTGTCGCGATACTCTATTCCCTCTTCCGAATAGATGGTCCGAAAAAGATACAGATTTGAATTCGGATAATTATTGTTGGCCCGGAGATTAAAGAAAACGGCATAAAAGCTCATAGTATCTTCGATTTCCACCTCAAAGCGTGCCACACTATCGGCAAACCAACCTTCCTCATCAACCGGAAGGTAGACCTCATAAATGGGGCTTTCCTCACAGGCTGAAAGACCAATCCCCAGGAGCGCAAGTATAAAATATGTCCTAGCTTTTCTCAGCATTGGAATTTCCAGAATTAGGTTTTGGCTTGCGGTTATTTCGATTGCGCCGATTGCGATTTCGGTTGGCATTTTCAGCCTTTGGAGACTCCGCTTTCTCGTTCTGCTTATTCCTGTTTGCTCCGGCTTTCCCTTTTGGTTTTTCGCCTTTCGGCTGATGGGACCTTTGCTTATTATTAGGATTTTGCTTGCGATTATTGGTATTGCGATTCCTCGATTTACGACGGCGATTTCCTCCCTGATTATCAAAACGGGTGAGCTCGTCCTGGCCAACCACGTTCTCGTAACTTACCACATCTGCACTTGGCTTTTGGGCGTTGAAATCGGCAAGGGTTTCGGGCTTTTCTCCCTTCTCATTCATTTCCAATACCATCTTAACGTCGTCTAGACCGATGGGGATCCACTCATTATTTTGATCGGGTAAGGAATACCAAAGTATTTCCTTGAAGATGTCCATTTTCTGGAAATAAGCTTTCCCAGCTTGGGTTTCCAGGTTTTTATTGGTGTCTGGAAATTTCTTTAGGGCGTCTAAATAGGTGTCCAGTTCAAAGTTGAGACAACACTTTAATTTACCGCACTGCCCAGCCAATTTGGTGGGGTTAAGCGATAATTGTTGGTATCGTGCCGCCGCCGTATTTACCGATCGGAAGTCCGTTAACCAAGTGCTACAACATAATTCGCGTCCACAAGAACCTATGCCGCCAATTTTACCGGCTTCTTGGCGTGATCCAATTTGACGCATTTCCACCCGAATCTTAAACTCAGAGGCTAAGACTTTAATTAGCTCTCTAAAGTCCACTCTCTCATCAGCGATGTAATAAAAGGTGGCTTTCGCATTGTCCCCTTGGAATTCCACATCACTCACCTTCATGTTTAACTTAAGGTCCCGCACAATTTCCCGACTGCGCACCATGGTTTGGTGTTCGCGATCTTGGGCGGTTTTCCATAAATCGATATCCCTTTGATTTGATTTGCGGTATAATTTCCGCACATCGGGTGATTCCGGCTTTAAACGCCGTTTATTCATCTGTAAACGCACGAGTTCTCCCGTAAGGGAAACAGCGCCAATATCGTGTCCCGGATTTCCTTCAACTGCCACCACATCGCCCATATATAGGCGAATTTGGTTCACGTTCTTGTAATATTCTTTGCGTCCATTCTTAAATCGAACTTCCACAAAATCGAAGGGCTCAAGATGCCCCGGTTGTTCCATATCACTCAGCCAATCGAAAACGGTGTGTTTTTCACATCCGTTAACGCCACATGAGCCATTACTGCGACAGCCTTTGGGAATTCCGCTACTGCTACAACTTCCACATCCCATCTATCTGGTCTCCTTTGTAAATTTTTAGACTCGGAAGATACCGAGTTTAGGCAAAGATACCATTTCACATCTTTGGCAAATTCGACTCCTCCCTATCATTTTTAGCTACTTTTAGCGTTTCATTGCCAAAACGGAAATCTTCCATGAAAATTCGATTAGGGCTGCTCTTTTTAATTGGCACCTTTCAGCTTGGCGCTCAGGTATCTAATAATCTTGGCGTTTGGGTCGACCATTTTCCTTATACCCAGTCGGTAGACATTGCCGAAAATAATGGGATAGCCTATGTAGCCACCGAACAAGGATTGTATCGCTATGAACTTGTGGACCGCAGCATTCACCGGATTTCTAAAGTGAATGGTTTGAGTGATGTAGGCATCAGTTGTCTTGCCTATAGTGAGCGCTACAATCAATACTTTTTGGCTTATGAAAATGGAAACCTTGATATCATTATTGGTGATGAGGTATTGAGTTTTCCCGACTTACGTCTGAGTGGCAATTTTAGTGGCTTAAAGCGCATTAATCATATCCATGTTTTAGATTCAGTGGCCTTCATTGCTACCGACTTTGGCATCTTAGCTTATGATATTCCCGAAGGCCTAATTAAGGAAGCTCCTTATATAATTGGACCTGGTGGTACCAATTTGGCCGTTTTCCAGGTTGAGGATGATGGGGTGAATTTATATGCCGCCACCCCAAATGGTCTGTACAGTGCACCATTAAACTCTGCTAAATTCTTCTTTGGTTCTTGGAGCTTGGATCCTGGGATGAGTCGGGAAGTAGATCACCTTGCATGGTTTGATAATAAGCTCTTCGTAAACCGCAATATTGAGCCTAATGATGATTCCATTTGGTATAAGGATCAAGGCGTTTGGAATTGGTTTCCGGCGGGTGAGATTTCAGACAATCGAGATTTAAGAGAATCACGAGGTACCTTGGTGGTGGTTAATGCTTTTAGTGCGCGTGCCTATGATGAGAACTTTCAATTTGTTAAGAACTGGAACAGCACAACCGTAGGAGATACCGCTTTTAATCCGGTGGCAGCAGTAATGGGGTCCAATGATAACAACTTCTGGATTGCCGACGCTGGGGCGGGCATTTATCAGGTATTTCAAATTTTCCCCTTGCCGGTCGTGCCCAATAGTCCACAAACAAAGAATGCCTTCCGATTACAACAGGACCAGGGAAGGATTTGGGTTGCTCCAGGTGGATATGATGAAGTGGGAACACCCGTGTTTAATAATGATGGGATTTTTAGCTTGCAAGGATTGGACTGGACAAATTTCCCCAGTGCCACAATCAATGGTTATAAGGATTTCGTGAAGATTCTTCCGCATCCCACAATGGCGGGCCGTTATTATGGGTCCTCATATGGCGACGGCCTAGTTGAATTCGAGTTGGATGGTGAGGAAATCCGGGTGATTCGCGAAATAAATGAAAGTACTACCAATGGTGTCTTGCCCTCTATAGGCGGTAGTGGAGTGCATCGGATTGCGGATATGAGCGCGGATGCGGATGGGAATGTTTGGTTTAGTAATAGCCTTACTGATCGACCCCTAGGGGTGGTTCGGCCCGATGGGACCGTGGAAAGTTACGGTTTAGGGTCGGCGGGATCAGGTGCCAATGTTCTCAAGATAATGGTCACCTCTGGAGGGCAGGTCTGGCAGCAGATTCGAAATAGGGGCATTTTCGTTAGCCGCCTTGAGGCTGGTATACCGCAGGAGACGGTCCGATTAAGTGCCTCCGAGGGGAATGGTGATTTGCCTTCCGAATCGGTTCTCTCATTTGCCGAGGATCAAGATGGCGAAATCTGGATAGGCACTAATGAGGGTTTAGCGGTATTATTTAGTCCGGAGAACATTTTTGAACCCAATCGCAGTTATGATGCATCCATCTTGGTGATCGACGAAGATGGAGATGGTGCCGGAGAGCGGGTATTAGGTTCGGAGGCGATTAATGACATCGAGATTGATGGCGCCAACAAAAAGTGGTTTGGCACGGCTAATAATGGCGTTTTTTACACCAATACCAATGGCCGTGTGCAATTACAGCGTTTTAGTAAGCTTAACAGCCCACTAGCGAGCGATGTGATTTTGGACATTGAGATTGATGATCTTACAGGGATGGTTTATTTCGGTACCGACCAGGGAATTGTTTCCTATCAAGGTCAGGCTACTGCGGGCGAAGAACGTATGACCGATGTTTTTGCCTACCCCAACCCAGTGGAACCAGGTTATGAGGGACCAATCTTAATTCGTGGCTTGGTCACTAATGCTCAGGTAAAGATTACCGATATGGAAGGTAATTTGGTTTTCGAGACCATTGCCGAAGGTGGTCAAGCAATCTGGGATGGGCGCAATTTTGATGGACTAAAAGTAGCTTCAGGTATATACCTAGCTTTTATTACGGATGATTTAGGGGTCAATACGGAGGTTAGTAAGATCATGATTCTCAATTAATGTCGGAAGTACGGGAGGGCATTATCTTACGTACCACTCCTTATGGCGAGAGTAGGGTCATCCTTAATGTCTTAACACCTGATTTGGGTACCATTGGCTTGATAGCCACCCTCTCTAAAAGCGGAAAGTCGGGACTAAAGAAAGCCCACTTTCAGAGTTTGCAAATTCTTGAAATCAAGCATGCGGCCAAGGCCAAAGGGGAGTTGAAACGACTACAGGATGCCCGTATTATTGAGCCTTATCAGCACCTGTATTTTGACCCCATTCTTTCTTGTCTCAGTCTTTTCTTAGCCGAGTTTTTAGCCAAAATCTTGCAGGAGGAAGAGGGCAATACCGAGCTTTATACCTATATCCGATCGGCATTGATGAATTTAGATGCCAGCGAGCATAGTCCGGCTAACTTTCATCTGAGCTTCCTTATAAATCTTTGCCCCTATTTGGGTTGTGCTCCGGATTTAGGGCTCGACGAACCTTATATGGACCTGATGAATGGAGAAGTGAGTCATCGGGTGCCAGAACATCCACACTTTATTGAAGCTGAGGAATTGGCGGCTTGGCGAGAACTTCAAAACAAAGGTTTGCAAAACTGGGAATCAGCCGAGCTTAAAGGTAGTGATCTACGGCGGCGAGTGTTAAGTGGGATAATTGATTATTATCGCCTGCAGGTACACGACTTTGGAGAATTAAAATCCCTCTCCGTTCTTCGGGAGGTGCTAGCCTAAAGAATTCTCAGGCTGCGGATGATGCTTTCTAATTCGAAAAGACTTCGACGCTTTTTCTTTTGTGGAGCCATAATAAAGGTGTCCATATAGATCAAACGCTTATTCTTATCGTCATAAATGGTATAACTCACAAAGGGGCCTCCCATAATATCCCCTTTGGTACGCCATAAGCCACGCGCTTCTAGGCTGAATAGACCCTGAACTTCTTTAGGGTTAAATTGAGGCTTAATTAGGTCTTCTGTAATCATATAAGAGCCTTCTCTAGAGCCGGGTATATACAGCTCGGTTAAGCTGTCTCGCAATGGAATAATATTGTTGCCAATTATGGCATCCTCATTGGGAAGAGGCGCTACATGGATAATAATCCCATTGTCGGAACGAGTGGTTGTTTTCCAGTAGACCACTACACTATCCGTAGCCACTGAAACCTCAAAGTCCTTTGGAATATCCATCTCCAAGCCATGAAGTTCGAAAAACTCGGGAAATTCTGTATGGGTAAGAGGATTGAGTTTTTTATTGAGTCGTTCTGCTTCGAGCCCCTCAATTTTATCATCAATCAGTTTATTGCTTTTAAGAATGGCTTGGTGCAAGTCCTTTAATCCGGCAGCCTGAATATTAACTACTAATTGACCGCGGGCCCATTTATCATACTCGTAAAGTAAAGCACTGCTATCCGCTTCCGTATCAAATAGTACGATATAGCGACTGCGTTGAAGAAGATCACTAAACTCCTTGGGGTTTACTTGCCGAACCGTATATAGGGGTTCCGGCTGGGGAAGCCCATAAACCATGCCGGTGAAATGTTCTTGAAATGCTAGGCCAGGGGCATCAGCCCAAACGGCATCTTCACATACCACCATGATGTCTAGTATTCCACCATTAGCCTGAGGCAAGGTGTCATCAGTCAGCATTCGCGAGATTGCCGACTCTTTGCCATCCGGACCCGTGCATGACCAAAGACTAAAAAGACAAAGGATAAAGAACAGGCCGGTTTTTTTCATGGTTTAGCTTTTTGGGTAGATTTTCAAGGTCATGCCTACTTTGAGATGACGAGCATTGCTGATATTATTCCAGGACATGATATTCTCCGCACTTACCCCAGGGTATTTGCGGGCGATAGAGTAGAAGGTCTCTCCTCGATTTACCCGGTAACTGTCATAGCTTCCATCGCTTGACTTTTTGACTTGACCCGGAGCGGGCTGACTGGAAGCAACGCTGGCACCTGAAGGCATTTTTCGTGGATAAATGGTTAGGCGCTGACCTACTCGAATGGTATTACTACGCAAGCCATTCCAACGTCGGATGCTGCTTACTCTAACCCCGTATTTCTCCGCTATAGTGCCGAGTACTTCTCCACGACGAACCTTGTGTCGAATCTTGTCATTCATGGTTACCAAAGCGGGAGCGGTGACTTTGCTTTGCGCAAAATGTTTTTCAGCAATTTGGTAGATGGAATCTTCGTTGGCGATAAACAGCCCCACTTTTTCGGCTGGTAAGATTAAATGGTAGGGCTTTTTAGTCATCTTAGGAATGATCTCATAGCGATAAGCCGGATTTAGAAATTTAAGCTCTTGCTCACTAACTTCAATTAGTTTCGAGAGTTGCTCAAAGCTCACCTGCTTGCGAATAACCACGGTGTCTGTGCTAAAGAAAGAGGGCTTTAGTTCGGTAGGAAAAAGCAAATGCTCTTCATTGTAATTCATGATATAATTCACGGCGATAAAAGCGGGAACATATCCGGCCGTTTCACGGGGCAAGTAAGGACGAATGGCCCAATAATTTGTCTGCCCTCCCGAGCGACGAATCGCTTTATTCACATTTCCGGGACCCGAATTGTAGGCGGCTAGAGCTAAATTCCAATCATCAAAAATGCCGTATAAAGTAGTGAGGTATTGACAGGCGGCCTCCGTCGATTTAATGGGATCATGGCGCTCGTCAACATAACTATTCACGCTTAGACCATTCAACTTACCGGTGGAATACATAAACTGCCATAGGCCAGCAGCACCAACTCTGGAGCGAGCGGTTGGATTTAGAGCTGATTCTACCACGGCGAGGTATTTCAGTTCCAATGGCATATCATATTTATCCAAAGTTTGCTCAAACAGAGGGAAGTAATACTCCGCCAAGCCCAACATTCTACTTACCTGTTCCCGGCGTTTTTTACTGTATAAATCAATAAAGGACCGCACCACCGGATTGTAATCGAGCTGCATGGGACTTACCGCATCCAGCTCTTGAAGACGCATTTCATAAATCGAATCGTGATAATCGGGCACTTCTGTGGTGGCGCTTATGCTAGAATCAATTTGGGCAATTTCCTGGGCGGTGGCTTGAAAGAAATTGAGATATAAGAGCGAGTCTAATCGAGCGGCAACAGGATGATCCTTCAAATCAATTGCCTCTAAATCAAGAAACTGCGATTTAATAATAGTGTCGGTGTCGCCTTGTTCGGCAAGGTGAGCTTGTGCCGAAATAAAGCTGAGACTGAAGAGTAGACTAAGACTAAGACGAATGCTTTTCATGTAAGTAAAATGGGTAGCCGAAAAGATAGGCGCTTATTGGGGCACTGCCAACAGAGCTTTAACGGCTTTTTTAACCGCTAATTGTGAACTAATGTTTGCACAAAGCGAAGTAGACTGGCCTCCTCGTATTTCGCCGAAGAGAATTGCATGCCCAGGGGCAAACCATTCTTGTGTTCAGCCAGAGGTAAGGAGATGGAAGGGATGCCGGCAATATTGGCATGAACGGTAAAAATATCTTCCAAGTAGGCCGTCGTTGGGTCACTTTCTACTTGGTCTAATGGGAAAGCTGTGTGAGGGGTAGTGGGTGAGAAGATAAGGTCATAATCCTTAAAAAGGGATTCGGTTTTCTCTACCACTAATCGACGAACTTTCTGGGCTTTTCCGTAATAAGCATCATAGTATCCACTGCTGAGAACGAAAGTCCCTAGGAGAATTCGGCGTTTCACTTCTGGTCCGAATCCTTCGGTTCGAGATAGCTTATACGTGCTTTCTAAGTCTTCCGCATTCTCACTGCGATATCCGTAATGAATTCCATCATATCGGGCCAAGTTGGAACTGGCTTCCGCCGTGGTCAGGATATAGTAAACCGGGACCATATGTTCGAGAAGAGGGAAGTCCACCGCTTCTACCGTATGACCTGCGGCTTTCAATTTTTCAATCACCATTTCGCTTTGCGCCCGAACATCAGGATCCAGATGCGATGATTCCATTACATCACGGAAAAAAGCGATTTTTTTAGGCTTGGAGTCCGCCGCACCAACCGCTTCGACATCTCTTTGGCTTACCGTATTGTCATATTGGTCAGGGCCAGCCATCACTTCATACAGCAGAGCGATGTCTTCCGCTGATCGAGCAAAAGGTCCAATCTGATCAAAGCTAGAAGCAAAGGCGATTAACCCGTGCCGAGAAATCCTCCCATAACTAGGTTTAAAGCCATAAATGCCGGTAAAACTTGCGGGTTGACGAATAGAGCCACCGGTATCACTGCCTAAGGAGGCTAAGCACAATCCTGCGGCTACTGCGGCAGCAGAACCGCCGGAAGATCCTCCTGGTACACGACTCGTATCCAAGGGGTTTTTTACCGCTCCGTAGGCCGAAAAACGGTTGGAAGATCCCATGGCGAACTCATCGCAATTAAGGCGCCCAATAATGATGGCGTCTTCGGCTAATAATCTTTCGACCACCGTCGCTGAAAATAGAGATTCGAAGCCCTCCAAAATTTTGGAAGATGCCGAAACCTTATGATCTTGATAAACGATGTTGTCCTTGATGCCAATTACCATTCCCGCTAATCGTCCCGCCGTTCCATGCTTCATCTTAGCGTCAATAACTGAAGCTCGAGAGCGTGCATCATGGGCATAAACTTCTAAAAAGGCGTTCAAGTCTTGATGCGCTTCGATTTTTTGTAGATAATCCTCTACCAATTGAACGCAGCTTATTTCGCCAGCATTGAGGTCGGCCTGGACGGCGCTCAGCTTATGGTAATCTTTCAAGGGAAACTCTTTAAGATTTAGACTCTGTTTTGTCCTCGTTTTCGTCTTCTTTAACAGCGTCTTTAAATTCCTTAATGCCGCCACCTAGGCCACGCATAAGTTCTGGAATTTTACGACCACCAAAAAGCAGTAAGACCAAGGCCACGATTAAGATAATCTGCCAAGGACCCACAAAGCCTAGAAATATATTTGCCATAGTCATGGTTTCCTAAATTTTATCAGCGACAAAGGTATAAATTAATAGCCCTGCATCGTTAGTAAACGGTTGAATACCCGCTTAAGCGCCGAAAGCCACAGAATTATCATTAGAGCACATGATGCAAGGGCATTATCGTATCTTGGCGGGCCAGAATCTAAAACATGGAAAACATCATTAAACTTAGCCAGATTAAGCGCGACTTCCCCTTAGGTAATCAAGTGGTAAAGGTGCTTAAAGGAATTGATCTGGAGGTGAAACGCAATGAGTACGTGGCCTTAATGGGACCTTCGGGTTCTGGCAAGTCTACCCTTATGAATTTATTGGGATGCTTGGACACCCCTACCAGCGGGGAATATTGGTTGAATGGCAAGGACGTTAGTAAAATGACGGATAATGATTTGGCCGAAGTACGCAACACTGAAATAGGTTTTGTCTTCCAAACCTTTAATCTCCTACCTCGCAGCACGGCACTTGAAAACGTGGCCTTGCCCTTGGTTTATGCGGGTCAGAATGGCCAAGAAAGAGTAAAACGGGCGGAAGATGTATTGGAATCGGTTGGTTTGGGTGATCGAATGGACCACAGGCCTAATCAATTGTCTGGGGGTCAACGTCAGAGGGTGGCCGTCGCTAGAGCCTTGGTAAACGAACCCTCCATTATTTTGGCAGATGAGCCAACGGGTAACTTGGATTCCAAGACTTCGGTTGAAATCATGAAATTATTTGGTGAGATTCATGCTCAGGGAAATACGGTAATCTTGGTAACTCACGAAGAGGATATTGCCCAGCATGCTCATCGTATTATTCGCTTACGCGATGGCTTAATTGAATCTGATCAAAAGAATTAAAATGGATCTTAATTTAAGTGGTAAACGCGCGCTCATCTGCGGAAGCAGCGATGGGATTGGTAAAGCCGCGGCTTTGGAAATGGCCCAAATGGGAGCGAGTATAACCCTTTTGGCGCGCAATGCCGAAAAGTTAGAAGCGGTTCGTCGCGAGCTAGCAAGTTCTGAAGGTCAGCAGCACCAAATCCTGGTGGCAGATTTTGATCAGCTCGAGGACCTGGAGCAGATCATTAAAAGTCATGTGGCCGCGGGTAATGACTATAATATTCTCGTAAACAACAGTGGTGGTCCCCCTGCTGGGCCCGCCCACAAAGCTAGTTTGGATGAGTATGTTGTTGCATTCCGTCGTCATCTAATGGCAAATCAGATTTTAAGCCAAGCTCTGCTGGAGGGAATGCGCAAATTGGCATACGGTCGTATAATAAATGTGATTAGTACCTCGGTAAAAGCCCCACTACCCAATTTGGGAGTGAGCAATACCATTAGAGGTGCCGTGGCCAATTGGTCGAAAACCTTGAGTCGTGAATTAGGCCCATTTGGCATAACGGTAAACAATGTTTTGCCAGGAGCCACTGAAACCTTACGTCTTACTTCTATTATTAGCAATAAAGCTCAGAAAACAGGCCGATCGGAAGACGAAGTGGCGCGGGAAATGACCGCTGAGGTGCCTTTAGCACGCTTTGCCCAGCCTCATGAAGTGGCTAATGCCATTGCCTTTTTAGCCTCTCCAGCGGCTTCTTACATCAGTGGAATTAATATTCCCGTGGACGGTGGTCGAACGCCAAATCTCTAATATGGAAAAGTTACAGAATTACATCGGTGGAACTTTACAAGCACCAGTTGGCAATCAATACCTTGACAATTATGAACCGGCTACTGGGCAAGTATATTCCCTAATTCCACGTTCGGATGCCGATGATGTAGCGGCGGCAGTTGCCGCGGCAGAGGAGGCATTCCCGGCTTGGTCGGCGCTGAGCAATGCGGAGAGGAGCAAGCATCTAATGGCTATAAGTAATCGGATTGCGGAGCGCCTAGATGAATTGGCCCTAGCGGAAAGTAGAGACAATGGCAAGCCATTTAAATTGGCACAAGCCGTGGATATTCCCAGAGCTCGCGATAATTTCGCCTTTTTTGCTACCGCTATTTTACATCAGGAGGACGAGTTCCATAATATGGGAGCGAAGGGTTTTAACTATACCTTACGTCAACCGCTGGGATCCGTAGCCTGTATATCGCCATGGAACCTTCCCCTTTATCTCTTCAGTTGGAAGATTGCCCCGGCATTAGCAAGTGGCAATTGTGTGGTGGCCAAGCCATCTGAAGTGACCCCTTATACTGCCTATCTTCTTTCTCAGATATGCATTGAAGTTGGCTTTCCTGCCGGGGTTTTAAATATTGTACACGGCTTAGGCGCTGAGGCCGGGCAGGCCTTAGTAGAGAATGATACCGTAAAGGCCATTTCCTTTACCGGAGGAACCACTACTGGTGCGCGAATCGCGAGCATTGCGGCACCGAAGTTTAAGAAAATGAGCCTGGAGCTAGGAGGTAAAAATCCTAATATAATATTCGATGACTGCGATTTAGAGCGAGCCGTGCGCATTAGCACTCGGGCGGCCTTCGCAAATCAAGGTCAAATTTGTTTGTGCGGAAGCCGTATTTTCATCCAAAGAGGAATCTACGAGCAATTCAAGAATGCCTTTCTCGAACGAGTTAAGGGGCTTAAGGTGGGACCACCGCAAGAAGAAAGCTCGCGCATGGGTGCAGTAGTATCTCAAGCTCATATGGAGAAAATTCTATCCTACATTGACTTGGCGAAGGAAGAAGGCGGAAACATTTTACATGGTGGTAAGCGGGTACAGATGGAAGCGCCCTATGAGGGTGGTTATTACCTAGAACCTACCGTAATTGAAGGATTGGATTATACCTGTCGCACTAACCAAGAAGAGATATTCGGCCCGGTAGTTACCTTAACACCTTTTGATACTGAGGAAGAAGCTCTGACCATGGCTAATAGCACGGAGTATGGCCTAGCTTGCACCATTTTCACCCAAGACCTGAACAAGGCCCATCGCGTGGCGCGTGACATTCACAGCGGTATAGTTTGGATTAATGACTGGTTAGTGCGTGACCTGCGTACCCCATTTGGTGGAGTAAAGAATAGCGGTGTGGGTAGAGAAGGTGGTTTTGAAGCGCTGAAGTTTTTTACCGAGGCTAAAAACGTTTGTTTTAACTATTAGCATGGGGACCATTGAGCTGATCCGAAGTAATTCAACTTCCTCCGATTTTCAGGACCTGGTAAAAATGCTCGACCAGGAATTAAAGCTTAGAGATGGAGACATGAACAGCTTTTACCATCAATTCAATGGTATCAAAGCCCTGAGTGAAGTCGTAGTATTATATTTAGGTGGAAAGCCCATAGCCTGCGGAGCATTTAAGCCTTTCGACGCGAGCAGCGCCGAAGTTAAACGCATGTATGTTAAAGAAGAAGCAAGGGGGAAAGGTTTAGCTGGAAAGGTTTTACAAGAACTCGAAGTCTGGGCATCGGATCTCAATTATGCGCGTCTAGTATTAGAAACGGGCATTAATCAACCCGAAGCTATAGCTCTTTACAAGAAGCACGGTTTTGTAAGTATCACCAACTATCCACCTTATCAGGGGCTGAAAACCAGCTTTTGCTTTGAAAAAGTTCTATCAATTAAATAATTTAACCTTTTTAACCAACAATTGTAAATGATGAGATTATCCTACTTCGCCATCCTTTTTGTTTTCGCTTTTAGCGGAATTAAAGCCCAAGAATTTGAAATCCCTAAGAATTATGAAATGCAAGAAGCAGGGGATTATGAGAAATATCACGAGGATATTATCGCTTGCTCCGATTGGCTTCAGAGTGTCGGACCCAATGAGGAAGGGATGAAACGCGCCGCCGCCTCAAAGTTCTTAATTACTTGGGTTACCGGAACACCTTCTATAACTATGGAGTTGCACGGCGAGACATTGGAGTATGTTGAAAAGAACCCTGATTTAATGACCATTTTTATGGGTGCTTGGTCAGCTCATTTCTTGCGCACTGGCGACACCAGTCAGGTCGGAGGATCCCTGGCAGGATTGAATGCAGTGATTGATTATTATGTAAAGTTCAAAGATGACTTGAACCGGGATCGCAGCCTGAAGAAACTTTTGAAGCTTCGCGAAAAGGGTGAGCTCCGTGAGTATGTAGAGAAAATCTACACCAAATAGCTTTTCTGATGTCAACCTAAAACGTGTTTGAAACGCGGGTTTTTGAGGTTCAAAGCGTTTAAATAGGAGCTTTAGAGCCTCTATTTCGTAATTTCGCACTATTAAAATTCATCGCATGCAACTGAGAGAGGTAGATGTTGTAGAGGATATAAGCCCCGAAGAGTTTTATCAGCGATATGTAAAGACCAGAATACCGGTAAAGCTTCTTCATTATACCAAGGAGTGGGCGGCTAGTTCTAAATGGACCTATCCCTATCTAAAGGAAGTAGCGGGACATCATCAGGTTAAGCTTCACGGAGCTTGGCAGGATAATGAGCCCACTAAGATTGAGATGCCAGCAGTTAAGGAAACTGCCTTTGGCGAATACCTGGATATGTTGGAGCGAAATGAGCCTTCTGATTTGAGGATCTTTCTATTCAATTTGTTTAAGCTGGAACCCTCTTTGCTCAATGACTTTAACTTCCCCCCGGTAATGGAGGGATATCTCGAGGATTACCCCTACATGTTTTTCGGTGCGGCCGGATCGGATGTGAGACTGCATTACGATATTGATTTATCTAATGTATTCATCTCTCAGTTTGGCGGAACCAAGCGCATTACTCTTTTTGATCAAGATCAGACTAAATATTTGTACAAACTGCCATTTACCACCCATAGTGCGGTAGATTTGAATAAAATCGATTATGATAAATATCCGGCGCTCAAATTAGCCACGGGTTGGCAGACGGACCTACTTCCCGGAGAGACTTTATTTATGCCCAGTGGTATTTGGCATTATATCCAATATTTAGATGGTTCTTTCTCACTTAGTCTTAGGACTTTAAATCCCAGTAGAATGGGGAAATTGCAAGGGGCCTATAATGTTTTCGTGATTCGAAAATTGGATGAGTACTTTAACAAGTTCTATAAAAACACCTGGAGCGATTATAAGCTTAAAAAGGCAATTGAGCGAACTAATGAGATTTTGGACAAGCGTTCACTCCCATAAGAATTCAATTAGTAAAAGCTCGGCCTAGCGCCGGGCTTTTTTTATCTTTATAGCAAAGCGCATTTTGTATCGTATTCCTTCCATCCATCATTATTGTAATCGCTGGTGCGAGCGTTGTACCTTAAGACAGATGTGTGGGTATTTTCAAGCGCATTTTACAGAGGCCGAAAAGCAGCCGGCTCAATGGCTAAAGGATTTGCCACCCAGCTCTGCAAAACATCCCTTTGAAGAACTGGATTTAGAGGCGGCACAGGAATTACCAGAGGTTCTGGCGGCCAGGGCTGCTCGGGGTGATTTTAATCCCAACCAATCTCATTTATTACCAATCTATGATGAATGGCAAGCCAATTACGCAGAAGTCTTATCCAAGGTGGATGGTATTTGGGAAGCCTGGGATAAAACCCAAGGGGCCCATGTAAAAAACCCACACTTTCTGAGGTTCTGGAACGCACGTGAGACTCTGATTCATTTTCGAAATTTTGCCGGACCTAAGCTGCATCGCGCCTTGGGTGGTCGCTTTGACGCGGGCGGAATAATTCCTAGTCAGAGTGATTGGAACGGTAGTGCCAAAGCTTTAATCTTGGCGCTGGAGGAAATAGAAACTGCCCTTAACGCACTTGGTCAATCTTTAGTGGAGCCCCCAAGAATCCTGAACTCTTGGGCTTCCCTTAATCGGCACTTTAAAACGGAATTGGACCAAACTTTTCCCGATGCTCAGAAATTTCGCCGTCCAGGTTTTGATGAGATTTAAAATCTCAATTAGTTTTTCTCCTCCTCCTGATCGGAATCGGTTTCTTCAATCTTCAAATCCAAATTAGCCCCTTGATGTGCTTTTTCTTCTGCCTTAATGCTGTAATAGAGATAATCTTTTTCAATAATGTCCATGAATTTGATGGGATGTAAATCGCTCTGAATTCCCAAGCGCTTTTCTACCATAGTTTTCGCCAACTCCATGGGTTCTCTGTCTTGGCGAATGCGGAAAATCCGGATAGCTTTCCGACAGATTTCTATTTCTTGATCGGTTAAAGAAAGTAAACCTTGAAATGTAGGTTCATAGTCTTCTGGTAGTTCAGGACGACTAGCCAGATTCCTCTGCAATTGCCGCATGCTGTTACGCTTTTTAATAACCGTAGTACCAGCGGCCATATCGCCTAATCTTTGTCCTTTTGGGTTAAGGGCCACAACTAAGGTGGCTAATCCTCCATAGGTCATGAATATTTCTACAAAGCCTATTAGCCAACGTAGAAGAGCATCACTTACCCGGTAGGGCGAACCATCAATTTTAATCACTTTCAAGCTCATAGCATTCTTGCCAATTGAGCCGCCATTAAAAGCGATTTCAGAAATGGGATAATAAGCAAGGATAACAATATTGTAGAGCACAATAAACCATACCCCCAAGGATGAGTCAATGCTTGAAATGACTGCCGATCCCACAATAGCGGCGATCATGACAATAATCAAGTCTAACAATCCTGCGATTAATCGGTCACCTACCCCAGCAAGAGGTTGCTCGATTTGCACATTTTGGGCGGTTTGAATGCGAATGCTTTCCATTTTTAGGTATTTTTCGGGGCCTTTTAAAACCCCAATGACGGAGTCTGCGTTTATTCGTGCTAATATAAACCGCTGGCAAGAATTTGAGAAGAGTTTAAATTCACCTAAAGCGGAAAGTCCTGACCATCTTAAAAGTTTGTTCTTACAAGCAACGGATGACTTGGCCTATGCTCAAACCTTCTTCGAAGGAGGAGAGGCGGCTAATTACTTGCAGCAGCTTACTTTTAAGCTTCAAGCTTCCGTGCAAAAACGACGCTCCTATCGCTGGGAAAAAATTAAGAGCTTTTGGTCGGTGGGCCTACCTCTCATAGCTTATCAGTATCGGCGCACCCTCCTTTATTCTTTCTTGATTTTTAGTCTTAGTATTTGCATCGGTGCTTTCTCAGCAGCTAAAGATCCCACCTATACTCGGTTGATCATGGGCGATCAGTATGTTGACATGACCGAAGCCAATATTGATAATGAAGATCCCATGGCGGTTTACAAGCAGGCGGGGCGTTCGGAAATGTTTTTGCGAATCACTTTGAATAATGTAATGGTTTCCTTTTACGCCTTTGCTTTAGGGCTTTTAACCGCGGGTGGAACGGTTTACATAATGTTGAGTAATGGGATAATGCTCGGCGCTTTTCAGTATTTCTTTTACAGTAAGGGACTACTCTGGACCTCCTTCCTAACCATTTGGATTCATGGCACCTTGGAGATCTCAGCAATTATTATTGCCGGAGCGGCCGGTATGATATTAGGCAATAGTTATATGTTCCCGGGCTCTCATACTCGCGGAGAAAGTTTTAAAAAAGGAGCCCGAGCAGGCATGAAGCTGATTATTGGTTTGGTGCCGATATTCATTATGGCTGGTTTTCTCGAGGGATTTGTAACCCGTTTAACGGGAATGCCCACGGCTTTGAAACTTTTTATCATTATCAGTTCATTAGGCTTTATCCTATTCTATTTCTCTTTTTATCCACGTATGATTTATCGTAGCTATGCCGCTAAAATCACATCTTAAGCATCCCATCTATGAGTTTCGTTCCATTGGGGAGGCTATAAATGCCACCTTTGCCATTCTTAGGGCTCATGGAGGTCCATTGGTAAAGACCATGTTTAGTATCAGTACTGCTATTGGGGTGCTGTACTTCATATTTGCCTATATCTCCCAGCAGGAATTAATGCAGGATACCCTGAACAACAACCTGTTCGATGGTTTCGAATCTTTTTTAACTCCTCTTCAAATTCTAAATGTATTCCTCTCGGTAGTATTTTCCGTGGTGGCACAAATGAGTATCTATGCCTGGATACGGGTGGCCGATGAACAGGAAGAAAAGCCCAGCTTGAAGCAAGTTTGGCACTATATTGCTAGCCGCCTCGGTGTCCTTACGATTCTTGGCATTGCGCTCATTTTGATTTACTTCCTTTTTGCCATGCTCTTTATCAGCGTAGGCATGATCGCCGCCGTGGCCATATTCTTCCTTTTCATACCTCTGGTTTTTGTTTTAATTAAGCTTTCACTTACCCTTCCTGCCCTAACCCTAGAAGAAACTGGCTTCCGCTCATTCCTTAGGAGCTGGGAGATTACCAAAGGAGAATGGTTCAACACTTTCGCTTACTTCCTAGTATTAGGAATTATTAATTACCTCTTAACTATCTTGGTCAGCCTACCGCTGCTGATAATCGCGGGTTTATGGGCCTATTTTCAAGTGGATCAAATAGGAGCCGACGGTGGAGCTTTTGAAAGTATCTTTTTATCCCCGGCTTACTTTTTAGTGACCATTATTAGCAATGTCCTGAGCATTTTCATGAATTCCTTACTCACGGGAGTTGGCACAAGTGTTTGGTTCGGGAGCTTGGTAGACAAGAAGGAATCCGTTTCAATCAAGCGCGCGATAGCCGAAGCTATGGAGGATGAGCCACAAGTAGAATCTGAGGGTGAATATTAGAATTCTAATCATATTATTATTCACTGCCCTTAATGTATTAGGGGAACCGGAAGAGGTACAATACCGGGAAGTTTCAGATTCTTTAATCGAGGTCCTGCAAGCGGATGGCGATTTCAACTATTCGATTCGACCCGAAAGGGAAATCCTTGACCCAAGCGAAGTTTTCTTGTCGCGCTTGCGAAGTTTGTTTTTAGAATTTTGGAGGGGACTCTTTAGCAATACAGGAAGGGCGGTCCTTTATATTTTGGCAGCCTTGATCATTTTATATGCGCTATTTCGCTTATTGGGGCCTGATCGAGTGGGTAGTTTTTCCAATAAAGCCATCCGAGTTCAAAATGAATATCAACATTGGGATCAAAGCGCGGAAAGTTTGGAAAACTTGCTGCTCAAAGCGCAAAAAAACCAAGATTGGCGGGAGTGCATTCGGCTACAGTTTCTAATTGGCTTAAAGTATTTACAGGGTAATGGCCATTTAGAGGTCAGTCCGAAAAAGACTAGCCTGGATTATAGTTATGAAATTGCCGACAGAAATTTGGCCAAACGATTTTTGGAATTCAGCCGGACCTTCGAATATGTATGGTATGGCGGCTTTGATGCCGATGCCCAACGAGCTAAATCCTACCAGGAAGAAGCCGCGAAACTTCGAGAGCTATGAAGGGACGCGGAGGATTAATATCGGCATTAGCCGGCTTAATTATCTTATTAGTAGGAGCCTGGTATTTAAGTCCAGAAGAAGTCCCTCCATTTACCTGGAATGAGGAAGATGAGCGGGCTTTTGGCGGCTATCTTTTGCATCAATTCACGGAAGATTATACCAAGCGAGATGTAGTATCTGTCTATAAACCAATAAATGAATATTTCGAGGATTACTACGAAACCAATAAGGTCAATATTATCGTTGCCTCGGAATATGTAGAAATGAGCCAAGAGGATTGGCAAGGTTTGGAAGGTCTGATTGAGGAGGGCTCTACGGCAATTATCGCGGCTCATCAAATTTATGGGCCATGGGCTCCTTATCTACAGGCGGAAGCAGAACAGTCGATACCGGATGGTTTTAGCCTTAGTTTGCAAGACCTGCTTTCGGAGACTATTTTGGTGAGCTATTCGAATATTCCAAGTTTTCCTCATGAAGTGATTGAGGTGCCCAAGAAAGCTGGGGCTTATCAGTTTCGTGGTGCGTTTAAAAATGGAGATAGTACTCTAAGTCCCGTGGTCCTGGCGAAAAATGAATACGACAAACCTGTGCTACTGGAGTATCAAATCGGGGAAGGAAGCTTGTTGCTTTCCACTATGCCCGAACTTTTAAGTAACTACTTCTTAATGGATAGCCTTAGTAGGAGTTTTAGCCAAGGAATATTTTCCTATTTGGATGCGGAAAGCCCGAATTATCACTTTGAGTTCTATCATTTGGGTAGACTTGAGAGCAGCAGTCCTTTGCGCGTGGCGCTAGCGGAACCCGCTTTACAAGGCGCCGTGTATATTCTCGCTTTGCTCAGCTTGATTTACATCTTTATCGGCGGTAAAAGGAGGCAAAGGGCCATTCCACCTAAATTGGTGCTTCACAACGATAATTTGGATTTTTTGGAAAAGCTTAGCTTCCTTTACCATAAGACCGGTCATCATCAAAACCTCCTTCGCAAAAGGATGCAATTTTTCCAGAGCTTTTTGGAGCAGCAGTATCGCATTCGATTGCGGCCCGAACATCAGGAGGTATTTGAAGAGATTATCCAGAAATTAGAACCAGACCCTAAAATAATCGGTATTCTGAAGCAGGCCTATCAAATGGCCTTTGATAAAAACAGCATCGTTACCGCTAATCAATTGCTCCTCTTTGAGCAAGCCCTACATAATTTTTACCAAGTACCTCACAATGGAAGAAAACAGTAGTCCTCAGGAATTTGAGAAAAGAGTGGACCTTAGTGAGTTCCAAGCCCAAATGCAGGAGGTGAATAACCAAATTGCAAAATTCATTGTTGGGCAGCGCAAGGCAGTGGAACTTTTACAAGTGGCGCTGATAGCCGACGGACACGTGCTTATCGAAGGAGTGCCAGGGATCGCCAAAACGCAGCTAGCAAAATTATTGGCTCGCTCTCTGGATTTGGATTTTTCTCGCGTACAGTTCACTCCCGATTTAATGCCATCGGATATTTTGGGCACTTCCGTGTATAATCCGAAAAATGGTGATTTTGAATTTAAGGCTGGACCAGTATTCTCTAATGTCATTCTAGTCGATGAAATAAATCGGGCCCCCGCCAAAACGCAAGCCGCCCTTTTTGAATTAATGGAAGAGCGTCAGGTAACAATCGATGGAAAGTCTTATCCGATGGCCGAGCCATACCTCATTTTAGCTACTCAGAATCCGGTAGAGCAAGAAGGAACCTACCGCCTACCCGAAGCCCAATTGGATCGATTCATTTTCAAAATTTCTATGGATTATCCATCGGCTAATGAGGAATTTGATATACTTAAATTACACCGCGACCTTAGTGGTGATGCCCTGACTGAGGTGAAGCCGGTATTAAGTGCGGCTCAGATTAGTGATTTAAGGAGTACCGCTCGTAAGGTGCACGTAGAGGATAGTCTTTTGCAATATATCTCCAACATTGTTGCAGCCACGCGAAACACAGGTTCTCTTTATTTAGGGGCCTCACCACGGGCTTCGATTGCCTTGCTGAATGCAGGGAGAGCTCTAGCGGCATTGCATGATAAAGACTTTGTAAGTCCGGATGATATTAGATTCTTAGCCCCATCGGTATTGGCTCATCGAGTAATTCTTAGCCCGGAAAGGGAAATGGAAGGTCTAAGTAGCTTAGAGGTTATTGATCAGATCGTGCGATCAGTTGAAGTACCTGGCAGTTGAGAGTCTTAGGCAGTCTATATTTTCACTACAACTTTTTTAGAAACGGAGGCATATTGATTGTCTGCTGGGTCTTGGCCTATGTCTTTCCTTTTCTTTTAGGGCCCGTAAGAATTTTAAGTCTAGTCTACCTATTGATTGTCCTTTTCGAGATATGGACGCTTTATCGTAAATCCTATGGAATAGAGGCTGAAAGACGTTTATCAGATCGCTTTTCTAATGGCGATGAAAACCCAGTGGAAATACGTTTGCGAAGTCGGTTTCCTATGAATATTTCCGTCGATCTAATCGATGAGGTACCGGAGCAATTCCAATGGCGAGATCGCAGTTTTAAGTTGAAGCTTCAAGCAGGCGAATTACATGAGATTAAGTATCAATTGCGGCCAAATAAACGCGGTCCTTACCTCTTTGGGGATTTACACTGCTATGTTTCTTTTTTGAGCCATTCTGTGCAGAGGGATTTTAAGCAGGCACAGGCACAGGAGATTAAAACCTATCCTTCGTTTCTGGATTTACGTCGTTATGAATTAATGGCCTTTAGTGAGCACCTGCGCTTTCAAGGTCAGAAGAGGGTGCGTCAAGTTTCCATTAGCCAGGAATTTGAAAAGATTGATAAATACGTTGTAGGGGATGATTACCGTCGAATAAATTGGAAAGCTACCGCGCGCACCGGTTCTTTGATGGTAAATCACTATCGTGATGAGCGCAGCCAGAACATCGTGTCCGCCATCGATAAGGGCAGAGTGATGAAGATGCCTTTCGGCGGATTAAGCCTTTTGGATCACGCCATTAATGCCAGCTTGATACTGGCTAATGTCTCCCTAAAAAAGGGAGATCGAGCCGGATTGGTAAGTATCCAGCATAAGGTCCAGGCGGAGCTTCTACCCTCCAGCCGAAATGGACAGATGATGCAAATAATGGAGCGTTTATATGCCGAAAAAACCTCCTATAAGGAAACTGATTTTCGCGCTCTTTATCGCTGGTGCATGAAACGCCTTAAGGAACGAAGTTTAGTGATGCTCTACACCAATTTCGAATCCTTACATGCTTTAAATCGCCAGCTGCCATATTTGAAACTAATCAATCGTCAGCATCGCTTATTGGTGATATTCTTTCTCAATGAGGAAATTGAGGATTTGAGCAGGGAATCTGCGAATAATTTGCAAGAGGTATATCGCCGGGGATTAGCGGAAGATTTCATCCTCGAAAAACGACGAATCGCCAAGGCCTTGCAAGCTCAGGGGATTCAAACCTTGTTAACTCGCCCCGAGGACCTCAACGTAAATGCCTTAAATAAGTATTTGGAAATCAAACATCGCGGACTACTTTAAATACTTAGTCTTCCTCTTCGAAGTTATCCAACAGGCGATTATCGATTTTTTTGGCCGACTGGCGGCCACCTAATTCATCCAATTTTAAGGCGCGACTGATTAAGTTGCCTCGTCCTTCTTTCAGTTTATTCATCGCAGCGTCATAGGTCTTGCGACTGGTATCCATCTGCTGACCAACTTTAATTAGGTCATCGGTGAAGTTGACAAATTTGTCGTACATCATCCCCGCTTGACGGGCAATTTCGTCGGCGTTCTTATTTTGAGCGTCTTGGCGCCATATGTAGTTAATAGTGCGTAAGGTGGCGAGGAGGGTGGAAGTACTCACCAGCACAATGTTTTTTTGTAAGGCTTTTTCAAAAAGCTTCGCGTCCTCGGCAATTGCCGCGTGCAGGGCCGGTTCGTTGGCCACAAAAAGCAAGACATAGTCCGGTTGATTGGTGCCCGGTAAATCTTGGTAGTTCTTTTTGCTCAGGCCGTCAATATGTCCATGTAAGCTGAGTAAATGCTCTTTTAGATACTGATTCCGCTCAATTTCATCTTCACTTTCGGTATATCGGAGAAAGGCGGTGAGGGAAACTTTGGCATCAAGAACAAGATGCTTTCCATCTGGCAGGTCGATGAAAAAATCGGGTCTTTGATTTTGATCAGCCTCATTCTTAAAATTGGCTTCCTTCCGATAGTGAATGTCCTTTTGCAAGCCAGCTGCATCGAGGATCCCTTCTAGCTGAAATTCACCCCAGTTTCCCTGGGTTTTACTTTCACCCCTTAAGGCTTTGCTTAGGGTATGGGCTTCGGCTTGCAAATTGGTATTGAGTTCTTTCAAGCTCGTAATTTGTTGCACCAAAGCGGCATTCCTTTGCGCTCCTTCTACATTTGTTTGCTGCACCTTTTCTTGAAAATCCTTAATCCTTTCGCTCAAGGGTTTGAGAATAGTTTCCATATTCTCCTTATTGGCCTGGGTAAATTTTGCGCTTTTCTCTTCTAAAATCTGCTGAGCCAGGTTTTTGAAATGCCCCTCAAACTGCTTTTGTAAATCACTTAGCTCGTTTTTTTGCTCCTTAAGCCGTAAATCTTGATGGTCTATTTGCGCTTTGAGCTTGGCTATTTCTAAGCCCCGGCTTTCAAGACCTGTCCGGGCTTCTTCCATTTCAACAGCAAGTTTATGCTCTCGTTCTTCAGCGCTTTGGGATTTGCTTTGCCAAATTTTAGCCTCGGTTTGCCAGTGATTTAAATCATCACTTAAATCTGGCGCTTTGTTCTGTCTCGCAATAAACCAAGCTAGTCCAAAACCAATCAGGAAGGCAAGAATAATAAACAGGTAAGAGCTAATCATAAATTGAAGATTTGATGCAGCGAAAGCAATCCTTCTAAAATCATTTGTGCGGCTAATGACCCTACAACCAGACCCATTATTCGGTTAAAGACTTTCAATCCATTAAGGCCAAGGGTTTTCTTAATAAAGGGCATACGGCTAAGAATCATTTGGGCCGCTAGGCTACAAATTACGATAGCGATAGCACCGCTAAGATAGTCTTGCCATCCCTCGGCCGCTACGCTCATGTTTATTAGTGTGGTTAAGAGGCCTGCTCCCACCATTACCGGAATCGCCAAGGGAACAATGGCTACATCCTCTCTGGCCTCAGCGGCAATTTGATCTTTGGCATTGTGGTTTACTTTCTTTCCATGACCCTGAACCATATTTAAACCCATCATAAATAAAATGGTACCGCCAAAAATTCTTAAGCCATGTGGTGAAATCCCGAAAAATTGAAAGATATAGTGACCCACACCGAAAGCAATAATCATGGCTAGAAATGCGGCTCTCACCGTTTTCTTTGAAACCCTTTTTATTTCCTCTTTGGGCTCCCCTTCATCTAGAAGTCCGAGCATAATTACCCCCACTGATAAAGGATTCATGATGGTAAAGATGGATATGGTATCCGAAAGAATACTGCGCAATAAGTCTAATATCATATTGTTTGACTCGAAAATCAAAGGTAGAAATTTGCCCGCCCCAATGCTGAGTATTTTTAAAGGTGGTTATGTATTTTTGACACTATGCAGTTCGACTTTCCAAATCTTATTCATGGTGCCATTCCATTTTTCGTGGGCTTTGTTCTTTTGGAAATTGTCTTAACGGCTTGGCGACGAATCCCCACTTATCAGGCTAAGGACGCGCTTAGTAGCATTGCCATGGGATTGGGTAACGTCGGGGTAGGGATCTTGAGCAAGGGGCTGATTTTTGCGGTTTACAGCTTAGCATATCAATATCGATTTTTCACCCTCGACAACACCTGGTGGATGTGGATATTACTCTTTCTGGGGGATGATTTATCGTATTATTGGTTTCACCGCAGCTCTCATGGAGTTCGATATTTCTGGGCAAGTCATGTTGTGCACCACAGTTCGCAGAAATACAATTTGGCAACCGCATTACGACAAACCTGGACCGGGGGGATCACCGGGAGCTTCATCTTTTATTTATGGATGCCCCTCTTAGGCTTTCATCCGGCGGCAATACTTTTTATGCACAGCATTAGCCTCTTATACCAATTTTGGATTCATACGGAGCTGATAGACCGCATGCCCCGCTGGTTCGAATTTATTTTCAATACTCCATCCCATCACCGAGTGCATCACTCCAGTGAACCAAAATATCTGGATCGAAATCATGCGGGTATTTTAATTATTTGGGATCGGATGTTCGGCACTTTCCAGGCGGAAGAAGAACGTCCAACTTATGGACTTACCACTAATATTCAGAGTTTTAACCCATTATACATTGCTACTCACGAATGGTTAGCTATCTTTAACGACATCCGATCTAAACCTAAGTATTTCTGGTCTTATTTATTTGGACCGCCCGGTTGGAGTCATGATGGTTCTCGTAAAACCAGCGAACAGCTCCGGGCGGAAATGAAGAAAAAGGCATGAGAAATTATCTCTTAATCTTGCTTCTCGCGGTAAGCAGCTTGCAGGCTGGTGAACCTCCCGTCTTAGACTTTGGAGGAGGTTATAATCGGCGTTTGATCATGCAGCGTCCCGTTCCAAAGGGTGATTTCGATCGCATGGTTATTCCCGTGAAGCGCGTAGGTAAGCTCATAATCATCGAAGCCACGGTAGATGGTATTCGAGGCAATTTCATTTTTGATACTGGCGCTCCTTACTTAGTCTTGAATGCCACCTATTTTCGGGATTATGAAGAGTCGGAGTCGGCCGTAGCCACTGACGTTACAGGTAATACTAGCCCTCAGCGTACCACCAAGGTAGAGCGACTCAAGGTAATGGGAATGTATTATGAGCATTTAGAAGCAGATGTAAGTGACTTGTCCGCTATCGAAAACCGTCGAGGTATTCAGATTCTTGGCTTGTTAGGCGTGAATCTGTTCATGCGTATGGAGATTGAGCTGAATCTTAAGGATGAGCAATTGATTCTCTATCGTACCGACCGAGAAGGGCATCGCTTAAAGCAGCCGTCCTTGGGTCAGGAGGGGGCCATAGTAAAGAGCTTCGAGTTAAGGAATAATGCCATTATTAGTCAGGGAAGTATTGGCGGGGTAGATTTAAACATATGCTTTGACACGGGTGCGGAAGCTCTCCTAGTGGACAATGATTTACCCAGTGAAGTCTTTGCCGAAATGCGGATTGTCCGTCGCAGTAGTTTAATGGGGGCGAATGGCAGTAGCTCAGAGGTTTTATTCGGGGCTCTAAGGCAGATGGTATTCGGTATGCCATTACAGAACTGCCAGGTGATGATAGCAGATCTTGAAGAGATTGGTAGGGCCTATGGCTTTCCGGTAGATGCATTTGTGGGTTACGATCTATTGCGGATGGGCCGGGTGACCATCAACTTCAAGACCAAAGAATTAATTATTAGTGAGTATGAAATTTAGCCCGATAAAAACCATCTTGATGCTTAGCATCTTGTGCCTGGGCTTGAATAAAGTGAAAGCCCAAAGCGAGGGAATCGAATACAAGATTATAGGGACCGATTTGTTCTGTTCGATCGATAAATCTTTACCCGCAGCGACTATCGATAGTGTTTTAGGTACCTGTGGAATTAAGCTGGAAGATTTAGAAGGCATGCTGTGGGATGGCAATGCTAGTCCGGATGATTGGGTGGTTAGCGCCCTAGAGCCGAGTAGAATTGTCCTTAAAAAACCCCTGCATAGTCTTAAGGGTAAGCCTGGTGATCAGAAAGAATTAATGCAGTTGTTAAGTGATGAGAAGGCGGCGAAAGTTCCAAATGTTGCCTTTGGTTATAATGAATTTCACCTGCCAGCCATTACTGAATTGGAAAATGGATTAAGTCGATTTTTCATCAAGGTGGAGGGCAGTCCCCAGACGGTTTTTATAAGCGGAACTTTTAATAATTGGAGTACCAGCTCTCATCCCATGGAGCCTTGTGACAGTGGGTACTTTATCGACCTTCGATTGGAGGCAGGAGCACATCTATACAAATACATAGTAAACGGCTACTGGTTTTTAGACCCTCGTAATAAAGTTCGTCGACACGATTGGGAGGGCAATGAGAATTCAGTCTATTATAAACCTAACCATGTATTTCGGCTAAGAAATTTCACCGAGGCTTCTTGGGTGAATTTAGCCGCCTCTTTTAATGGCTGGAATGAAGCTAACTTTAGCTTGGCCCGCACACCTTGGGGTTGGGAGAGAGAGTGCTACGTACAGGAGGGCACCCATGCATATAAGTTCATAGTGGATGGTGAGTGGATTACGGACCCAGATAACGAAGTGATTCGAAGTGATGGCGATGGACACCAGAACTCTTTTATGGCCGTGGGTGATACTTTCTACTTTTACTTTCCCCGTAATCGGGATGCCAAGAAGGTAGTGGTTAGCGGCAATTTCAATCTTTGGAACCCGGATGAGTTGGAAATGTTAGCCACCGACTCCGGTTGGGTACTTCCCTATGTTTTGGCTGCAGGGAATTACGAGTACCGCTTTCGAGTAGAGGGCATTGCAGACTGGCAATTAGATCCGATGAACCCCTTGACCATAGGCCCTTATGAAAACCGCAATTCGGCATTGGTTGTGGGGGCAAATCACCATTTCTTCTTTCCTGCTAAAAAGGGCCTTGAAGAAGTGCGGGTGGCCGGCGACTTTAATGGCTGGAATGAATGGGGTTTAAAAATGGAACGCCGCAAAGATGGATGGCACGCGGATGTTTATCTGCCTAAGGGTAAAACCCGCTATAAGTTTATTGTGGATGGAGAGTGGGAGAAGGATCCTAAAAACCCTCTTTTCGAGCCTAATGAATACGGAGGCTTTAACTCCATAGTCTGGCGCCAATAAAAAAAGCGCCCCGAAGGACGCTTTATGCTTTTGAGGAAAGCGGCTCTTATAATAGCTGAACGTTCATTTCGTAGCCATTGATGAGAAAGTTGTAACCGTTTCCGTCGTTTTCTCCCTTGGATTTTAAATTGAGGAGGATGTTATTGTCGTTCTTCATGACCTTTCCGTCAATCCGAGATTCCGGATAATCAAATTCTCCGTATTGCAAAGCACCTTGTAATTCGAAAACTGCGTCTGCGGTGTTAATTTGCGCTTTGATGTACTTTCCTTGAATGGTTATATCGCCGGTTTCACCCGCAAGCTTGGCGATGCGCAGCTTAGTTTCATAACCCTGCAACTTGTAATTGCGTTCCAGGTTTTGAATATCATGTTTGCAGTATTTGCTGTTTCCCGCATTAAAGCGCTGTACCTCGTTGATTTTCATGTCGTCCTCATAACCAATCCCTATCTCGATATCCCGTACTTCGCCAAGCTGGTATTTGCTGTATTTTGAATTACTGATTTCCAACACTTTCAACTTTGAAATCTCGAAGGTGCATTCATAAGCTTCTAGCTCCAGAAGGTCAACATCTTCGGACTTCATTTTGGAGTATTTCATATTGGCTTCCATTCGGTCTACTTTGCGCAAGCCTAAATTGGTTTCATAGGCCACGAGCTCAAGGCTTTCCAGGTCTTCAATCATTACTTCGCTGTATTTGGCGTTTAGGTCCAATTTCCCATAACGGTTGCCGCTGAGCTTGTTTTCATAGAGTTGCACCTTGCCATTCTCGATTCTTATGATATGAGCATTACCATACTTCATGGTTAGGCGGCAATCAGTTAAAGTTTCAGCACTAAAGCGTCCGCTATACTGTTCGAGGTCCACTTGATTAAGTTCCCCTTTTATTCGCAAGTCCTGATAGGAGTGTTTGATATTGGAGGCTTTAAAGGCAGGCATTTTGATGCGGTAAAGCAGGCGAAAGTCATCTTGAGAAACGGTGATGCCCAAAATATAAAACTCGTCCCAGCCAATTTTTATCTGATGTGGAGTAGAGCGATAGGTTTCTATACTAATTGTATTGGGCGAGCTTTTGATCCGACTTTTAACTTCGGATTCTAGATTATCCATGAATTCCTGGACTTTATCGCGGTGTTTGGTGCCGCGGTATTCAACTTCCACTTCTACCGCCAGTTCATTTTTGTCCCAAACTGTGATTTCAACATCTGTATTATGGGCATCTAGTTCTAAACGGGCGTCGGCACTGGCAGCGGCGGAAATATTGACGACTTTTTTAAGTGGGTCAAGCTTTTCGGCCTGAAGGCTCAGGCTAAAGCAGAGAATTAAGAGGCTAGATACTAAAGTTTTCATTTTGATTGTGTTTTTGATTTCGTTCTATTTCCATTTGCAGTCTTCTGAGCAGCCGCAAACGTTTTTCATAATTATCCATTAAGACTTCTAAAAGCTCTTCTTGGGGTACGGCCTGGTTGAGATCACCGCGATATTGTTGATTGATATTTTCCAGTTCATTCAATTCTTCAAAAACCCATTCGTAATCTGGATTGCTTGCCAGGGATTCTAAATCAATTCTGGCCTCCATGAGTTTAAGATCAGTTTGGTATTCCACTTCTTGCGCCAAGAATCCAGCAGGTAGATCTTTGGTAGGTAAATCTTTGGCAGGGATAGTTTCTGGTTGATAATACCATACTGTCGTTGCTAAAATGACCAGAGCTGCCGCTGCATACGGCCATATGTATGGCCTTGATGGTTTTTGAGGCACGGCATGCTGCAATTCCTTCCATATTCCTTCGGGGGCTTCTTGACTATCGAAATCAGCCCGGTGGTCTTTCATCCATTTATCTAGTTTCATAGACCGATTTTAACTGTTCTCTCAATAAGCGTTTTGCGTAACGCAGTTGTGTTTTTGAATTTGATAGGCTGATATTCAGCTCTTCAGCGATTTCCTGATGTTTGTATTCCTCGAGGTAATACAATTGGAAAATCAGTCTGCATCCGGCAGGCAATTGGTCGATAGCTTGACGAATTGTTTCAAAAGGGAGTTCGGGAATTTCGTCTTCCTCTTCAATTTGGTCCCAATCTCGGTGTTCTTCCAAATGGAGTGACAAGTTCTTTTCCTGCCGAAGGTGGCCTAGGGCAAGGTTTACTCCAATTCGTTTAAGCCAGCTTCCAAAGGCGAGCTCGTTTTCCAGGCGATGGATTTGTTCAAAGGCCTGAATAAAGGTCTCTTGCAATAGGTCGCGGGCGATATCTTCCCGATTTACAATCCGCAGAATGCTATTGTAACAGGCCTTCGAATAGGCTTGGTACAATTGAAATCCTGCGAGTTGGTTTCCTTTCCTAAGGGCCTTTATGGTCTTTTTTAAATCGATGCTCTGGAGGCTATGTTCGTTATTAGGATGCGGACTAAAAGTAATAGTTGTAAAGAGACTCAAATTATTTAAGTCTCAATTTGTGATTTGCGACTTAAGTGGATTAATCTGAAACCTTGACTCGCCTGGATTAGCGCACTTTTGGCCTAAATAAAATCACCATGAAAAAATTTTTACTTTCTGCGCTTCGTCCTACAAGTTACCCTAATTGGTTGTCAGAGCTTGCCGCTTTTTTGCCGCGTTTTTTTGGCGGTATTATTCTCACCTTGGAATTTGGCTCGAGTAAGTTTGGGGTACCTTGGTCTGATTCGGAAGAGCCCTTGGGCTTTATGCAAGTAGCTTCTTGGTTTCCGGAGGACGTGGCCAATTTCGGGATGCCTTTCAGTTGGGCGCCTCATTTCTTTGCTTGGATGGCGGCCTTTACCGAAACTATTGGTGCCTTATTCATTAGTATAGGTTTAGGCACACGCTACTGGTCAGCCCTTTTAGCTGCGACAATGATTACCGCGATATTTTTACAAAAATGGGGTCAAGCCATGGAATATGGCTCTAGTTGGCCTCTATTGCCAGCGGCTGGATTTTTATGGATCAGTATTTACGGAATGATATTCGGCAGCGGTCGATTAGGTTTAGATTGGCTATTGTTCAGAAAAAAAGGAAACTAATCCCGGGGTTTTATTAATTTCCCGCTATGAGTTGGTATAGTACGCCCCTGCAGTTTGCTTACTTCTTTAGCCTCATCTTATGCGGAGTTTTTACCTACCGTGGCTGGCTCCGCGAACAGCTCAATTTAAAGTTCCTGGGCTTCCTCATGCTGATCTTCGCCTTGGAGCTTCAGGACTATACCTTCGGCTTTTCCGGGATTAATATTCTTTGGGAGGACTTGAAAGGCTTTCCCCGCGGTGTTGCACTTTTATTTGGGCCTGCTCTATTGTTTTATTTGCGTTCACAAGTAAATCGAAACTTAAAACTCAGGGCTAGGGATTTATGGCATTTGCTGCCCTGGGCGGTATTTTTCTTTGCCCAATTAATCGTTTTTTTACAAGGGCCAGAAGTGGTTGAGCGCGTTTCTCAGCGGGAATATTACGCCTGGCTCCTCGATATTAACACTTTGATTCGTTGGCTGAGTATAGGCTATTATTTTTATCAGGCTTGGATATTGCTTGGGGCTTATCAGAAATGGATGACCAATCAGTTTTCCTCTTTAGAAACCGTTAGCTTAGCATGGTTCCGAAATTTCCTAGCCCTGATGAGCCTTTGGGTTCTTTTTCGTGAATTGATGGGATTTATTGATGGTTATTATGACTTGCCTTTCTATCAGGATTGGTGGTGGAATTTAGCCTTGGCCTTCGCAGCGGTTTACGTAGGGATTAGTGGCCTATCCCAGGCTCAGCCGGCGGACATGGTTTATAACCAAGAACCGGAAATTAAAGAAAAAGGGGAGAGCCAGTCGATTGAACAGGGCTTAATGGAGGTGGTGGATGTTCGAATGCAGTCGGATCGATATTATTTACAACCAGATCTAAGTATACGGGAGTTGGCGGCCCAGTTAAAGATATCGGTAAGCGATTTGTCTCAGGCGATAAATCAAGAGAAACAGGCCAACTTTAATGATTACATCAATGCGTGGCGGGTGGAAGAGTTTATTAGGGAATACCCTAAAGAAGAAAATCGCCAATACACGATACTCTCAATCGCATTAGACAGCGGCTTTAATTCTAAGGCCACTTTCCATCGGGCATTTAAGAAAGTTACTGGCCAATCCCCTCGGGAGTATTTCGCTGCCTAATAGTCCCAGTAATCATATTTAGACATTTCCTTTATATAGGGGCCGGCAAGCTTTTTTAAGGCGAGGTGAATGGGTTTTCTTGATAGGATTCTAGAGCCATCTTATCTCGAAAAACCATTATAACTACCTCATCGAACTGATTAGGGCTGTCTTAAATAGGACCAATTTTAATTTTCTCCAAACCAGGTGTTACTACGCTGAGGTTTTTAAAGCCCTCAAGTATTTCCTTTTTTGTTTCAAGATCAAGGGAGTCTGTCCATTCAATTAATAGAACATGATACAGTTGGCTGCCAGCGGGCTCCTGAGCCGATGCACTCAGACTTAGGCTTAAATAGAATAGGCAGAGGTAAAAGTATTGTCGCATGCTAGGGGAGCTTTTTGGGGATTACACTTAGGGTATTTTTCATCCGCTTAAGACAAAAAAAAACCCCGACACTCCTTACGGAGGTCGGGGTTACCAAATGTAACCTACTAATGAACTATTTGGTGATGATCAGTTTCCGGCTCTCAGCTTGGAATTCGCTGGATACGGTAATAATGTAAATGCCGTTATTTAAATCGCTTAGGTCTAGCTCTCCGTTATTTAAAGCGGCGATATTGGTATTAAGGATAGCGCGTCCGTTAAGATCGCTTACTACGATTTCGAAATTCGCTCCATTAAGACCTTCAAGACGTACAATGCCAGTACTTGGGTTTGGAGCAAGAGTCCAATCATTCGTCCAGCTAGACTCGTCAAGACCTACGGAATTGTCGAATTCAATATCGTCAACATAATAAGTTTCATCGGCCGTAGGACTAGTTCCGAAGTTCGGGAATACTACCACTACACTGTAATTAGCGTTTGGATCAAAGGCCGGAGTACCCGCAGCAGTATTCGATAAATCGAAGCTAAGAGTTTCCCAAGCACCTGCCATCGTGGTAGTGGCAATGGTCTCTGCTGAGATGGTGGCATCGTTGGCATCCTCTACCTTCAATAAGAAATCAACATTCGCGGCTGGTGACCAAACACGAACTTTCATTCCAGTAGCGCTAGCGGTGAAAGGAATAGTGTTCTTCATACCTCCAGCAGTGATGTTGGTACCACCCCAAGTCTGCGCACCAGCAGTTTTAGTAATGCCAATTACCGTGTTGGTTGGATCAGTTGGATCAACCTGTACACTATCATTAGCTCCACCGAAGCTTACACTAACACCCTCGTAGTCGATATTAGCATCCTCAAAGGTGATTGGTAAATCAATGGTATCCATCATTGGATTGGTAGATCCCATCATCATAATGTCGTCTACATAATATACTTCAGCCGCGGTAGGACTGGTTCCGAAATTCGGGAACACAGATACCATATCGTAAGTGCTTGAAAGATTTAGGGCTGCAGTGCCTGCCGCGTGTTGGGTGAAATCAAAGGTCAAAGTCTCCCAGCTGCTAGCCATAGTAGTACTAACATTCACCTCACAAGAGATGGTGGGATCTGTTTTGTCTTCCACTTTCATAAGGAAAGGAGTTCCAGCGCTTGGAGACCAAACTCGCATAGTAACGGTCGTAGCGCCTGCAGCGAATGGGAATGGGTTGGCAAGGCCAGTACCACCACCACCTACAGAAACACCACCCCAAGTTTGTGCACCCGCGGTTTTTTCAAGTTCCAAAACATTGTTGGTAGGATCAGTTGGGTCAACTACAATCGAGCCCATCGCACCACCAAAGTCGGTTAAGGCATGATTGAGGGTAGTATCAGTAAAAGTTAAAGGAAGATCCGCTAGGGTGGCAACTGCTCCTCCTGGCATCATTAGGTCGTCGACATAATAAAGAACATTTGCCGTAGGACTGGTTCCGAAGTCTGGGAATACAGATACCATATCGTAGGTGTTGGCAAAGTTTAAGGCCGAAGTTCCAGATACGTGATTGGTGAAGTCGAAAGTCAAAGTTTCCCAGCTGCTTGCCATAGTAGTACTCACACTTACTTCGCAAGAAATGGTAGGATCAGTTTTGTCTTCCACTTTCATTAGGAAAGGAGTTCCAGAAGTTGGAGACCACACTCGCATGGTGATGGTAGTGCTACCAGCAGCAAAAGGAATAGCCGCGGCTAAACCAGTACTACCTCCACCGATAGAAACACCACCCCAAGTTTGGGCACCTGAAGTTTTTTCAAGCTCCAAAACATTGTTGGTAGGATCAGTAGGGTCCACAACAATAGCGCCATTGGCGCCACCAAAACCTACTAGAGAGTGGTTTAAGGTCGTGTCAGTAAAGGTTAATGGAAGGCCCGCTAAAGTAGCAGTTCCGCCACCGCCACCTGCTGAACAGCTGGTACAAGTTTCCCAGCATACTACTGGAAGTACAGTGTCTCCGGCAGGAGTAAATACACGATTGGTAAAACCACCGGTAGTTAGTACACAAGGGTCACCAGGGGTTAAGCTTTCTTGAGCAGTCCAACCATCTACGGTGAACTTATACTCAATTTGAGTACCAGAGGCTAAACCCAAAGTAATTTCCCAAACGCCATCACCATCGGCATCTGACATTTGATTACAGGCTCCACACCATGTGTTAAAGGTTCCATTTAGATCAGCGCTGGTTCCGATGGTTCCGGAATATCCGGCCATATCTACTCGGAAGGTCACGCTATCCGTTGTTTGGGCCGAGAGGCTCAAGGCACCAAATAAGAATAGAAGTAGGGTAAATTTTTTCATCATAAAACGAATTTGCCGCCTAAGATAGTACCTTTTGGTAAAAAAGACATTAAGTAATGAAAAAAAATACCCTAAGTGCTGAAAATGAGGGGTTGGCAAAAAATGTTGAATCCACACTTTTGGTAGGTTTTACTAAATGAAATTTTGTAGTTTTGGATTTCGACTTTAAGACAGACTATGGCCGAAAAGACACTTAGCCCCGAGATAACGGAAAGAAAATCCCAATTTGCGGTTCCTTATTATGAGATTTCTTACGATAAGTTCTTCCAATTTGGCTTATCCGTGGACTGTGTAGTTTTTGGATACCATGAAAATAAGCTAAAAGTCTTAATGATTAAAAGGGGAGCCGAACCTTTTAAAGGAATGTGGGCTCTTCCTGGGGATTTGGTCTATCCTAATGAGAATATTGAGGTAGCGGCGCAGCGTATTCTCCGCGACCTTACGGGTATCGAGGACCTTTTCATGGAACAAACCAAGGTGTATGGCCAAGTTGATCGTCACCCGGCCGGTCGCGTAGTTACCACCGGCTACTATTCCTTAATTGATATTGCTAAGCACGATCCGCATGCGGCAGCCTGGGCAGATGGAGTCTATTGGATGGATGTGGCGGAATTACCTCGACTGGCTTTTGATCACAGTGAGATTTTGGAGGATGCTCTCGAAATATTACAGCAGCGGGTAAGGCATCAACCGGTGGGCTTTGAGCTCCTTCCCGAAAAATTTGCATTAGCCGATTTACAGGCTCTTTATGAAGCCTTATTAAACGCTAGTTATGACAAGGCTAATTTCAGGAAGCGAATTTTGAGCATGAACTTGCTGATTTCCCTCAAAGAAAATCAAAAAGATGTGCCGCATCGTCCGGCCCGCTTATACAAATTTGATAAACAGCGGTACGACGAGCTAAGGGCTAAGGGCTTTTCCTTCGAGCTCTAGATTCATTACGAAAAACACCAATCAAAGATTATTTATGAAAAGTCAAGCAGGATTTACCTACAAGATTGCCATGATTGTGGCGCTTGGAGGTATGTTAATGGGGTTCGATGCTTCCGTAATTTCAGGCGTAAATAAATTTGTCCAAATTGAGTTCGGGATGTCCGATGCTCAGTTGGGTATTTCGGTAGGGTCTTTGACTTTTGTGGCGGCCGTAGCTATGCTAATTTCTGGTCCCATAAGTGATCGTTTCGGTCGCAGGGTTCTCCTTAAGGTATGTGCGGTTGTGTTCACCATTTCCGCAATTGGCTCGGCCTTGGCTCCAGAATTTTACTCTTTCCTTCTTTTTAGAATGTTAGGGGGAATAGGTGTAGGTGCCTCCTTGATTCTAGCACCGATGTATATTGCTGAAATCGCACCGCCAAAGATTAGAGGAACTATGGTGTCCTTTAATCAATTAAATATTGTGGTCGGAATTTCTCTGGCCTTAATCACGAATTATATCATTTTATCCTTAGGTGATTCCGATGCTACCTGGGTTGAAAGTTTAGGTATTGCCGAGCACAATTGGCGATGGATGCTAGGTCTAGAAGCTATTCCGGCAGTTATCTATTTCTTTGGCTTATATGCGGTGCCTAAAAGTCCTCGCTGGCTGCTTATGAAGGAGCGTCATGATGAGGCCTTAAGGGTGATGAAGTTGTTTCGGGCGGAGGAAGATGCCATTGCGGATGCCAAAGCGGTTAAAGCAGCCTTGGAGGAAGACAAAGACCGTCAAAGTGCGCCGCTTAGCGCTTTATTTACTCGTCCCATGCGATTGGTATTGAGCATTGGACTGGTAGTGGGAATCCTTCAGCAGATCACTGGTATCAACTCGGTGTTCTTCTATGCTCCGATGATATTCGAGCAAACTGGCGGAGGAACCGATGCGGCTTACCTCCAAAGTATTGTAGTGGGAGTAGTGAATCTTATTTTCACGGTATTGGCCATGATATTCATTGATCGTTTAGGACGTAAAATCCTTCTGACCGTCGGCGTAGCGGGAGTCGCTTTTTTCCTGTTTTTAATTGCCCTAGGGTTTCATGGCGCCACTTATGAATTACGTGAGGAAAACCTAAGCTCACTCCCCGAGAAGATTGAAGTGAGCAAATTAAGTCCCTTGGTTGGTCAAACTTTTGACGATGATGTTCAATATAAACACGCCATCCAAGAGGCTTTAGGACCTGAGCAGGCTAAAGAATATGAGTCGCAGTTAATAACCGCGGCGATCGATATGAATTCAACCATGGTTTTAGTGGGTATTCTTGGCTTCATTGCCTCTTTCGCCATTTCACTGGGTCCCGTGATGTGGGTGCTCTTTTCTGAGCTGTTTCCGCTGTCGGTTAAAGCGATTGCCATTTCCTTCGTTGGATTCATGAACTCCATGGTTAGCGCTGGTGTACAGTCTGTTTTCCCTTGGGAATTGTCAAATTTAGGTAGCGCCATGACTTTCGGAATTTACAGCGCATTTGCCCTAATCGGATTAGTATTCATCATCCGAAAGGTTCCCGAAACCAAAGGGAAATCCCTTGAAGAACTGGAGAAATTATTGGTTAAAGAATAAACTTATGAAACGTTTGGGAACTTTTGCTTTGGCAGCACTTATATGGTCCTGCCAAAGTCCCTCTGACTCAGAGCCACAAGAAACGGAGTCGATAAGGGAAGACCACACAACTTGGTCACCAGATTCAGTATTACGATTAGAAGATGGCGGAAATCATAGTTTTGAATTCGCCATTACGGAGGCCGGACGGTATCGAATATCCATAACAGCTAAATCGACGGATTCAGCGGTCTTATGGCTGGAGGATTATATTCATAATACAGATGATCGTAGCTATAACATTACGGGCGATTTATCTTTAACCGAGCAAATGGAAGTGGTTTCCATTGATGGAAGTCCCTTGGACACGGGCCGTCATCCATTAAGAATCCATATTAAAGGTGGTAGCGCAGAAATTGAGTCTATCTCTTTTCAGCTATTACGAAAATTGCAAAGCACATCTAATTTCCATGAGCAGAACATGGAAGGCGAAGGCGATTGGGAACTAGTTTGGAGTGATGAGTTCGACGGTAAAGGTTTGCCCGACACCAGCAAGTGGTCCTATAATCTCGGCAACTGGGGATGGGGAAATAATGAACCGCAATACTATACAGAGGCCCGACTTGAAAATGCCCGACAGGAAAATGGTCACCTCATCATTGAGGCTCATAAAAATGACCAGGGACGAGCATGGACCTCCGCCCGCTTAACCACTCAGGGTAAGCACGCTTTTACCTACGGCAAGGTGGAATTTCGGGCGATGGTTCCCGAAGGTCGTGGTACCTGGGCTGCGGGATGGCTTCTTGGGGATGCTTATAGAGATGAGATTTCTTGGCCCTATTGCGGGGAAATCGATGTATTAGAATGCGTAGGTTACGAGATCAACGATACTACAGGACATGGATTGAATCATGCCACCTGTCACACCCGAGCCTACTATTTCAAGCAAGGCAATCAAATTGGCAGCGAAATTGAGATCGATAGTATGAACTCAGTCTTTCATACCTATGCAATTGAGTGGTACCCTGATCGGATCGAGGCCTATTTAGACGGTGAGTATTACTTCACCTACGATAAAAATGCCGACGAATTGGAATGGCCATTTCACAATCCACAGAACATAATTATCAACTTAGCCGTGGGCGGCGGTTGGGGCGGATTAAAGGGCATTGACCCTAGCTACGATTCCCACCGATACATTCTTGATTACGTGAGGGTTTATCAACGTCAATCTGCCGAATAATGCGCAAGGGATTAATCTTTTTAATCGGCTTATCGCTAATGGCTTGCAAGGAACAGAATTCTGCGCCCGACTTCTCAGTTTGGCAAAGCTCGGCTTCCGGTGATCGATTGAAAAAACTAGAGTCGGTTGAGGTGGATCAGAATGCGATTAACATTCAGATTCTGCCGGAGAAAAAATACCAGGATATCGATGGATTTGGCGGGGCGATCACCGAATCCAGCGCCCATCTTTTGCAGCATTTACCCGCTAGCGAGCGCCAGAAAGTGTTGCAGGCCTATTTCTCAAAAAATGAGGGCGCTTATAATATTGTGCGCTTGCATATGAACTCTTGTGATTTCTCCCTAAGCTCCTATGATTACATTGATTCGGGAGATGTGGAACTGGCCACATTCGATTTGGCGCCTGACCGTGAGGATATCATTCCCACCGCTAAACAGGCCTTAGAAATCGCCGGAGGTGATTTGCGATTTTTCGCCTCACCCTGGACCGCCTCACCTTGGATGAAGGATAATAATGCTTGGTTTGGGGGTAAGCTCTTACCCGAGTATTATGATTTATGGGCGCGATATTTCGCGCGATATGCTCAAGAGTATCAGAAAGAAGGAATTCCTATTTGGGGATTTACCATCGAAAATGAGCCCTTGGGTAATGATTCTAATTGGGAGAGTATGCATTTTACTCCCCAGGAAATGGCTCACTTTGTGAAAAATCACCTCGCTCCCACTTTAGAGAAGGAGGGCCTGGAATCGGAACTATTGGTTTACGATCAGAATCGGGGTGAGGAATTAGTAGAGTGGGCGGAAGTCCTCCTGGAGGATGATAGCCTTAGGCCTATGATATACGGCACCGCCGTACACTGGTATACGAGTACCTTTAAGTGGTTCCCTGAATCTCTCCAAAAAACCCATGCTTTGGCTCCCGATAAAAAGATCTGGAACACTGAGGCCTGTGTCGATGCGGAAGTTCCACATTGGCAAGATGATGCCTGGTATTGGAAAAAAGAAGCTACCGACTGGGGCTATACCTGGGCCAAAGAAGAGGACAAAGCAGATCATCCGAAATACGTGCCGGTATACCGTTATGCTCGTGATATAATCGGTTGCCTTAATAACCAAGTTAGCGCTTGGGTAGATTGGAATATCGTGCTCGATAGGCAAGGTGGACCGAATCACGCTTCTAATTGGTGTGTGGCTCCGGTTCTTGCGGATACCGCGGCTGGAGAGGTGTATTTTACACCCCTTTATGATGCTTTAAGGCATTTCTCCCATTTTATTAAGCCCGGGGCAAAACGCATTGAGTGGATGGGCGAAATTCCAGAAGGACTTCACCTAACGGTAATCGAGAATCCGGACGGTAGCTTGATTATTCCTATCTTGAATACCACTGATGAAAAGCATTCCCTTAACTGGGTAATCAACCAAACCTCCGTGGGTACGAGTATACCCGCAGCTACCTTACAAACAATACTGATTCCAAAAAAAGACGCAGGTAAATCATGATGCAGATCAAGATTGGTCAACAATACGCACAAACACCAAACCAAGAGGTTAGCGGTGAATTTGTAGAAATCGAGGGCAAGGAGTTTTATAAAATTGCCGGTGTAGATGGCATGCCTCCATTTTTCATGACCTTGGTTAGCCCCTATGATCATTGGCTCTTTGTGGCTAGTAATGGGGGCATAAGCGCGGGTAGAGGCGATAATAATCAGGCCCTTTTTCCCTATTATACGGATGATAAAATTGTCGATAACGCCCCAAGTACTGGTCCTAAGACTATTGTTCGCGTTTCGCAGGGAGCTAATAAGGACTCCGCTTTCTTATGGGAGCCCTTTGATGATAGATTAAAGGGACTGTATCACATCGAGCGGAATTTATACAAGAGTTTGAGAGCCGAAGAACTAATCTTTGAGGAGATAAACTTGGACCTGGGCTTAGGTTTCCGATATAGCTGGGCTTTTTCGAAAACTTATGGTTTTATAAAGCGGGTTGAGCTTAAAAACTTAGGGGATCAGGACCGTGAAATTGATTGCTTAGACGGAATGGAAAACCTTCTGCCTTTTGGGGTTGATGGTTTAATGCAGGATCGTCGCAGTACCTTAGTTGATGCCTATAAGAAGAATGAACTCGACTCAGAATCGGGCTTAAGCGTATTTAGTCTGAGCTCGAATATCGTAGACAAGGCCGAGCCTAGTGAATCTTTAAAAGCTACGGTAGTGTGGTCTTCGGATAAACCCTCTGCCTTCTTACTGAGTAGTAATCAGCTTGAGGCCTATAGAATGGGGGCCGACGTAGAGACTGAGACCTTTACAAAAGCCGTAAAAGCAGCTTCATTTGGTCATCGCAAATTTAGTCTAGCTTCTGGCAACAGCCGAACTTGGTTCCAAGTAGCAGATGTAGGTATGTCTACCGCTAAGGTTCATCATCTCAAAACGGAAATCCTTTCGGGTAAGGCCGTGGCGGTAATAGCTAAAGAGTTGGAAGAGTCGCGAAGGGACTTAGAAGCCTTAGTTGCTAGCAGCGATGGGCTTCAGTGCACGGGAGATCGATTGGTTCAAAGTCGCCATTACGGCAATGTGCTTTACAATATCATGCGCGGTGGAGTCTTTGAGGAGGCTTATCGCCTCGACCGTAAAGACTTCTTCGCCTATCTCAAAAAGAGTAATGCTAAGCTTTGGGAGAGTCGTAAGAGTGAATTAAAGACACTTCCCGAAACCTTCGATTACGATTGGTTCCAATCTTGGTTGGTAGAAAAGGCAGATGCGGATTTAAGGCGCTTAGGCGTGGAATATTTGCCTCTTAGCTTTAGCCGTCGTCATGGTGATCCTTCGCGTCCTTGGAATTATTTCAATATTCAGCGATTCGACGAAAACGGAGATAAAATATTGAACTACGAAGGAAATTGGCGTGATATCTTCCAGAACTGGGAGGCCCTTGCCTATTCCTATCCTAGGTTTATTGAAGGGATGATATTCAAATTCTTGAATGCATCAACCATTGATGGTTATAATCCCTATCGGATTGAGAAAAATGGCATTGATTGGGAGGTGATTGAGCCACACGACCCCTGGTCCTTTATCGGCTATTGGGGAGATCATCAGTTAATTTATCTCCTGCGTTTATTAGAACATTGCGAGGCACATTACCCTGGTAAGCTCAAGGAACTCACCAAGGAATTCAGTTTTGTTTATGCGGATGTACCCTATCGCCTAAAATCTCACGCGGAGATTGTTGCTGATCCTCAGGATACCATTGATTTTGATGATGAATTGAACCGGGCTGCAGAGGCCAGGTATGCGGAGATGGGAACCGATGGTAAGCTAATTTGGCAACAAGATGCTCCATTAAGAGCTAATCTGGCGGAGAAGCTTCTCTTAACCGTATTAACCAAGGTTTACAACTTGGTACCGGAAGGTGGAGTATGGATGAATACCCAGAGACCGGAATGGAATGATGCCAACAATGCTTTGGTAGGAAACGGTCTGAGCATGGTCACTTTGTATTACCTGCGGAGGTTTTTGCGCTTCATGGAATCTTGGTTGGCTACGCAAGAATCAGATTTACATGTAAATGGTGCCTTGATGGATCTATTCCTCGAAGTATCAGAGGTGATAAATGACTACTCGGCCACCGAAAACTTTAATGACGCCCAACGCAAGGATTTTGTGGATCGCATGGGTCATGCAGGGGAGCGCTATCGGAACCGCGCCTATGCATCTGATTTGGGCACTATGGAAGCGCTAAGTGTAATTCAGTCTCGCGATTTTTGCGCACGTACCATTCGCCTACTGGACCGTTCCATCAAACAAAATAAGAAGGACGATGGCCTATATCATGCCTATAACTTAATCAAATTTGAAGGGGAAGATGCTCAAGTGGACTATCTCTACGAAATGTTAGAGGGCCAGGTTGGAGTTCTTACTTCCGAAACTTTAAGTCCGGAGGAGGCAGTAGATGTGCTGAATGGATTGAAATCTTCTTCCATGTTCCGTCCTGATCAGTATTCCTATATGTTATATCCTGATCGCGTTTTACCGGCATTTTTAGCTAAGAATTCCATTTCAGCCGATCAAGTTGCAGGTAAAAAATTAACCGCTCAATTAATGGAGCTCGGCCCGGATGGGAATTACCATTTTAAGGGACATCTTAATAATGCCAAGGATCTAAAAGCAGATTTTGACTTCTTAAGCGAAACAGGCTTGGCCGATGCCGTAGGGAGTGAGGCCTCATTTTGGTATGAGCTCTACGAAGATACCTTCATACACAGAGCTTTTACCGGTAGATCCGGCACATTTTATGGCTATGAAGGTTTAGGTAGCATTTACTGGCACATGGTTTCTAAGCTACTACTGGCAGTGCAAGAAAATCTTCGCCGTGCCTATAAATTAGGATCATCAGCCGTGGTTATCGGTCATTTGATGGACCATTATTATGAGATCCGAGCGGGAATTGGAGCGAATAAGTCCCCGGAACTGTATGGTGCATTCCCTTTTGACGCCTATTCTCATACCCCTTCTACGGCTGGTGCTCAACAACCAGGCATGACGGGGCAGGTGAAGGAGGATATTATTAGTCGTTGGGCTGAACTAGGAATCGAAGTGCAAGGCGGTGAAATTTCCTTAAATCCTTTCTTCCTATCAGATGCGGACTACCTCAAAGAGGACCGTAGCTTCCACTATCTAGACGTGCTGGGAGATGCTCAAGAATTGGATTTAAAGATGGGATCCATGAGTTTCACCTATTGTAATGTGCCATTCATCTACCAGAAAGCGGAGGAAAATGCTATTGAGATTCATTTACATAATGGAGAAATAGTCAATATTTCTGGATTGAATATCGACGCCCATTGGTCGGGAAGCATTTTCAAAAGAGATAATCAAATTAAATTAATTCGGGTCAGCTTAGGCTCGAACTAGAACTTATTTTAAAACCTAGCATGATGAAGACTTCCTATAAGCGGGTGGTATCACTCGTAGTAGTATTAATGATGGGGGGGCTGATGCAGGCTCAGGTCATCCAGAAGGGACAGGGCTCCTATACTACCAATTTTCCGGGCACCGATGCCGCAGGTCGCAATGGATATCCTCCTGGAACTCCCTACGTTGTAGGTCCTGCCGCTAATAAGCCGGTGCCCACCAATGAGTGGTGGTCCCATAAGGTTAAGAACGCGCATTCATCAAACCTGTTTAATTATCCTTTTACCCTAAAAACCATTAATCAAGGATTGGTAGCGACCTATATCCCTTGGGGGGTAATCGATAATATTGAACCAGTAGTTGTCGGCTTAAGTGGCCTAAATGCCTCGGCGGCAAATGTGGCTGATCATGATGATTGGTTGATTACTCTAGATTGGCAAAATGGGAATCGTCATTTCCAAGCCAAAACGGGTGTCGGTATGCCTTTCCTTTACTTTTCTAAGGATAGCGCTAGTACGGCGGAGGTAGTTGTAAATCAGGGTACGGTGACCGATTCGGGTAGCTTCTTAATCGTGAAAGGGGTTCGAAATGGTGCCGACTTTGTTATCTATGGCCCAAGCGGATCTACTTGGCAAAAGAACGGTAACACCTATACTTCCAGTCTAAATGGCAAGAACTATTGGTCCTTGCTTTTTATTCCTCCGGGCGGGAACCCTGATCAAAAGGCGCATGATATGCGTAAGTATGCCTTTGTCTTTCCAAATCAATGTACGGCAGCTTGGCAGTTTAATGAGCAAAGCTCGGTGGTGCGTACAGATTTCTCGGTACAAACAGAGGTGAAAGAAGGAACGGATACCTTATTTCTACAAGGCCTCCTTCCTCACCATTGGTCAAAATTAGCCGCAGGTTCTACGGTTAATACCAGTCATGTATTTCGCACCGTAAGAGGGGACTTAAAACTACGAGAGGGTAATAGCTTTTCCGTAGAGAATACATTTTATGGAATCTTACCTACCCTGCCTAATGTGAACTGCCGCAGCAATGGTTATGACCCTGCAGATTTGCAGAACAAGATTGACTTGTTAAAGAATGAGGGTTTAGCTACCTGGACGGATTCCTACAATGAAGGGCAGGCTATGAATCGCCTCATTCAGACTGCTCGCATTGCGGCAGAGATGGGAGATACCTCGGCCTTAAATTCGGTGCTGAGGACCGTTAAGGAGCGCCTAGAAGATTGGCTTTCCTATCAATCTGGCGAAGTAGCATTTTTGTTTTACTACAATCAGACTTGGGATGCTTTAATTGGTTATCCCGCTGGTCACGGACAGGATGTAAACATAAATGATCACCATTTCCATTGGGGGTATTTCATCCACGCCGCGGCCTTTTTAGAACAGTATCAACCTGGCTGGGCGGCTAATTGGGGGCCGATGATTAACATGCTGGTTAGAGACGCGGCGACCCAAGACCGCAATGACAATCTCTTCCCCTATCTCCGAAACTTTAGCCCTTTTGCAGGTCATTGCTGGGCCAATGGTTTTGCTAGCTTCCCTCAGGGAAATGATCAGGAGTCTACATCCGAAAGTATGCAATTCAACTCCTCGCTGATTCATTGGGGAGCGGTTACTGGAAATGACTCAATCCGCGATTTGGGAATTTATCTATATACCACCGAGCAAAGTGCCGTTGAGGAGTATTGGTTTGATATGTATCAACGCAATTTCGGGACCAATCAGCAATATGGTTTGGTTTCAAGAGTATGGGGAAATAGCTATGACAATGGTACCTTCTGGACGGCCGACATCGCCGCATCTTATGGTATTGAATTGTACCCCATCCATGGAGGGTCTTTATACTTGGGCCATAATCAGGCTTACGCCACTTCGATTTGGTCGGAAATTGAGCAGTACACTGGGATTTTGAATAATACCCCAAATGTGAATCTCTGGCACGATGTGATGTATCAATACCTAGCTTTTACAGACCCAGACAAGGCCATCAGTTTATATGATTCCTATCCAAACCGCGCCCTTAAGTTCGGAGTATCCGATGCCCAAACCTATTACTGGCTGCATAGCATGCGTGTTTTGGGAGCCCCAGATGTAGGGCTTACCGCTGATCACCCTTTGGCAACCGCATTTGATGGTGGAGGGAATCGGGTATATGTTGCACAAAATTATGGTAATAATCCACTGGTGGTGACCTATTCTGATGGTCATACCATGACTGTTCCTCCCGGTGAATTAATGAGCTCCTTAGACGCTGATCTTGAAGGCCAGTTGAGTATACTCTTTGATCAGGCTTACACCTGGGGTACAGCTCAACTTAGTTTCAATGTCCAGCAAGGAACCCCGGACTACGTCGTGCTTTACCAGAACGAGGATAGTGTTACTACCTTGCAACAAGCCCCCTTTAACTTTAGTGTGGATAGCCTTACAGCAGGGATTCATACTTTTTATGTGCAAATGGTCAAGGGCGGTAATTGTGCGATTTCCAATTTAGTGACTATCACGGTCGGTGAACAGCTGCCCTATCATGGAAGTCCTTCAATAATTCCTGGTAGTATTTTCGCTGGGGAATACGACATCTTCGAAGGAGGTTTTGCCAATGGGGTTAGCTACCAAGATCTTAGCCCCGGGAACAATGGAGATTTCCGCTTAAGCGAGTGGGCCGACGCGGGGAGCCATAGTACCGAGGGCTCCATTGTAGGGTGGATTTCTGCGGGCGAGTGGTTAGAGTTTACCGTAGATGTTCAGCAGGCAGGCTTTTACGATGTAGATATTCGTTATGCTACCGATAACAATGCCGGCGGTGGACCGATGCGTTTGGAGTCGGACGGTCAAGTTATTAAAGGCAACATCAGTTTCAATTATACGGGAGGGTGGGATACCTGGGCAACCAAAACGGTATCCAATGTTCCTTTGAAATCGGGAGAACAGATTTTGCGAATTTATTTTGAGCATGGCGAGTTTAACCTCGGGGAATTAGACTTCAAGTTTAGTACAGCACTAAATTATGATCAACCAATTGCCGACGCTGGCCCTAATCAGGTCATTGTGCTGCCAAATAATAGTGGCACCTTAGATGGAACTAATAGCTCAAATCCTGGTACTGCTCCTTTAACTTATAATTGGACACAGATATACGGACCTAGTTTGGCTAATCCTCAATCAGCAAGCGCAGCTAGCAGTGGCCTAAGCAATTTGCAATCAGGGGTTTATAAATATCGCCTGGTGGTAGATAATGGCTCATATCAAGATCAGGATGAGGTTTTCATTATCGTGGGAAATAATAGCAATGTCTTACCAACCGTAAGCTTCTTGTCTCCAGCCAATGGCTCAACTTATGTAGAGGGGGAGAACTTAGATATTCTGGGCACGGCCAGTGATTTAAACGACAGTGTACAAAAAGTGGATTTTTACCTGAATGGGCAATTTATCCAAAGCGTGGCCAATCGACCCTATCAGGTAAATTGGACCGCCATGGTGGGGCCTGCTGTTTGGGAGCTTTTGGCTTACGATTATTTTGGCGATTCGGCTTGGTCTGCTCCCTTGGTTTTAAATATCGATACGGCACCTTCCTGTGAAGGCACCAGCCATAACGGTGATTTTAGTTGGAAGTTCTCCTCGGATGATAACAATCCCACCTTGACTTTCATTCCTTCCCAAGCGGGTGTTGGTAGTCCGACATGCATCCTCTATTACGGCACAAATCCCAGCGGTTTACCGGGGTACCCAGTTAGCCCAAATGTTCCCTTTCAACTCAATGCCAGTAAAGGGGACTTAATCTACTTCTATTATACTTATTCATTCCCCGGAGCTGGGGAGCGAAATAATGGCGCGAATAAGGATACTTATGTGATAGGGACTTGCAGTGATATTGGCATAGAGGAGGAATTAGCGCAATTGGTGGCACTCTATCCGAATCCAAATGCGGGTAAATTCCATATTTCCTTACCGGCTAATGGAGCCCAAATAAGCTTGTTTGACCTACAGGGAAGAAAACTGCTGACTCAGGAGGCCAATCAATTGGAGCTTGATATTGAGGTTCCACATTTTGCGGAGGGTATATATTATTTGAATGTGGCGTATGAAAACAGTAGTAAAACCTTCAAAGTCCTTCTTCGGAAGTAAGCGGAACTTTGCATGGGCGGTCATCCTACTGCTATTTGCTATGGGATCCTGCCAGCATAAAAAGAAGATGACGGCAAAAGACATTTTAGCTAATCCTGAGTATAGGGCATTGGCTTATGGAGGTTATCGCTTCTCGGATCGGTCGAAGGGTCCTTCGGTTGAGGATATTAAGGAGGACCTCAGGATCTTAAACGCCATGGGGATCGGTATTTTACGAACCTATCATGCCCGATTGTACGATCATACTCCGAACTTATTGCAAGCCATTCGTGAAATGAAGGAGGAAGACTCTGCCTTTGAGATGTATGTGATGCTAGGCGCTTGGATGCAATGCGAGGGTGCATGGGGTCCGAACCCTAATCATAATCGGGCCGACCTCGAAGAGAATGATGCGGAAATTGCTCAGGCTATAAAACTTGCTCAAACATATCCCGAGATAGTGAAGGTTATTGCCGTAGGAAATGAATCCATGGTACACTGGGCGGGCACCTATTATGTGCATCCTCGAATTATCCTCAAGGAGGTGCTTTATCTGCAATCACTTAAGGCGGAGGGGAAATTACCCTCAGACTTATGGATTACCAGTTCTGATAATTTTGCCTCTTGGGGAGGTGAAGGTGCTGAGTACCATCTTCCGGCACTAGATTCTTTAATTGCGGCGGTGGATTATGTTTCTATGCACACCTACCCCTTTCATGATACTCACTATAATCCGGAATGGTGGTGGCTACCAGAAGCGGAGGAGCAATTAGCAAAGCAGGAGATTATTGAAAGCGCTATAGATCGTTCCATCCTCCGAGCCAAGGCTCAGGTTGCTGGAGTCCGAGCATATTTGCAAAAAATTGGCCAAGAGAAACCTATCCATATAGGCGAAACTGGTTGGGCCTCCATTGATAATCATCTTTATGGCCCTGAGGGCTCCGGCGCGGCTGATGAATACAAGCAGTTTCTTTATCATCAAAAGATGCGCGCTTATTGCCTCGCAGAGGGAATGGCCTGTTTTTATTTTGAGGCTTTTGACGAACCGTGGAAAGATGGAAATAATCCACAGGGATCCGAAAATCACTTCGGTTTAATTACGGTGGATGGAGAGGTGAAGATGCCGCTTTGGTCGCTATTTGACGCAGGTGTATTTGATGGTTTAGAACGCCAGGGTCGAGCCTTAAGAAAATCGATGAGTGGGGAGGAGAATAAGGCCATTGCTCTGTCTAAAATACCTCCAAAGCAAGGTATTCAGCCCGCACTAATTGGATTTGAAACAGTTGAGGGTAGAGCCTATCAAGTTCTGGGCGATCAGAAGGGGGAGGCGTCAGATAAAATCTATTTGCAGATAAATCCATGGGAAGGATCTTGTGATGTACAACTAGATTCCAATGGTCTCTTGCATTTAATGAGTGGAACTGGAGATTGGTGGGGTGCTTCCTTGACCATGGATGAGTATCTTGATTGGTCGGATTTGGAAGTAGGCTCTGTAGAAATCACCCTTTCGGGGGAGAGTCAATCTAACTTTACCATAGGCTTTCTAAGTGGCTTATACAGTAAGGGTGATGAACGTGCCGCAGGCCTTAGTATAGGCCCTGCTACCCCCTATAAATTAGGTCTCGAGCCCCTTACGATAACAATACCTATAGAAAAAATAAAAGCAGAGGCTAATTTGCAAGAAATCAGCGCTCCGCTCTTTATAAAGGGTCTGGACAACTTCGACGGGAAATCAATTCTGATTCACCGGATAGTTTATCGTCCTTAATACTTATTGAAATACACGTACGTAATCCACCACCATTTGCTGTGGGAATACAGTACTTTGATCGGGGCTACCCGGCCAAATACCACCAACGGCCACATTGAAGATAAAGAACTGAGGTTCTTTAAATTCGCTTAGTGCCGCGGGACGGATATCTATTTGATGGAATTGGGTATCGTCGAAATACCAGGTGATGGCATTTTCATCCCAGATTACAGAATACACGTGGAATTCTTGGGAGAGCTTACCTGAACTTGAACGGATAGAGCCGCCAAAATCAGCCTTAGTACCGTTGTTATCCCAGTGAGCCGTACCGAAGCAGTACTCATCACCGCGATTAGGTCCAGGACCACCGACCATTTCCATGATATCAATTTCTCCACATTGTGGCCAACCAACTGTATTAAAGCTATCACCAAGCATCCAAAGAGCAGGCCATAAACCTTGACCTTCGGGCATAGCAGCACGAATGTCGATACGGCCATATTTGAAACTTTGGTTGCCATTGGTGACAATACGTGATGAGGTATAGTTACGGCCTCCAAACACTTCTTCCTTGGCGCTTATGATTAGGTAACCATCACGAACCTCCGTATTTTCTGGGCGGTAGTATTGTAATTCTTGATTACCCCATCCGTTTTGACCGGTGCCAATTTCATGGGTCCAATCACTAGAGAGGGAAGTACCATCGAACTCATCACTCCAGCTTAAGGTGTATCCAGGATAGGTTAAAGGTGTTGTATAGCCAGTTGTGGGAATTCCGGTGCCTCCACCGCCACCACCTCCACTGGAGGTGACTGTAACGGTAACTGAGTCTACCTGTTCGATATAATATTCGAAACTAGCATAGGCACGAGAACGGATGGCATAAGTACCGCTTTCTCCAAAAACATAGGTAAACTCACCATTATCAGAACGCAAGGACACAGGTTCCTCCAATCCTTCAATGGTAATGCCATAATAGTTGGCAAAGCCAGCGGTAACGGTTACGTCAATGCGGCCATCGATGTCAACAGAATTTTCAATTTCCACGCGGAGGTTCACGGGGCGAACAATGTTTGCTGTGCTGCTATCGTCATCATTGCAAGACCAAAGGGCCAAGCTCAGCAGCGCCAAACTAAAGTAGCGGATTGCTTTCATGGGCAGTGTTTTTTATTTAAAAAAGGGGCAACCTTTAAGTTGCCCCTCTAATGTATGGATTACTCCTGTTTAATATCGTCGACGTAGAAAATATCGGGTGAGGTGATTCCCCATCCTGGGAAGATTACCAATCGATCGAAATCAGCCGCAGCACCGCTAAAGTCGAAAGTAAGCTCTTGCCATGTATTGGTTTGGGTAATAGAAGCATCTACCTCAACAAAATTGTTGGTATTCGCTTGTTCCTCTAACTTCATACGGAAGGTAGCGGTGTCTGAAGCCCAAACTTTCAATTTGATGGTGGTCTGGGTAGAGAAGTCAAGCTTATCTTTTAAGTTAACAAACTGACCTGACCAAGTCTCATTACCATGAGTTACTTCCAATACATTACCACTGGTGTTAATACCGCTCATGTCTGGGTTAGCGATATACTGATATCCGCCATTACCGAAGGTAGTCCAAGTTGGAGTCTCAGTTTCGAAATCTAATGGAAGATTAGGGTCTGTACCGGGATTAGGGTTACTGTTGAAACCTTCTGGTACCAAGCGGATGTACCAAGTAAGACCTGGGTTAGCTGCCTTAGTATCTACAAAGCTTAGCCATAATTCATTTTCAGAAAGACTGATAACGGTGTAGGTACGAGTTCCAGCCCAGTATCCAATCATGGAGTTTCCGCTTACCGTAAGGGTGGTATCCGCGCCACTGTCGTCTAATAACCAGGTTTCTCCCATCTGATCAGGAAGAGCCGCAATAAAGTCAGCCACTGGAGAAGCCGTAGTGTCATCATAAGGAGGAATACCAGCGTGTTCCGCATTTACATATACACCACCTCCAGTAACATGGTCAAATCCAAATCCACTTAAGTGGAAGGTATAACGATCATTGTACATGTCTGCACCGGCTTTTTCGTTGGCGCCAGCAGCATACCATTCTGGGTAACGACCAGCGCTACCGATTGGATCAGGACCAACACCGAAGTGAGCAGCAGAAGCCGAATCTACCGCCCAGGTCTTGCTAGAACCGCCGGTAAGAATGGTGAATAAAGGATTGCTTACAAGATTAGGATCATCCTGCGCAATGTTAATGGTTTGAGTACTAGAAGCACTACCACCTGAATTTTGTACGGTAAGAGTTACATCGTAATCTCCCGCGAAAGGATAAGTGGCAGAAGCGGTAGTACCTGTTCCAGTTGCACCATTACCGAAATCCCAACTTGCAGCAACGCTGGAGTTAGAGGCGGTAAATTCAATCACATTAGGATTGGTGGCTGACGCTTGGTAAGTAAAAGCAGCATCGGCTGAGGTAGGAGGTTGTCCTAAACTTGGCTCATCATCCTCTTTACAGGAAGAAGCGATCACAATAAGACCCATGCTCAACCATAGGCCGGTGTGTTTAAAAATTGATTTGATGTTCATTATTTGAGGTTTAGATGTTAGGGTTATCAATTAATATCCGGGATTTTGACTCCAATTTCCTCCAGCAAGATCAATCTCTACTTGAGGAATTGGGAAAATTTCATTTTTTCCAGCAATAAAGCCAGTAATCTCAGCGGCAGCCTGACCGGTTCTTACCAGGTCAAAGAAGCGATGCCCTTCGCAGGCAAATTCTAGATTGCGCTCGTCCCAAATATCTTGAGTGAGAGCGGAGCCACTAGAGCTTAAAGGAGGCATATTTACACGCGCACGAACCTGGTTTACATAATTCAAGGCGGGAGCGTCATTTCCATTACGGTTATGGGCTTCAGCGGCCATCAAGAGTACATCAGAGTAGCGAATAACTTTATAGTTTAACGGGCTAGTAAGGTCATCGTCAGGTAGACCTAATTCTGCCTGACGCTTGATGTACTTATTATTGTAATAGCCGGTGTGTCCTCCGCCACCGCGCACATAACTTACTGTGCCGGGAGGCTGTGTATTAGCGAAAGAGTCGATGTTCAACACGGTAATATCACGACGGATATCGCTAAGTTCAAAAGTGTTATACAATTTGGCCGTTGGAAGGTTATAAGAGTTGCCATCGCCATAGATTGGCCCTTCATACTGACGAATACCGTGGAAACCGGCTGCGGCATTACCTTCTAAACAAATTAGACAGCCATAGCCACCACCTTCTAGGTTACTGTATTCAACGTCGAAAACCGTTTCAGAATTGTTTTCGTTGGCATCAAACCATAGATCTTCAAAGTTGGCTAAAAGACTATAGCCTCCTTCGTTAATCACTCGATCCAAAACAGTTGCGGCTTCGGCAAATTTGTTCTGATACAAGTAAACCTTACCGAGTAGGGCCAATGCAGCGCCTTTTTCGGCTCTACCCTTTACAGCTTGGTTCCAAGGAATATTATCGATGGCATATAACAAATCGGATTCTATTTGTGCATATACTTCAGATGCAGAATTACGAGGAATGGTTGTAACCTCCTCTGCACCGATTCGGCGATCAATAATAAGTGGCATACCTCCGAAGTAGCGAACCAATTCGAAATAATAGTAAGCACGAAGGAAGCGCGTCTCACCGATGATAATTTCTCGGCCGGTGAAATTGGTTTTATCCTGGAATTCCATGATGTAGTTACAACGGGCAATACCAGCGTAGTTAAAACGCAATACGCTACGCAATTCGTTGTTAACTCCATCGTGGGTCATATTATCAATCTGGTGTAGACCTTCGGTATCGGTAACCGATTCACCACCGGCGATTGAGTTGTCGGAAGCAATCTCACCAATCCATTGGGTAAGGTAAGAGGCTTGCAAGAGATCATAAGCGCCAATCAGGGCTAGCTCATAGTCTTCTGGCGTATTGAAGTAGTTCTCTGCTCCTTGAGAAAAGGGAGGCTGTACGTCTAAATACTTTTCACAAGAGGAAAAGGAGATCAGAACGATGAAAATACTTAAGAATAATTTAGATGATTTCATGATACTTTTCCTTGATTAAAATTTCAAACTAAATCCACCCATAATGGTACGGGCTTGAGGATAGAAACCATAGTCCACTCCCGCCGCCAAAGCGCCGCCGAAGTTTCCAATATCAGGGTCAAAGCCCATGTAATTTGTAACGGTGATAAGGTTGTTAGCGCTCACGTATAGACGTAGTGACTGCACCTTGGCCGTCTTTAACCAGGATTCTGGTAAAGTATATCCGAATTGAACATTACGCAGACGAAGGAAAGAACCATCTTCTACATAAAAATCGGAGAACACATTGTTACGAGTAGCGCCTGTGGTTAAACGTGGGTAGATGTCTGTTGTACCAGGACCAGTCCAACGGTTGATTACATAGTTTAACTGATTGGCATAGGGCTGCTGACGCTCATAGTTACGGATGATCTCCTGACCAAGGGCAGCGTATACATTACCAGAAAGGTCAAAATTCTTATAGGTAATATTGAAGTTGAACCCGATAGTGAAATCTGGGAATGGAGATCCTAATTTCACGCGATCGGTATCGTCACTAAAGTTGATAACTCCATCACCATTCTGGTCCACGAAGCGTAAATCTCCAACTTGAGCACCCGGCTGACTAACCGCCGCATTGTCAATTTCCGCTTGAGTTTGGAATATGCCGTCTGTTTCAAATCCAATGTAATAACCAATTGGCTGACCTACCTGGAAACGAGTAGCTACCACACCACCTACACCGAAGCCGGCTCCTGGGATAAAGTCAACCCCATCCGGAACGCGCACTACCTCATTGGTAAGCGTTGTGATGTTTAGGTTAGCGTTGAATACCCAATCCATAGCAGGATTACTGTGGTATCCTAATTCGAATTCCATACCTCGGTTAGAAACGTCACCGGCATTTACATAGGGAGGGAATCCACCGGCACCGTAAGTACCTAAAAGGGCAGATACATCAGGTTGGAATAAAAGATCGTTGGTATTCTTGATGAAGTAGTTGAAAGTGAAGTTGAAATCTTTTAAGAAATTGAAATCCACCCCAATATTAAATTGCTGAGTGGTTTCCCACTTTAGATCTGGGTTTGCCCCACGACCAATGGCCACCCCGTTGGTGATGATGTTGTTGAGCACATAAGCACCTTCACCATTAAGTAAAGCTAGATAGGCGAAATTTGGAATTTGGTCATTACCAGAAATACCATAAGATGCCCTTACTTTACCAAAGTCAACCCAATCCAAGTTTAGGCTTTCCCAGAATACTTCATCACTGAATACCCAAGCTCCGGAGAATGCAGGGAAGATACCCCAGCGATTGTTAGCTCCAAAGCGTGAAGATCCGTCACGACGCACCAAAGCGGAGAACATATAACGGTTGCGGTAGCTGTACTCAGCACGCATGAAGGCAGAAAGTAAACGCTCTTCAAATTCAAAGGATCCGGCATTATTTAAAAATCCGCCATCCGCTTGGTTAGCCGAGATGTCGGCAAAATCAACGGAGTTGTTTGGAATATTAAAGGCTACTGCATTTAATCCCTGTCCACTACGGTTGAAAATAGACCAACCCAAAGTACTCTTTACTTTGTGAATCTTCTCGAAAGTGTGCTCGTAATTAACGAATCCCTCGTAGGTAAGATCAATGTAAGTATCACGGTTTTCGGAAACTGAAGCTCCTCTTTCAATAAATACGCTATCCGCGATTTCTACTACGGGTGCATCTAGATCTGAATTCACCGCGGTATTCTGTGCTTTACCCGGTCCATACCAAGCAAGAGGGGAGAAGGTTTTACCATCAACCAAGGCGATATTATAATTAAAGCGGTTGGTGAAAGTAAAGTCCTTATTGATGGTGAAAACAATTTCTTCTTTCCCTACAAATTTGTTCACGGAAGACCTATTGTAGGTGTTTTCCATTTGGGCAAGCGGGTTGATGATATCGTTCACCAAATCCAAGTAGCTGTACTCACCATTTTCTTGACGAATAGGCTCGGTAGGATAAGCGTTAATGGTGTTGTATAATACCGAACCAATACCGTTTTCTGCTAATGCACTACGTCCCTCATTGGTGTAAAGTAAAACACTGTTTAAGCGGAAGCGAGGATCCATGTCGAAAGAGACATTTAAACGCGCATTGTACCGACGGAAATTGGCTTTATCACCACCTACAATACCATCCTGATTGAAGTAAGAACCTCCAATAGAATAGCGGGTAGTTTGGTTACCACCGTTGATACTAAAGTTATAGGATTCGATTGGCGCGTCTTGAAAAACAGCCCCTTGCCAATCCGTTCCCTCTCCCAAAGCGGTATTAGCAAAGGGCTCTGCTTGATTACCATTACTAAAGGCATTGTTCTTAATTACCGCATACTCGGTAGCATTTAGCAAGCTTAACTGACGGGCAGTGCTTTGCACCCCATAAAAACCGCTAAACTCAATTTGCGGTTTGCTGTTTAGCTTACCTTTTTTGGTTTCAATGATGATTACTCCATTCGCAGCACGAACGCCGTAAATACCTGCCGTACCATCCTTAAGTACGTTCACCGATTCGATATCGGCCGGGTTTAAAGCGTTCAAACCTTCAGAGTCATAAACAATACCATCAACCAAAATTAAGGGGTCATTATCCCCGAAGGTGGATAGACCCCTAATTCTGATACTACTGCCTCCCCCTGGAGATCCTGAGTTCGTATTAATAGCAACTCCCGAAACTTGTCCTTGTAGGGCAGCATCAACTCGGGAGATGTTTAATTTTTTAAGTTCCGCCCCGTCTACTTTAGCGGCGGCTCCGGTTACTTCCTTTTTGGTAGAAGAGCCGTATCCCACGACCACAATTTCATCTAATACCGATGATTCTTCTTCCATGTTTACATCGAGGGTGCGGCTTTCATTTACCTGAATCTCAATGTTCTTGAATCCCACAAATGAGAAGACCAGAGTCGCGCCCTTTTCTACCTCAATGCTGTACTTCCCGTCGAAGTCGGTGGTGGTTCCTACCGTGGTTCCTTTGACCACAATGTTTGCACCAGGAATGGATAGTCCGTTGGATGCTTCAGAGACAGTTCCTTGTACCGTAACCGTTTGTGCCATAGCCGAAAGGCCAAATAGCAAAAAGGCGGGGAGAAAAAGTCTATGTAGCGCTCGTAGGTACAGTTGCTTCATAGTTTTGTAATTGGTTAAAAAACAAATAGTTAATCTAGTAAGTAAGTCTTTAAAATGTGATTTTCACACTTGAAAGGCTACCAAATGTAATTCTTTTGGTCAAATGTACCAAAAGACTGTTTAAGAAAATACCTGGAAATAAAGGAGTGCGCTTCGACAAATGGCCGGTTTTATTAGGCTAATGGTGAATTTAACCATTAGTGTAGATTTCACAATAATATTTTAAACATTGGTTTACAGACGGGAGCGGTATAATCCTTATGCCCGAGCCTTTAGATTTTCTCTAAATTTTGTTAAAGGTTTTATCGATAAAAAGGATAGATGATGATCCTCTCTTTGGAGAAAAACCCAAATCTGTTAATGGGACACTCTTTTAAAAATTGCTGGCTTATGGTATTAGAGGAATAGGGATAGGTGGAAGGACAACTGCGGTTTTTGGATCTTGTCACTTTTAAAATATGCGCAATGATGGAGTCTATAATCTAACCCTAAAAAGCCCATTAGGTCTGGATTTCATAAAAGGCAAAAGATCATTACTCTTCCATGCTTTAATTGGAATAATAGCTTGCATACAATTCATGTCCCATTAAACTATCCAATAAGCGTTCATCGCTCAGGTAGTATTTGTCGACGAATTCCTTGCCGAACTCTTCATAAAGGGGTTTACAAGCCGGTGATTTTCGCACATAGTACGCGTATTCGTATATCTGCCAACCCAAACCTTGGTAGACCGGCATCAAGTCAGTGCTTTGTTCATGTTGAGCCCGAAAATCTGAATCTAGAAAGTATTTTATCCCAAAGGCTAAAATCTCCCAGGTGGATCGTTGTTCGTAGTAAGCTATATGGCCTAATTCATGAGCCAGGATTCCTACCTGAGCATTAAAGGGTAGATTTTCCAGCAGGACAGGGTCAAAGGCGCTGTTTTTTGAGGTGTTAATGTAGACGCGATAGACGCGATTCTCCTTGGCTCCAAATAAGCTTAGCCATTTAAAATTGGATTCCAAGGGGGCGCTTGTGCTGGAAGCGCGGAATTCAATTTTAGCATCTTTTAGCTGCGGATAGGCCATCAGAGCATAGGCCATCGCTTTTTCAAAGGGCTGTAAAACATCATGTCCTTCGCCCAGTTGGACTTGCCAATTCCTCAGTTGACTATCCTCTGCGCTAAGGGATTTAGAAAAGGCCTGCGAACTCAGCTTGGCATCTTGCTGGACGGGATTGGAGGGCCAAAACCAAAGTACTATAAGTAACATTAATAGGGTCCTAATGAAATAGAGCAGAACACGGAGAATTCTTTTCATACCTAGGCAGTTTAATTTTACAAGCTAGGTATAAAATTAAATTAATCCGCCTGGGCTAATCTTAGAGAGCTTTTAGGGGCCTATCATTTTAGGAAAGCAAAAAAGCACCATAAAGGTGCTTTTTCTAGGTGGGGGTAAATCGGAATCGAACCGATGACCTCCCCGAAAGCTTTCGGGGCGTTCTAAACCCCTGAGTTAATGAGCCACTCGATATATTACGACTCTTTTTTCTCATTAGCTCTGCTTCACTCTTCCGAGCATAAAAAAAGCCCACCATTTTTTTTGGGGGCTTTCTTGTAAAGTGGAGCATATCGGAGTCGAACCGATGACCTCCCCGAAAGCCTTCGGGGCGCTCAAAGCCCCTGAGCTAATAGGCCCCTCGATATATTACGACTCTTTTTTCTCATTAGCTCTGCTTCACTCTTCCGAGCATAAAAAAAGCCCACCATTTTTTTTGGGGGCTTTCTTGTAAAGTGGAGCATATCGGAGTCGAACCGATGACCTCTACACTGCCAGTGTAGCGCTCTAGCCAGCTGAGCTAATGCCCCAAATTTGGGAGGGCAAATATAAAGGAAAAATCAAATTTGCTTCGGATTAGGAGATTTTCTTTCTAATGTATTCCAAATCAACATTAGCCCCGATCAAGTCGATGGCTCTTTTAATTTTCCAAGGAGTATCTCGGTTAATTTTCACCTCAATTCGACTAACCTTAAGTACCACACCATAGGTGTCTAACTCGGTGTGAATTAAGGGAGTTTCATAAAAATCTATAGCCTTTAGGGTATCCGGGTTAACTTCACCTTCACCACAAATGATAATTCCACTTAATTGCCATTGCTCTACCCCCAGTTCAGCATTAATCTCCAGAATTTTGGTAATCGCTTCATCCAATCGATGCGTACCTACCACAAGCATCAAATTATCACGCTTTTCCAGTTTGCTTCTATCAAGCACGGTGCCTGCTAATACGTCGGCAACCTTGTTCTTTAGGTTGTGTGAGTTAGATCTCACGGTGCCTTTTACGGCCTTGCATACGGTAGACATTACCGGGAAGGCCAAAGTCCGATCATAGGGCACCATGCCTAATAAAGGGATGCCTTGTTGGTTCAACCATTTCTCAATGTAGGGGCGGATTTTTTCGATTTTATCCTCTCTTACCTTGTTTACAATCACGCCCAGGATAGGTACCCCTTCTTCCCGGAATAGGGATATACACATATTAATCATATCGATGGTGGAACCGACCCCGCCTTCTGCAATGAAAATCACTTGTGCATCTAACATTTTCGCCACCCTCGCATTGGATAAATTCACCACGGAGCCCACCCCAGAGTGACCGGTGCCCTCATGAATGGTAAGTTCCTTGCGCCTTTCCAAGGTTTCCTTGGCTTTGATGATTTTTTCTTCGAAATGGAAATCTTCGGGTCGATCAAGGAAATCAGTAGTAGCACCAGCTCCTAAAATTACCGGAGAATGGATTTCAGGATGTAAGTCAAATTGAATCAAATCGGAAAAAAGAATGGTGTCCTTATCTACCCGTAAGTCATTGAGGTCCACAAACTGCTGACCAACCGGCTTACAATATCCTATATCGATGCCTAACCTTTGTAAACAATATGCCAAGCCTAAGGTGGATGTAGTTTTTCCTACATGCTGTTTGGAAGCGGCTACGTATAAGGTTTGGTATTTTTTCATGAATCTGCTTTACTCAAAGCTAAGAAGGATTCTCGGATTGCCGCCGTATCGGTTTAAAATTCTTGCTAATCGAGAAAAGCTCCCGACCTTTGAAATATGGAAATGACTTGGCAAAATTGTTATAGCCCAAAACGCTACGGTGATGATCGAATGCCCGCCGATGCGCGTTCAGTATATGAAAGAGATTATGACCGAATCATCTTTTCTTCCGCCTTTCGACGACTCCAGAATAAAACCCAAGTATTTCCTCTGCCTGAGCGTGTCTTTGTGCACAATCGTTTAACTCACTCTTTAGAAGTGGTATCTGTAGGCCGCTCTTTGGGGATGATTGTAGGCGAGGCTATAGCTGATTTACCTGCCTTGCAAGGCGATGAAAGCGCGCGTGACTTTTATCGGAACCAATTGAAATCTGTGATTTCTGCCGCATGTTTAGCACATGATCTCGGTAATCCAGCCTTTGGGCATTCTGGTGAAGAGGCCATTTCTAAATATTTTTTGGACAGGGCTAATGATAGCGGTTTTAGGGCGGCTTTTAGTGCTGGAGAATGGGAGGATCTTACCCACTTCGAAGGTAATGCCAATGCCTTAAGGTTATTAAGTCGACAGTTTAAAGGCCGACTATCGGGAGGTCTGCAAATCACCTACACCACCTTGGCGAGTATCCTTAAATATCCTTGTGAAAGTTTAGGACGAGATAAATCTAAAGGCAAGCACCGTAGTAAATATGGATTTTTCAAAGATGATCAGGCGGTATTTGAGAAAATAGTCCAAGAATTGCCTTTGCTAAAAGATAGTGATAAGCCTTTGGCCTATTTCCGACATCCCTTTGTTTACCTGGTGGAAGCGGCGGATGATATTTGCTACAGCATTATAGATTATGAGGATGCGCATCGTCTTGGGATCCTCAGCTTTGAGGAGGTTAGAGAAGATTTCATGGAGATATTAGAGGCAGACCCGCGTACCGATCAAGCTCGATTGCGTCGCAACCTAGAGCACCTCAGGGAGGATAAGAATGAGTCCGTGGCCTACCTCAGAGCCAAGGTGATTAATACCCTTGTCCAGGCTTGCGCGGATGCCTTTTTAAGTCAACAAGATTTAATTCTAAAAAGTCAATTTAGCGGTTCCTTAATTGATAGCCTTGATCCCTATCGTAAGGCCTTGGCGATCATTGAAAAGAAATCTATCGGACGTATTTACAACCACGATAGCGTGATGAAAATCGAGCTAGCCGGTTTCAAGATCATGAGTGGACTTATCGAAGATTTTGTGGAGGCGGCCCTCTTACCTAAGGATCAAAGGCAAAAACGTCATCAAAAGGTCCTAGGGCTAATTCCCAATCAATACCGCTTTACCGATGAAGAGCGCCCCTACCAAAAGGTGATGTGTATTCTCGACTTTGTAAGTGGTATGACCGATAATTACGCCTTGGAACTTTATAGAAACCTCCGCGGAATTTCCGTGCCTGGTATTTAGCGAATCGCTTCGGTATTGGCCCTGGGTAACCAACCAATTTTCCCATCCACCAACCGGATTTTACACCATGATTCAAATTGCTCTACCTGAAGCACTTTTGTGCCTGCATGCAAAATAAACAAGTCCTCGGCATTTTCTCCAGGACCACTTTTCACATAGGCCGCATCGCTCATGATGATGAGTTCGGGATGAAGATCGATGTAGTGCTTATGGCTATAGGCCATGGTGATACTAAACAGGCTTAGTAAACCTCCACTGATAAGGGCCACGAAGCCGATTCTTCCTAAAGAGCTAAACAGATAAAGGCTTAGGCCACCAATGGCTAAGGCCAATAGGATTAATCCGGTCATTGCCCATTGATCGGGAGATAAGGCCCTAAGAATTTTCAAGCGAAAGGTCTTAAATAGATTTTCGGGCATAATTTCAAAACGATCAATACGCTTAGAGTTTGCCAGAGCCAGATTATGTTTAATTTCTTCATCATGAGGGTCCTGCAACAAAGCCTTTTCATAATATAAAATAGCCCAGGCTAGCCTCCCACTTTGATAATGAGCATTCCCCAAGTTATAGTACAAGGCTTCATTGTTGAACCCCATTTTTTGGATACTGTCATAAAGTTCAATGGCCTCCATATACTCCCCAGCTTGATATTTTTCATTGCCTAATTCAAAAAGGCTGTTGGCTTGGGCACTTAAGTGGCCAGTGCTAATGACAAAGCTCAATATGAAAAGAAGTCGGCTCATAGTTGTTTCTCAATTTCTGTGAGGACTTGCTGGGCGTTCTCAAAATCTTGCTCGGCTGCATCAATTTTCAATCCCGTAAATCGGGCCATTTCTGATTTGGCCAGAAGCTCCATGACTAAATCAATATCCTCGGTACGGCATTCTGCTTCAATCATATGTTCGCGCAGTGCTTCTTTGCTGAGGGAGCTTAAGCCCTTACCTAATTTATCTTGAAAAAATCCTAAGATGGCCAGCTCTAGTTCTTGATAAAAGGTCTCAGCGGCTCCTGCTCGTAAAGCTTTTTCCGCCTTCTGAAGTTTTTTACGTGCCAATTTGCCTGCCCTTTGAACCCGTAAACTGTCTCGATTGGCATATTCATTTCGCAGCCTGAACCATAGAAAGATGGCCAATCCAGCCAAAGACAATAGGAGGCCGATTAATCCAAAAAAGCCACCAGAATGTAGAAAGTCATCGGCCCTTTGATGCCACTTTTGGGCTTTGGTTTTGATGAAAAGGATATCCTTATTCAAAAATTCAACCTCCTCAGGATTAGCATTGGCTATGGGGTCCGCAGCTTGACCTTGGGCATAGGGCATGGACGAACCCTGACCATCAACCTTAATTTCGAATGCTTCACTTTCCAGCCGTACATATTTCTCCCTGTCGGGGTCAAAATAGCTAAAGGTTATGGGCTCAATGGTGTAGCTGCCTTTATATCGAGGTACCAGCAAATAGTTGATTTGCTTATAACCGCTCATGCCAGAGGAGCTGGTGCTATTACTTTCCTTGATTTCCGGATCGAAGACCTCAAAGGCCTTGGGAAATTCTACCTTGGGGAGGTCTACCAGTTTAATGTTTCCGCGCCCCTCGATACGGATACGAAGATTCAGACTCCCGTCAGTATTTACTTCTGTATCACTTATTTCCGCACTCATCTTAAACTTTCCAACCGCGCCGCTAAAATTTTGAGGGCGACCCTTGCTGGGCAGGGGCTTAACTTTAATGGTTGGGAAAGAGGCAGGTAACTCTAAGATCTTGGTGGTGCTGAGGGGTCGGTTATAGTAATCTCGACGGCCAGTGTTTACCCTAGCCGGCATATTAATCTGAATCGAACCCGCATTAAAATCACCAAGCTTTTGGGGGATGAGCACTATTTCACGCAGATTTCCAGCATTGTAAGCGAGATTATCAAAGTATTCAACTTCTTCCACGATACGATTTCGTTGGACATATTCCTTGTAGAAGCCCTCAAACTTCGGTTCTTCGGAAACATTTTGCTGTCCAATGGCCAATCCCCGGCGATAATAAAGCCGATAAGCCGCGATGAATGGCTCCCCTATATAGACGGAGGACTTACTGTATTTGGCTTTGGCAAAAGCTAGGGGTGATCGCCTCGAAGGAGAGCTGCTTCGAGCTTCTATCACTCGCATTTCAAGGGCTTCGGTCTTATAGGTTCGGTCATCAACTTTGATAAAGGCCGGTCCAATTAGATACTCTCCTTCCTTTACAGCTTGCAACACGTAGGTGTAGCTAATTTTGACTTGTCGGGTGGTATTATCGCGATAACTATTTCGTGCGGTTATTGGCCCGCGGAGTACCTTGAAGCCCTGGAAGCTTGGTGCACTAAAGCCTTCCCCTTCTCGGTTGATGCTAAACTGTACTTCAAACTTTTGGCCAACGCGTACCTCAGTTCGGGCAACCAATGACTTAAACTGCACCTGCCCGTGCAATTGCAGGCCGCTAAGAAATAGGCTTAATATGAGCAGATACCTAATCATTACCAGTCCTTAGTATTCTTTGATGGCTTAAGTTTCATCTTCTTTTTAAGGAGTTCAGCCTGAGTTTTCTCTTCTCGGCGATTCAAAGCTTCCAAGAGGCGCTCAATATTCTTCCGATCCATATCTTTTTGCTGCTCTTGCTCTTCGCCCTGATTTGGTTTGGTTTGATCGGGATTTTGATTTTGCTGATTTTGATTTTTCGGATCCTCCTGCTGGTCTTGATCTTGTTGATTACCTTGGTTGGGCTGGTCCTTTTCTTCTTCGGGCTCTTGCGAATTATCAGGTTTAGGGGCCATTTCATTCTGCCGTTTTTGCTCCATGGCCTTTGCCAAATTATAGCGGGTTTCTTCGTCCTCAGGATTTTGCCTCAAGGCATTTTTATAGGCCTCAATGGCCTCGTCGATCTTATTGTTTTTCAGATAAGTGTTCCCCAGGTTATGATAAGCTTCAGCCTTTTCTGTAGGTGTTTGGGCAGATTTTAAGCTAGCTTCATAGGAAGCGATGGCTTCTTCGAAACGCTCTTGCTTGAAAAGGGCATTACCTAAGTTAAATTGACCAGTAGCCTGATCTTTCTCAGAAGCTTTAAGTGCTTCACGGTAGTTAACCTCAGCTTCCCCAAAGGAACCTTGGTTGTAGGCTTGATTGCCCTTTTTTACCTTCTCTCTAGCTTCTTGCCCATAGCTCAATAGACTACAGAGAAGGAAGAGACCTAAACTAATCTTTCTCATGTCTTTCAAATAAATTTAATCGCTTAAACCATTGGGTCTTGCGGTCCAAGATAAAACTATCAAGGATTAAAAGAAGCAAGGCAGGGCCCAGCAACCATTGGAATTGATCCTTGTAGTCCGTAAACATCATCGTTTCAAACTGTTGCTTTTCCATCTGGGCCATCTCCTGCAGCAGAAAGTCCACCGTTGAGGGTGTGGAATTGCCCAAATGGTAAAGACCTCCACCTTCTTGGGCGATTTCTTCAAGTAAGCTTTGGTTCAATTTAGTAATGACGGTTTCTCCTAATTGATCTTTCTTATAGCCGATTATATTGCCTCGGCGATTTTTAATGGGGATTGGGCCACCACGCTCCGAGCCCAAACCAATCGTGAATACGCTAATTCCTAATTCTCTAGCTTTACTCAAGGCATCCTCGACACCTTCTTCATGATTTTCGCCGTCGGAAATAATTACCAACATACGGTTCTTCTGCTGCACATTGTCGTAGTAGCGGCTTGCTAAATCAATGGCCTCGCCAATGGCCGTGCCCTGAGAGGGAATTAAATCGGTGTTTAAATTCTTTAAAAAGAGGCGTGCGGCTCCATAGTCCGAAGTGATGGGCAACTGCGGGTATGCTCTTCCCGCATATGAGATGATACCTACTCGATCGCTTACAAGCTCATCGAGGGTACGAGAAATTAGTAGGCGAGCACGGTCTAATCTGCTTGGCTGCACGTCCTCGCACAGCATACTCTTGCTCACATCCACCGCAAAGACCAAATCGATACCTTCCCTCTGGACCTTTTCCATACGGTTGCCAATTTGGGGGTTAACCAGAGCGAGGCTAACAAGTGCGATGATGAGACAGTGCAGAATGAGCTTTAGGAGTGGTTTTGTCGGACTCTTTTCTGGAATCAATTGCTCCAATAAGGCCTTATCACCAAAGCTTTTCTGAGCCCGGCGTCGCCAAGCCAAATAAAGGCTATAAAGCAACAGCAGCGCTGGTATCAGCAGAAGCAAATAGAAATATTTGGGTTCTTCCAATTGATACATTAGACAAAGCTTTTTAAGATGGAGTAACGAAGCAGTAGCTCAAAACAGAAAAAGGCCAAAGCCCATAGAGCAAAAAAGTTAAACTCTTCATCGTAACTGTAGTACTTCAAATCTTGAAGCTTGGTTTTTTCCAGCTGATCAATCTCCGTATAAATTTCCGAAAGTTTTTGATTGTCAGTAGCCCGGAAATATTTTCCTCCGGTGAGCGAAGCTATTTTTTGCAGTAATTCCTCATCAATATTTACCGGGGTGCGCTGATAGATGAAGTTCCCATAGTTATCAATAGGAATTGGGGTGCGCGCCATACCTTTAGTTCCTACCCCAATCGTATAAACGCGAATATTAAATTCGCTAGCCCACTCGGCCGCGGTAAGGGGGTCAATTTCCCCGGCATTATTCTCCCCATCAGTTAAGAGGATGGCTACTTTACTTTTAGCCTTGCTGTCTTTTAATCGATTAATGGTAGTTGCCAGACCCATGCCAATCGCGGTGCCGGGATCAATCAGTCCATAACGCAGACTAAGGAGGTCATTTTTTAGGATGCCATGATCGGTGGTAAGAGGGGTTTGGGTATAACTTTCGCCGGCATAAACCACTAAGCCAATACGATCGGTCTCACGTCCGTCAATAAATTCTGCGGCAACATCCTTCGTGGCCTCAAGCCGGTTAGGTCGAAGGTCCTCGGCTAGCATGCTAGGAGAAACATCAACGGCCATAACAATATCAATACCTTCGGTGCTTTCGGTCTTTGAGCTTTCTTCGGTGCTGCGAGGGCGAGCAAGCGCAACGATAAGTAAACTGATGCTCAGGATTCGTAGAAATTTGGGAAGGATTTGCAGTAAGGCATTTTGCTTACTCTGGACTTGCGCCAAAAAAGAGGCCTCGGGGTATCGCAATTCGGGATGACTATCCTTTCGACGCCAGTAGAACCAAAGTCCAAGCGGGAGTAAAAGGCAGAAGAGCCAAAGAAATTCGGGATTCTGAAATTCGTAATTAAGCATGGCCCTCTTCGGTTTGATCGGCCTGAGCCATGATAAATCTTTTCACAGCACTAAAAGCCAACTCATTCTCCTCGGCAAGCGCTGTTTGCTTGGCGAACTTGACCATTGCACTAAGGAGGATACTGGACTTTAGCTGCTCGTATAAAGCAGTGTCATCTACCAAGGGGCGAATTTTAGCTACCAATTCTTCCGAAGTAAGCTCCATGGTTTTTTGGCCAAATTGCCTTTCGACAAAACCTCGTAAAATATCAATCAGTTCGGAGTAGTAGAGCTTAGTCTGGTTATTTTGCCAAAGCTCTTTAGCGGCCAGTTCTTCCAATTTTTCGAGCGCCCAATCCAAGGCTGAAATTTGTAATTCCGCTTCGGTATGCTGTTGGGGCTGAGGGCGACGACCCATGAATACTATCAGTCGCCAGATGATTAGACCTAATAGGATAAGGCCTGCCGACCAATACATATAAACCCAGGGATTAATTGGTATTTCTCGCGGACCTTTGATGTCAAAATAGTCTTGATCCTCTTTTACCTGTGGGAAGTAAACTAATATCGCTAAGCTATCACTTCGCAAAGTGGTGTTAGAGTCAACTATGAACTGAAAACTAGGTAGCCAGACTGCACCGCTGTCAAAAGAGGTAATCTTCACTTGTTGCTTAAGCCTAAGTAAGTTATTGGTCAGACTACTGTCAAGTTTACCTTGATTTAATATATCGATACCTGGTAGACCTTCAATCCGTGGCCATACATATTCGGAGCCATTGGGCAAAGTCGCCTCAATCTCTAAAATTATGGGTTCCCCTAACTTTATCTGCTGGGTGTCTAAGCGAGCCTCAAAGGAAACTTGTGCTTGCAAAAGCCCACCGAGAAAGAGCGTGATTATGCTAATCTGCCAACGACTCATCTGCTCTTGTTTTTAAAGTAGGCGAGTAAGGCTGCCGGGTAGGATTGGTCTACTCGGATGGATAGTTCTCCTGCACCGCTGCGCAAGAAACTCTCTTTAAAGTATTGATGGAATTCGGCAAATCGCTGATGCATTTTTATTCTCAACTTGCCAGATGAGGTGTTAAGCCAGTGCACTTTACCGGTCTCTGGGTCGCGCATAGGCAAGAATCCTAGCTTGGGTAAATCCTCTTCGCTGGGATCATATATTCTTATGCCGGTGATATCGTGTTTACGACTAGCGATTTTTAAGGCGCTGCGATAACGGCTATCCATAAAATCACTGAGTACAAAAGCTATAGCTCGTCTCTTTTGAAAGGCGCTGAAAAATCTAAGGGCTTCAGCAATATTGGTTTTGTTGCTCTCCGGCTTAAATTCAATTAGCTCTCGAATAATACGGAGGATGTGACTTTTCCCCTTGCCTGGCGGTATAAACTTCTCCACCTTGTCGCTAAAGAATATTACCCCCACCTTATCATTGTTCTGGATGGCCGAAAAGCTCAAGGTGGCACAGATTTCAGTAATCATTTCCCGTTTTAGTTGATTACGGGTGCCAAAGTTTTCTGATCCGCTGAGGTCGACTAAGAGCATTAATGTGAGCTCTCGCTCTTCCTCGAATACCTTGATATAAGGCTCGTTGAGTTTGGCGGTAACGTTCCAATCAATTGCCCGAATATCATCACCAAATTCATATCGACGCACTTCGCTAAAGGCCATACCTCTTCCTTTGAATGAGCTGTGATACTCACCCGAAAAGAGATGGTTACTCAATCGTCGGGTTTTAATCTCAATCCGACGGACCTTTTTGAGAAGCTGTTGGGTTTCCATGATTAGCTAATCCTTAAGGAACCTCTATCTGATCTACGATTTGATGAATAAGATCTTCGCTGCTAACATTCTCGGCCTCGGCTTCGTAGCTAATGCCTATCCTATGGCGCAGAACATCTAGTACTACCGCTCGAACATCCTCGGGGATTACATAGCCACGACGCTTAATAAAGGCATGAACCTTGGCGGCATTGGCTAAAGCAATACTCCCCCTAGGCGATGCTCCAAATTCTATGAGAGGCTTTAGGGAAGGTAAACGGAACTCACTGGGATTTCTCGTGGCGAAGATGATATCGAGGATATAGCGTTCGATTTTTTCATCCATATAAACTTCCCGCACCGTTTCACGAGCCTTAACGATGGTGTCCATTTTGATCACGGCCTTAATTGCTTCAGGTCCCCCTTGCAGGTTTTGGCGCATGATCTGTCGTTCTTCCTCTTTCTTAGGATAGGTGATAACCGTTTTAAGCATGAAGCGGTCGCTTTGTGCTTCGGGTAAGGGATAGGTCCCTTCTTGCTCGACAGGGTTTTGGGTGGCGAGTACCAGAAAAGGCTCTGGTAGTTGATGAGTTTCCTCCCCAATTGTTACCTGCCGTTCTTGCATCGCTTCCAAGAGGGCACTTTGCACCTTGGCGGGGGCACGATTAATTTCATCGGCTAAAACGAAATTGGCAAACACTGGACCCTGCTTAATGGCAAATTCATTTTTTTGAACATTGTAAATCTGGGTTCCTACTACATCACTAGGTAATAAATCCGGGGTGAATTGAATTCGGCTGTAATCGGCATCAATGGCCTGAGCCAGGGACTTTATAGCCAGGGTTTTTGCCAGACCTGGCACCCCCTCTAATAAGATATGTCCATTCCCTAACAAGGCGATTAGTAAACGCTCTAGCATATGTTTTTGACCGATGATGGATTTGTTTACCTCCATCATTAAAAGGTCTATAAAGGCGCTTTCTTGCTCTATTTTTTCGTTTAAAGCCCGGATATCCGTGGCACTCTGGCTTGTTTCCATGCTGTTTCCAACAATTTATTGCGATTGAGGGGTAATAACGACTGCACGCGAAAATGAAAGTTTGAATCATTTTCGGGCGTTAAAGCCCTGTTAAATTCATTTTAGTAAATGCCCTGCTATTCAAGGCCCTAATTAGTCAGTCGCAAGAATAGACAAATTTCAATATCAACACTAGCCTTGCTGATGAGATTTTCTAATTAACATATAGCTAACGCTGTGGTTTAAGGCTTCTTTTTCATTAACAAAGATTTAGGTATTGGGGGAGGTGAAAAATCTAGAATTCACTTGAGTCTATGTTTAGCGAGCCTTTCCCTAAGGTTAAGACCCACGGAATTTGATTACATAAGCTTAAGCTAGAAGTTCATTTTGGCTAAAGAAGAGCGGTGACTTTTGCCTTGCATCCAAAACAAAATTTAGCTTTCATATGAAAAAAGCACTACTTTCTATTACTGCAGCGGCTCTAAGCTTAGTGGCCGGTGCGCAGAACTTCTCTCCGGAGATCGACGTGAACAATTGGGAACCAACCACCATTCAAGTTCCGCCATCTCCCCTCATTACCCAGTACCTTTTTATCGGAGGATATGATGTGGTTCAAACTACCCCTACCTACGGTAATCCAGCGGATACTGCTTTGGCGAAACAATGGCACGACTTTATCGGGTTCACCCCAGATAACAATGGGTCTGACCTAGGTTGGATTTCGGTAAACCACGAGATGGTGGTAGCTCATGATGAGATCGGTGACGGTGGAGGTATGACCGTTTTCAAGGTTCGCCGCGATCCTGCTACTGATTCTTTAATTCTTGTCGACCAAACTCTTACTGATGGTCGTCAGGGTACCTTCTTTGCGGTTGACTTCGCAAACACCGTAGGTGAAACAGGTATGAACTGTGGTGGTATTACTGGTCCTGACGGACGGATCTGGACGGCAGAAGAGTGGTGGAGAAGCTCCAACACTAGCATTGCAGACCGCGATACCGGTGACTTCACCATCGGAACGGGTACCTCGACCTACGCAGCCCCCAACGGATTCCCCGGTTTTAACGGTCAGGTGATTTCTAAGTATCAGAACTACAACTACATGGTTGAGATCGATCCACGTGAAGCCAAAGCGGTACGCAAACAGTACAACTGGGGTCGTCAACCTTTCGAAGGTGGATGTATCATGCCAGATAATAAAACGGCTTATTTAGGAGCTGATGCTACACCTGGATTTCTAACCAAGTTCGTAGCCGATAACGCGGGAGACTTCACCTCGGGAACCACCTATGTGTACAAGCACGATGCAAGCGGAAGCAAGTGGGTTGAGATTGACAATAGCGACTTCAATAAGATGTTAAACTTTAGCGCTGAAGCGGTTGCGGTAAATGCTACTATGTTCAACCGTATCGAGTGGGTTGTGGAAATTGGTGGTAAAGTATATTTCACCGAAACCGGACGTGATAACCCAGGTTCTCGTTGGAGAGATGAAGCTGCAGCTGGAGCCGTTTATGCTCCTCATCACATGCAACGCGGTATGGATCAAAGTGCTGAATTTGGCCAGGCTATTACTCCTGATAGCTCTCAATACTGGGATTATTACGGGCGTGTAATGATGTACGACCCTGCTACCGAGCAAACTTCAGTTTTCTTAGAAGCAGGTCCTTACTTTACCGTTGATCCGGCCATTGCTCAGTATCCTGATAAGCACCTTTCTAACCCTGATGGATTAAATAAAATCACCATCAATGGTAAAGACTATATGTTGATCAACGAAGACCTAAATGGTACTTCTAAAGGTCGTACTCCTGCTGGTATCTCTAACCGTACTTGTGAATTATTTATGCTCGATATGAGTATTAGTAATCCTACTTTGAATGACTTAGTGCGTATCGCTGTTGTTCCTGTTGGGGCGGAAATTACCGGTGCGATTGGTACCCCTGACGGAAAAACCATTCTTTTCAATAGTCAGCACCCTAGCTCTGCTAATCCTTTCCCATATAACAACTCAATGACCGTTGCTATCACTGGATGGGATCAAATTACTATTGGTTTACCTGAGGATGCTTTCGAAGGAGATGCTTTCCAAATGTACCCTAACCCTGCAACTCGTACCCTTTATTTTAATGAAGTAAGCGACGTGGCGATTTACGATGTAAATGGTAAGCGTATGAATGTATACCGTCAAGTTGAGAACATTGATATTTCTCACCTAAAAGCCGGTGTATACTTTATTCAAAATGCTGAGGGTGCTACCCAAAGACTTTTAGTGAAATAATAAGCTGTATTTTAATATATGGGGGGAAGTGTAAGCTTCCCCCTTTTTTGGTTTATCCCGTGATTATGAAAAGGATTATTATTCTCTGTACCCTTTTGGTGATGGCTTTGCTAATGCAATCAGCCTTTCGCACTACCGAAACTCCCTTACAAGAAGTGCGATCCTTATATCTCGATGATTTATCCAATTTTAAACTCAAAGGAGAGGCTTTTGATGAAACTCTCCGGCCAGAATCGAGCAGTCAGGCGAGAATAAATGCATTTCAAGAATTGAGGCATAGTTTCAAACGCATTGAGTTTATGCTAGATTACTTGCAGCCACAGGATGTGCGTGACCATATTAATGGTGCCCCGCTGCCCAAAACGGAACGCAATGCACCGCGATTAGTCGTATTGGAGCCAAAGGGTTTACAGCGCATAGAGGAATTGGTCTACGAGGAGCACCCCGATTTTGGCGAGCTCAAAAAGCTGAGCCGGGAATTTGTTTATCAGGTGCAGCAAATAGAACGTTTTGCCCAGCGAATTCCCTTTGATGATCGTCAAGTGTTTGAAGCAATGCGCATGGGATTATTGCGGATAATGAGCTTGGGGATCACCGGCTTCGACACCCCAATGAGTAATCAGGCCATTGCCGAATCAAAAACTGCATGGCAGGCCATTGCGGCTTACCTCGATTTCTACTTGGCTTACAGTGAGGATTCGAAACTGAAGGAGTCCATTTCATATCATTTCCGAGAGGGAGAACAAATGCTGGGGCAGTCGGATTTTGATTCTTTTGACCGTGGAGCCTTTATTCGCTTGCATTTACAACCTCTTTATGCCTTGTTGCTAGACCTACATCATGATCTTAAATACGAGACCGCTTTGGATCTTGTAGGTGGAGTGATGGCCTATGACTATAGTTCCAGGGATATATTTTCCGCTGATTTTTTCCGCCTAGAATATTACACCGGCCTTGATCCCGAAGCAAGCGAATTTTTAGCCCAAAAGAAATTGGGGCGCTTGCTCTTTTTTGATCCCGCCTTAAGTGCGAATCTGGAGCGAAATTGTGCTTCTTGCCATCATCCTGATAAGGCATACAGCGATGGTATTGCTAAGAGTCATGCTACCGGAGGAGGGTTTGTAAGTCGCAATGCTCCTGGTCTTTTCAATGCTCTGTATTCTGAAAAGTTTTTTCATGATTTAAGGGCAGATCGGATGGAAACGCAAATGGAGCATGTCATCTTTTCGCCTAAAGAATTTGCTAGCTCCTATAAGTCGATTTTTAACAAGCTAAGAAGCAGTGAGGAATATCAAAGGCTTTTCAAGGAGGCTTTTCCGAAAACTAAGGGCCAAATAAATCGCTACCAGCTATCAGTGGCCATCATGGCCTTTATGAGTGATTTGAAGTCTTTCGACAGCAAGGTTGATCGTTATTTGAGGGGAGAGGATATTGAACTTAGCGTTTCCGAGCAGCGCGGGCTCAATTTATTTATGGGCAAAGCCGCCTGCGGAACCTGTCATTTTGCGCCGAGTTTTAGTGGTTTGGTGCCACCACTTTATCAGGAGAATGAATCCGAGGTGCTGGGGGTCTTGAAGATCCCAGGGCTTAATGAGCTAGACCCAGATGAAGGGCGTTATGCCTCGGGCACAGTGCAAGATGAAGCAGAGTTTTTCCGCTTCTCCTTTAAAACTCCTACCGTAAGAAACATTGAGTATACCGCTCCCTATTTTCACAATGGGGCCTATGAGGATTTAAAATCCGTTTTGGACTTTTACAATCACGGAGGGGCTTTAGGTTTGGGGATGGAGCTTCCTAATCAAACTTTGCCGGGTGATTCCTTAAAATTGAGTTCCCGAGATTTGGCCGATTTGGAGGCCTTTATGATGGCGCTCTCAGATACCGCAGGCTTAATTAGAGCACCAAAGCGTTTGCCAAAAATCGAGGGCCTTTCGCGGCCAATTGTTAATAACGAGTGATTTAGAATCGCATTTTTTGGGTTCCAATGATTTGTAGGGCTCAAAGCTTTTTATCAATTTCCCTTCCCATATAGAGAGGAACCCGGTGTTTTTCCCAAAATGAGAAAATTTGTCTCAAATAGGGACACTTGGAAATCTCTTTTAGATTTTTTACCTTGGTTTTCAAGGCTTTGCGATTTTGGTAAAGCTCTTGTTCTTTTGGCTTAGTTTATATTGATGAGAAAGTTATCCTACATTTTTATACTATTCTTCTCCTTGGGTCTCTTAAAGACCGAGGCAAAGAATGTATTGAATGGGGAGGTGACGCTTAATGAATTCTTCTACACCGAAGAGCAGGACCTTTCCCTTAAGGGAGATTGGCGATTCTATTGGAAGGAGCTTGTTAACCCTGAAGGCGAAGCGGATTTAGGTACCCGTCCCATTTTTATGGATATTCTCACTCCTTGGTCTGATTTGCCTTCTATGAGCAATGAGTACCATGCCAAGGGTTACGCCAGTTATGAATTAGATATCTATTCTTCTCGGAATAGCGACCAACTAGCAATTCGCATCCCAGAATACTACAGTTCATTTGAGCTGTTTTTGAATGGCGAGTCCATTGCTCAAAATGGGGTCGTGGCCAATAATATTTCGGATGCAGTACCGTACTGGTTGCCAAAAGTGGCGGCGATTAAACTGAAGAAGGGACATAATCGATTGGTTTTACACGTATCCAATTTCCACCATCACAAAGGGGGATCGGTAGGAGCGATGTCTATTGGGCCTTCCAATCGTTTTTTCTTTTTTAAGAATATGGCCGTAAGCGGTTCCCTTTTTATCGCCGGTGCTTTATTGATTGCTGCAGTCTTCTCTCTCATCGTATTTTATTTCCAGAAGACGGACTTCGCATTCCTCTTTTTTGGCCTTTTCGCCTTGAGTTATACTTATCGAATTATTGGTACCGACACTTATATCCTTCATGAGGTTTTCCAAGGATTGTCTTGGCAAGCAGCAATTAGGTTGGAGTATTTAAGCCTTTATGTAAGTGTGGTCTTCTTTACTTATTTCTATAAGAACCTCATTGCTCGCAGGGCTCCAGAATGGATTTTCCACACCATCGGGATTGTATCGGGAATATTAGCTCTTTCATTATTGCTTCCGGCACAAAACTTTACGGCCTTTATTGATTATTATTTACTCTTCATAGCGGCTGCTTTACTCAGCACTACCTTCTTTTATTTGCGGGCCATTCGCTGGACTCACAGCATGAGCTGGTTTACTACCATCGCGGTAAGCTCATTGATTATGGTAATGGCTTTAAAGATGTTTGCCTTCTTTGGCTTTAGCGTAAATCATCTTTTCTTATCCTTCTTTGGGTACTTTGTTTTCGTGGTGAGTCAGACTATCGCCTTAAGTCAGCGTTTTGGCTACAATATGCGCATGCACATTAGTCAGAGTGAAACCGCGGTAGTCTCGCAACGAAATTTCATGAACTCGGTGAGCCACGAATTGCGTACTCCTATGAACGCTATCATGGGAATGACGGACTTCCTGTCTAAAACTGAACTGAAACCTGATCAGCAGGCTAAATTGGAGACTATTCGAAAGAATAGTGAGCAGCTTAATAACCTCTTGATGGATTTGTTGAACTTCTCGGCAATTGATTCTGGAGACTTAAAACTAGAGTCTCGGAAATTTGGCTTAAGAGAAGTTGTAGACAAAGCCCTAGAGCAGGCAGGGGTTCCAACGGTAAAAAGTGGAATCACTTTCAAATTAGATTATGACGATAATATTCCCGATGAATTAGCTGGAGACCCTGATCGTCTTGGCCAAGTGATTTATCATATCGTGGGAAATGCAATCAAATTCACTCAAAAGGGAATTGTGAGCTTCGACCTGCGTATGGAGAGCGTGGAAGGGAACCGGGTGAAGTTGCACATGAAGGTTACCGATACCGGCGTGGGCATTAAGCCAGAAGAACTAAGCAAAGTTATTCAAGCCTTTAACCAGGGTGATGAAGGAAATACACGGAAACACGGAGGAACTGGTTTGGGTCTTACTATCGCCGCTAATATCATCGAAATGATGGATGGCGAGATGTGGATTGATAGCGAAGAAGGAAAAGGGACTACCGTTCGGGCGGACTTTATTCTTAAAACTCCCCGCTTAAATCTTAGTAAGCACGCCGAAGAAATTAAAGAAGAGAATAAGGCTAAGAAAATTGAGGGCCTTAAGATTTTGTACGCCGAGGATAACCCAATCAACCAGAAGCTACTGGTGATGATCATGAAGACCATGGGTTATGAGGTGGATATTGCTAATAATGGTTTAGAAGCCTGGGAAATGGCGATTACCACTAATTATCATATCATCTTTATGGATGTGCAGATGCCTAAAATGGATGGTATCGAAGCTACACGACGTATTATTAAAGACCAGCCCCAACGACCCATAGTTATCGCGGTAACCGCAAATGCCGAGGTAGCAGACCAAAAGCGTTGTGTGGAGGCTGGTATGAACGACTTTATTCCGAAACCCTTCAATGCCAAAATGCTTAAAGAAGCACTTAGTAAATGGCAGGGTCTATTGATGTACATGGAGGAAGATGCCCGAGATGGTAAACTCCGCGTTATTTCATAAATATCTACAATCCGAACTTCAAGAGTCCACTATTCCTGAATTCCATCCCGTTTCTGGTGGAGATATCAATCAGGCATTTAGGCTAGGGTTCCCCGGTGGAAGAGATTATTTCCTCAAGATAAATAGCGAATTCAAAAAGGAATTCTTTATTGCGGAAGCACAAGGGCTAAAGGCATTAGAAGGGAGTCAAACTTTGCGGGTTCCTCAAGTATTAATGGTATCTGAATGGGAGGATCAAGCTTTTATGATCCTCGAATTTATCCCCTCGGGAAAGCGAGATTCTAGATCAGCACTTCAATTAGGTAAAGGCCTGGCTAAGCTACATCTTAGCTCTTCGGAAACTTTTGGATGGTCCGAAGACAATTACATTGGACCCCTAGTCCAATGCAACCAAAAGCGTAGCAGTTGGCCTGAATTTTACGCTGAGATGCGAATATTACCCATGCTTAGGAGAGCCTTTGATCACGGCTTACTAGGGGTCCAAGATCTAAAGGCAGCAGAGGCCTTTTGTCGGTTCTACCCTGATTTAATTCCAGAAGAAAAACCCGCACTATTGCATGGTGATTTATGGAGTGGTAATGTGATTTATGATGAGAATGACCAAGCAGTTCTAATTGATCCATCCGTTTATTATGGACATCGAGAAATGGACCTGGCAATGATGTACCTCTTTGGGGGATTTACATCTGATACATTTGATTCTTATGATGATCATTACCCCTTAACCGGCGATTGGCGGGCAAGGATACCCTATCAGCAGCTCTTTCCTTTGCTAGTGCACCTCAATTTATTTGGTGCTTCGTATCTATCCTCATGCCGTGCCGTATGGAGGGCTTTCGCTTGATGGAAATTAGCTCATCTCAATGACTCTTCCTTCCGCCAAAACGTAGATGCGGTCTCCTTTTTTTACGGGCATTATATGGCTACCGGTGAATTCTCCGAAAGCCGGTAAAATACCTTGACGATCATTAAAGTAATAACAGGAGAGACGCAGGCTTTGCCTACCCCCACCTTTTAGTCGCACCCCAGGATGAATATGCCCACAGAGGTTGTATCCTTCACATTCATCCAAAGGTTCGTGGCTTAAATAAAAAGGGCCCAATGCCATTCCATGAGGATGATAATCTAAGCGCGCTCGGTAGTAGCTTAGTTCATCTAAAATATCATGATTACCACCTATAAGGTGGAACTGGGTCGTTGGAAAAAGAGCAATGACTTGCTTAAAAGCTAACCACTCCTGATTGAGATCGGAGTGGAATAAATCTCCTAAAAAATAGACTTCCTTGGCTCGACTTGAATAGAGTAGGTGTTCTAAACGTAGTAAATTGGTTTTCGCTGCTTCCGGGGGCATACCAATTCCGTGCTTGCGGAAGTGGGAGATCTTGCCAAAATGCGTATCCGCAATGAGGAGCCTACGATAGGCCGGCCAATAAATTGCTCTTTCGGGAAGAAGCCATAATTCTTCTCCTGCCAATTGGATAATCTCCTTCATTTTGCAAAGGTAAATTAGGCTGCCGGGCTATTCTCTGCTTCCGAGGAGTCCGTTGGAATTAAACGTCGATAGTGTTCGTAGCGTAGGAAAATGTCTCGAACGTATTGGAAGGGTTCTTCACCGCGTACAGGTCCATATCTAACGCTGGGGTCGGTATAGACTTTATATTGACCCATTTTGCGAAGCCAATCACCAGTTGCACCATCAAACTGTAATGAATCCAGTCCATTTTTACTAGCCAGTCGTTGTGCATCTAAAATATGACCATAGCCGCAGTTATAGGCTGCCAGGGTGAATTTCAACCTCTGGGTACTATCAGGAATGTGAGCGAACTTTTCATAAATGGTACTGAGGTAATTGGTCGCGGCTTGAAGATTTTGCTCCGGATCATAGGGGTCGTCAAGCCCTAAATCATTAGCGGTTCCCGGCATAATTTGCATTAAACCTCCAGCGCCAGCCCAAGATTGAGACTGGGGGTCAAATCGCGATTCCTGATAGACTTGTGAGGCAAGGAGACGCCAATCCCAACCTAGGCTATCAGCAGCTCGCATAATAAGGCTGTCATATCTGGATATCTGTCCACTGTTTTTGCTGTAGAACTCGCTTTGCACTCGCCTTTTATAGGACTTCTTATGCACGTAGTATTTCTTGTAAATGAAGGAGTAGGTCCCATTTTTCCGCATACCTTTAATCCAAGCATTTACGGCTTCTTGCAGTTGAGGTGAATTTTTTCGCATTCCCCAGGCGATGCGCTGAGAAAAACTCACCGGAGTTTCTACATCTAGAATTGGATAGTAAGTCTGGTTGATGGATCCTAAGTTGTAGTCACAAATGGCAAACTTTATTTCCCCGTCCACTACCATTTTTATAACATCTTCTACATTAAAATCACCTACTACCGTGTCGATATGGATTTTGCCGCCAATTTCTTCTTGCAAATTCTGTAGGCGTTCATAATAGGCGGATCGTTTGTGGACATGCACGGTATCATCGATGAGCTCAATTACGTCCCTAACCAATTTGCGGTCTATTTGGTCTCTGGTAAGTCGTCGCCAATTTTTTGGCTTGCGTTGTACCAAGGCTTGGTGGGTGGTGTACAGGTAGTCGGAGAAGTCGATCAGATCTTTACGGTCTTCGGTTATAGTAAGGCCATAGGCGATGATGTCGCCCTCACCGCGATTTAGCATATCAAATACTTCGTCGATATTATTGGCAAGAACGATTTCCAGCTCAAGGCCCAAGTCGTCAGCTAATCGTTGTAATAGTTCATACTCATAACCCATAGCTTCCCCCCGATATAGGAAATAGGTAGTACTGCTGTAAATCATGATAGCCTTTAATTTACCATCCTCTTGTATGGTGGCAAGATCTCGTTCTATTATTGGGCCATCCAGCTCCGCAAATTGACTCGCTCGATTGGCCTGTTTCCCCTTTTCGGGTTTACAAGCTATAAGGAGCAGCAGTACTAAGGCAAAAATGGGCAGGTTCCGCATGGGTTGAAGTTAGCAAAATATGCTTAGTCGAAGACAAAAAAAGGCCATCCGCCGCTGGCGAATGGCCTTCAATATTTTAAGCTTTTGCTTAGTTAAAAATGCGACTAAACCAAGAACCGCGCTTCACGGGCTCAGTAATAATGGTCATTTCTTCAATTAGGTTGGTGGCTCCGGCATACTTCTCCACAATAAAGAGTGTGTAGCGAATATCCACCGAAATGGTACGTTGAATTTCAGATTCGAAATTAATATCTCCACTCATAGCTTCCCAGTTCCCGTCAAAGGCGGTACCGATTAATTCACCCCGAGCATTAATTACGGGACTTCCAGAGTTACCACCGGTAATGTCTGTGTTATGAATAAAGCAGATCGGTAAATCACCTTCAGCATTTGCGTAGTTTCCGAAATCTTTAGCCTCAATTAGTTCTTCCAGTTTAGCCGGTACTACAAATTCTGGATCGTCATTGTCTTTCTTCTGCAGAATACCATCTGCAGTAGTGAAGTGCTTATAATGTACCGCATCTCGGGCATCATAGCTTCCCACGGTACCGTAAGTTAAACGCATAGTACTATTGGCATCTGGACTGTAGTTAACATTGGCATCCATTTCGCGGATTCCAGCTGTAAATAAGCGGTAAGCTTTCTCTAGTTGATCTACGGTAGCCCCATCGGTATTTGCGCCGATGTATGCGGAGTACATACCTTTTCCTAGCTCTACCCCTAGATCAGCTTGAAGAACACTGTCTTGGGGATCTTCCATGAACTTCTTGAAGCTCTCGTGGCTAGCTAAAATTGAAGTGCTAAAAAGTTTCTCTGCATAGGCATTGAAATCGCCATTGAAGCTGTCGGCAACTGCGGTAAGGATCTCAGGATGTTGATCCTTGGCAATGTCCTCATAGTACAATTTCATAAGGCGAGCGGTCATTTCTTTGTCCAAAGCCATATTATAGTCCTTGTAATAATCTGCGGCATTGCTAAGAATGGATTCCTTCAGATTCATGTAGCGCTCTTCCATTTGAGCCTTGGTCTCATCATCTTCTGCCTTTTCCATTCCCGCTTTGGCACCATAAAATGCGGCCATTAAGCGGCTTAAACGGAAGCCTTGTAACGCAATTTCTGGACCGGTAATTCCAGCCTCGCGAGCATATACACCTGCAGTTACTCCATCTTTTTTAGAGGCATAGGCTTGGCTAAACATGTCGAGGACTTCCCCGTACTTGGCTTTACGGCCGGCATCGGCCGCTACCCATGCAGCAAAGCGGTCTTCTAAGGCTTTTTTCTTGGCGTAAACCTTATTGCTCTGTAATTGCTCGGTTTGACCGATATAGTATTTCCAGTAATTAGAAACGCGCGCATATTTTGAAGCGTACTGAATACGGGTAGCAGCATCTGCATCCATATACTTTTTCATTACTTCAAGCTTGAGGTCACGTACTCTTACTACGGCGGGACCGTAAAGCTCAATTTGCTCTTCTACTCCCCAGCTTGTTAAGTAGCGGTCGGTAGACCCTGGATAACCCATTACCATGGTGTAGTCGCCATCTTCAACCCCCGCAATATTAACAGGTAAATGGTGCTTAGGGCTTAAAGGAACATTGTCCTCAGAGTATTCGGCAGGCATTCCGTCCTTATCTGCATATACGCGGAACATAGAGAAATCGCCAGTGTGGCGTGGCCACATCCAGTTATCAGTATCACCGCCATATTTACCTACACTCGAGGGAGGAGCACCCACTAAACGAACATCGTTGAAAGTCTCATAAACGAAAAGGTAAAATTCGTTTCCGTGATAGAAACTGCGCACGTTAGCATCGTAGTGAGTTTCACCCTTTGCTTCATCAGCAATGGTTTTTCCAATCTCGGCGATGGCTTTGTTGCGCTCATCCTCAGTCATGTCGTCATTTAGCGCATCCAACACTCGATTGGTAACGTCTTCCATGCGCACTAAGAAGCGAACATATAGACCTTCGTTGGGAAGCTCTTGACTTTTTTCATAAGCCCAGAAACCGTCGGTAAGATAATCGTGCTCGGTGCTAGAGTGTGATTGAATTTGACCGTAACCACAGTGGTGGTTGGTTAAAATCAAACCTTGACTAGAGATGATTTCTCCGGTACAGAATCCTCCGAAAGAAACAATAGCGTCTTTTAGACTGCCATTGTTTACGTCGTAAATCTGCTCAGGAGTTAATTGAAGACCGTGTGCCTTCATGTCTTCATAGTTGCGGCCCAAGAGGAGGGGGAGCCACATGCCCTCATTAGCCATCGCTGGCAATGCCAGTGCGACTGCTAAAACTAGAGAGAACAGCTTTTTCATTATTATGTTACGTTTAATTTAAAGTGTTGCGAATTTAATCAATCGCGAACGAATTTAGCTTTGATAGGATACTTCATCCTGATTTTAGAGACTTTCTATTTGTTGAGGGGGCGCTGGCCCGGCTTTACTACCTTTGTTTGCATCAAATAGATTAAGATGTCCGAAAAAGATTTGCGATTTAATTCCCTCACCATTCACGGAGGTCAGCAACATGAAGAAGCTACTGGTGCCGTGATGCCTCCTATATTTCAAACTTCCACCTATGCCCAAAGTCACCCAGGCGGACATAAAGGTTTTGAGTATTCGCGCACCCAAAACCCTACCCGGATGGCGCTGGAAAACTCCATCGCGAGTATTGAGGGCGCCGGTTATGGACTGGCCTTTGGTAGCGGTTTGGCGGCAATTGATGCGGTGATAAAGATGCTGGAGCCAGGCGATGAAGTGATTTCTACCAATGACCTTTATGGAGGGACCTATCGTTTGTTTATGCAAATCTTTAGCAAATACGGGATCAAGTTCCATTTCACCGGAATGGCGGAATCTGAAACGGTAGCGGCCCTGGTAAATGAGAATACCAAACTTATTTGGGTGGAGACACCAACTAACCCCATGATGAATATCATCGACATTGAAGCCATGGCGAAGGTGGCTAAGGATGCCGGGGCTTTACTAGTTGTAGATAATACTTTTGCTACCCCCTATTTGCAAAGGCCCATTGAATTGGGGGCCGATATTGTTATGCATAGTGCAACCAAATATCTAGCAGGGCATAGCGATGTAGTTTTAGGGCTTTTAGCAGTAAAAGACAAAGAAGTTGCGGATCGCCTCTACTTTATTCAAAACTCAAGCGGCGCTGTATGTGGGCCAATGGACTCTTTTTTAACCTTACGTGGAATTAAAACTCTCCATGTTCGGGTACAGCGACATTGTGAGAATGGTAAAGCCATTGCAGAGTATTTAAGGGAGCATCCTCAAGTCGAATCGGTCTATTGGCCAGGTTTTGATAGCCATCCAAACCATGATATCGCACGGAGGCAAATGAAGGACTTTGGAGGTATGGTAAGCTTTCGGTTGAAAGGCGATAAACTTGAAGATGCTGTTGCGGTGGTTTCCAAATTGAAAGTTTTCACCCTGGCCGAATCACTGGGAGGTGTAGAGTCTTTAGCGGGTCACCCTGCAAGTATGACCCACGCATCAATACCAGTGGAAGAGCGCTTAAAAACCGGGGTTACTGATGGCCTGGTACGCTTAAGCGTTGGGATTGAAGATGTGGATGATTTGATCGCGGATTTAGAACAAGCATTAAGCTAGATTAGGCCTTTCTCATGAAGAAGTTTTATATCACCGGAACTAGCTCGGGCATCGGTAAAGCTTTAGCTCTTGCGGCTTTGAATAATGGTCATCTTGTGACGGGATTTGCCCGACGCAATGCCATTGAGCATCCTAATTACCGACACATTACGGTTGACCTTTCTGATTTAGAGCATTATCAGGGCATTGGCTTTGATGGATTGACCTCAGAAATAGAGGAGGTGATTATAATTAATAATGCGGGTACTCTCGGCTCTGTTAAGCCAGTAGCGCAGATTGACCCTCGAAGAACGGCTGATGCTTATCATTTAAACTTGGTGGCTCCTTCATTGCTGAGCAAATTGTTCTTAGAAAACCTCTCAGATAGTGATTTGCCTAAAACGGTAATCAATATATCTAGTGGGGCCGGTTCTAATCCCATTAAGAGTTGGAGCGTTTATTGTGCTTCGAAGGCTGGCTTAGATATGTTCTCAGAAGTGCTAAAACTTGATCATCCTGAGGTGCGCGTGCATAGCATATCACCCGGGGTGGTGGATACCGAAATGCAAGGGGAAATTCGTCGTTCCAGAAAGGAGGACTTTCCGGACTTAGAGCGCTTTGTGGAGTTCAAGAAAAATGACGAATTGAGCTCCGCAGATGAGGTTGCTCAAAAGCTCATGTTTGTTTTAGATCATCCCGAGGAATTCACCGAGGTTCGGCTCAGTTTGCGCCTGGTGAACCTGCCAAAGTCTTAAACTTTTCTTAAAGACAATTTTGGGATTAAACCTATAGCTCACCGGGCTCTCCAAGAAGCAAATCCTAAAAATTGAAAAGATGAGAAAATTAGTTTTTGCCTTGGCGATGGGAATCCTTACTCTTCCCGCTTTTGCCCAAGAAGGTCATCGCGATATGGCCGACCGCACACCAGAAGAACGCGCCCAGATGATGGTGCGAAAAATGGCCGAGGAGCTTAATCTAAGCGACGAACAGATTAAGGCCCTTACCCCAAAATTAATAGAGTTCCAAAAGGAAAAAGCCCAGGAGCGGGAAGCGCAAAAAGCCCGGCACGAGGAGTTCAAGGCGGAGCTCGAGGCTATTTTGACCGAGGAGCAAATGAAAAAGTTTGAAGAGCAAATGAAGGCCCGCCATAAAAGACGCATGAAGCATCGAGCTAGAGCAGAGCATCAACCCGAATCGGTGGATGAATAGTGAAATTTGAAACCTACCCCTTAAGCTGAAGTTTAAGGGGTTTTTTTTAGGCTAAAAAGTCTGAAAAGCTGTCGAATATCAGTCTCTTGGAGGCCTAACTTTAGTACTTTGCGGTGTTTTTCAAACCTTTCAAATCAAAAGAGTTCCCATGGCAAGTATGCAGGATAGAATCAGAGACCTTGAGGCCAAAATCGAGGAGGCGCAATTAGGCGGCGGACAAAAACGTATCGACGCACAACACGCCAAAGGAAAGCTCACCGCTCGTGAGCGTATCCATTTTTTATTAGATGAAGGAAGCTTCGAAGAAACGGGTATGTTGGTTCAGCATCGCTCAAACTTCTTTGGCCTAGACAAACAAAAGTTTTTAGGCGATGGTGTGGTTACCGGATATGGAACTATTGATGGTCGCTTGATCTATGTATTTGCCCAAGACTTTACAGTTTTAGGTGGTTCCTTAGCCGAAGCGCATGCAGAAAAGATTTGTAAGGTGATGGACCTAGCGATGAAGAATGGGGCTCCGGTTATTGGACTGAATGATTCGGGTGGTGCTCGGATACAGGAGGGAGTCGTCTCCTTAGGAGGATATGCGGATATCTTCTACCGGAATACTCGCGCAAGTGGTGTGATTCCTCAGCTGTCAGCGATCATGGGGCCTTGCGCTGGTGGAGCGGTTTATTCACCTGCCTTGACCGATTTTATCGGAATGGTAGAAGGCACTAGTTATATGTTTGTAACCGGTCCAAATGTGGTAAAAACAGTTACCCATGAAGAGGTAACCGCTGAGGAACTCGGAGGTGCCTCCGCCCATAGTACCAAATCTGGAGTTACTCATTTTACTTATGGGAATGAAATGACCCTCATTAAGGGCTTCCGGAAGTTACTTAGCTATATTCCACAAAATTGTGAGGAAGAGCCTCCGGCTATTGCCTATGAAGCGGGGGATGAGTCACGCATGGAATTAAATGAGATTATTCCTGAGAACCCTAATCAGCCTTATGATATTCGGGAAGTTATAAACGGTACCGTTGATGAGGACAGCTTCCTTGAAGTACATAAAGATTTTGCCCAAAATATCGTAGTTGGTTTTGCTAGAATGGCGGGTAAATCGATCGGTATCGTAGCAAATCAACCTGCTTATTTAGCGGGGGTTCTGGATAATGATTCTTCTACCAAAGGAGCACGCTTTGTGCGTTTCTGTGATAGCTTTAATATTCCTTTATTGGTTTTTGAAGATGTACCAGGTTTTTTACCCGGAACGGATCAAGAGTGGAATGCGATTATTAGCAACGGAGCTAAATTACTCTATGCTTTTTCTGAGGCAACCGTGCCAAGAATTACAGTTATCACCCGAAAAGCATATGGTGGCGCTTATGACGTGATGAATTCCAAGCATATTGGCGCTGATTTGAATTACGCCTGGCCATCTGCTGAAATCGCGGTGATGGGAGCTAAAGGAGCCGCAGAAATTATCTTCCGAAAGGAGATTTCCTCAGCCGATGATCCAGCCGCAAAGCTCAAAGAGAAAGAGGATGAATATGCCGCAATCTTCGCCAATCCTTACCGGGCTGCTTCTCGTGGCTATGTGGATCAGGTGATCCGACCCGATGAGACCCGTCAGAAGTTGATTAAGGCCTTCCAAATGTTGGAAAACAAGGTCGATAGTCTACCAAAGAAGAAGCATGGTAACATCCCCCTCTAATAATGTTTAGATCCTAAGCGCCCTGTTTATGGGCGCTTTTTTTTGCCTTTAGCTTGGATATTGAGGCCGAACTATTTTCTGTACTTTCGGTTGGAATGCAAAAACATCAAGAAATATGAAAATAGTTATGAAAAGCATGGCTTTACTGATGGTCTTAGTAATTAGCATGTCATTTAAAGGTGACAAGCCAATGTTGGCATTTGGTGCTAAGGCTCCGCTGGCTGATGTGCAGATGGATGATATTAGTGGGGCAAAATATAGCCTCGATGACCTGAAGAAGGAGAATGGTCTTTTAGTGGTCTTTAGCTGCAATACTTGCCCTTTTGTATTGGGTTGGGAAGATCAATATCCCAAGCTTAAAGACTTGGCAGATGCCCAGAAAATTGGCATGGTGCTAGTAAATAGTAATGAGAAGAAACGCGAAGGTGATGATAGCATGGCTGAGATGCAGGAGCATGCAAAGGAGTCTGGATATACGATGCCTTACGTGATTGATGTAAATAATAAAATGGCGGATGCCTTTGGTGCTCGCACCACTCCCCATGTATTTCTGTTTAATGGAGACCTGGAATTAGTTTATCGCGGTAGTATTAATGATAAATACGAGAATCGTTCCAAAGAGGCGGAAGACGAATACCTGCAGAATGCCTTAGAAGCTTTGGGCGCTGGGAAAAGTATTGATCCGGCAGATACCCGGGAGTTAGGATGCTCCATAAAAAGAGTCTAATCCTTTAAGCGGGAAATTTATTTCCAATCATCGCGTTTCTTGTTCAAATTTAGGGAATGAGGAACGCGATTTTTTTTGGCCTTTGGCTGCTTTTTTATCAGTTTTTTTGGGGAGAGCATTTAGCGCTCAATCTATTCACCTTTGCCTTAGCCGTGCAGATTAGCCTGCGCTACTTCCATCGAAATTGGACGCTTAAGACCGATGAGATACCCTATTTGCTTTCCTTTCTTTTAAGCGGATTAGGATTGGTTTTTATCAATTCAAGCCTGAGTATCTTGGTCTTCATCATGGTGAATTTTGCTTATTTCAGTTTTAATTCTGGACCTAGGAAAAGCCCCATGGAACATTTGTTCTACGCTATAATTCGGGTTTTTAATATGATGCAGCCTTTACTCCCCAGCGGACTAAAAAAGGGACCTAAAGGGATAGAGGCGGTATTTTCGATACTGCGATTGGCCATCCTACCCCTGGGGATATTCATTTTATTTTTTCTGGTATTCAGAGCCGGGAACCCCATCTTTAAGGAATGGAGCGATGCCTTTTCCCAAGGATTTTGGGAATGGTTTGAGGATTTGTCTTGGGACCTCATTTGGTTTATGATTCTTGGTTTTGCCTTGCTGCGGTCTTTCTTTTTACAAAAACGAAACTGGCCGTCAATCCTGGACGACGCCAAGTTTATCAATAAAGGGAGGAATCGCAGGCGCAGGCGCCATTTTAATATGAATGGTCTACATCATGAGTATCGCATGGCCATCATGGTTTTTATCTCCTTGAACCTTCTGCTCTTAGTCGTTAATGTTATCGATATTAAGTGGTTCTGGTTTGGTTTTGAAGTGCCGAAGCAATTCAGTTTAAAGGAGTTTTTACATGAAGGCGTGGCTTACCTAATCATCTCTATCCTTATGGCTTCAGCGGTGGTTTTCATCTTTTTTAGGAATAATCTCAACTTTTACCCTAAGGCAAAATCACTCAGGATTTTAGCGAGAATTTGGCTTATCCAAAATGGAATATTGGTGATTTCCGTCTGCTTACGCACGGTCTATTATATCGATTTCCATGGTCTTGCATATGGCCGAATTGTGGTTATTAGCACACTTTTGGTAGTAAGCTGTGGCCTGTTCTTACTGTATCGAAAGGTGGGGCTGCACCATCATTCAGCCTTTGTGTTTAGGCGAGTCTCAGCCTTCTCCATGCTGCTTCTAGCTATCTTAAGTACAATGGATTGGGATCAAAAAATCAGTGCTTATAATTTAAATAATGGGCGGATTAGTGAAATTGATGTGGACAATTACTTAAGGATGCATCCGCGAACTTATCCCTTGATATATGAAAACCTTGATATTGTTGAGGAGCAGATAAAAGCTCATCAATCCAATACCACACGTTGGATTAAGTACGTTAGTATCGAGGATTTCAAGGAGACCCTGGATCTTAATGCTCAGAACTTTATCGAAGAACGGGAGGATCTTGGTTTTTGGTCGTGGAACTATGCGGATGGGAAAGCATTAGAAAAACTCCAAAGGATAAATCCCTAATTACTTTATGCCTCCTTGTACTAGAGCTTTGTATTTTTGCAGCTTAAAATTCTAAGGATATGAAAATCGGGGTTGTTGTTTTTCCCGGCAGTAATTGTGATCAGGATATGATTTACACCTTGCGCCAAATGAACCATGAAGTGGTAGAGCTTTGGCATAAGGATACAGATTTGCAGGGAGTGGAAATGGTGGTTTTACCCGGAGGTTTCTCTTATGGTGATTACCTGCGTAGTGGTGCAATAGCCCGTTTTTCACCTATCATGGAACAAGTCATTGCTTTCGCAGATAATGGAGGCTATGTACTAGGAGTATGCAATGGCTTCCAGGTTTTATGTGAAAGTGGATTACTTCCAGGAACCTTATTGCACAATACCAGCCATACCTTCATTTGTAAGAACGTAAATCTGAAGCCGGTATCTCGTACTGCGGCAATCACCGCAGATCTAGATGAGGATAAAAATTACGTGATTCCCGTTGCTCATGGAGAAGGCCGTTACCATATTGATGAGGATGGTTATAATCTCTTAAAGGAAAATGATCAAATCCTTTTCCAATACGTAGATGCTAGGGGCCAGGCCACGGCTGATGCCAATGTAAATGGATCTTTATATCACATCGCTGGAGTAAGTAATGCTGGAAAAAACGTATTTGGCATGATGCCTCACCCCGAACGTGCAGCGGATCCTAACCTAGGTAATACAGATGGAGCCAAGCTGTTTGAAAGCCTGTTTAACAATCTTACGGTAGAAGCTTAAAAAGTTTCTTTGATAAAATGAAAAACCCCTGAAAGCTTAAGCTTTCAGGGGTTTTTCATGCCTTTAATTTGGTTTTAAGGGACGAGTATTTTTTCCCTCCGAATCTCGCTGCCACGACGTAGAGTCAATATATATTGACCTTTGGAAATGTCGGTGAGCCTAAATTTCTTGTCTGGGAATTTTGAGGAGTAGCGATCCCTCCAAATGAGTTGCCCTTGCAGATTATAAAGTTCCATTTCCCAGATTCCGTCTTGCTTGAAACTAAGTTGGAATTGATCTTGAACCGGATTGGGATAAACCTCAAAATTCGACTCCGCCTTGAGCTCGTTCTCTTCAATACCAATACCGCCTAGGAATTGAGAAGTATAAACTCCTCTTCCGTGAGTAGCGGCCATAATGGTGTAATCGCTTTCTCGCAACTGTAGCATATCGACGCGCACGTTTGCTAATCCATTGTTAGCTGGATTCCAATTCGGAACACTATCCATAAAGTTTTTTGTTTCCCACACGCCAAGTTCAGTAGCGAGAATTACATGATTCCCCTCGCGAGGATTGCGAATTACCCATCTGACTGGCATATCCGGTAAGTCTCCTTCTTTGTCGTACCAGGTTTGTCCGCCATCATTAGTATAAAAAACAGAAGGAATACCGTAATTAGAAAATGTAGCGATCAACTCATCTTCACTGTCACCGACTTCAATTGAAGAGATATAGCCAGTAGGAAAATTACTGCCCGTTATATTGGTAATGATTTCAGAACCAGCTTCATCGGCACTGTCTACTCGAAGGATTACTCCTGCGCCACTGGCTACCCATATTGTTGAGGTGTCATCCACAAAAGGACTGACCCGAATATGACTGGCTTGATCTCTTAGGCCGGTAAGCCGAATAACCTCTTCTTGCACCGTGGAGTTAACTCCCTTGTAGCGATAGATTTCGAAGGAATTTTTACAGGCGTAAAGAATGTTGGTGTTTGGGTCAAGGGCTGCGGGATTGATGAATCGGCCATCATTATTGTTGATAAATGTACGCCCAAAGCTATTTCCAGCATTGAAAGAGCGGTAATAATTGTTTCGGATGTAGCTGGTTATCCAAAAGTTGGCGTTTAGTTGATCGATGAAACAATAACCGCCATCACCCCCAGTAGCACGATTTGTAAAACCAAATCCAGGCTGGGAGAAACGCTCGGTACCATTATCCTGTGATCCTGCTGACATCAAATTGGACCCTGCGGTTGGTGAAATAGCACCCGCGTAGAACTGAGTCGTATTGTAAGCTGCATTATGATGAGCAAAATTTGGGAAAGCACTGGTCATATCGGTGGAAATGGCTACCCCACCATCATTTCCGATTAGGACGGTTGAAGAGGAGCCAGGTTCATAGATGATCTGATGTTGGTCTGCGTGAACAAAAGGGTATTGGGTTCCGCCATACCACTGACTCAATTTTTGCCAGGTGCTGCCACTATCTTGGCTTCGGTGTAAGTTAATACCTCCAACGATAATGGAGCCTTCATCATTTGGATCGACCTGAATAATTAAGTCGTACCAAGCCTGTCCTCGGGTAAAGTCATTGGCGGGAATACCGGGATCATCATCGTTGGGGCGAGAAAGGTTTTGCCAAGTATTTCCTGAGTCAATACTTCTTACGATTCGGAAAATACTGCTATTCTGTTCAATTAAGCCATAGATGAATGCAGGGTTTGAAGGAGCTACGGCTAGTTCTACTCGTCCGCCCTGAGAAAAACGGGAGACAGTAAAGTTTTGGCCATCATCGCTATATAATATTTCTCCACCGCCTCGCGTGGTGCCAGACTGACTTATTGCATTCACGGTCCCTACCCAAATTCGGTTATCCGGGCCAATTTCGATATCGCCAATTGCATAATGGAAATTTTGATTTGGTACCGTATCCATTACTTGGGTGAAGCTTTGTCCACCATCAGTAGACCGATATAAACCCTCATGGGTACGCGCAGATGGTGAGAACCCTGCATAATTCGCATCTCTTACCGCAACATAAAGAACTCCTGTTCCATTTTCATCGCGAACAGCGATGTCACGCACGGCGTCAAAAATCGCCGAGTTTGGAAGCTGCGACCAGCTAGTTCCGCCGTCGGTCGTCTTCCACACTCCTTGACCTCGGGTGCTAGATAGAGAACCAATTCCTTCACCTGTCCCAACATAAAATATTTGCGGGTTAGTAGGGTCATAGGCAATGCAACTTACGCCTAAGGTTTGCCAAAAATCATCTACTGGCACCCAAGTATTATTGGGGTTACGGATATCGGTATTATACCAAAGTCCACCGGTCACTGCGCCCGCCCAAACTTTACGATGAGTACTATCATTAGGGTCAAACATTAAAGCTCTGGTGCGGCCTCCTACGTCATAAGGTCCTCTTTCTTGCCAGATTAAACTTGGGATGCCACTGCTGTCCGCAGCTACCTTCTGGCGGAAAGCATTTTGAGAAGCTTCGATCCTGGCCCGAGCCGCTTGGAGCTTTTCGGGAGTGGGATAACCCAAAGCAGGATCCATGGTCATGATAAAGTTCTGCTGACCAGCTAAATCGGGGCGATCTTGTTTGGGCATCGCTTCTAATTCCTCGGCACTGTACCCGGGATCAGAATAGGGATGCTCAGCTAAGAATTTGGCATAAGCCTCATGCTTGTCTAGTACATGAGTTTCCTTTTGTGATACCAGAAGCCAAATAGAGGCTAGAAGGGCAAAGCTCGCGAAGCTAGACCAGTAGACTTTTTTCATAGGGCAGAATTTAGGGACCAAAAAACTAGGCGAATATAAGCTTCCAACCATAGTTTTTTTCTATTCCATATTATAACGGATAGGAATAGCAATCGTTTGGTCTTAGACGCTTAAACATGAAGTTCCTTATATCAAACTTCCTGGTCCCCTTCTGCTTTTTTACTGCGCCTTTGTCTCAGGACGGAGGTTCAAGCGCTCTTTGGCTTGATTCCCTCCAGGATATCCATTAATTCTTTATTCTGCTTGGCAACGATATATAGATTGTGTCCCAATCGTTCCTCCCATTGAGAACGGTGATGATGCTGTTGCCGATACTTTTTGGGTTTTCCCTCCGGAGCTTCAACATCCTTAAAGAAGAACAAAGGTTCTGAGTCTAAATACTCTACGATTTGGATGAAGCGGTCTATGGTGATTTTGGTATGTCCGTTTTCCAACTTTGCATAGCTACTTTGGGTAATTCCCAATACTTGAGCGATATCAGATTGTTTGATGCGTCGAAGTTCACGGAGGGTGCGGATGCGTTTACAGATTTCTTCGGCAGTCATTATTTCTTTACTTGTTTTGGACAAAGAAATAATTAGCGCAATACTTTTTTTGCAGGACTTAACGGAAAAACTTGTCTTACAAGTTTTACATGGGAGTCGAGACCTGACTAGCCGAACTCCATGAGTTTTCGGCGGTACACGGAGAATAATTTACTCTTACTGACGAAGCCAATGTATTTGCCATTTTCAACTACCGGGAGATTCCAGGCCCCGGTAGACTGAAACTTTTTCATCACTTCGTTCATGTTTTCATCGCTTTCAATTAAAGCGGGCGGTGGACTCATTAATTCGGAGACAAAGGTCTCTTCATAGCGTTCGCTTTCAAACATAATACCCCGGAAATCATCTAGAGTAAGCACCCCTACCAGGCTTTCATTTTCATCGATTACCGGGAATAGGTTCCTCCGCGATTTACTCACCACCTTCACCAATTCTCCTAAATTCAGATTAGGGGAAACAATTTTAAAATCATCTTCCACCACCTTCTTTAAAGACAGGAGGGTAAGAATCGCATGATCCTTATTATGAGTAATTAAATCTCCTCTTTTAGCCAACTGCATATTGTAAATGGAGAAGGGCATCAAATTTCGCGTGACTAAATAACTGATAGTGGAAACCATCATTAGCGGCAGAAAAAGATTATATCCGGCCGTAATTTCGGCAATCATAAAAATCGCGGTTAATGGGGCGTGAAGTACCCCGGCCATCATTCCTGCCATACCCACTAAGGCAAAATTCGTGGTATTTATCTCAGCTACCCCAAACTCTACCATTACAAAGGCAAAGGCAAAACCCAAGGATGAGCCCACAAAAAGTGAAGGGGCAAAAATACCGCCCACTCCTCCGGCTCCCATAGTGAATACCGAAGCAAGGATTTTAACGAAAACCAGACCTAAAAGCAGGAAAACTATGATGTAGGGCCCTTCAAATTTCTTATAGAGAAAGCTTTGCTCTACAACCGAAGCCACATCCCCATTGAGCAAGGCGTTGATAGTCTGGTAACCTTCACCATAAAGCGGTGGAACTAACCAAATGCTGAGACCGAGAGCGAAGCCACCAATCAGCAGCTTTTTCCACTTGCTCTGGATGTTGGTGAAGAACTCATCGAAATAGAAATAAACCTTATTAAAATAAACCGATACCAAAGCAGTAAGCACGCCTAATAACAGATACCAAGGGAGGTGTTCAACTTGAAAGCTATCTATTGAGGAATAATGGAAGAGTGAATCATTTCCCTCAATAAAAATCGAAGTCACCGCCCCGGAAACAGAGGCTAATAATAAGGGGACTAAGGAGGCTAGGGTAAGGTCGAGGCTAAAAATCTCTATCGTGAAAATGATAGCGGCAATCGGTGCGTTAAAGATGGAAGCGATGGCTCCGGCCGTAGCACAACCAATCATTAGGATTCTTTGTCTAAAATTAAGATGCATCATCCGGCCAAGATTACTACCTATGGCGGAGCCAGTACTTACGGTGGGTCCTTCCAAACCTACAGAACCTCCGAAACCTACCGTGAAGGCGGAAGTAATTACCGAGGCAAACATCTTGTAAGGCTTCAAAAAACCGCTGCGCCTTGAAATAGCAAATAAGGTCGAAGGAATCCCTTCACCAACGGGACCCTTGATTTGTGACTTTACTATTAGGGTTAGCCCAATACCAATAATTGGAAAGGCAAAATAGTAGATGTTGAAATAAGGATCGAGATATTCAGAATGTATAAGCTCCTGGATGAAGTGAGTAGTATTCTTAAGTAATACTGCCACTAAACCAGCGATTAAACCCACAATTACACTTAGGATTAGGATAAACCTTTCCTGGGGGATGTTTTTCGCCCGCCAGAATAGGAATTTAGCTAAGAGGCTTTGTGGTTTTTGAGCCATTACTCAGCAGATGATTCTAGTCCAATCCCTAATTCTTGTAATTGGGTATGATCGATGGAGGCGGGACTATTTATCATTAAATCACGGCCCGCATTATTTTTCGGAAAGGCGATAAAATCACGAATGGTTTCTGAACCTCCAAGAAGGGCAACAAGTCGATCGAAGCCGAAAGCAATCCCACCATGAGGAGGAGCTCCATACTCGAAAGCATCCATTAAGAAGCCAAATTGAGCTTGAGCCTCTTCTTTACTGAAGCCTAAGACCTCAAACATTCTACTCTGTACCTCTCGGTCATGAATACGAATAGAACCTCCACCGATCTCATTGCCGTTGAGAACCATATCATAGGCGTTGGCACGTACTGCCCCAGGATTTGTGTCTAAAAGTTCAAGATCCTCTGGCTTTGGTGAGGTGAAAGGGTGGTGCATCGCATGGAAACGGCCGCTTTCTTCATCCCATTCTAAAAGAGGGAAATCTAGAACCCAAAGAGGGGCAAAGACTTCAGGGTTCCTTAGACCTAAATTTTCACCCATATGCAAACGCAATTCACTCATGGCTTTACGAGTCTGCGTCTCTTTTCCCGCTAAGATTAGCAGTAAATCACCGGATTTGCTACCCGCTGCTTTATGCCATTTGGCTTGGGCTTCTTGATCGAAAAACTTATCTACCGAAGATTTATAGCTTCCGTCTTCATTGAATTTGGAATAAATGAGACCCTGCATACCAATTTGGGGGCGTTTTACCCAATTGGTTAAGGCATCCAATTGCTTGCGACTGTAGCTTGCTGCGGCAGGCACCGAGATTCCAACTACCAGTTCTGCTTCATCAAAAACTTTAAATCCCTGGCCTTGTGATAATGCATTTAAATTGCATAATTCCATGCCAAAGCGGATGTCCGGTTTATCATTGCCGTAACGCTCCATGGCTTCAGCATAGCTCAAGCGTGGCACAGTATCAATCTCAAGACCCTTAAGTTCTTTCAATAGTGATTTGATTAAACCTTCAAATTGTTGAAGTATATCTTCCTGCTCTACGAAGGCCATTTCACAATCCACTTGCGTAAACTCGGGTTGCCGGTCAGCCCTAAGGTCCTCATCCCTAAAGCACCGCACTATTTGATAATAGCGATCATATCCGGAGACCATTAGAAGTTGTTTAAAGGTCTGCGGTGATTGGGGAAGAGCATAAAATTGACCCTGGTTCATTCGAGACGGAACCACAAAGTCACGGGCGCCTTCTGGGGTAGACTTGATGAGATAGGGAGTTTCCACTTCCAAAAAGTCCTCCGAATTTAGAAAGGCTCTAACCGCTTGTGCCACTCGATGGCGCAGCATAATATGCTCTTGCAAAGGATCTCTGCGCAAATCGAGATAGCGATATTTCATACGTAATTCTTCTCCTCCATCTGTTTCTGTTTCAATGGTGAAAGGAGGTGTTTTGGCCGCATTTAGAAGCTGTAAATCTGTTACCTTAATTTCAATCTCACCGGTTGCCATCTTAGGGTTCTTACTTTCCCTTTCCAAAACTTCTCCCTCAATCCGAATCACATATTCTCGACCCAATTGACGGGCTGAAGCTAGTAATTCCTCATTCCATCCTTCATTAAAAGCAAGCTGAGTGATACCATATCGATCTCTTAGGTCAATAAAGGTCATCCCTCCCATATTCCGAACGCGCTGCACCCAGCCGCTCAAAGTCACTACTTCACCAATATTCGAAGCCCTCAGGGCACCACAATTATGAGATCGATACATCAAAATGAATTTAGCCGGCAAAATTACAATATCGAAAGGGCATCCCTATTTTTGATATCGAAAATAATTAGATCAATCACCATGATTCAGCCCTTTGACGATGAGTACTTTATGCGTAAAGCTTTAGAGGAGGCCCAAATTGCCTTCGAGGAAGATGAGATCCCTGTGGGGGCAATAGTGGTGAGTCAGGATAAAATTATTGGTCGGGGACACAATATGACCGAGCGTTTAAATGATGTAACTGCACACGCGGAAATGCTTGCTATTACTGCCGCTGCTAATTATTTAGGAGGTAAATATCTTCGTGATTGTACCCTGTATGTAACCTTAGAGCCCTGTAGCATGTGTGCCGGAGCCTTATTCTGGACACAAATTTCTAAAGTGGTGTTTGGTGCTCCTGATTCGAAGAGAGGATTTCGGGAGTTTGGCTCTCGATTACACCCTAAGACCCAACTAATTGAGGGTGTTTTACGTGAAGAAAGTACTAGACTATTACAAGAATTTTTTCGAGCCAAACGGAAAAAATGACTTTGGCATGATATTCTAATAAACCAAAACGCAAACTTTTACGTATAAATAAAACCCCAATCTCTGATAAAATGGTCATTACTAACCTTCAAATTCGAAAATCTTTGCAGTGGGCCCCAGTAGCTTTGGCTGTTTTGGTGCTTGCGGATTTGATTCTGTATCTCAGCCCCAGTTTCCTGGGAGGCTTAAAAATTAATGGATATGTAACCAGTTTCATCCTCTTATCCTTAATTGCCTTTTATGCCTATGTCGGTTATCCTATGTTCAGCATGAATCTGAAAAAGGACAAGATCATTTTTCGCTCTCATTTAGCCCTAAGTACTCTATTCGGGAAAACCTTGGTAGTTCCAAGGGTGAACCTTAGTAACTTGGAAATTGATCAAACTGGATTTCGAGATAAACTCAAAGTAACCTACCTAAACAGGAGCGGTAAGGAGGTAAGCCAAAAGTTTAGCATTACCATACTAAGTGAGCGGAAAAAAGCCATGCTGCGCAAAGCGGTAGAAGAGTTCCGTCGGGAAAAGTCCCCCCAGAGTTTACATCTCTTTATCTAATAGATAAGAAAACTTTATATCAAGCTCAGTCTTTTAGGCTGAGCTTTTTTTGTTTGTAATTTTGCTGTCTAATTCGAAAAGAATCTACTATGTACCCAGAAGATATAATTGCTCCCATGCGCGCGGACCTTACTGATGTAGGTATTACCGAGACTCGCACAAAAGAGGACGTAGAAACTAATATTAAAGCCGATGGAACCACTTTGGTGGTTATCAACTCTGTTTGTGGTTGTGCAGCGGCCAATGCGCGTCCGGCTGTTAAAATGGCAACTCAGCACGGTAAAACCCCAGATCGCATGATTACGGCCTTTGCGGGCAATGATGTGGAAGCGGTGAACACGGCTAGAGCAATGATGGCTCCATTCCCGCCATCTTCTCCAAGTATCGCGCTTTTCAAGAATGGAAGTTTAGTGCACATGATTGAAAGACATCATATTGAAGGACGTCAAGCTGATATGATTGCCGCAAATCTAACCGCGGCTTTCGATGAGTTTTGTTAGTTCCTAGCAGGAAAGATTTGAAGAGCCACTGGACCAACCAGTGGCTTTTTTTATGCTTTGTCCTCCCTAGCATGAACACCACTTCACTTTGGGGGTTTTGGAGATATGACTAGAAGTGAAAAAATTCATGGTCTCATTCGAGATCTTTCGCAAGGTTTATATGAGCGAGAAGAGGTAATGAAGCTGGCTTTGTTAGCAGCGACCTCTGGCGAAAGCCTTTTCCTACTTGGACCGCCGGGAGTAGGTAAGAGTATGGTAGCCCGAAGATTAAAATTCGCTTTCAAGGACGCTCAGTCCTTTGAGTATCTTATGACGCGTTTCTCAACTCCGGAGGAGGTCTTTGGCCCTGTATCCATAAAAAAACTAAAGGAGGAGGATAAATACGAGCGCAAAACGGAGCAGTACATGCCCGGGGCAAACATTGTTTTTTTGGATGAGATTTGGAAGGCCAGCTCATCTATCCAAAATGCGCTACTCACCATAATTAATGAAAAGGTTTACCGTAATGGCGAACAGGAAATCGCCGTTGATCTTAAGGGATTAATTACCGCTAGCAATGAATTACCGCCGAGCGGTGAAAACTTCGGTCCTCTATACGATCGACTATTGCTCAGGTACAGCCTGGAGGAAATTAAAGATGAAGGGGATTTTTTAGAAATGATCACCAGTACCCAAAGGGTTTACGATGACCCCGTGCGGGAAGAAAATAAGATCAGTGCGGCGGAACTTTCATTATGGCAGGATCAAATTGATCAGGTAAGGGTAGAAGATGAGGTCTTAAACGTAATTCAATTGGTGCGTCAGAAAATCATCGATTATAATGCCAAGCAGGCAGAGGGCCAAGAGCAAATTAAGGTCTTCGATCGCCGGTGGAAAAAGATTGTTCGTTTGTTGCGCACCTCGGCTTTTTTAAATGAGCGGGAAAAAGTTGATTTAATGGACTGTTTTCTCATCCGCCATGCTTTATGGAATCAGCCCCACCAAATTGAGGCCGTTGAAGAGATTTTGGCTGAGACCATCCGCAAGCATGGATACAGTTTAGCGGTGGGTCTGCCTATGTTGCGCAAAGAGATTCGCGCTTTTGCGGATGAGGTAAGTAATGAGGTACGGGTTAAAGTAGCGCGATCCGAAGAGATATTACGTCCCATAGAAGAAGAGTTTTATGAACTCAATAGGAATGGAGAATCCTTTGCAGGGAAATACATTCAAGTGAAGGATTACAATCGTTTACAGCACAGTGAAGTTCCAGTTTTAAACTTGTATGATGATGAGTTTAAATTGGTATCCCGATTGGCCGCCGAGCGCTCAGAGCATGCCTTCTCCTTAAAGTTGAAACATAATGCTCAACAACATCAAATAAGCCTAAGAACATATAAGCAAGAGCGCTTTGATTATCATTTTAAAAGTCCTCATCCATTGCTTAAGAAATTTTGGGAGGAACGATTTGAGAAATTAGAAACCTACCTCAAGAAGCAGGAACAGCGCCTGGCAGCTGAAAAACCTGAGGAACTAGTAAAAGGAGGAGCCCATCATTTTATTGATAAGGCCCTATTTCCAATTGTTGAATCGAATCATAAATCAGTAAGCGAGGAGATTGAGGCGCTACAATTACAGTTGGAGAAGATTCGCCACGATTATCAACGGGAGAAATAATTTTTCATCGCATCGAGCAACCACTATTGGATAAGTAGGTCTCTATAATGGAGGCCCAATTACCTTTTCTGCAGACAAGGAGTGCCATCAGAAAATCTGATGGAGAAGAACCTAAATACTTCATTATGAAGAAGTACACTCCTTTATTGTCCCTATTCTTTATGCTCGTTTTTTATGTGGGCGAGCTGAAGTGTCAAGATGCTCCCGGTTCTATTCGGGGTATTATTAGTGTAAAAAATACCGGGGAGCCACTTCCCTATGCGAGTGTCGCATTGTATAACCAGGATTCCATTTTGGTCGCGGGCGCTGTTTCCGATATTGACGGGAAGTATATTATTGATCCAATTCCCCCAGGCACTTATAGATTGGAGGTCGCCTTTGTTGGTTACCGCAGTCTGGTGATAACCGAGGTGCTTGTTCAGGCAAAGGCTCCGACTCGCTTAGACTTGGAGCTGGAAGAAAATGCAGAAATGCTTTCGGAGATTGTGCTTCCCTATGATGCGCCCCGTTCTCGTTCGATGAGGATATTAAGCCCTGTTTCACAGCAGAGTATACAGCAAATGGCGGTCCGGGATATCTCGTCAGTGGCAGGCCAGGCGGCGGGAGCGACCTATGGAGGGCAAGATTCACCTGGAATCCGCGGCAGTCGCAGTGTTGGAAACACATATTACATAGATGGGGTTAAAGTTCGAGGTAGTGTTAAGCTTCCCCAAGCGGCCCTTGCCCAAGAGGAGGTTATTGTAAATAGCATCCCGGCAACTTTCTCCACGCCTATTGCCCCTGTGCCTGCCGATGCTGATCCTTCAAGGGAATACCAAACGGAAACAGATTTTGACTTGCCAGGGCAGAAAAATGACAATCGAGACTTATTGAGTATGCAAATTCCACACTTTAAAACGGCCTTAGGGAGCTGGACCGTTATTTCGGAGCCCGCCCAGTCCTTGGAGCAATCTAAAGCCCAGGCCTTTGAAGGGGAGTATTACCGTTCCATTCCCGAAAATGATTTCTATGGTACTTATTATCAGCCCTTGTCCACCTTTGGGGCAGATGTGGATGTAGCCTCTTATGCCAACGTTCGTCGCATGCTTAATTATGGAGAATGGCCCCATCCTGATGCCGTACGAATAGAAGAATTTATCAACTATTTCCAATATGATTATCCAGAGCCGGAGCCAGATGAGCCATTTTCTATAAATCTGGATCAAAGGCCTTGCGATTGGAATCCTCAACACAAATTATTGCGAATAGGGCTAAAAACAGCTTCGGTTGATTTCGGGGATTTGGCCCCAAGCAACCTGGTTTTTCTGATCGATGTGAGTGGGAGTATGGACATGTCCGATAAACTCCCACTCCTTCAGAAAGCCATGAAGATTATGGTGAAACAATTAAAGCCTGAAGATCGGGTAGCGATTGTGGTATACGCTTCTTCTACTGGCCTTGTTTTGGAGTCGACTCCGGCCAGAGAAAGAAAGAAAATCATCCAGGCTATTGAAAATTTGGAAGCTGGAGGATCAACCGCCGGAGGCGCGGGAATTCAACTGGCATATAAGGTGGCGGCAGCCAATTTCATTAAAGAGGGGAATAACCGGGTGATTCTAGCAACCGACGGGGATTTTAATGTGGGTGTTTCATCGGAAAGTGGTCTGATAGAACTGATAGAAGAAAAGCGTGAATCAGGTGTGTTTTTAAGTGTCTTGGGCTTTGGTACTGGCAATTATCAAGATGGTAAGATGGAGCAATTGGCCGATCATGGCAATGGAAATTACGCCTATATCGACGGGCTTTTAGAAGCGCGTAAAGTTTTGGCTACTGAGCTGGGGGCCAATCTGCATGTCGTAGCAAAGGATACCAAGTTTCAAATAGAATTCAATCCCCAAAAGGTTTCTGCCTACCGATTATTGGGCTATGAAAATCGTCTTTTAGCGACCGAAGATTTTGACGATGATACCAAGGACGCCGGTGACATAGGCGCCGGGCATTCCGTTACGGTTTTGTATGAAATTATTCCCAGGATTAATGCTGCTGATAGCCTTTGGTTGGACAAGCCCCGTTTAAGATATCAGGATTTGGCCCTCAGTGAACAGGCTTATGGCCAGGAGATCGCTTTATTAAAGATACGCTATAAAGAACCTGACTCTAATCAATCTCAGTTAAAGATATACCCGGTGCAAGATACCTATAGCACCGACCCTGATTTCGCCTTTCTCTCGGCGGTGATTCAATACGGCTTATTGCTGCGGCGTAGTGAATATGCAGGCAATAGCAGTTTGGACGCAGCCATCGCCTTGGCAGAGCGGCACCTTGGCCCGGACCCGAATGGCTACCGCCGAGAGTTTGTTCAATTATGCAAACTTGCTAGGGATTTGGAGGATTAGAAAGGAGGCTTCGGCCTCCTTTTCTTGTATTTCGTGTAAAGAATTTGGCGATTCATGTTAAGCTTTTAAAAAAGGAGGAAAACCCTGAGGTATTTTATTGCAAAAGTCTAGCAGATAGTCGTTTTTTGATGATTCTTAGGCAGATAAGATTAAATTTAAAAACTCTATCTTTAACCTTCTTCAATCCTACCTTTATGAAAAACAAGTACTTATCTCTACTTGCACTGGTCATTCTGACTTTTGCTTGTACCAAACCGGATGAAATCTTAGACGATTTCCAAGTAAACATTTCCCCAACTTTTTACACTTATGTAGTTGAAGTGGGTATCGAAGATTTGGTAGATCCAACTGTGGAGATTACCGATCCGATTACAATCACTATTGGTGGTAAAGACGCTGCTGTCATTTATAATATTGATGGGACAAAGAATTACGATGTAAACTTCAGTACCATCCAGTTGATGATTCCACGCGATGCGGAGCCTACCGAGGGTAATCCGGTGGAGTTTACCATTCGCTTAGAGGCAAATAATTATCAAGCAACAGAGCTGGCCTTTGCCGTTAGAGAGGGGGAGTCTTTCAATTCTGACGTTGCTCGTATGCTAAATCTTAATAACCTGCCTAATAGTATTGGTAGTACCAGTGCTAATGGAGGTATTGATCCTACCACCAACACTTTGGCTCAACCATTGGTGGTAAATGCAGGCTCTCAGGATAGTCTGGCAAAAATTCAGATTACCATTCCTACTGATGTTAAATTCTTGGACGCTGATGGCAACGAGATTGTTGGTAAAAGAGGCGGTACAGGCTTAAACGTAAATGTATTATCCCTTTCTGATTCTTCGGAAGCTTCTCAACAGGCATTACCTAATGGAACGGGATTGATTCAGTTGGTAGAAGACGCAGATGGTAATATTGATACCGTTCTTTTGGAGCAAGGTTCTACCTTCAATATTACCATGGATTTAGACGGTGTTCCGGTTAGAGGTTTCTCAGGAGGTAAAACCTCCGGAGGAGTAGGTACTCGTATGCCTATTACCGACGATGCATGGAATGTGGAGTTCGATAGACCTTATCAAGAAGGCGATTCAGTTTCTTTAATGAGTCTTTCAGAAGGCGACGCTAATTGGGAAGGCGACGATCGTTCATTTGTAATTAAAAAAGATCCGGCAACGGATGAATTATACGTAGACGCTAATATCACTCACCTTTCTTGGTGGAGATGGTGGTGGAGACGCTGGTGGCGCCCAACCTATTATAACCGTGGTATTGGTGGATATTACGTAGATGATCAAGGCCAAGCGGCGGGCCACGTGAGTGGATATATTCGCGGTAGGTTATCCTATTTCCGTCGCGGAAGATGGCGTTCTTGTTATCTATACACCCGCGGTAACTTTGGTCCTAATTGGTACCGTAATCCAAGAAGATTCTGGAGGACTACTAGCCCGTATAATCCGGCAGTCTTAACTTCTTCTTTCTCTCCCGCAACTTACAATTTGACTACAGAGAATAGAGGAAGCTACCGAGTATTAAAGATTCAAGCTAAAGCACAACCAGTTACTCTTAGCTATCTTCTGTACTGTGGTAAGAGTAATGTTAAGGTAGACCCACCTTCTGGAGTGAAGATGTGGTACCGAGAAGTAGGAACTCAGACTTGGAAATGGTTGTACTCTTTCGATGGATCGGCTAGTAGAACGGCTCAATTCCCCGAGTTGAAAGATGGAGATTTCTACGATTTCCGGGCGACCTATCATAGTACGGTTAAGGACACCTTAAACGTTCAGGTAGTTGATAATCGTACTTACGAGGTGAGAATTCCTAACGGGGCGTGTAGCGCGCTTGGAATTTAATTAACTTAAAACCAAGCAACCATGAAAAAAATAGTCTTAACACTAATTGCCGGTCTTTTAATTGCTGCGCCTATTTATGCGCAGGAAGATACCGAGAGCACTGAAGCCACTGGAGAAACTCAGGCTACCGAGAGTACCACTGAGGAGGAACCAGCAGATAAATATTTAATGTTTCAGAATAAGCATGCGCTTGCTTTAAACTTTGGTCTACCAGGCTTTGGGGGAGAGTACGCTTATAACATTAACCGCAACTTAAATTTAAGAGCCGGTTTTCTAACTTTCGCTCTAAATGACTTCAATACTGATTTAGATATTAGTGGTCAATCGGTAAACGTAAACGCGAATTTAAGTTCTCAGGTTTTTGATCTATTCCTAGAGTACCAGCCCTCTTCTAATTCAGCCTTTAAGCTGGTAGCGGGTATGGGATACATTAACAATGTGGGAGTGAACACCTTGATCCTTCTTAACGATGATATCGCCTTCGGTGATTTAACCATTGCTAATGAGGAGATAGGAGACATTGACATTAATATCACCTGGACCAGCTTAGCGCCTTATGTTGGCTTTGGCTGGGGTCGTGCGGTTCCTAAGAAACGCGTAGGCTTTGGTATTGAAATGGGTACCTATTATGCTGGTGGACCTAATGTAGATATCGTGGCCACGGGCATGTTAGTTAACACTTCGGATGAGGCAGCTGAAATGGAAGAAAACCTTGCTTCCTACGCTTGGATGCCTCGCATTATGGCTCGCTTAGCGGTGAAGCTGTAATTTATATTTTGAAATACTTGTTTGATGGGAGGCTTTAGGGCCTCCCATTTTTTTTTTTAAAACGGAATCTCGATAGCAAAGGATTTATTAGCAGATTTCTGTCGCAGATAGAGCCTTCCTCCATGGGCCATGACAATCTTCCTAGACAAGCTTAAACCTATACCAGATCCCTTCTTTTTTGTGCTGAAAAATGGCAGGAAAATCTGATCTTCGATGCTTTCTTCAATTAGTGGCCCGTTGTCGATGACGCTTATATAGTGATAGCCATCGCCTTGATCAATCTCAATCTTAATTTCAGCATGACTCTCATCTTCCAGATTCTCTAAAGCGTTGCGAATTAAATTTAGCAGAACCTGAGTCATTAAATCTCTATCCGCGAATAGGTCGCGACTGGATTTTAAATATTGTATTTCAAAATGGATACCTAAGTCTTGCATTTCTGCCTCGATTAAACCGGCTATCTCCTTCATCAGCTCCTGCCAGGGGATTCGCGTCTTCTGCAGCCGTGGCAGGCGGGCATACTTTGCATAGCGTTCTACAAAACTCATAAGGCCCTCACTACGGCGTTTGATAATCCCCGCTGAGCTGATTAAATCCTGATATTGCTCTTCTTCTATTCGATAAGCATCCCCAGCTTGGGCTTCCAGTTTGAGATTCAGCTGGAGTGTATCGGCTAATGAATTAATGGGGCTAACCGAATTCATGATTTCGTGGGTAAGAACGTGTAGAATTTTTTCTAAAGTTTCATTTTCCCTTTGCTCGTATTCGCGCTGTTCGTTGCTAATTATTATTAGGGTGGAGGAGTCTTCGAGGTTTAAATCAAACTGCTGTAAGCGCCACCACTGTTTTTCACCATCTAGCTTTAGGGAAATCATTTTATGGTTTTCTTCGGACCGCAGAAAATCTTCTAACCAGGGAAAGATCCGGGGCCAATCATCAGCTTTGAGGTGATGCCGCATCCCAGGTAAACCCTGTTCATATTCATTTAAATAGTTTAAGGTGCCCTGGGCGTCTAATAAGAGTAGGTTAAAGGGCAAGTGTTTTAGAACCCTGCTAAACTTGGCATCATTTCGCTCTTCCCGTATTTTAAAATCTCGCAATTGCTTTGTCCAAAGACTGAGGAGATTGTTGAAGGTACTGTTGTCTTCCTTTGACCAACTGAAGTTATAGTCCTCCCTGCGGCTATTTAAAAGTAAGGTTTCAAATTCCCTATCTCGCCTTTTTAGAACTTTTAAAAGCCATTGAAGGCTAATCAGCCATATCACTACTAATATGGCACTAAGTATTATCCAGGATTCCAGGATGGCTGTCCAGGCCAATGCCAGACTACAAGCCAAAAGAATCAGAATGGGGAATACGATACCTTTACTGGACATGGCTAATTTGGTATTTTTCTAGTTTTCGATAGAGCGTGTTGCGATTCACCCCTAAATGCTGTGCCGCTTTGCTTATATTACCATGGTAATAATTTACAACCCTTTCAATATGGTAGGCTTCCAGATCTTCGAGATTATAATGGATTGGTGTTGCGAAATCTTTAGCAAGCTCCGCTTCAGGCTGTTTGCCAGATAAGCCCAGAGGCTCGTGGACCAGATTTAGAATCACGGCTCGTTCCAGGCTGTGGGCTAACTCTCGGATGTTTCCGGGCCAATGATACGTCCCAATCTCCTTCTTTTGATCCTCATTTAGGTGGAACTGTTTCTGGTATTTTTGATTGTAAATAAGCAGGTAGTGGTCCATTAAGGCTTTTAGATCTTGGGGGCGATCCTTCAAGGATGACCAAGCTAAATGAATCGTATTTATGCGGAAGTATAAATCTTGCCTGAAATCGCCTACTTCGATAGCCTTTTCTAAGTCTAAATTGGTGGCGCAAATAATTCTAATATCACAATAACGAATATCGGCCGAGCCTAAAGCTTGATAGCTTCTTTCTTGCAAAAGGCGCAGTAATTTTTGCTGATTAGCCATACTGCAATTCCCAATTTCATCCAAAAACAAAGTTCCACCTTCGGCCTGAGAGATAAGACCCTGTCGATCTTCTCGTGCGTCGGTATAGGCGCCTTTAACTGAACCAAACAACTCGCTTTCAAATAGCGTATCCGGAATGCTTCCCAAATCGACACTCACGAATGGAGCATCACGACGAGGGCTTTGCAGGTGAATATATTGAGCAAGTAGGCTTTTCCCCGTTCCATTGGGTCCGCCGATTAAAACATTTGCTTCAGTTTGCGCTACGGTACGGGCTTGCTGCAAAAGACTAAGGCTGCTTGGATCTTTACTGGTGCGCTCTAAGGTGTCAATTAGCACCTGTCCCTTTTTGCTTTGTTGGATTTGAAATTGATTGAGTTTTTTCCGCGTCGATTTTAACTCATATGCTCTTAGTAATGAAGCCAGAAGCTTTTGATTCTCCCACGGCTTAAGAATAAAGTCGGAGGCACCACTCTTTAATGCCTCTATGGCTAAGTCTATATCTCCGTAGGCCGTGATTAGCAGAACCATCAGATCCGATCTTAAATCTTTTATGTGTTTAAGCCAGTATAGTCCTTCCTGACCGTCGTTTCGACCTTTTTGAAAGTTCATGTCCAAAAGCAGTAGATCGAATTCGGCTTCATTGAGTAGAGAGTGAATTCCTTGAGGGTCCCCTAATGTCTTTACCGTTTCAAAGTGAATTTTTAAATAAAGGGCTAAGGATTCTCTTAGATCTGCATCATCGTCAATAATCAATATTCGTGCAGCACTTTTCATAATTCAAATTTAAGAACTGCCTCATAATGGAACACCAGGGTGTTCCATTATGGAACACAAATTACGGGCTTCGACCACCTGATTTGTTTCAAATGCCTGAAAATCAGGTGAAATTAAAAAGTGGCATTGGTCTGGCATTAAAGGGAGCCTAAGCAATAGAATTTTGGATCGAATAATTAGACCGGAGGAAAAACCGGGAATTTGGAAACGATATCGTTGGGTTTTTCTGGGAGGGCTAGGGCTTATGATTTTGATTTACGCCCTTAAGCCAGGAGGTCGAAGCTATGACCTATTAGTGGATCGCGTCAGCATTGCCGCTATACAAGAAGGCCTGTTTGAGGATGTGATTTCCTTTCAAGCGCGGGTAGAGCCTGAGGTGTTTTTTAGTCTTGATGCAGTAGAGGGTGGCACGGTGCAAGAAATCTTTGTAGAAGCTGGGCAGTCGGTTAAGGCTGGGCAGTCACTAATGAGGCTTGCCAATACTTCTCTAATGCTCGATTTTATGAACCGTGAGACCCAAATTGTAGAGCAGATTAATAATTTACGGAACACTCGTTTACAATTAGAACTCAATGAACGACAGCTTCAAGAGCAAGTTTTGGATTTGAGGTTTGAGCAGGAGCGGATGGCCAGGCAATTTGCCATCGACACCCTGCTTTATTTAGATTCCGTTATTCCAGTGCAGGAATACTCCGACTCCAAGGCGCGCTATCATTACCTAGTAGAGAAGAGAGGTTTGTTGGAGGCAAATTATCTAAGTAATAAATCTCACCGGACAGAGCAGCTAAAAGCTCTAGACCGATCCATAGAGATGATGGAGCGCAATCTTAAAGCAATTCGTGAGAACTTGGAAAACTTAGTGGTTAAGGCACCGATTGAAGGGCAATTGAGTTCCCTTGTGGCAGAAATTGGTCAGAGTATTGCCCGCGGTCAAAACATAGGTCGAATTGAGGACTTAAGCTCTTATATGCTGCGTGCCAATATAGATGAGCATTATTTATCAAGAGTGCAAGTCGGACAAAAAGCTTTCTATGAGCTTAATAGTTTTCGCTGGAAGTTGCGGGTTTCTAAAGTGTATCCTCAGGTTCAGAATAATCAGTTCGTGGTGGAATTTGAGTACCTAGATACCATCCCATCCGAACTCAGAAGTGGGCAAGGAGTGAATCTTCGCCTAGCGCTCAGTTCAAGTGCAAATGCCACCTTGGTTCCAAGAGGAGCATTTTACAGTAGTACCGGTGGTCAGTGGGTTTATGTCCTTGCCTCAGATGGTAAGACGGCTTATCGACGAGAAATCGAATTAGGCCGACAAAACCCTGACTTTATTGAGGTGATTGCCGGCTTGGAGCCTGGAGAACGTATTATCAGCTCTAGCTATGAGAGCTTTAAAGAGTATCAAGAATTGAATTTAATATCTACAGATGATGAATGATATCATAATAAAGACTGAGGGACTCGAAATGCGGTATCGCACCGATCTAATGGAAACATTGGCCCTCGATAAAGTTGAAGTTGAAATCAAACGTGGCGAGTTCATTTCCATTATGGGACCATCGGGTTGCGGGAAGTCCACCCTACTTAATATACTTGGAATGTTGGACCAGCCTAGTGCGGGCAAGTATTTCTTCGAAGGGAATGATATTTCAGGCTTAAAGGAGCAGAAGAGAGCTCGTTTACGTAAAGAAAAGGTTGGCTTTGTGTTCCAGAGCTTTAACCTTATCGATGAACTCACCGTGTTTGAAAATGTAGAGTTGCCTTTGCTCTATCAACGTCGTTCAGCTTCGGACCGAAAAAATCAAGTTACAAAGATTTTGGAGCGCATGGGAATTGATCATCGCGCTTCGCATTACCCTCAACAATTAAGTGGCGGTCAGCAACAAAGGGTTGCGGTAGCTCGCGCGACAGTCGGTGAGCCTTCAGTAATTTTTGCGGATGAACCTACCGGGAATCTCGATAGCGTCCATGGTGATGAGGTAATGAATTTATTAGGTGATTTACACCGCACTGGAACCACCATTGTGATGGTGACCCACTCCGCACACGATGCCGCTTTCTCGGAACGTTCGATTAGATTGTTTGATGGTAAGGTGATTGGCGAAAGTCAGAACCGCTTAGAAGAGGTTCAGTCATGATGTTTCGCAATTACTTAAAGTTAAGCTGGCGACATCTGGTTGCTGGTAAGGCGAACAGCATCATCAGTGTTCTAGGATTAGCGGTAGGGGTGGCAAGTGCGGTGTTAATCGCCCTTTATATCCAGGATGAAATGAGCTATGATCAGTTTCATTCTAAAAAGGACCGCATTGCTAGGATAGTAGAGCGTATTGATCATAGTGGAGAAATTAAAGCTGCACTTACGAGTCTGCCAGTGGGTCCGCAGTTTATGGAAGACTATCCAGAGGTCGAAAATTTTGTGCGGGTCATGCAGATGGGAGAAACCCTTACCATCAAGGTAGGAGATCGCATTTTTCGGGAAGATCGTTTTTTAAGAACAGACTCCAGTCTCTTTGAGGTATTTGATTTTAAATTACTTCAGGGAGACCCAAAATCCGCTTTAGCGGGACCTTCGAAAGTTGTTTTGAGTGAAGACTTGGCTCTTAAATTTTTTGGCAGCAACACAGCAGCCATGGGTGAGCAGATCTTTATTGGGACCTCCCAATATACCGTGAGTGGTGTGGTAGAAAATGGCGATAAGCCAAGTGATATAGATTACCAGGCTTTCACTTCCTTGAGTACTCTTCCAGCGCAGGCACAGCAGGCCCTTAATGGAGACTGGTTTCGTTTGGTGTGTCAAACCTATCTGTTGTTCAATCAGCCCCTAGAAGAACTAGACTTTGAAGATCAATTAGCGGATTTCACAGAGCGAATTATTAAGCCCTTTGTAGCCACCTTTGGTTCGGAAAGCACCGCGGACTTCACCTTGCAAGCAATTGAAGGTCTGCATTTTGATAATAGTCGTGAATATGACACCCCAAAAGGAAATTTATCCTATCTATATATTTTCGGCTTACTGGGCATATTCATTTTGGTGATTGCCACCATTAACTTCGTGAACCTAGCCTTAAGTCAGTCGGTAAAAAGAGCTAAGGAAGTTGGGGTGCGTAAGGCACTAGGAGCGGCGAGATCGCAATTGCGCAATCAGTTTCTTGGCGAAAGTGTACTAATCGTCTTGCTGGCCATGATTCTAGGTCTGGGCTTAGTAGAAGTATTGCTGCCTGGTTTCAATGATATTACCGGAAAGTCATTTGTCTTTACCAAGCTTTTCGGTTGGGAGATGATTCTAACCATCTTCGTCATATTGATTCTCACCTCCGCAATGGCGGGGCTCTACCCGGCCTTGGTGCTCAGTAAATTTGAGAGCTCACGAATTTTAAGGGGAAGCTTACCTAAGATAGGACGCTATGGAAATTTACGCCGAGTATTAATGGTGGTGCAGCTTGCCTTTTCAATTTTGATGATTATCGGCACCCTCGCCATTCAATCGCAGATGCGCTTCTTACAGGATAAGGACTTAGGCTTTGATCAAGAGCAAGTGGTAATATTAAATATACCCCAAGACACGGCGGTGTTTAACCATTTGGAATCCTTTAAGGACCGAATGTTGAGTCATCCTGAATTTATTGGGGTAAGTGGCTCTAGAGGAATTCCAGGTACTAATGTTGGGGAACTGATGTTCCGTATAGAGCAAAATGCCGAAATGCTGGATAAGAGCATAAAGTTTATTGCCGCTGACGAGGACTTTTTTGATATTCTTGGTTTGGAGCTTTTACAGGGACGCATGTTCTCTAAAGATATTCAGAGCGATCAGCAGCAAGCTTTCATAATTAATGAGACTGCCGCAAGGAATTTTGGTTGGGACGACCCCCTTGGGAAAAGGATCCAGTGGGGCCTAATGGGGAATGGTCAAGCACAAAACGACGGCAAGGTTATCGGAGTGATAAAGGACTTTCATTTTGCTTCTTTACATAATCCAATGGAACCATTAGTGGTGTTGTTTAATCCCAACTTTAGCTTACTATTTAGCATGAAGATCGCCGGAGGTCAAGTACGCGAAGGTTTACAAGCTTTAGAGGAGGAGTGGCGAAATTTTGCGGGAAACCACCCCCTGGAATACACCTTTTTGGATGAGCGCATTCAGACCCAATATGAGTCGGAGAGAATTCTATTACAGGTATTTAGCTACTTCGCGATTATCAGCATCCTCATTGCGGGGCTGGGATTATTTGCCCTTACCTCCTACAATGTGGAGCAACGTTTAAAAGAGTTTAGTGTAAGGAAGATCCTGGGCGCCGAAATTCGCGATTTAGGTATCTTACTGGGCAAGGAGTTTATCGCTCTAATCGCAGTGGCAGCTATAATCAGTATGCCTCTAGCCGCATGGTGGTTAGATACTTGGTTAAAGGACTTTTCCTATGGAATAAGTATACCTTGGTTTAGTTTCCTTTTAGCCCTGTTACTAATTGCCATTTTAACGGCGGGGGCGATGTCCTTTCACGTTATAAGGCTAGCGCGCACTAATCCCGCGAGGATACTTAGAGATGAATAAAAAAAGCCCCTGCAAAATGCAGGGGCTTTTTTTTAATAGGAATATTCAGTTATTCTACCGTAACCGATTTGGCCAAGTTTCTTGGTTGATCAACATTACAACCCCGCATAACCGCAATATGGTAGGATAGGAGTTGTAAGGGGATGGTGGTTAATAGCGGTGAGAATACTTCAATGGTATCTTTCACTTCGATAACATGATCGGCAAGCTTGGCAATTTCGCTATCCCCATCATTTACGATGGCAATAACTTTTCCTTCGCGAGCTTTAACCTCTTGGATATTGGACACGATTTTCTCGTATTGTCCGCTCTTAGGGGCAATCACCACTACCGGCATGTTTTCATCGATAAGGGCAATAGGACCATGTTTCATCTCCGCGGCTGGATATCCTTCTGCGTGGATATAGCTTATCTCTTTCAATTTCAAAGCACCTTCCAAGGCGACTGGGAAGTTATAACCACGTCCTAAGTAAAGGAAATTAGGTGCATCCTTATAAAGCTCCGCGATGTAGCGAGACTGTGCATCGCTTTTGAGCATTTCCTCAATCTTGTTGGGAATATCGTTCAGCTCAGAAAGAAGACGATGGTAGTAGCTTTCCTTTAAGAGACCTTTTTTATGCGCAAGTTTTAAAGCAATTAGACTTAAAACGGCAACTTGAGCGGTAAAAGCTTTGGTAGAAGCCACACCAATCTCTGGGCCTGCATGGGTGTAGGCTCCAGCGTGAGATTCACGAGCAATAGAAGAACCTACCACATTACAAATACCAAAAATTGTGGCTCCCCGCTCTTTGGCTAATTTAATCGCGGCTAGAGTGTCAGCCGTTTCACCGGACTGAGATATAGCAATTACCACATCACGTTCCGTAATAACGGGATTGCGATAACGGAATTCAGATGCATATTCCACTTCCACAGGAACCCGGGCCAATTCTTCAAAAATGTACTCAGCAACTAAACCGGCGTGCCAAGAAGTTCCACAGCCAATAATTAGAATGCGGTTCGCATTAACTAGCTTTTCTTGAAATTGATAAACACCATCCATTTGGATCAAGCCTTGGTCAGGTAATAGACGACCTCTTAGCGTGTCTCCAATGGACTTTGGTTGTTCATATATTTCCTTCAACATGAAATGCTCATAGCCGCCCTTCTCGAT